>JACXTT010000903.1_pt1 | contig 50685 bp, 37 predicted proteins | sample 9270951 | NCBI WGS metagenome assembly JACXTT01 (sample SAMN15532306, study PRJNA645909) | rock metagenome | isolation source: weathered quartz diorite | place: Puerto Rico | collected 2017-06-21
CCCATTCGCGGGGTGGGCGAGGTGGCCTCAAGCTCCGCGGAAAGGTAAGCCGCGAGATGGGGAAGATAGATTGCAGCCTCTCGTAGCAGGCGTGGCCGCAGCGACTCCGGCGTATCCAGGGAGCGAGCCCAGGCCTGAGCTCGCTCATCCCAAAGGGATTGAAGCCACTGTTCGAGATCCAGAAGGCTCGGTTCCTGGTGGTGGAGCAATTCGCGAAGGGCATCGGGCCAATGGGGGGCATCGACGAAGGGCGTGAAGGCCGCCTGCAGCAGTCGGTGCAGCAAGGTGCCGCGGTCCAGCCGCAGTTGCGAGAAGCGATCCTCGTCGCGCAGCTTCCACGCGCGCTCCGCAAAGGAGCGGAAAGGGCAGCGGGCCAACTGCTCCAGGGCCGTGGGGCTGGCGGCCTCCCGCCCGCCCATCCAGGCCTCGAAGGCGTCCTTCACCTGGTCTTCGGAAGGCGCGGTGGCTTCGGCCCATTCGGATTCAGGCGTGGCTTGAGTGCGTTCCGCACGGGCGCGCTGCAGCGGCGACGGGACCGCCCGCTCTCGACGGTGTCGGAGACGGCTGGAGGGGCGCGCGGGATCCGCCGACCAAGTGCCCGCACCTTCCAGGGCGGACCAAAAGGGGCCCTGAGCCTGAGGCCGACCCTCCTCGTCCTGCGTGGGCGTGAGGGCGAGAAAGGCATCTGTCGTTTGAGCCACCAAAGCATTGAACGCGTAGGCTTCTCGCTGAAGGAGGCGAGGCACCTGCTCCGTGCCTTCCGTGAGCGGCAGCCAAAAGCGCTGCAGAGCCGCGTTGAAACCTGCGGGACTCTCCCCTGCCGCCGCTTGGGAAAGCAGGGCGCGGTTCACCGCGGCGCGGCGGGACCAATCCAGATCGGGGTTGGCTTTGGGGAGCGCGGGCCACTGGCCTTCGCGGAGATCCATGGCCAAGGCGGCGCGGACGCTGAAGCCCGTCTCCAGCGCGCTCATCGGCGAGATGAGGCGGATGCCTTCGAAGGTCTTTTCTCCGGACGATTCGGTGGCCGTGCGGAGGAAGCCCTCCAAAGCCTGATGCATGTCGGAGAAGGACCACGCTCCCTTGCTGCCCCAGCCCTCCTTCAACAATCCCAAAGCGCCGAAGAAGGGGTCGCCGGGGCCCGCGAGACCGAGGCTGGTGGCCGCTTGGCCCAGCCGATCCGCCCACTCCGCGGGAGGCAGTCGAAGGTCGCGCCAGGCCCGCAACGCCGCTAGCGCTCTGCCCGCACCGCCCTCGCCTGCGTCCTCCGCAGCCGCCGCAAAAGCCGAAGCTCCGGTTTCATCTCCGGCCAGCAGCGCCTTCGTCGGCACGCCGAGATCCTTGCGGCCGCAGGCTTGGAGGCCGGCCGCCACGCGGACGGGATCCTCGGCCACCAGACCTTCCACCAGGGTGAGCAGCGGTGCCCAAATGCGGTGGCGCAGCAGAGAATCCGGCGCGCCGCGCACCTGGAGCGGCAGGCCTTCCGCGGCGAAGAGGGCCTTCAGCAGCGGACCGAGGGTGGAGGGATCGGAGTGCACGAGCGCGATGTCTTCGGGCGCGATGCCTTCTTCCACCCAGCGGCAGGCCTGCTCTACCGCCGCGAAGAGCAGCTCCGCCGGCGAGGAGACGAGGCCCCGTTGAAAGACCGCAGCGGCTTCTCCCAAAACCAGCGGCCCTTCGAAGAGGGATTCCAGCGCCGCGCCCCAAGGCGCATGCTCCGCCCAACCTTCGGGCGCTTCCACCACGATGTCTTGGGAAAGCTCTCCGCCGTAGGATTCCAGGCCTTCCAATAGCCACGCGGAGAGGCTGGGCGCCGAACTGCCGAAGAGGCCTGAGCTCCCATCCCCACGCCGTGTGGCCAAGCGAAAACATACGGAACCCATCATGGGCAAGGTGGCCAGCGCACGGATGCGCACGGGCGTAAGATCCCGCCAGCTGGCCTCCAAGGGGCCATCCTCCGCGGTGCGCTCGATCCAAAGGCCACGGCGTCCCTGCGCCTCAGCGTCCACCGCCTGCCATAGCGCGACTTCGGGCTCCATGTAGCCCGCATCGGATACGGCCTCGAGATAGGCTTCGAGGTGGTCCACGACGGCAGCCAGACTGCGCGATCGACGCGGATCGCCCAGCTCAAGCCCGTGATGCACGAGGGCGCGCATCTGATCGGGCAATAGGCCCTGGGCTACCAGCTCGCGGCAGGCGGCGCTGCGCTCCAGCAATGCCTCCAGGGGCAAGGGCTCGCGGTGAGCCTTTCGGGCGCGCTCCCGCTCCACGCGGAGATGCAGCGCCACCGCCAGCGCACCAGGCACTGGCGGCCGCAGATCGTCCAGTAGGACGCCATCGAAGGGAGCGTAGGCCATGGGGATTACAGAATAGGGCTTGGGTCAGCGTTCCCAAACGGGATCATCGAATCGGTGCTTCCTTCGGGCTTCCCTTCGAACACCCGGCAGGACATCCCCTTTGCGGGCCGTCGCTTCGATCTCTTGAAAGCGCTTTCGCAGCGCCTCAGCCCGCTGAAGGAGGGCGTCGTAGGCGCTCTGGGAGGCCGGGTAGGCATGGCCCTCCATGCCGCCTTCCCACAGCGCTTGAAAGCGGCGGGTGTGGGATCCCCGCACCTCGCCCAGCCAGCCCTTCACGAGGAAGCGGTTGAACTCGCCTTCCAGGGCATCCGCATCCTGCTCGAGGGCCGCGAGGCTGCGCTCGTAAAAGGCATCAGGCGCCTCCGGGACGGTCACAACCTTCAGGATGGGCGGGGTCTGCGGGATCGACGCGGGTGTTGGAGGAAGAGGTGCGGGAGCGGGGGGCGGGGAATCGACGACGACTGGAGGCGGAGGAGCCGGGGATGCAGCAATACGCGGCGCAGGCGTCAGCCACCGATCCATATTCCACAACACCCAAACCGCGAGCACCGTCAGCAGCCCGATCACCCAGAGCTGTCCTTTGGAAATGGGGTTGGAGGTCCGCATGCGGGTCCGAGCCTACCACCCCCTTCGGCAATCCCTTGGCGCGCAGGAAGGATGGTGGTCCCCTAGGGGCATGAAAGCCCGATTCTGGATCCCCTTCGTCCTGCTCATCCTCCTCATCGCCGGCACGTTTGTAGGCCTGCGTTGGACAGGCGACGCCCCGCCGGCCCCAGGCACCCTGCCTCAGCACTCTCGCCGTGCGGTGAAAGCCAAGGCGAAGGACAAGGCCAAAACCAAGACGGGGAAGGATGCCGGTACGGGCACCACGTCCAAGGATCTCGAGGTGGATGAAAGCCCCTTAGAGATCGCACGCGGACTCCGCCCCCTCGCGACGACTTTGGATGAGCAGACCTTTGCGCGCCAGTCCGAACGCCTGGCCAACCACGAAGTGGATCTCGCCTTTGCCGATGCGCTGCGCCTGGCCTCCAGCCATCCTCCCAGTCTCACCCCCGAACAGCAGGAGCTGCTGGATTGGAAGGACGAAGCGGAGGACGCCGTCGGCGAAGATAAGCGCCATCTCGCGGAGCTCACCCGCCAATTGGCCAAGGCCCCCGAGGCCTCCCGCGATGCGCTGGAGGATCAGCTGGAGGTGGCCAAGGCCCAATTGGAATTGGACCAGGATGAATTCGACGCCGCCTCCGACGATCTCGAACGCGCGGGCGGAGATCCCCAGGCCCGTCTCCACCGTCTTCGCGCAGCCCGGGAAGCGGCGGATAAGGAATCCGCAACGCACCCCTTTCCCGCCGTCGCCGTTCCTGGCCGACCCACCCTGATCTCCGAAGTCCGCGATTGGATGCACCTTCGGCAGAAGACCGCCCATCTCGAAGAGGCGGAGCGCCTCATGCAGGAGAAGGGCGCGCATCTGGAAGCCCGCCGGGAATCCTTAGCCCGAAGCCTCGATGAGGATTGGGACGCCCGAACCGAGGCCAAAACCAAGGCCGCAGGGTTCGCCAAGGGCAAGCCCGCTGCGGATCGGGGACGTTCCCGTCAGGATGCGAAGGCCACCCTCGTGAGCCTCCGCAAACATATGGATGAGCAGCGCATCCTAGCGGATCTCGGCAAGCGCGTGCAGGACCAGAAGGATCTCGTCGCCATCTACGGCTCCTGGGGCGATCTCTCGGAATATCAATCCGACCAGGCCATCCACGGCGCGCTCATCCGGCTGCTCTGGATCCTCTTCATCGCATTGGCCGTGCTGCTTATCGGCCACATGCTGGATCAGCGCTTCAAGCCGAAGCATGGGGATCAGCGCACAGGCGCGTTGGGCCTGGTGCTCAAGGTCGCGCTGCGGATCGTCGGCGCGCTCGCCATCCTACTCATCGTTCTCGGCATCCCCGCCCAGACCACCACTATCTTGGGCCTCGCCGGCGCGGGTCTCACCGTGGCCTTGAAGGACGTCATCCTCGCCTTCCTCGGCTGGTTCATGCTGGTGGGCCGGCACGGGCTGCGCGTGGGCGATTGGGTGGAAATCAAGGGCGTCAGCGGCGAAGTCGTGGAGATCGGCCTGCTGCGCACCGTGCTGATGGAGACGGGCGGATGGAGCGACACCGCCCATCCCACCGGCCGCCGTGTGGCCTTTATGAACAGCTTCGCCATCGAAGGCCACTTCTTCAATTTCTCAACCTCGGGTCAGTGGATGTGGGATGAGCTCAAAGCCACCGTGCCTGCGGGCCACGATCCCTACCCCATCCTCGACGGCATTCAGAAAATGGTGGAGGAGCAGACCCAGGTCAACGCCAAGCAGGCCGAGGGCGAGTGGCAGAGCGCCACGAAGCGCTACCGCGTGCAGGCCTTCTCCACGGTGCCTCAGCTGCATGTGATCACCACCGCCGGCGGCATCGAAGTGCGGGTGCGCTACATCGCCCGCGCCCACGAGAAGGATGCCATTCGCCAGCGCCTCAACCAGGCGGTGATGGATCTCCTTCATGGCAAGCCGAAGGAGAGCTAACTCAAGCTTCGATGAGAGGAAAATCCGTCTGGTCCGATAACAGGTCCGTGACCAGGCAAATCCACCCGCCATGCCCTCGCAGCAGGCCCTTCGACCACAGGCCCGATTCCGGCGTCTTCTCCCACACAGCCGCGGCAAGCGCGATCGCTCGATCCTTCCAACCATGGCCAGGATCGATGCGCTCTGCGGCAAGGAGGGCATAGGCTCGGCCTACTAGACCACAACAGAGGGTCGCGGGAGCCCGATCAATCTCTGTCTGCGCCACCCATGCATACTCCAAAGCCAGCGAGCGATGACGCTCCTCTTGAGTCCACTCAAAAGCTTTCGCCCAAAGCAGGGCCATACCCGCCGCCCCCTTGCACCAGCTCCCTTGAACGATGAGCCTTGCCCCATCGGGCATCGTGCGAAGGCTGGGACAATCTCCGGCCATCTCCAAACGATCGAGCGCTTGAAAAAAGGAGAGGGGTAGATTCCTCCGCCCTTCCACGGACCAATTCAACAGCGCGTGCAGGATGCCCGCCCGCCCATGCGCGAAGGTGTAGCCGGCGCCTTCTTCGACAAGCGAGGGGCCGTCTTCCAGCAGATCCTGAGCAAGGTCGTCAGCCACGGCCAATGCGCCAAAATGCCCCGTCCTCCGAAAGAGGAGCGTCGCGGCATTCAAATAGCCTGCCGCCCCGGTAAGTAACTCCTTCCCTCCTCCGCGCTGAGCTCCGCACCTTTTCAAAAAGATGCGGAGCTCATGATTGAAAGCCTTGCGATCGCCTATTGCATGGGCCGTAAGCACCTGTGCCAATCGGATCCCATCCAGCGATCCAAGCAGCCCCTGTTCTTGAGATCCATCTGCCCAGTGAAATGCGGATCGGTATCTGCCTCCGCTTCGCAAGCCGGCGAACCAGGATTCGGCTTGTGCAAGGCCTTCACGCCAACCCAATGCTCGAGCCGCATGCAAGAGCGCGTAGGCAGTTCCCCCCGCGCCATCCGCGATGCTGGCCCAGGGCCGCTGCTGCAGGGTCACCAGCGCTTCGACGGACAGCTCTAGCGCCTGGCGCACAAAAACGTCGACTCTCTCCCGAAACAGCCTCAGGAGCAGGTCCTTGTCGAACTGCTCGACGCGTTCAACCGCATCTCCCTTGAGCGCCAAAGCACTCAAGGGAGATTTCCATTCGACCGGGTTTCGCCCGCTCACCACTTCGAGCAGTAGGGCCAGGAGCAGCAGGTGTTCAGCCTCCGCGTGTCGGTGGGAGAACCCGTATCAATGCTAATGGGGTCGCAGAATAAAGGTTGGCCCGAAGGAGCAGCCATGCCTGCGCCAACTTCACTTGCATCCTTCTGGCTAAGGCTGCGCAGCGTCTCGCGGTTAAGCGTGATCTTCTTCTTGGTCATGGAGTTTCTCCATAGGAATAGGGGATGACGACTCTCGGCAAAGGCGAGTGCAGTGAACTCGAATGCCGCGGGTGGATGCACCTAGGCTGACGGGAGCTAGAACTGTCCGTCCAGGCAGGGTCACATTCCTTCGCCGAACTGTTTCATCCCCTCGCCGACTCGCGGTGATCGCGCCGCCGACTCGGAGGCATTAAGGAGTCACTAGCGCCCCTTCGGTACCTTCGCCGATCCCACCAATCGATAGAGCCGCGGCAGCGTCGCCAGGGACCGCACTTCCCGCGGGGCCTCGGCCCAGGCTTCCGATTGGCTGCGCCGTGAAAGCACGCCTGCAGTGGCGCGCTTCACTTCGAGGACGAGCACCTCGTAGCCCGCGAGTCGGCCATCCCGCAGCGCCCACACCTGGCCCACCGCGATTTTGCGGGCCTCTTCAGGCAGACCTCCCCAGGTTGATTCTTCCTTGGCCCGAAGGGCGGCCGCGCGAGTCTCCTCCGCTTCCGTCTTCAGCGCCATCCGCGCATCGTGCTTCTCCCGCCAAGGGGACTCGGCCCAGGCCTGAGCCTGCTTCATCGATCGGAAGGGCCCTTGAATGCCGTCCTGCCCTTCGCGGGAGGCCCACCATCCTTTACCGCCCTTCCATACCGCCGCGCGCTTGCCCCACTGCCAGCAGGGCATGGCCTCGTTGGTGCAGGTCCACTGGGCCGAGAAGGAGGGCGCGCGGGACATAGGACTCCGATGGGCGATGCTCCAGGGTAACCCGACCAGAGATTTGTAGACCGAGATCAGAACTGGATGGCGTAGGCGAACTTGGCGAAGAGGCCGCGCTCCACCATGCGTTCGGAGGCGATCACCGCCAGCGGATCCCGCCGCCGCTGCCCCGACCACCCCACATAGGCGTGGGTGAAGGCGTTAGGCTGCCAGCCCACAAAGGCTTTGAGGAACTTATCCACACCCTCGGCTTCGGTGCCGTCGTAACGCACCACGAAGCTTTGGGTTTTGATGTAGAACGCCGCGGGCAGCTGCCAGGTGGCAGTGAGCGTGATCTCTCGGGCGCGGACAAGGCGTTGGCCATCCGCTTCGCGATCTAATTCGCCCTCTTGGGCCGTGACGTTATAGGAGGTCGAACCGAGGATCCCCCCTGAGAAGATCGTTCCGCCCTTGAAGGTGGCGGGGTCTCCCGAAGCGAGATCGAAGGTGCGGCTGCGGGTCCAATTGACGCCCATCTGGGCATAGGAATGGCGCTTCCAATTCATGCCCAGGGTGAGCGATCGGGTGGCGTCGGAGCGCACATGATCATCCGCCCAAGCCCGTCCCGCCGCGTCCCAGTTGAAGAGGAAACTCCATCGGCCCGCGGTCTCGAGCCAACCATCCAAGCCCACGGTACGTTCCAGAGGATCCCCGCTCCACCAGGTGAGGCGGCGGCCCCTCAAGGTGAGGCTGGCCTGCGAGAGGGCGCCATCGTTCCAGTTGTTCTGCCACCCGAAGGAAGCGCTCCGCCGCTTGTAACCCTGCAGGTCCGTAAAGCCAGACAGCAGCACCAAGTCGGGGCTCGTCGTCTGCTGCGACGCGGAGGCCCACCAATTGCGCGTGTTCCAATCCAACCGCGCGGCGGTGGATGTTCCGCGCTGGCTCAGCAGGGTTCCATCACTTTGGGGAAGGTGGGAAGTCGACGCCAGCACACTGCCGATGAAATGGAACTCGGCTCCCAGATACTGATCCAGGTACAGGCCACCGCTTTGTCCGCCGCTATGATCGGGCCCACCCACCAACCGCTTATCCGTGCCCAGCGCAGAGAAACCTGAGCCGTGATCGTCTAAGCGGAAGCGCATGGTCGCCGCCGTGTCTTGGCTGGAGAAGCCATCCACACCTGAGGCTCCCTGCCCGCCAAGCAGTACGCCGCCCTCTTGATCCTTCGCATGCAGCACGCTCCAGCTGGCGAAGGAGGATTGGCCTGAGGCCTTCACCCCGTAGAGCGGCGCCTGGATGGAACGGCTGAAGAACTGGCGCTGGGCCCCCTGGATACCCAGCAATTCCATGCCTTCGAGGAAGAAGGGGCGACGCTCGGGATAGAACACCTTGAAGCGGCTGTTGATCTGAAGCGGGTCCACGTCGGCATCCGCCGTGGCGAAATCGGGGCGGTAGGTGCCCTCCAAGGTCATCGAGGTGGTGGCGTAGCGGAGATCCATGCCTAGACGCGCTTTCTGCTCCACGGGGGCTGAGGGATCCACTGAGAGATCCTGCGTGCGGTTGTAGGTGGCGAAGGGGATCACCATGAAGGGCGAACCGGGCTTGTCCACCGGCGCGCCGGACACCCGCGCCATCTGGCACAGATCGCATTGGATGTCCTTGCTCATGCGCGGCCAGACAATGCCGTAGCGCCGCTCCCGCGGCATGATGCGCAAGAAGCGTAGGCCCCAATCGCCCGGGCTACGGCGCAGGCTGCTGTAGGGCACGCGCATCTTCACCACGTAACCCTTATCCGTAATCACGCCTACGGATTCCCACAGGCAATCGTAAGAGTAATTCTCGCCGGTGCTGTCCGTGACGATGGCGTCGAATTGGCCGCCCAGCGGCGTCGTCAACAAGCGGATGCTGCTGAGGCCCTTGCCCGAGGCATCGATGTCCACGCCGACGAAATCGAAATCGCCGCTGAAATCATCGCGCTTGTGCAGGGCCGCACGCACCTGGGACGGATTCGGATCCGTCGCCTCAAAGGCGATGTAGAGGGCATCCGGCCCCCAGATCAAACGGGCAGTGGTGGGCCAGCGGTTCTCGCCCTTGTCGTCGGGCATGATCATTCCGAAGTCGGTGACCTTGAGCGCCCCTTCCCAGGTGGAGAGATCCGCATCCTTGGCCATGGAAGGCGCCGTCGCAAACCGCGGGATGGCGAAATGAGGGGGATGCGGCGTCTCGGAAGCAGCCAGCACGAGGCAGGCCGTGGACAGAAGCAGAGCGCGCATGGGTCTCCTCGCAGGGAACAGGTTGCGAAGACCTCTACGGCAGAAAGTACTAACGGTTTAGTAGGACTTTAAAGGCCAGTCAACCTCAGTCCTAGCGCAACATCGGACGGAGCGTCCCCCACACGGTCTGGGCGACACGCTTGGCGCCTTCGGGGTTGGGATGAATGCCGTCGGCTTGGTTGAGCTTGGGATCCAAGGCAACGCCTTCCAGAAGGAAGGGTAGAAGCGCCACTCCTTCCTCTTTGGCCACTTTGGGAAAGAGGGCTGCAAATCCCTTGCGGTATTCGGGGCCGTAATTCTCGGGCATCTGCATGCCCACGAGGAGCACCTTGCTGCCTTCCTTCTTCGCTCGGCGCACGATGAGGTGAAGATTGCTCTCGGTGTCCTTCAACGGCAGGCCCCGCAAACCATCGTTGGCGCCGAGGGCCACCACCAGGAGATCAATGGGCTGGCGGTAGAGCCAATCCAGGCGGGCCACGCCGCCCGCCGTCGTATCACCACTGATGCCCGCGTTCACCACTCGCCAATCGAGCCCCTCTTCCTTCAGTCTCGCTTGGATGAGGGCCGGATAAGCCTGCGCCTCAGGAAGCCCCTGCCCCGCCGTGAGGCTGTCTCCGAGGAAGGCCACCGTATGCGCGGCCTTGGGCTCCGCCTTCGCAGCGGGCGCCGGCTCAGGAGCTCTAGGCGGAGGCGCCGAATGTCGGCCACAGGCCAAGAGCGCCGCACTTAATACCACCGCAAGAGATCGCCGGGTCATGAGGCCATGCTGCCACGGCTTTGATCCAATCGCGCCGTTCAGCACGATGGGAAACAAGTGACCACCCTTCTGCATCCCGATCCTAGGACAGGCCTCGTGCGCAGTTAACCTGTCCATTCGGAGGTTGCATGATCCAGCTGGTTGCCCTCGCCAAGGCTTTCGATGCGCCGGGAGGCGAGCGGCTGCGCGTGCTGGATCGCCTGGATCTCACCCTGCCCACCGGGCGCAGCACGGCCATCCTCGGCCCCAGCGGCAGCGGCAAAAGCACCCTGCTCGGGCTCATGGCGGGCCTGGAGCAGCCCACCGAGGGCCAGGTCATCGTCGATGGCCAGGAGCTGGGGAAGCTGGATGAACGCGGGCTCGCGGCCTTCCGGGCCAAGCGGCTCGGCATCGTGTTCCAGGCCTTCCACCTCCTTCAGCCTTTCAGCGCGTGGCAGAACGTCACCATCGCCGCCGAGATCGCGGGCGTACCCAACCCTTTGGATCGGGCCCGGGAAGCCCTATGCCGCGTGGGTCTCGAAGGTCGATTAGATCACCTCCCCGCCCAACTCAGCGGCGGAGAATGCCAGCGCGTCGCCATCGCCCGAGCCGTCGTCGCAAAGCCGCCCATCCTGCTCGCCGATGAACCCACCGGAAGCTTGGATCCGCGCAACGCGGATGGCGTCTTCGAACTGATCTTGGAATTGCAGCGAGAGCTAGGCAGTACTCTCGTGCTCGTGACTCACGATGGGCACCTGGCCCAACGCCTGGATGCCCGCGTCACGCTGGAACGAGGCTCCATCGCACACACGGAGGGTCTGTGAGACCCGCCGATCCCACCCGCTGGCCCTACGCCTTGCGCATGGCCTACCGCGAAGCGCGTGGGCAGCGCGGCCGATTGCTCATGGTGGCCCTCTGTTTGGGTGTGGGCTTCGCCGCCTTCGTGGCCACCTACGGATTTTCCGGCCGAGTCATGCGTGCCATGCAGGCAGAGAGTCGCGCCCTGCTCGGCGCCGACGCGGTCCTCAGCACTCAGGGGATATTAGAAGCCTCGATCAAATCCAGGGTCCAAGAAGAGCGCGCCATCACGGCCACAGCCGAGGTGGTGGATATGCCCACCCTCGGCGCCACCGGAAGCGGTGCCGACGAAGTCGCGCGTCTCTTGGAAGTGCGTGCCTTCCAAGGCCCCTATCCCATGCAGGGTCAGCTGCAGCTGCAAGGGAACGTAGACCTGCATCAAGCCATCGCCCGCGGTGTCGTGGTGGATGGCGCCTTGGCCCAAAACTGGGGGCTCTCCATCGCCGCACCCGAGGCCAGCGGCGAAGCCCTCCTCGGCTCCCGACAAGCTCTTCGTCTCGGCGGCCAAGCGGTGCCCATCAGCGGCATCATCCAGCAGGATGATGCGCGGCAGGCTAGCGCCTTCGCTCTGGGCCCCCGCATCTACCTCGATCTCAGCCGCGCCGCCACCCTCGGCCTCGTCACCAGCCGCTCCCGCCTCAGCAGTCGTCTGCTGCTCTCACTCACCCCCGGCCAGGAGACCGCGACGCTTGAGCGACTGCGGCAGGCCTTCAAGGGCCGTCTGCCGCGGGTGCGCGTGCAATCTCACGAAGAGGCCGCCGCCCAACTCGCGCAACCCCTTCGCAATCTCAACCGGTTCATCCGCCAGCTCGGCCTGCTGACCCTCTTGCTCGCCCTCCTTGGCGCCTGGGCCATCCTCGGCGCCTTTCTCGAAGGCCGACGGAGGGATGCCGCCATCCTCCGCTGCCTGGGCGCACCGCCCCAATTGGCGTTGCGCAGCTTCGGCATTCTCACCGCAGGCTTGATAGGTGTCGGAGCTCTGCTGGGCACCCTGCTCGGAGTGGGCGCCGCGCAGTGGATGCCCAAGGCCCTCGGTGATCTCATTCCCACGGCCATCCGCAACGTCGGCCCCGGCGCCCCGCCCTGGGCCGATACGATGCTGGCCTTGATCCTGCTCGCCCTGATGGTGGCGCCTGCGCTTCTGAGGTTGAGCAGTGCGCAACCTCTCGCGCTTCTCCGGGAAGGTACGGAGCCGCCCCTGCCTCGGCGCGCCGCGCGTCTCAGCTGGTCCGCCGCGGCCCTTCTCTCCGGCTACCTCATCGTCCGCAATGCGCCAACGCTCGGCGCAGGCATCGGGACCCTCCTCGCACTCGCTTTGCTGCTCGGCGCCCTCGCGTTGACGCTGCGGGGTCAGTTAGCCCTCTTCAAGCGTAGCGCGCCCCGCATGCCCCTGGCGCTGCGCCTCGCCTTCGGGCAACTGGGGGCGCGATCGGGTGTCGCGACGTTGGTGATGTCCGTGATGGGGTTGGCGCTCTTTCTCCTACTGGCCTCCCAATTCGTCAAAGACGATCTCATCGCGCCCATCCTCCAGGCACGCGTCGGCGATGGCCGACCTAACCTCTTTCTCATCGATCTCCAACCGCCGCAGATGGCTCGCGCCGAAGCGCTGGCAAAGCAGTTCACAGGTCACGCCCTCCAAGAAGCGCCGGTGGTGCGGGCCCGTCTGCGCAGCGTGGCCGGAAAACCCGTGCAGGATCTCCCCGAATCCTCCGGGCGCGATTCGGATCGCGAACCCACGCGTGGTCAGATGTTCCGCACGCGGGAGCAGAACCTCACTTGGCGATCCCGCCTGAGCGCTTCGGAGCGCGTCACCGCCGGCGCCTATTGGCTTCAGGATGATCGCCCGCACGCCGAATGGAGCCTGGAAGAGGGCTTTGCGAAAGACATCGGTGCCGCATTGGGCGACGAGCTGGTCTTTGATGTGCAGGGGCTGGAAGTGAAGGGGCGCGTGACCTCGCTGCGTCGCGTGAATTGGCAGAGCCTCGCCCCCAATTTCTTCATCGTGGCCCATCCTTCCTTGCTGAAGGGCGCGCCCTCTCTTTCCATCGCGGCCCTTGAGGCGCCCGAGGCCAAAGGCCGCCAAGCCTTTCAGTCGGCGCTCGCCCGAGAGCTGCCCAACGTCTCCGTCATCGATCTCACCGACGTCGCCGCCCGGGTGGATCGTGTGTTGGATCTCGTCGCGCAGGTGGCACGCGCCCTTGCGGCTCTGATGATCGCCTCGGCGTTGCTCGTGCTCGGCGCGAGCCTGCTCTCCAGCCGCCTTGGTCGGCAGCGGGATCTCGCCCTTCTCCGCAGCATCGGCGCCAAGGAAAGTCTCTTGTTGCGCAGCCTCGCCTGGGAATTTGGATTATTGGGCGGCGCGGCAGCCCTCACCTCCGGCCTGCTCGCATGGGGAGGGAGCTGGCTCTATGCCAAGAAAGTTCTGGACCTTCCCTCCTCCCCTCACCTGGGCATCGCCCTCCTCCTCCTCGGGCTTGCGTCCCTGCTGACGCTTGTCGTGGGATTCCTCGGCAGTTGGCGAGCCCTGCGCGCCGAGCCGCTCGCGGTGTTGCGAGGCGAATGACCTGCAAACTGGTCTGCGACCTGAATGGGCTACTGGCCTTTCACCCCTCCACCTTCGACCCAACACTTCCTCGAACCTGCCTCCTGAGGTCTCAGGAGTTCCATCGAGGAGTATGCATATGAGACCCATCGACCCTGCCCTGCTCATCCACGTCACCGGCGGAGACCCCGAACCGAGCCCATGGCGGCCCCAGATTTCATGGGTCATCCTGACAATCCCTCCCATTAGCGTGGTGCCCGGCCCCATGATCGGGGGCTTCCGGCCCTAACCTGACGGCGCCTCTTGTCTGGATCGGTGCGATACTGGCCGCCTATTTCCTCCTGGCCGGTCCAGGACCCTATTCAGAGGTATTTTATGAAACCCATCGATCCCTCCCTCCTCGCACACGTCACGGGTGGGGACAACGCGTTCACTCTGGTCGACATCTCGATCTTTCGGCCCGTGCCAAACCCCTGGCTCGGCAGCCTCGATCTGAACGTGGTTTTCAAGCCGCAGCCTGATCCTTGGCGCGGGGCGACCTCCATTTACGGCCATTGAGCCTTCCCGAAATCACGCATGAACCAAGGCCCGGCCCTCGCCGGGCCTTTCCATGTCACCTCTGGCCTGCGCGGAAAGATGTCTACTGGACTGCTCGCATCGGAGGTCTCACGTCGAAGATAGTTTCGAACACCCTCCTGAATCGCTCAGGAGTTTTTAGAGGTTCTTTTATGAAACCCATCGACCCCTCTCTGCTCGTCCACGTCACCGCGGGTGGTACGGATCCTGTGCCATGGATCATTAACCTGCCTTCCATCGTGTGGACCCTCCCCCTTGTCACGGTGGTCCCTGGCCCCATGATCGGCGGCTTCAGGCCCTAAGTTTGGCGCTGCACCACGCCCGACTTACTCCAGGCATTTGTACGGTTCCTGGGGTAACTCAACCTGAGCCATGGAAGGGCAGTGTGTATGTCGGCCATTAAGACCTAAGAAGTATCGAGGCGCGTCGCCTTTAAGGAGATCTCCCATGAAGAAGCTTGAGCTCAACAAGGAAATCATCAGTACCTCCCAGCTCGTTCACGTAGTGGGTGGCGCGACCGAACCTTACCCCTGGTTTCAACAGGTTCATCTTTTGGGCGCGACCGATCCCCAACCGTGGCTGCCCATCGTCTTCATTCATCCCTAAGACGACCGCACCACGAACGAGCTATTCCGAAGAAACACTGCTTTCGATAGTGCTACTGAATCAATCAAGAATTTTTGTATGAGGCATCCATGAAACGGATTGATCCATCTCTACTCACTCATGTCACCGCCGGCATTGGCTCAGGGCCGACCCCTTGGTGCCCTCCTGATCCCTGGATGCAGGCCCCCGTCCTCATCTGGCTTCCCAGCGGCATTCAAGTGGACTCTCCATCCGAGCCCTGGAAGCCTCGCCGTTAAGACAACATTTCTGAACCCTTCAGCGCCCGGCCAAGCCGGGCGCTGTTTTATTCCGCATCAGCTAGTCGCATCTTAAAAAACGCGGATCGCCTCTCGGCAACCCGCGCCTTCTTTCAGAGTCGACCCATTAGTGGATCAAGCCGGGCAGCACCTGCGTGTGCTCCATTTCCACGGCCTGCAACGCACGCTCAGAAAGGCCCAGCGCGTGGAGGATGCTCGGAGCCACCTGGGTGGTTTGAACTGCCGCGTGGATGCGCTCTCCCTTCATGTGGGGCATGGAGACCAACAGCGCCACGTGGGTATCGTCCTCACTGCTGCCGCCGTGCTCGGCGATCTTGGAGCCTGTGGTATAGACCACACCCGTCTGCGGCTGAATGATGATGTCGGGCGTTCGGCTGTCCGTGAGGGGGTTCTGGTATTTGGTCATGAGATCGGCGCCAGAGTAGATGCGCGCGATGCCTAGAAGGCTTCGGTTCGCGGCCAGATCCAAGGCGGCCACCGCAGCAGCGGTTTTCGACTGATCCTGCAGCCAGATCAGGCAAGCATCATCGGCGATGTGGAACGCTTCATCTGCGCCCGCCGCGGAAAGAATGGAGGTGTAAGGGCTGTCGTCCACTTTATGAAGGGAGCCCGGATCCATCGGCGACTGGCCGTGCTTGGCGCTGATGACGATCAGCGTGGAGTCGAAGAGATCCCGCTCCTTCAGTGCCTCCACCATCTGCCCCAAACTCGCATCCACGAAATCCAAAGATTGCTCAAGCCCGGCGCTCGGGGTGCCCGAGGCATCGATGTAGCCCTTGCCCGCAAGCTTCTGACCCACGCTCACCGCCTGGAAGTTCATGCCGAACAGCGTAGGCACGCCCTGGAGATGCGCCCCGGTGTGGTCCTTGCCATGGATCTGGTTGAGGATGGCGTTCACCTTCAGCGTGTCGTTGGTGATCACGCCGCCGATGGTCTTGGTGTAATCCTTTCCAGGTGTGGCGGGATTCGGGGCATTGATCTCCGGCGTGTAGAGATCGTGAATGCCTTTTCCAGAGGGGCCGTTCAACATTTCGTAAGCGGGATGCTTATCGCACCAGGCCGTGAGATGGCCAGCTTGATGCACCACTTCGAAGATGGTGTTCACGCGCAGATGGTTGTGGGGCCACACGGGCTGCTTCGTGATGGGATCCCGAGGAAGGGCGGCCAAATCAATGGCGGAAGCACCCGCATAGGTGGTGGGATCACCTGCGAAATTCGGGAAGCCTTTATCCAGATTTTCAGCAAAGGCCACTTCGGTCCCGGGAACATTCACTTGGCCAGCCGTGAGTTGTTGAGGAGAAGGGAGCAGGCTGCGATCCCACTTGTCATCATAGAAAACGCCCGTGCTGAAGGGCGTCCCACCCGTCGTCAGAGCCAGAATCCCAGGGAAGGAATCGGAAGGCGCGGGCGTGTAGGCGTTGGTGTAGGTCAGGCCATGGCGCACCAAAGACGCCAACGTGGATTGAGGATGAGCCGCAACGAAACGATCGAGATCGACCGCATGGAGCCCATCCACGCTGATCAGCAGTGTCCGCCGGGCATGCCTGTGCGAGCCATGCGTTTCACACATCTCAGATTGGGCATGCAAAGCTACGCTGCCCAGCGCAGACAGGCCTAGGGCAACACCAAACATGGCGCGGCGGAATGACATGGAAGTCTCCTTGGTTGAGACTTCCACACTCCTCGGAATCTCCGACATCCATGAGCCCGCGGAGTGATTTCTTTGGAACCCTTGGGCGGAAATGCTGGCCTTGTACTTTGCTGCTAATTGGAGGGCAAATCTACCTGAACAAATCTAAATAATCGCAAGCTCCAAATGAGATCTAAGTGCCTCACCCACTCGGCTTCCCTTGGTAGGACAGGCAACTGTCTTGTTAATTTTTCTTCAGCTTGAACAATTTACGCCCTCTCAATCAGGGCTTTGCGCCTCAATGGAACCCTTCAATCACTACACCATTGGCGCCCGTGCGTGCCGTCCCATCAGGAGCCTTTCCATGCAGAAGGCTGTATGTTCATTTTTATTTCCCTTACTCGCATCCGCCTCTCTTCTCGCGCAGGGTGCAGGCAAGTCTGTGCTCTTCGATCACACCCACCATGAAGAAGGTGGCGTCTCCGCGGAGTGGGTGATCTGCTCCGGCCACGAGCCTGATCCCTCCCCCGCCAACCCCACAAAGGAGACGGATTGGAATGGCGGCATCAGCGCCTTGGCCTTCGATCTCTTCAAGCAGGGCTACAAGGTTCAAACCCTCCCCGCCTCCGGTGGCCGCATCACCTACGGGGATAGCAGCAACGCCCAGGATCTTTCGAAGTACAGCGTGTTCTTCATCCCCGAGTGCTACACCTACTTCACCGCCGCGGAGAAGACCGCCATCGTGAAGTTCGTGCAGAACGGCGGCGGCCTGTTCCTGCTGGGTAACCACCAGGGCGCCACTCGCGTCACCAGCACCGTCCCTGGGTCCACCGACGCCTTCACCGTCTTCAATGATCTCGCCACCAATAACGGCGTCGCCAACAACGGATTCGGCTTTACCTGGATCGTGGGCCACGGCCCTGGCGATGCCAGTGCCAACACCACGAGCACGGCCTATAGCACCGCCAGCAACGCCGCAGTCGCCGCCATCGTTCGTGGCCCGAACGGCACGCTGAGCATGCAGGATTTCCACTCCTTCTCCTACCTCTCCCTCGACACCAGCAGTAACGCGTCGGCCCAAGGCATCCTCTCCACGCAAGTCCCCGGAGATGACGCCTCAAACTACTTCATCGCCACCAGCACCCTGGGGAATGGCCGCATTGTCGCCACCGGCGATAGCTCCCCTGCCGACGACGGCACCACGAGCACCTCAGGTAAGAGTCTCCACAACAGCTACACCCTCAACAGCAACCGCGCCTTCTTCCTCAACGCCATTCAATACCTGGCCTCTGGCACTGTCGCACCCCAGCCTCCGGTGGTGAATATCACCTCCCCGTCGGCGAACACCACCATCAATGCGGGAAGCTCCCTCACTTTCCAGGCCACCGCGACGGATCCCGCTGGAAGCAGCATGACCTACGCTTGGGTCTTCGGCGACGGCGGAACCTCCACCTCGCTGGGCCCCGTGAGCCACACCTATACCTCCGCGGGCACCTTCGCCGCCACCTTCACGGCGACCAATGCTCAGAATCTCTCGAGCTCGGCAAGCCGCGTCATCACGGTGAACCCTGTAGGCAATACCGTGACTGCAAATCTCACAACCCCCGCGGGCAACGTGACCGTGAACTCGGGAAGCAGCGTCGCCTTTGCCGGAACGGGCACCGATTCCAGCAGCTCCGCCACCTTGAGCTACGGATGGAATTTCGGTGATGGCGCGACCGCCACCGGAACCTCAACTTCGCACGTCTACACCAACACGAGCGCGAGCGCCGTGTCCTACACCGCCGTGTTCACCGTTACCGATAACACCGGCGCTTCTGGATCTGCCACCCGCAAGATCACGGTCAATCCTGCGACCAGCGGCTCCAGCTTCAGCGAGAACTTCGAGTCCGGCACCAAGGGCTCCTACGCCACCGGCACCGTAAGCCTCGCCTCTGGCACCTGGACCCTCAACGATGCCCTCCTCGGCACCTCCTCCAGCGATCCCAAAAACGGATCTCAGAGCGTCCGCGTGCGCAACAGCGGCAAGGTCACCATGGGCTTCAACTTCGCCACTGGCGCCAAGACGGTCTCCGTCAGCCACGGGATCTTTGGCAATGACAGCAGCGCCACCTGGGGCCTCTGGTACTCCACGAACAATGGCAGCACGTGGACCCAAGCCGGAAGCTCCGTCACGACCACTTCCAGCTCACTGAACATCGCCACCTTCACGGTCAACGTTCAAAGCCCCATCCGCTTTGAGATCCGAAAGACGGACGGCTCTTCCCAGCGCGTCAATTTCGACGACTTTAAGATCGCTGGCTATTAAGCCTCATACCTCTCAGCACCAAATAGAAGGGGCCCGATTCATTCCGGGCCCTTTCTATTTGATCAATACGTGCATGTTTTCAAGATCCAACGGGTGTGGGAGAGGATTCGAACCGGCCGTCCCCCCAGTTCCAGCACCGCACGAACCCTCGAGAGCACATCGTAGTGAACAAATGACAATGAGATTTGATGGAATGCTGGACGGCCTGGCCGGAGTCGAACCGACGTCTCGCGAGTTGCAATCGCGCGCATGAGCCCGCTCTGCGATAGACCATTGGGAGCGGTCGTGTTCCTCCGCTTATAGAGATGCATACCAAAAGCGCTCTCACCGATGGATGAGAGCGCATATTCATTAACTGTTTCGATCCTCATTTGAGGGGTGTCCGTCTACGCCTTAGCAGCTGGTGCACTGAGAAGGGCCAATGGAGACGGTGCAGAAGCATTGAGTTTGATTCGTATTTCCACAAAGCTGTGTACCGCAGATATCCGTGCAATCTACGGAATGACAGCTGAGGCAATTCGAATAAAGCTTTGATGGAGGAGGAAGATATCCTCCGGCCACTTGAACGGTTTCCTGATGCGTTAAAGCCCGAATGACCTCTCGGTGCAGGCTCAGCTTCGACAAGCGCTTCATCGCGCCTCCTCTAAGAATAAGGGTGGGAGATTTTGCCCTTCGTCGGGCAAGCTCGCAGAGTTTCTCGGACTTCGCGGCGGCGGCGAAGCATCGAATGGTCCGACTGGCCACTTTCTGGCCACCTGACAAAGGCCCTCGCCATCGATAGGAACTGTATGGCGGGGGCTGAGTGAATCGAACACTCGTCGTTGGATTTGGAGTCCAGCGTCCTGCCACTGAACGAAGCCCCCTTGGTCCCTCAGGTCGGAATAGAACCGACTCCCCCTCGATTAAAAGTCGAGTGCTCTTCCTCATGAGCTTCTGAGAGATGGTCGTCCCACGGGGAGTTGAACCCCGCTCTGCACCTTGAAAGGGCGCCGTCCTTTCCGATAGACGATGGGACGCTGGTGCCCGCGGAGGGAATCGAACCCACGGCCTCCTGTATGTAAGACAGGCGATCTTCCCCTGATCTACACGGGCGAATGGTCCGAGCAGCCGGACTTGAACCGGCGACCTCTGGTCCCCCAGACCAGCGCGCTCCCAGGCTGCGCCATGCTCGGATAGGGGCCAGGGATGGATGGACCCATCCCTGGGTGTTACAGCATGACGGCTTCGATCTGGTGGACCAAAGCCTGGGGATCCCGCTCCAGGTTCTTCATGGTGCCGAGTACGGCATCGGAGAACCCGGCCAGCGCATAGACCTTCGTTTCAGGGAACTGGAGGGTTCCATGACCGTTGAGGTCGAAGCTGTAGATGCGGGGCATGCAGTTGAACCGACGCTTGTAAGCGGCGAATTCGGCGGCAGGGGTGTGTCCACCCACCCAAGCCTGCATATCCGACAGGATCACGATGCGATCGTAAGCCTGCTTGGCGGTGCTGAAGATCAGCCGGAAGTCCGTACCGCCACCCGTCGCGGCTTTCATGATCGACTCGGTGAGAGTCGTCAGAGAATCGCTGGGGTGCAAACGCAGGTACTTCGCGCTGGTATCGAACAGCATCACGTCCGCATCCTGCTGGGATTTGAACAGCACCGCGGCGAACAGTGCCGCGATCTGGACGGGACGGCCCCGCATGGAACCGGACACGTCCACGGCGATGAGCGTCTTGCCTTCGAACGTGGGGACGTTCTTCAGCGAGAGCTCCGTCGCCTTTTCTAGCGTCTGACGCAGGGCGTTAGTGTCGGCCTTGGTGCCCTTGAGCGCATCCACGGCGGTCATGAACTGGAAGGGCATGACCATGGACTTCTCCACCTGGCGAGGATCCGTGAGGAAGGCCTCGGCAAGGGGGAGCGCCTCGGGCGCCTGCTCCGCGATGTTACGGAGGTTACGCAGGCATGCGGTGTAACCCAGCTTGCGCTCCCGCAGCAAATCGCCCCAGGCCTGGCCCTTCAGCGCAGCCTTCTCCGTGTCGGAGAGGTTGTCCTGAGCGGCCTTCTGGCCTGCCTGCGTGAGCTTGGTTTCCCAGGTTTCAGCAGGCTTCAGCTCGCCCGTCATCAGCGCCGCTAGGGCGGGCGTGGACTTGGGATGCAGCAGGTTCACGGCGTCAATCAGGTTGGGATCGCGATCGGCGCGCAGGTACTTGGCCAGCTGGTAGGCATCGAAGCCACTGAGTGCCTCACCAAAACCGCGCTTCATGGCGTTGGAGAGCTTCCGCAGCTCAGGGTTTGTGCCCTTCATGTAAGCCAGCGTCTCGGTGATGTCATCGGGACGCTGCACGACGGCGCGGTAGAACTTGCGGAGCCAGGGCTGGCCCTTGACGTCCATGCGCTGCGCCAGCTCAGCCGCCACGATGTGCGAGACAGAGCGGAGGCCGTTCGTCTTACGGGTGAAGACGGCGGCCTTCGCAGCGAAGAGGGGATCCTCGAGCTTGCGGGTCAGTTCCGCCACACGGGCCACCTGGTCACCAGCGGATTTGTAGAAAGTATCCGTGGTGAAGGTGCTCAGGAGCGCGGTGGCGAATTCGAGCTTGGGACCCATGCTGTGGGCCTGGCCGCCTGCGAGGTTGACGGTATCGGGGGCGGAAGCCTTAGGCTTCCAAAAAGCAAAACGGGCCATGGAAGGCCTCCTTTCATGTGCTGCCCTGCTGCGCGAGGGAGATGCGGGCGCCAGTCGACATGACATGTGGCGCCAAGTGAAGGGTTCCTTGTCGAGGAAATTGGCGAAGGTATGTAACGTGCTCTACCTCTGAGCTACCCCCCGGTCGATGGTCGGGAGGGCTGGACTCGAACCAGCGGCCACGCGCTTAACAGGCGAAGTAACCCATCGCCTTGCTGCGACAAGAAATGGTGATCGCGGAGAAAATTGGTCAGGGTTTCACTCTTTTCAGAGTCGGTGGGGGTCGAACCCACAATGGGCTGCCAAATAAGGCAGGTGCTTTACCGTTTTGCTACGAAGTAACCCTGGGCCTTGCTGCCGCGACAAAAGTGGAAATGAATCCGCAGAGAGAATCTGTCAGAGGGGTTGTTGCATGGAGCAGGATTTGAACCTGCCACTGTCGTTTAATGGACGACTGCTCTATCCCAACTGAGCTATCCGAAGAACCTCTGGACATTGCTGCTGCGGAATGAAAACGCGGAGGAAGTTGGCAAGCGGGATATCCCTTGCGGGATTGACTGGGGTCGAACCAGTGACAGTTTGCTGTTCAGGCAAAATGCTCTACCAACTGAGCTACGAAGTACCGCTATGCCTTGCTGCCGCGAGTGGTGTCCCGGGCCGGAATCGAACCGACATGCTCACCCTTCGGAGGGGTGCGCTCATCCAATTGAGCTACGGGGACGAATGAATCCGCAGAGAGAATTCGTCAGAGGGTTGGGTATGCGCAAAGCGGGATTCGAACCCGCCGCCATGAGCTTTCACTCGTGGCTACCTGGTCCCATTGGTTGCGAGCGATGAACCTCTGTTCGTTGCTGCTGCGGAATGGTGGGAAAGGTCGGATTCGAACCGACATCCTCCGGTGTTTCAAACCGGCGCTGCATCCATGTTTCAGCTTCTGTCCCGAATGGGGTGGCCAGCGGGGCTCGAACCCGCGTCACTGGAATCACAGTCCAGCACCTATGCCGCTCGGTCATGGCCACCGTCTGGGAGACCCTCATCGGATCTCGGTTGGCGCCGCAGTGGGGAGTCGAACCCCATGTGAGCTTTCGCTTCGTCCGCTTAACAGGCGGATGCTTCGGCCGTGGGGCTCCTGCGACAAGAATTGGTGCTGCCAGGAGGACTCTAACCTCCACCCTCCGGCTTCGTAGACCGGCGCGCTTACAGTTACGCCATGGCAGCGTGATCTTCCCCCGGAGCGAGTCGAACGCTCATCGGCTGGCTTAGAAGGCCTGCGCCCCTCCGCGGGCGGGGGGAGTGGTCGCCCCAGAGAGAATCGAACTCTCGTCGCGCGGTTATCGGCCGCGTGCTTTCCCACTGAGCTATGGGGCGGTTGGCGGAAGAGACAGGAGTCGAACCTGCACACCGGAGGGGCATCCAGTGAACTCGCTTTCCAAGCGAGGGCGATACCTTTCCGCTCACTCTTCCGTTGGTGGACCGAGGGGGAATCGAACCCCCATCTCCTGCGTGCAAAACAGGCGCTCTCCCTTTGAGCGATCAGCCCGAGTGGTAGCAGGCCCCCGAGTTGAACGGGGCCACTGGGCGTATGAGACCCTGCTGAGCATCCGGCTCGCCTGCAATTGAACGTCGCGCCTGAGGTACCCGCCGATGGTGCGGGGGAAGCTCAGGTGTTGGAGCGAGTGAGGAGCATCGAACTCCTGTTCCGACCTTGGAAGGGCCGAGTCTTGCCACTAGACGACACTCGCATGTTTGGAGCGGTCAGCCGGACTTGAACCGGCGCTTGCAGATTGGCAACCTGCCGTCCTGCCTCTAGACGATGACCGCAGGAGTGGTCGGAGTCGTAGGAATCGAACCTACCTATGCTTGTTCCCAAAACAAGAGGTCAGCCACTGACCCAGACTCCGAGATTGGTGGGCCCAGGATCAGGGACGGTCTCCTTCGACCGCGTCATGGCGATGGGCCACTACCCTGCCCTTGGTAAAGGGCCCGATTCTTTGGTGCCGAGCGAAGGAATCGAACCTTCCATGAGGACCAGCCTCCACAGGGTTACAGTCTGTCGTCCCACCTTGGGACATGCCCGGCAAATGGCGGTGCATAAGGGATTCGAACCCTTGCTCTCCGACGCGACAAGCCGGCGGGGACTCCAGGCTCCCCCAATGCACCTTGATGAACGGGGCACGGTCCTCATGTACCAGGGCCCTCTTCAGGCCGCTGGGTCATAGGGAATGTGCTCCCGTGATTAGGCCTCGGCAAAGGCCTACATTCCATCAGTAACAGTTCTAAAACTGATACTTTTTGTCATTTATTCACTATTTATTTTTCAATGATCAATAAAGCTTCAGCGGAAGCGACAGGATTCGAACCTGTACAACCATTTCATGGGCTCCTGATTAGCAATCAGACCCGTTGACCGTTCCGGCACGCTTCCAGAGATTTGGAGAAAAGAAGTAGGGTCGGCGAGGTTGGGAGCGATGGAATGGGCGACCCTTGAGTCGTTCCAAATGGGTATCCATCGCTCCTCATCACGACCCCTTGGATCGCGATGTGCGCTCCCCCCCGAGTGGTTGTTCCCATTCATGGAATCGAACCACGGTCTCCGCCTTCAGTGCGCTGCGGCATTCCATTTACCGAAATAGGAACAGGGAACGGTGTCACCGTCTCGTCTGTGGATCACCAGTGCCGGTTAGATCGAGAACCTAGGCTCTCATCCGTGCTCAATGCCCCTTGAGCGGCCGGTACTTGAGATGGCGTTGAGCCCTTTTGTGGACTCACTTCCCTTGTGTCGGGAAGCGCCTTAGACGGTCGGAATCACGCTTGAATAGCGATGATTCCTGCGGCGATCTCGCGGTTCCAATGCGTCCTGGGAACCTCGTAGCCATCCGCACCGGGATCCGATACCCAGCACGGAGACCTTCGCCGTCAGCGCGTTCGCGCTAAAGGGGGTCATCTGTTGGGCGGCGGAAAACACGGTGAGCTCCTAAGGGATGGCCCGGGTCAATCCAGGGCGTTGAATGATCATGCAACCCCACCAACTTTGTGTCAACAGGTTATTTCACTTTTTATGAAGTTGTCTCAAAACCACATCGACCCGGATCCTCCCCCTGCCGGCCCGATACACTTCCTTCCTCTCCCCTTTGGTGGTCATGGTCCTCCCCATTCGATTCCGCAGAACTCCCGTACAAGACGATCTCGGCTTGGGCATCAAGGCTGGCCCAAGCCGCGGCGTGAACAAGGACGGCTCCTTCAACGTGAGGCGCGTGGGGCTTCCATCCTTCCGCCCCTACGAGCTCTACCACCACCTCATCACCATGAGCTGGCCCAAGTTCCTGGGCCTGCTCTTCCTGAGTTTCCTGCTGACGAACGTGATCTTCGCCTCGCTCTACATGGGCATCGGCATGGAGCACTTCATCCGGCCTGGGGGGAATGCCCTTTCAGATCGCATCTCCGATGCCTACTTCTTCAGTGCCCAAACCCTCACCACCGTCGGCTACGGCCACATCAGCCCCAACGGTACCCTCGCCAGCACGGCAGCAGCGATGGAATCCCTCCTCGGTCTCCTCAGCTTCGCATTGGCCACCGGCCTGCTCTACGGCCGATTCTCACGCCCCCAGGCCTGTCTGCGCTTCAGCACCCATGGCGTCATCGGGCCCTACAAAGAGATCCAAGGCTTCATGTTCCGTCTCGTGAACATGCGCAGCAACCAGCTTATCGAGGTAGAGGCCACCGTGAGCCTCTCCTTCAAGGATGCCGAAACGAATACGCGCCGCTTCGCCATGCTCCCCCTGGAGCGCAATAAGATCCACCTCTTCCCATCCAGTTGGACGGTGGTGCATCCAGTGGATGATGCCAGCCCCCTCTTCGGCATGAGCGAGGAGGATCTGCGGAAGGCTCAGGCCGAATTCATCGTGCTTATCAAAGCCTTCGACGACACCTTCGCTCAGACCATCTATGCGCGAACCTCCTACACCACCGATGAAGTGCATTGGGGATCGCGCTTCAAACCCATGATCTCCACCTCTGCGGATGGCATGACCGAGATGGATGTGAGCCTGGTGGATGGCATCGAGGAGGTCGGGAGGTAGGAGCGGATTCGCGCGCCGCTTCTACCTCCTGATCGGCCTCATTGCTTCGCCAGCAACAGCTCTTATTCCGCGACCACCACGATCTGAAAGCTACCGGCCGCCATCTTGGGCCGAGGATGGGGCATCTCCGCCGTAGCCGCGGGGGCCGGCTCGAAGACCGCCGTAGGAAGGTAGAGCATGTGCGTCGTCTCATCCAAAGCCATGGTGCGCGCGCCTTTTCGGGTGGGCACCTCGGCGAGGACGGAATATTTATCCGGCGAATCCTGATGAATGACCGTCAGCGTGCCCGCCCCGTTGGAGCTGAAGACCAGGCCCTTGGCCGGATCGTAGGCCGCAGCATCCGCGCCTTCACCAATGGGCAACGTGGTGATGACCTTCCCCGTCTCCGCATTCACCACCGCCATCAGCTTGTTGCCGCCCACGATGAAGAGCCGATGGTGGGCCGCATCCAAAGCCATGCCCGTAGGTTCTTCCAGAGGGGCCAGAGACCAGCGCTTCTCAACGTTGAGCTTCTTAGCATCCAGCCGCAGCACCTCATGGGTGTCTTCGATGTTGAGGAAGAGGTGGCCCTTTCCATCGGCGGCTGAAAACTCGGGTTTGCCCCCGACCGCGATGGTTCCCACCACTTCATTCGTCACAGCATCAATGGCGGTGACATTTTTCCCCCGGCCATTGAAGCAGAACACCCGTTTGGTGAAGGGATCATAAAGGATGGCATCCGGATTTTCCCCCGTGACCTTCACCTCTTTGACGACTTCCAATGTGGTGAGTTTGAAGACCGTCACAGTTCCAGCACGCCCGTTGCTGGTATAGCCGCGGTCGAACTCCTTCGCCAGCGCGACGCCGTGCACGCCTTGCGTGTTCGGGATTTCACCAAGGGACTTCCCTTCCAGGTCCAACACCGTGGTGCGTGTGCCGCGAGGGAGGTAGATCCGCTTGGCCGCAGCATCGAGGGTGACGTAATCCCAACCGCCTTCTCCACCCACGGTGAGGGTCTTCTGGACGTGGAGGTTGGTCGAGGCTTTGGGCGCTTGCCCCAGGAGATTCGCCGCCAAAAGGAAGGTAAGAAACGACATGGATCCTCCAAGAGATTTCAAAAGGGAAGGATGGGGATTCTGATCCTTGAACCCTACCAAGATCCTCAGGAAAGGGACGAAATATTGGAGCAGAGCTTCCTGCATCGCCGTTAAAGCAGCCTTCATTTCCACCCCCGACACAGGTTTGCTCTGCTCACAAGTCGTGCCAGGGTAGAACCTGTCTCCACTGGCGTGGACACATCTGGAAGCCGCGGTCATGCCTCAATCCTTTCACTCTGGCCAACGCTGGATCAGCACCTCGGAACCCGAATTGGGCCTGGGGACCCTTCAGACGGTCACCCCCCGTACCCTCACTCTGCACTTCGGTGCCAGCGGTGAACAGCGGCAGTACAGTCGGGAGCAGGCGCCTTTGCAGCGGGTCCGCTTTCGCGTGGGAGACGAGATCCGGAGTCGCGCGGGCGGCTCCTGCGCGATCCAATGGGTGCGAGAAGCCGAGGGCCTACTCGTCTATGGCGGCGACGGTTGGGAGCTCATCGAAACCGAGCTCAGTGACACCATCAGCTTTGATAAACCCGAATCCCGGCTATTGGCTGGACAGTTCGACCCGCCTGCGGCCTTCGATCTCCGCATCGCCGCCCTCAAGCAGCAGCATCGCCGACGCACCTCCCAAGTTCGAGGCTTCGCCGGGGGCCGCATCGAACTCATCCCTCATCAGCTGGCCATCGCCGCGGAAGTCACGGACCGCTTGGCGCCCCGCGTGCTCTTGGCGGATGAAGTGGGCTTGGGCAAGACGATCGAGGCCTCGCTCATCCTGCACCGCCTCCTTGCGACGGGGCGGGTGAAGCGCGCCTTGATCCTCGTGCCCGATTCCCTTGTGCATCAATGGTTTGTGGAGCTGTTGCGCCGCTTCAACCTCTGGGCGTCCATCTATGACGAGGCCCGCTGCGCGGACCCCGAATCGCCAAACCGCAACCCCTTCCTCGATGATCAGCTGGTGATCTGCAGTTTGGATTTCTTAGCCAAGGAAGGCCCTCGCTTGGATCAGGCCCTCGAAGCGGGATGGGATCTTCTGGTGGTGGACGAGGCCCATCACCTTGGTTGGACTCCTGAACACGCCAGCCGCGAATACCAGGTGGTCGAAACACTGGGCAAGCAGACGCCCGGGCTCCTCTTGCTCACGGCCACTCCAGAGCAATTGGGCATGGCCGGGCACTTCGCACGATTGAGGCTCTTAGACCCTGATCGCTTCAACGATCTCGGAAGCTTCCTTCAAGAGGCAGAGCAGTACCGCAGCATCGCCCAATTGGCCGACCACCTGTTTCGTCGAGAAGAGTTGGAGCCCGAGCAGCAGCGCCGTCTCTCCGAACTGCTTTCCAAACCCGAATCCGAGCTTCGATCGTCATTATCTGAGGCTTCCGACGAACCTCGCCAAGAGCTGATCGCGGCACTGGTGGATCGCCACGGCACAGGCCGCGTGATGTTCCGAAATACGCGCGCCTCCATCCATGGCTTCCCGCCGCGGGTTGCCCGTCTCGTGCCGCTCGAAACGGAGAACCTCGCCCCCTTCCTGAAGGAGTGGAGCCACGACGATGCAGGTTCAGGGCGTATGGACCTCACCGAAGATGTGCGCGTCGCCTGGCTCGCCCAGTTGCTCCTCGATTTGGAAGACGCCAAAGTGCTGGTGATCTGCCGCACGCGAGCAAAGGCCGAGGCCCTGGAAGCGGCGCTCAAAAAGCGCATCACCCCCAAGATGGCTGTGTTTCACGAAGGCATGACCTTGGTGCAACGGGACCGCGGGGCCGCTTGGTTCAATGAGGAACGCGGTGCCCGTCTCCTCATCTGCTCCGAGATCGGCAGCGAAGGGCGCAATTTCCAGAAGGCGCACCATCTGGTGCTCTTCGATCTGCCCAAGGATCCCTCCCTTCTGGAACAGCGCATCGGCCGCCTGGATCGCATCGGACAGACTTCTCCCATCCAGATCCACGTACCCTTTGCCCTCGGGAGCCCGCAGAGCGTGCTGGCCCGCTGGTATCACGAGGGACTGAACGCCTTCGAATCCCAAGTTCAAGGCGTGGGCGAGTTGCTGGAGACCTTCGGCCCGCGCATCCACTCGTTGGGCCTTCATGCGAAACCCGTGGACATCGACGCCCTCTTGAGCGACACCCGCCTCGCCCACGAGGCCATCCGAAAACGTCTCGCCGAGGGCCATGACCGCTTATTGGAACTCAATACAGGGCACCCGGAGCGCGCCAGCCAACTCGCTCAGGAAATCCGCCTTCAAGACGGAGACCGCACTCTGGATGAGTTTCTCCTTTCCGTGTTGGAGCACGCCGGAATCGAAGTGGAAGAAGTCGCAGCTCGCACCTATCGACTCGGTTCCGCGGGCGTGCTCGTGGATGCCTTCCCCGGGCTCCCCACGGATGGGCTCACGCTCACCTGTGACCGGTCCCGCGCCTTGGCCCGGGAGGATCTGCCCTTCCTTACCTGGGATCATCCTTTGGTGAGCGGGGCTCTGGATCTGGTATTGGGCGCTGAAAAGGGCAACAGTAGCTTTGCCTTGTGGCCCGATGATCGCGCCTCAGGCCTTTACCTCGAAGCGATCTACGTGTTGGAGGCCATCGCCCCCTCCCACCTCCACGCCGACCGCTTTCTTCCTCCAACGCCTTTGCGGGTGCTGGTGGATCACCAACGCCAGGACCTCAGTCGCACCCTTCCTCGCAGCGCCTATCTTCGAAAACTGCAGGAGGCCGAAAGCCATGCCCTTTTGGATCAACCTGGCTTCAGGGAAACCCTGCTGCCCCGCATGATCGGCAGCGCCCACGCCTTGGCGGAGCGCCGTGTGCCTGACCTGATCGCTAAGGCCCGCAAGGCCATGGCGGCGCAGCTTCATCAAGAAGAAGCTCGCCTGAGGGCCCTGCAGCGCGTGAACCCCGCGGTGCGAGCTGAAGAGATCGAATTGCTGGTGGGTCAGCAGCGGGAACTGGATCATCACCTCGCAGGCGCGCGCCTTCGCCTGGATGCCCTACGCGTCATCCATCGCGGCGCGGTAAACACTCCAGAATCGGACTAGATACCTTCGGGGGATCAGCACCCCCGAAGGTGCGCTTCTGATACCAGATGAAGACCAAGATCCAACGCATCCACCGAAAGGTGGGGAAGGCCTGCCACAAAGCCGGGTCGCGCCACACGATCATCCAAAGGGGCGCCCGCGAAAAAGACATGAAGGCGCGAAACCAATCGACCGAAATTGCTGAGTGTCGCCTGGCCCATCTCTTCGCCCAAGCAAAGGTAGGTCATGCGCCGCTCATAGATCATCAGATCCGGCTGACCGTCCCCTCGCTGCAGCAGCAGAAAAGGTTCCTTGGCCTCGGTGGTGAGCTCCTTCGACTGCTCCACCGTTTTGGTGAGCATCATGCCCCCACTCATGACGGCCATACCCACGTCAAAACGCGTCTCCTGAGTCTTCATAATCTTGGTGGAGACGTGGTTGCGGACGCCGCGCTGCAGAAGGCGCACTGCGGTGCGGGGGCAGTCGTGGATTCCTCCTTTGGGGTCCGTCACTCGAATCCCTTCAGAGGTCCACTCCAGGTTTCGCACCATGATCCGGGCGCCATCCGTAGGGACCTGCGAGGGATCCTCCGCCCAGGCGAGAAAGCCTTCTGAATTAAGCGCCATCACGAGCCCATGGGCGTCGGGTGTAGCGCGCACCAGGATGCGGGGGAACGTACCCGAAAGGAGGCGGGCCGCATCAGGCAATGCGATACCTGCCACCTGCGCCGCACGGGAGATCGCCTGAGGGTGGTCGGGAAGTCGACCGATGACGACAAACATGAAGGGAGATTACTAGGGTTTCGCTTCCGCCCGCCAAGCGCTCCATGCCTCTGCCAACCTGCCCTCTTGGAGGCCTTGCAGATAGCTCTTTTCCACATCCGGCATCTCAAGCTGAGACAAAGTTCCGAGAAGGCCCATCACCTGTGCGACGGGCACCACTTTCCAGGACCAATGACTGGGCTTGTACTTGGTCTCTGGCCCGAGATGACGGTGATCGAAATCCACCCGAATGGCCACGAAGGGATCATCTGGAGGATCGATGGTGATCACCGCACCGCCTTCGCCCTGATTCCAGATCCTTTCCAGATGCGCATTGAGAAAGGATTCGAGCGAGGTCCGCGGAACCGAAAGGTGACCGCTGTGCTCACACCACAGGCCAAAGCGGCTGCTGGGAGGCCAGTTCTGGATGACGAACCGGTCCAAAGCATCGAGCCCCTTTCCCCGATCCGCAGGAGCCGTTTCATGTTTTTGGGCGTGGGTAGGTTTCACGGACACTTCGAATCCCCCTGCGCAAGGTTATGGACCCGTACGGATCGCGAGTCCATGACTTATAAATATTTCGGACTCATCGCGGCAGGGTACCCCGCCCGATCACCCGCCAAAGCCTCCGCCGCGGGCCGCACCGGTCGCGCCAAAGCCGCCCCGGCTCACCGCCGCACCCTTTGCGCTGAAGCTGGTGGCAGATCCGAAGGCGCTCACGCGCGCCAAGGCACTTGAACCAGGCCGCGCCGCCATGCGCTCCGCGATTCCACGCGCAGCAGCGCTTTCGTAGGCCCCACCCGCCACAAGCGGCGCGCTAGGAGCGTAGGGCCTTGTCCCAGGTGTGCGTTCCTCGAACTGGCTCCATCCCCCTGGCGCGGAAGGACCGCCTGCACTTCGGGGCACGTAGACCGTGGCGGGCCGGCGCATCAGCATGTGCCACATGAGGTAGTGATCGAACCAGGAATAGCTTCGGTGCGAATAATGATGGTCCTCGCCCCATGGATCTTCCCGGATGGACTGGATGTCCTTCGAAAAGCCGTATCGGATCGAGGCGAGCTCCATGCGCTCCTTCGTCAGCTCCTCGATGCGCCAATAGCCCTTCCCCTGCTCGTCTTCGAATCGCTCTGCACTGAGCAAAAGGGTCTTAGGATCGGCTTGCCCAGCAGCAGGCTTTCCTTCTACGGTCACGGTCACGTAGGTCGGGGTGAAAGGCGTGAAGGAGTAGCCTCTCGGTTCGAAGGCAGACTGGGTCTCTTTCAGATGGGCGGCGCAAGCCTCGCGGATGGCGCCGTAGGTATTCGCGAAGTCCCGCTGGCGGGCTTCCTCCTGTTGGCGCTTCTCAAGGTCCACGCGCTTGGCTTCCTGGGCCTCCCAATCGGCCTTTTGCTGCGCGTACCGATCTTTGTGGGCCTGCGTTTCACAGGCGGTCTGGGCAGCCACGAGGCTCACGAGGAGGAGGTGGGGGATCTGTTTGCTGCGCTTCATACTCACTCCGCCTCCGAAGCGGGCTCTTCCGCCCGGGCCGCCGCTTCAGCCTGCGCCACCATGTTGTCTTCCCTTCGCTTATCCGCCTGATCGCGGAGCTCCAGCTGGTTGACGAACGCACCTGGAGAAAAGGGAGAGCACACCCACTTCCCGCCTTCGCGCACAACGTTCAAGGTGAGGGTTTGGCGAAGGCCCTTCGCGTCACGCCCTTCCACAGTGAGCACGGCCAGACCCGTGCGCGGGCAGGACACCACCCAGCCCAGTGGCGTGAAGCCAGGATGATGCTGGGCTAGATAAGGGCGCGAGGCCTCTCGGGTCAACTTCAACAGCTGCTCATCCTCGCTCCGCATCGTGAGGAGACGAGGCCGTTCGGGCGCCGCCGCGGCTCGGGCTGGAGGCTCAAAGTCCGTGGCATTCATGGCATAGGAGGCCAGGCCCACTACAGCACCAATGATGGCTGCCGCGATAAGCAGGGGCGTGAGCGCATGATGAAGACGAGTGCGGGTTTCGGGGCTGATCACGCGGGGTCTCCAATGAAGTGTGGCGTGAATTGGCACAGGTTGGATGTCACGAGCCCGCCTTCGCGAATGCCCATTCCGGCGGCCTCGCCGCCGATGACCCAGGACCCTATGACGGGGTACACCCCCTGATAGGCCTGGAGTTCATGGAACTGTTGGTAGACCGATGCGCCTTGATCGTAGTTGCCGCTCGTGGAGAGCGCGACACTGCCTCCGCGCACGACTTGGATGTTGGAGCCTTCCCGGCCGAAGACCGGCTTCCGCACGTAGTCGCGCATTCCCCCCGGATCGGAGCTCCGCGTTTCCAAGAGAAGTGGATGGCCAGGGAAGAGGCGCCACAGCACTTCCAAAATGCCTTTGGAGGAGAGAAGCGCTTTCCAGCTGGGTTCGATCCAGTGGATCCTCCGTGGCACCGCGTAGGCCGCGCGTCCGAAAGCATCGGCGGCCATGAACTCGTGGGGATACAACTTGAAACAGGCGGGCATGACCTGGCCTTCCAGGTCGATGAAGTTGCCCAGTTCATCCAACCCGATTTCTTCCACCGCGAATTGCTTCGTCTGCAAACCGGCTTGGGCGGCCACTTCCCTCATGTAAGTCGTGGTCATCCAATCTTCGGCGCTGTCTTGGCTCACGAAGGATACCGGGCCCATCGGAAGGTAGTCCCGCAGGCCTTTCCAGGTTGCTTCCAGGCGCTCATGGATGGAATTCCACTGATCCTTCGAGGGGAAACGCTCCTGCTGCCAGTGCCATTGGATCACCGCCGCTTCCACCAGGCTGGTGGGCGTATCGAAATTGCACTCGAACAATTTGATGCCGCCATCCACGCCCAGCCCCAGATCGAATCGGCCGTAGACGCTAGGGGCATCCGTCTCCCAGGATTCCTCGATGGCAGCGATCATCCCTTCGGGAATATGCAGCTGGGGGTAGGCGCGATTTGTGATCACCCATTCCGTGGCCTTCAGCACCATGTCGTACAGGTCCTGCGTGGCACGCTCCAGACGGTCCACTTCTTCCATCGAGACGCGGTAGCAGGCACCCTCATTCCAATAGGGAAGCCCATTCTCGTGGGTGTGGTAGGTGAGTCCTACTTGCTCGACTTTGGAGATCCATTGGGGGCGTGGATCTAGCGTGATGCGCTCCAAATGGTCTCCTGTTCAGGATTCAGATGAAACGATGAGTATGGGGTGATTCAGCGACAAGGCCTAGCCGTGATCAGAGGAACAATCTCGGATCCACCCGGGCATTGTTCAAGCTGAGCGACCAATGCAGATGCGGACCCGTCGCCCGCCCCGTCATCCCAACTTTTCCAACCTGCTCGCCGGCTTTGACGCGCTGGCCGGTCTTCACCGTGATGGCAGAGAGATGGCCGAGGAGACTCACCACGCCTTCGCCATGGGCGACAAAAACGGTCTTGCCGCTGTAAAAGAAGTCGCCGGTGAGAACGACCACACCGTCCGCGGGGGTCTTCACGGTCTGCCCCGCAGGCGCTGCGATATCGAGCCCGCCGTGGGGCGAGCGCGCGATGCCGTTGTAGAAGCGGCGAAGGCCGAAGGAGCCTGTCTTCCGCCCCTTGGTGGGCGGCTGAAACTTCAAGCTCGGCACGAAGCCCTCAGGCCATTCCTTCCAGACCGGCTCCATGAGCTTCTGCTCTTGGGCGATGCGCGCCTCCTCTTCAGCGTCGGGCGTCACCAGGTGTGGATTCTTGATCGTCAGATGCTGCTCGGCGTAGTGCTTGTCTTGAAGTGTGAAGGTCACTTGCTTCCCGTTCACGCTCAGCGCGTCTGCGCCCACCTTCGCGCTCAAAGGGATCCCTACGATGGCCACCCACCCTTTCGCGTCTTTCCGCAGGAGCACACGCTCACCACGGTAGGTGACCTCCGGACGTTCGGCCGCATCGCCAAGAGACACCACTGCAACGCCCCCGGGCACCGAAGCCGGGTGAAAGGGAAACGGCCCAGCCTTCGGTCCAGCTTGGGCTGCGACGAAGGACAGAGTCAGGACTGTGGAAAAGAGCCAGCGCCGCATAGACGTCCTTAAGACCGGATTTGGAACACCGCCCTCGCGTGGGATGCGCGCGGTGCGACGCGCGACCTCAACGACGGCGATGCTCTAATGTGGCAGATCTGAGCCGAAAAGCCTTAGGGGTGGTCCCTGCCTGGCGCAGGCTACTTCGGAAGCAGGAGCGCGCGAATCGCCTTGAGATCCAGATCGTGAAGCAGGGGCTCGATCTGGGCAGCAAGACCAGGGGCCTCTTCTCCAAGCGCCGCCATCAATCTCTGCAGCTCGTCCGAATCTCCGGTGACGAGGGCTTGCCGGAAAGGCTCCACCAGCCTCGGAGGACAGGCTTCCGCCGCGGAGGGCCGGGGCTCAGACGCCGCTTCTGAGCTGCCCTTCGCCCATCGCATGCGCACGTGGGCGTGGGATTCCAAAAGCGTCGCGAGCACGCCAATTCTCAACGGCTTAGGAAGGAAGGCATCAAAGCCCGCGCCCATCACCTCCTGTCGCTGATCATCGAGGACACCTGCCGAATGGGCGATCAGGATCGGCCGATCTTCTCCCTGTTCACTGCGGATGGCGCGAGCCACCTCCCGACCATCCATCCCGGGCATGGCGATGTCGAGAATCACTACGCGGGGTCGCAGCGCCCGCCATCGCGCGAGCCCCGCGTACCCATCCTCCGCGGTCTCCACGGGAAGGCCCCAGGCGGTGAGGATCTCGTTCAGCAGCCGCCGGGCGTCCTGATGATCATCCACCACCAGCACAAGGCCCAGGGCCTGGCCGGGCTCGACGCCCAGCGGTTCGCGATCGCTGAGATGGATCTGCGCCGATGCCGAGGCTGCCTCGAAGGGCAGCACCACATGAAACGTGGTTCCGACTCCAGGCTGACTCTCCACCTCCACCTTCCCTCCCATCAACTCCACGAAGCGATGGGTGAGAGCGAGGCCCAGGCCTGTACCCTGGCCTGAACGACGCCCGCTTTCCGTTTGTGTAAAGGCCTGGAAGAGCTTCCCCAGCTCCTCTGGATCCATGCCCGGTCCCGTGTCCCGCACGGCGAAGGTCACTCCAGGTGTCCCGGCCACCGAAGCAACGCGGAGTTCCACTGAACCCTGTTCAGTGAACTTCACTGCATTGCCAAGCAAGTTCAAAAGGATCTGCCGGAGCTTCTGCTCGTCTCCGACAAGGTCGCCCGCTCCCCTCACGTCCCACACCAGACGCAGCTCCACCCCCTTCTGCTCCGCCCTCAGGCTCATCAGATGGATCTGATCTTCCACAAGGTTTCGCAGGGAGAAAGCCGTGGGCCTCAGCTCCAAACGCCCCGCCTCGATCTTGCTGAGATCGAGGATGTCGTTGATGAGCTTGAGCAGGGTTTCCCCGGATCGATGCACCACTTCCAGATGATCCCGCTGGCGAGGTTGGAGATCCGTATCCCGCCTGAGCAGTTCGGAAAACCCGAGCACCGCGTTCAATGGCGTGCGGATCTCGTGGCTCATGCTGGCCAGGAAAATCGACTTGGCCTTATTCGCTTCATCAGCCTGAAGGCGTGCGACGCGGGCATCCTCCCGCTCGAACTCCGCCGCCGCGCGGGCGGATTCGGCCTGCTGCAAGGCTTCGGCGAGATCGCGAGTCCTCTCGATGACGCGGCCTTCCAACACCATGGTCCGAGCCCTCAAGGCGTTGGTTCGCAGTTTCAGCGCGCCCGCAAATCCGAGGGCCAAGGCCAGCGCATAGGCTCCGAAAGCCCAGGGGCTCAACCAAGGTGCGGGTCTGATCCTTAAAGGAAATTCGAGGGGCACCACCTGGCGGCCCAAATAGTCCATCGCCTCGACCCTGAGGGTGTAGCGGCCGCTGGGGATCGCGACGAACTCGCGACGCCCATCCCCCGTCCACGCCGTCGGGCGCGTTTCCAACCCAAGGAGTTGAGTGCGGTAACGCGTATCCTCCTCGCGGTGGAAACTGAGCAATCCCACTTCGAAACTGAGTTGGGCTTCCCGGTGGCCGAGCACGGTCTCTGCCAAATCCAATTCCCGCGACGCTCCACCTAGGAGCACATGATCCAGGAGGAGTCCGGGAGGCGGCGGAGGTGGCAATTCAAGAGCCGGATCGAGCACCGCAGCCCCATGATTGGTGGCCACCCACAAGCGCCCCGCGTGGTCCATCAGTGAGGCGCCGTAATTGGTGGACACAGGCGGAAGGCCATCGCCGGTCGTGAAGGTCTCCAACCTCGAAGGCCGCGCAGGATCCGACGGATCGTTGAAGCCCAGACGCACCACGCCACGCTGAGTCACCAGGTAGAGCCGTCCCGAGGCATCGGCCTCTACACGCACCACCACGTTGCTGGGAAGGCCCGGCAGATTCTGAGTCGTGAAGGCCTCCCAGTGTCGGGCCTGAGGATCGTCGAGGCTGAGGCGCGCGACACCCCCTCCGAAGGTGCCGGCCCACAGCCAGCGCCGCCCATCCTTTGAAAGCGTCTCCCTGAAACAGAACACCGAGAGATTGAGTAGCCCTTCAGTTTCGCCGTACTTGGTCCACTGTCCTTTGCGGAAGCGCCCGATCCCGCCGCCTCGACTGCCCACCCAAAGGCTCTCCGTACCATCGGCATCCTCCGTGCGCCCCATGGCATAGACGCTGGCGACGGGAAGGCCTCCCGACGGGCCTTGAAAGACAGCCTTCTCTCCCTCCACACGAATGAGACCCCTATCCGTGCCCGCCCATACGATTGACGCCCCTGGTCGAGGGTGGCTCTCCAATAGACAGAGGATGCGCTGATCCTGCATGCCCTGGGTCGCGTAGAGGGTCCGCCAGCGTCCTTGGGCCCGCCTCGCCAAGCCCTTGAGGGTGCCCGCCCAGATCTCATCCCCCTCGGCCCCGTGAGTGACCAGCAGGGAAGCCACATGCTCATGCGGCAGGCCGAAGCGGGCCGTCTCCAGCACCCAGCTCCCGCGTTCCCAATGCACGAGGCCTTCGCTTGTGCCGATCCAAAAGATGGGATCTCCCCCCGCATCCTTGGATTCGGCGAAGGAGTGCACCTCATCGCCGGGTAAACCCATCTGCTTATCCAGGGCGTACCGGCCGCTCATATCCATACTCACCAAGCCGCCACCGCGCATCCCCATCCACAGCATGGGCTGGCCTCGCGCGGGAGCGTGCACCGCGTAGATCCCATTGGAGGGCAGACCCATCCGGGAATCCAGCCAATGCCACTGCCCCTTCTCGTACCAGGCCAGACCGCGATCGTAGGTACCTGCCCAGATCACGGGGTTTCCCTTGGCATCATAGGTCACCGTGAGTTTGATGACGAAGACACTCGGGAAGCCGCTGGAGGGCCCGAACAACTCCCGATGCCGGCCATCCCAGCGCTGCACGCCCTTCCCCCATTGGCACATCCAGAACTCTCGGCGCCCATCGGGATAGATCGCCTGAGTCAAATCGTCGCTGCTCCCCACGGGCCAACCATCTGCAGCACTCATCGCCCGCCAGCGGTGGCCGTCCCAACGGGCATACCCCTTATCTGTGACGGCCCAGAGCGAGGAGCTGCCATCCGCCTCCTTGAGCTCGCGGATCTTCCACAGCGCATTCGAGGGGAGACCGGATTGGGTGTCCATGAAGGTCCAACCCTTCTCATCAAAGCGGCCCACTCCGCCCCCCCGGGTGGAGGCCCAGAGCGACCAGCGACCCTGTCCTTCCTCGAAGACCGTGAGTGAGGTGACGTAGTCGTGGGGAAAATTGACTCCGCCCTTGTAGTGCGTCCAGCGATCACCCATGAGGCGCCACAATCCGCCGCCTTCGGTGCCAAACCATCTGGAGCCGTCGGGCGTCTCCGCCAGCGCGCGGATGTGCTGCGAAGGGCTTTCCGCCGGCAAGTTCAAGGTCGTCCAGGTGTGGCCGTTGTAGAGCGCCGAGCCGTCCTGCGTGCCCACCCACAGGCGGCCCTTCCGATCCTCGCTCACCACGTAGACGCTCATGTTCGGAAGGCCGTCCGCCGTTCCAAAGGTCCGAAGCGGGGGTTTCAGGACATCCTGCACTTTCAATTCGCGTCGGCCCGTCTCACCGGATCGGGCCTCGATCCGCATCCCTCCAAGGCCAAGGATGAGTGCGAGTCCGCCAAGGCGCTTCGCCAAAGAGAAGGTCATGAGGACGGTTCATCCCGTTTCGCGCGCACTCGATCGGCGAGTTCCGGGTAAAGCCGCGCCATGCATTCCGGGCAGATCCCGTGACTGAACTTCGCCTCCGAATGCGCTTCGATGTAGACCTCCATCTGATTCCAGAATCCCTGGTCATCGCGGATCTTCTTACAGGATCCGCAGATGGGCACGAGCCCCGAAAGGGTCTTCACCTGCTCCAGCGCCTCCTGCAGCTCATGGACGAGCCGGCTCGTCGCGATGCGGCCCTTCACAATCTCCAAATGGGCCCGCACCCTCGCGAGCAGCTCCTCCGATTGGAACGGCTTAACGACATAGTCCGCACCGCCGGCCTTGAATCCGTTGAGAATGTCCTCACTCTCATTCGCCGCTGAGAGAAAGATCACGGGAATCTCTTGAAGCGCCGCATCGGATTTGAGGCGCCGGCAGACTTCCAGACCGTCCATATCCGGCATGCGAACGTCGAGTAGCACGAGGTCCGGCGCCTGGGTGCGCACCGATTCAAGCGCGCTCGGACCATCTTGGGCGACCCGAACCTTGTAGCCCTCTCCACCCAGCATTTCCACCAGGATTTGAAGATTCGCCAGCGTGTCGTCCACCGCAAGAATTTGGGGTCGGGTCGAATTCTCATTCATGGGCGGCTCCCAGCAACGCACCCAACCAAGGCCCAACAGCCTCGTCCAGGCGCAGGTCGTGAGAAGACGGGGAGATGGGTCACGGAGGAGACCTCGGATCCCTCCTCGGAATATGGGGCAGACGAGTAAAATCTGGGCCAATTCACCCCTTCATAGCCCGCCTACCCTTGCTCGCATTTTGTGTTCTCAATGGACATGCTCATCCCTAACCTCATCCAGGTGAACCCGCTTCCCTTTGGCCGATCCACCCACTCGCAACCTGAGCCTTATGAACTCACCCGCACCCAATCCTCAAATCGATGCGTTCCTGGCGAAATACTCGCCGGAGATCGCCGACCAACTTCGGGAAGCGCGAACGAGTCTCCGGTCCTTCTTCACGCATGGCTTCGAATTGGTGTTCGATAATTACAATGCGCTCGTCTTCGGCATCAGCCCCACGGCGCGGGCCTCCGAGGCCTTCATTTCCGTCGCGGGCTACCCCAAGTGGGTCACGCTCTTCTTTCTCCATGGCGCGACATTGATCGACCCAACAAGTCTGCTTGAGGGCACCGGCAAGCAAATCCGCAGCATCCGCCTAAAAAGCGCGTCGGACATCCATCTTCCGGACGTTGAAGCTCTCATCACCCAGGCCATTCGCCCCCACGAGCGCAGCTTGCGTGACGCGCCGGCACTCACCACCGTCGTGAAGACGGTCGTTGCCAAGCAAAGGCCGCGACGCCCAACCGAAACATCAGCGACACGCCCCTCAACTTCGAAAAAACCCGCCAAGGCGCGGACATGACGCTTACGCTCCCGGCCCTCACCACACACCATACGGCTGGGCTCTAGGATTGATTGGGATGAAGATTCTTTTCGTTCACGGTATGGGCAGAACTCCGCTCTCGGGCGCACCCATGCTTTTACGTCTTAGAACGAGTGGCCATGAAGTCGACACCTTCGGCTACTCAACAGCCGTAAACGCCTTTGATGCCATTCGAGATCGCCTCCTCAGAAAAATCCTCCAGGTCGCCTCGGATGGGGACTACGCCTTGATCGGCCACTCACTCGGAGGCGTGCTGCTGCGGAGCGCGCTGAACAAGCTCCCCTCCGGCGTTAAGCAGCCCAAGCATGTGTTCCTGTTGGGTTCGCCCATCAAATCAGCCCGGCTTGCCAAAGGACTGAGATCTCGCTTTCTCTATCGGGCTATGACCGGAGACTGCGGGCAACTGCTGGCCTCGGATCAAAGAATGGGAGCCATCGGGGCCATCCGTGCCAAGACGACGCTCATCATCGGCACCCGCGGCCTTCAGATCGCGCGACGCCCCTTCAAGGGCGAAATCAACGACGGCGTGGTGGCGGCCTCCGAGGCCCGCGCAGACTGGGCGGCCGAGGAAGTGCTCGTGCCCATCATTCATACCTTCCTTCCGGCCAGTACTCGGGTTGCGGAGATCATCCTTCAACGGCTCTCGCACAACGTAACGCTCCCCTAGGCCCGATCACGCACCCGAGGTCACCATGTCTCTCCATCCCCCTCTGCCCAGCGCCGTTCTATTCGTCGCACAGGTTCGGGAGCTGACCGCGTTCTACCGCGACGTAGCGTCGATGGCAATCATCCACGAAGAACCCGGCCACGCCGTCTTGGAGCGAGACGGGTTTCAACTCGTCGTACATGCCCTGCGCGGCAAACCGACATCCCTTCTTAAGTCCGACGGCGAGATAAACGTCCGGGAGGATTCCCACGTGAAGCTCTGCCTTCCCGTCCACCGCATTGCGGACGCGCGCTCCTGCGCCGCAGCCCTCGGAGGTTCCATCAAGCCCCCGGAGCGCGAATGGCAGGCACGAGGCTTCCGCGCCTGCGATGGGCATGACCCCGAGGGGAATGTCTTCCAGGTACGAGAAGCTGCGACTTAGCCTTCCGTTCCTGAGCCCAACTCTCTCTCGGCAAGTCTCTGTGAAACGGCTTCAAAGTCAGATTTACTTCCCTGCGATTCGCCCACCCCCTGCGGGGTACTTCTGATGCCCTCCTCAACATCATTCTGGAGATGCCTTCGGATCGTTCTGCGGTGCCTGCTTTCCCTTCGCATTGGGTTGTATCCTTGCCCACCGAGGCTTTATGTGGCTTAAGGCTGATTTTTACGGCTATTTTTGACGTGCCGTGATTGCTGTGGGTGCTCTATGCACCGCGCTGGATTGTCGGTTTGATGATGCAGTATTCACGCTGTGAGATTTGTTCGATGACTGAACGGGCCAAAGGGTACTCCTTCGAACTTGGAAGGAAAGAAGTAGCCTGCTAGGTAACTCTTTCGCTCCTTCATCAGCTGAAGAATTTTAGCGATGCCTCGTCCGATACCACTCAACGAAGACCATAGATCCAGCAACAAAGCACTGGGGCATTAGGTCAAAACCAGGGCGCTTCTATTTATTAGAAAAGACAACGCGGCAATGCGACCCCCGGGGGAATAAAGCTCCCCCCGGAGGAGAAGAAAGAGAGGGCTTTGATGGCCGTTACACGCAACCGTGGAGCGTTCCACCCGTCTTGAAGCAATTGAAGGGGTTGGTGGAGACCAGACAATCCGTGACGCTGGCAGCACAATAACCCGTCTCAATAATGCAAGTGGCGTCATTTTCAGCCGTCCGATTACAACCGGTGCTGTTTACTGGCCATCCAGCAGCAATGCCCTTGATCAAGCCAGGGGTGAGCAGCGCAATTGTTTCTTTGTCCAATTTAAGTTTGTTCACAAAAACTCCATTCCAGCGATCGCTGGTCGTTGGGCTCCATAAGCGGAGCGGGTGAGTCGAACTCATTTCATTCGGAAGGTACTGTGAATTGGGCAACGCAAGACCTTAGGGACGCCGAAACATTTCCTCTGAAGGGCCATCCTCAAGGTTGGCGTAGGTCATTAGTGTCGAGGCCATTCGAGGATGGCCCTGGTCCGGTTTGATGATTGGGGAGTAGTCCGGGTTCCCGCCTGGACTACTCGAAATCTGGAGCCCTCTCAGCCATTGCTGAGATGGTCTTGCATTAGGAGAACAAGCGACGGAGCTCGTCGACCTGCGGTTGGATCCGGGGATTTAATGCCAGTCCTCGTTCCAAAGCTTCCTGCGCCAAGCGGCGACATTCAACAGCCCGCTGGTGGGGCGAGACCGATGCGGCCATCAAAAGCAATTCGGCTTTGAGCACCTGAACCTGGGCATATCCCGGATTGAGACGGAGGGTACGCTCGACAGCCTGAAGTCCTCGGGTCAAGTATGGACCGGGTTCCTTTTTGCTTCGGATGAACCAGCGCATCCGTTCCAACTCCACCGCGGCCAAGTCCCGCGCGATGTCCGGGTCCTTGGGACGCCAATGTTGGGCCCGTCCTAGTGAGAGTTCGGCCCTTGCAAGAAGCGCCATAGGGTCCCTCCCGTGGAGTGTCTCCCATTTGGCTTTGAGCGTGAGACTTTCCCCCAGATTGGCGTGCCCAAGAAAAACTTGCGAGTCGATCTCGATGCTCTTTTCGGAAGCTCGGATGGCTTCCTCAAAATCTGCCTCGGGATTCTTGCCATGCCTTAAGTTCCAATCGCCCCTTAGCACCAACAGATCAGACAGTCTCCCCCATGAGGCGGACGACTCTGGTCGGAGGGACAAAGAGCGACGGTACGACTCGATGGCATGTGTGAAGTGGACCGTAGGGTCCTCTCCTCGCCAAGCGGCCAAGAGCCCTTTCCAGCGATAGGGTGTCCCCATTAGGAAATAGATCTGGGCGTGTGGAGCCCTCTCTGTGGCCCCCTCAAAGCAACGAATGGAGGCGTTCAAATCCTCCTCGCTCTCCGGGAGTCCGCGTGAGGCCTCATCAATCCCTAGGACGTAGTAGCACTGCCCCATGCTGTTCAGCACCTGCTCCGGGAAAGGCGTCACCTTCAATAGGCGGTCGAAGAGGGCCAAGGCACGGCGACCATCCTCACGCCCAGGCTCTCCAAAGAACCTCCGCTTAAAGTTGCAGAGTTCGGAAAGCACGGTGGCCTGGACGTTCAACGCCCATGTGGCATCGGGATTCCGCTGTAGCGCAATCTCCGCCGCGTCTGCGGCCTTGTGAAGGGGGATCCTCGGATCCTGACCCAAGATTTGGCAACGCTCCGACCACAGGAAGTACGTCACGGCCCGAAAGGCATGCGCTCTCCAGCTGTGAGGATCCACTTGAAGCAAGTGGTCCATGGCCGCAAGCGCTTCGTTCAGCCTCTCTTCTCCTCCCTCATTTAGAACTCCCACCAAGTACAAGGAGAGGTATCGATAGTGGCATTCCAGATCAAGCACAGACGGTGAGCTCCTCGCGAGGTCGCCTGCACTGCGGATGGCTTGGATCATGTGGGATAAAGCATCTCCCGCTTCTGCGTTGCGATGCTGCTCCAACGCTCTGGACGCGATCCAGCCGTATGTAGAGGCCTCAAGCAGTGGGGCCTCTACTTCCCATGGCGCTTGGCGCGCCATCTCCTTGGAACAGGACAGCGCTTGATCAGGATGTTCCGAATTGAGCGCCTCAAGACCTTCCAGATAGAGGCGGTGCGAAGGCGCAAGCGCGGCCTGGCCCAGTCGAAGGTATTCACTTGAGGGAATCCTGTACTTCTCATCCAAACGCTGAAGCAATGGTTGAGGGATCGCATGCAATGTAAAAGCGTCTACGGCCGTTACAGGCCTGACGGAAAGGTACTCGGTCAATTTCTCTTGGTAGACCCCTGCGAGCGCTTCTCCTAGGGCAGCTGCGGTCTCCGGCACGCGGTAGCCCTCATCCCAAGCTTTCTGAAGTAGTTCCTGCGCCTTTTCTGCCTCACCCAAACGCAGCAGGGTCCGCCCCAAAGCGAGCCTGCCGGGACCAAGGGCGGCGGAGCCCTCGCGGGACATGGCCTCCTGAACCTTCGCCATCTGGGCTCGAACCTGGAGAAGCTCGGGAGTGATGTCGTGGAAGGGCATGCCATGGGCGCTTCGAAGGGTCCCTTCCATCCGATCGCCTTCGGCCAGGAATTGTTTGGCCAGGCGTGCCTGGACCTTCACTTGCCGGATGGCATAGAGCCCCATTCCGCCAAAGACCAACAGGGCCGTAAGAGCGGCGAGGAGAAGGACCGAAAGGGTCCGGTTCTTTCGGATCTGGGATTTGATGCGGTAGGCCCACCGGTGGGCCAGCACGTCCACGGGTTCTCCGACTAGAGATCGCTGCAAATCGTCGGCCAATGCCAACGCGCTGGGATAGCGCTGTTGTGGATGGCGCTCCATACATCTGGAGGCGATGGCCTCCAGCTCTTCCGAGACTCCAGGCGCCTGCCTTCGTAGGGGAATCGGCTTGCGATGATGGATAGCGTTCACCAGATCAGCATGGCCTTCCGCCTCGAAAGGGAATTGCCCGGCCATGGCCACGTATAGGAGGACGCCCAACGAGTAGATGTCGCTGCGGCGATCGAGATCTGCGGCCCTACCCTGCAGTTGCTCGGGGCTGGAATAGGGCGGCGTTCCCATGGGAGCAAGAACGCCTTGGGCCGCCTGGCCCTCTTCAAGCACCATCCCGAAGTCAGTAATCAAGGGATGGAAGGTGCCATCGCCTCTGGGCCGCAGGAGAATGTTCCCAGGTTTGAGATCCAAGTGGATCAGGCCTTGGCGATGGGCCGCGTGGATGCCCTCGGCCGTGTCGCGAAGGATGCGGATCTTTGCATCGTCGCCTAAGCGGGGCAGCTCATGGGCCAGGGTCGCACCATGGGCATATTCCATGACGATGTAGCCGTGTGCGCCAATCTGTCCGACCTCATGCACCCGACACACGTTCGGATGCTCCACCTTCGCCTGGGCTCTGGCTTCTCCGAGGAGGACTTCTCGCTGCCCAGGGTGCGTAGTCTTCAGAAATTTAAGGGCGACCCACCGCTCCAGTTTAGGATCGAAGGCCTTGAACACCTTCGCCGTCGCGCCCTCACCCACCAAACAGATGTCCTTGAACCGGCCTGAAAGATCGGCTTCCCATTCCCCTTCGAGATCAGGCAAAGGGACTCCGTCGACCGGCTGGAGGCCATGGCCCCAGGTTTCCGAAGCAGAATCGGGAACTCCCTGGATGGCCTCCCATACCAGGGACTCCACGGCCGCCCGACTGATCCGGCCCTTCGCGATCAAATGGTCGAGGCGGGGCCCGAAACAGGTGGACTGCTGAAGGGCATCCAGGTCCAGCAGGGGGGCCGGGTCCAATTCAGCCTCGGTCGCCTCCACCAACAGGCGACGGATCCGTGCCAGCTGCAATACCGTTGATTCCAAGTCCTGGGAATACATCTGTGGTCATCCGTCGATGGCCTGCCGTCATGAGGAAACCAATGAGGAGGTCGCGGCCAATGCACTATCTTGAATGAGTTCCATGCGACTGCGAGACCTGGCCCTGAACCTGGACGAGACGCCCGGGAAGTCCCCTTCCCGTAGGCTGGCTGATGCACTGATTCAGGCCATTTCCGAGGGTCGGCTAGCCCCCGGGGTCGGCCTGCCCGGATCCCGGGCCTTGGCAGAAATGCTGAACCTCAACCGAAACACCGTCATCGCGGCCCTCCGTGACCTGGAGGCCGAAGGTTGGCTGGTCATGGAGCCGAATCGGGGAACCTTCATTTCCCAGAACTTGCCGGATTTTGCGGTCACGGCTTCCAGACCAACCCGCCCAAAAACCGTCCCCAATTTTGACCTCCCAAGCCGCCTCTCCCCCCTCTCCGCCCAGAACGAAGGCGCCTTGTGGTTGGCGGATGGACTCCCCGACGCAGGCCTCTTCCCCACCGGTGAATTGGCCAAGGCCTATCAACGCGCCCTCCAGCGCCACAGTGCTGAGCTTTTGCAACCAGGGGAACCCCTTGGCAACCACTTGCTCAGAAACACCTTGGTGGAATGGCTAAGGGAGCGGCGTGGTCTGGCTCTATCGCCTGATGAGCTTCTTATCACTCGGGGCACTCGGATGGCAGCGGCCATCATCGGCCGTGGACTGTTGCGTGAAGGTGAGGCGGTGGCTGTCGAAGACCCCGGGCACCGAGTCACCTGGGAGGCTCTGCAACAGGGCCCGATCGTCGATCTCATCCCCATTCCCGTGGATCAAGATGGCCTTGTGGTGGAGGCTCTGGAGACCCAGCTTCAGCAGCGGTCTATCCGTGCACTCTACCTGCGTCCACAACATCAGCATCCGACTACCGTGACACTCAGTCCTAGGCGCCGGGACAAGATCCTAGCGCTAGCGACCGCGGCGCGTATGGTCCTCATCGAGGAGGACAGCGACTCTGAGTACTTTTATGGAGATGCCCCGCCGATGCCTCTCGCAGCCCAGGATCAGTCCGGGCAGGTCATCTATATCGGATCCCTCTCTCGCATCGTGGCACCTGGGTTGCGGCTCGGCTTTATCGCGGCTCCGGCCGAGCTTATCCGCCGATTAGCACGGGTCCAACGGAGTCTTGAATGGCAGGGAGACCGGGTACTCGAATGGGCCCTAGCCGATCTGATGCGCGATGGCGTGCTTGCTCGTCATCTACGTAAAACGAAGAAGGCCTACGCTGCCCGTCGTGATCACTTGATTAAACTTCTTTCGCCCTTTCAAGGATCGCGCTTCACGTTTGAATCACCATCTGGCGGGCTCGCGGTGTGGCTTAAAGCCTTGCCAGAAGTAGATCTAGAGTCCTGGGTGCTTAGCGCCCGCAATCGCGGTTTGGTGCTTCACCCTCCCAGTCGGTTTTCATTTGCTCAAGCAAGCCAAGGAACCCGCATGGGGTTTTCACAGCTCGACGAAGTTGGCCTGGAACAGGCGGTGGATCGGCTCAACCTCGCTTGGCGGGGGTAGATTTTGAGAGTACTTCGCAGACTTTCATTGAGGATGTGCTCTATCTAGCGCTTGGCTCACCCACCCTGCTCTACGGGATCCCCGCTTCAGCGGCAGGTGATTGCGAGGATTCTTCACCGATTCGCCTCCCATCAAAGGCATGTAAAGAGCTGACGGCAGGTAGTATTTTCACACTGATTGAGAGGGAATCATGCCGCATCAGATGTTCGCGATTGGAGGACAAAATATTCGCCTTCTCTTGTCGCTCTGCTTCACCTCTGCATCCTGCAACTGTATGAGCGGATCACTGCAAGCGGCTTCACCTGCGACTCGACCCATCCCCCAGATCGCTGCCACGAAATCCAAGCCAGCTAACGCAGGTCAGAAATTCGAAGACATCAGTCACTATCGCATCGAGATCTCGCAAGGAACTTTCAAAGGCAGGAATGTCATTTGCCTAAGGAGCTTCGAGCGGGCCGGAACGCCTATGGTGTTGGTGGTTTCGCCTGAGGATATGAAGACATCCATTCTCCGGCGGGACGTCGTGCAACTCGAGCCTGCGACCTGGGCCAAGCTCAACAAGATGCCTTCCCCCTACACCCGGGCGCTATCGGATGCCACTCAGCATGCGTCTGTGCTTCAGGACGCGGGCATTACACACGTGCTGCCGGTCGAGCATGGCGTTGTGCTCACTGTCGATCTTTGTCCCTCCAAGCGTCCGCTCGACAAGATCCTGTTCCAGAAGGTCATCGAAACCTTCTTCCCCGAGGAGCACCCGGTGCCGATCGCGCTTGCGGTCACCGGCCTTTGGATGGAGAAGCACGCACGCGATCTCGATTGGCTTCAGAGCATGGTCAAGGCGGGCAAGCTCGAGATCACCTGGATCAACCATTCCTACAACCACCGTTATGATCGGAAGCTCCCCCTCACCCAGAACTTCCTGCTCGAGAAGGGGACCATCATAGAGGATGAGGTGCTGCGCAACGAGATCGCGATGATCCAGAAAGGGATCACGCCAGCTCCGCTGTTCCGTTTTCCGGGTCTGATTTCCAACGCAGAATTGGTGCAGTCAGTGATTCGATACGGACTCATTCCAATCGGAAGCGATGCATGGCTGGCCAAGAAGGAAGGAGCCCATCCTGGCGATATCGTACTGATCCATGGCAACGGCAATGAGCCGCAAGGTATCGATGCATTCTTTTCATTGCTCGGACAGGAAAAGAAGGAGATCAGGAACCGACAGTTCCTCCTCCTCGACCTCCGCGAGGGTATTGAGGAAGAAGAGAACAAGGGACTCTGACCTTGGATGTCGTTTGTCTTGAACTGGACAACGCCCACATTCAGCCACTCGATGCGAAATTCCATCTTGCCCGTCTTCTTAAGGATGGATGCGTCGTGAGGGAGGCCACTATATCTCCTTCCGGTTCCGGTTCTAAGCCTTCGTAATGAAAATGGCGCAATACCTCAAAGGCGTTGCTTCTGCGCCTCGTGAACATCCGGAAAGATGGGTGTGATTTTATTGGTGCTGGCTTAAGAGCTCGCAAGAGGTGCATTGTCCGCAAACCCTTTTGGATCGGGCGCCCGCGTCTTTTCGATGAACTCATGCTCGATGTTCTGAGGTGGACGCACGCACATTGACGCCATCGGAGGATCCACTTACATATCTCGCTCCGAGGCTCCTATGTTTTTCGAACGGCGTAACCCTTCGATCGATTCTCTGCCCTTGCGGCCGGCTGGCACGGCGTCCTGGCGTCCGTGGGTTTTCGCCTTCGTTGTGGCCTTCGCTGTGAACGCTGAGGAGCCTACGAAGGCGCCTCTTCCCACCCTTGCCTTCACAGAGCTCTTCGAATCGAAGACCTCCGAGCTCAAGGCTTCTCACAAGCTCCTCTCCCTAGCGGGCCAGCGGGTCAGGGTTGTAGGCTTCATGGCCAAGATGGAGATCGCGCCCAAAGGCGCCTTCTACCTCACACCGCGACCTGTGTCCTGCGACGAGGAAGGCGGTGGGACGGCGGATCTCCCGCCCGAAGCGATCTACGTCATAGTCCGATCCCAAGCCGATCGAGACATCCCGCACAGCTCTCGAGCCCTGGAAGTGACCGGGCGCCTAGAGCTGGGCTACCGCCTTGAGGCCGACGGCCGCGCCACACACATCCGCCTTTTGCTTGACCAGCCTCAGGACGTGCTGGGCCAGGCCCATTAGTTAACGCTTTCTTCCCCTTTTTAGGAGGTGTTCTATGCACGTGAACCTGCCTTTCCGCAGGGTTTTATCCTTGCTTGCCCTCAGTGCGGCCGTCCCGGCCTTTGCCGCGCCGGGCCAAGTCTCTCTTCTGCCGGTTAGTGGCGCACGCTTCCTGCCCCACCAGCGCTTCGACATCCGTGTAGAAGGTCAGGGCACGGGCCCTTACGCCGCCAAGCTCTGGATCGACGGCCATCCGGCCTCATTCACTTCTGGCGCCCAGAACACCACCACGACCGACGGCATTAGCCAGGCTGGATGGGGCGGCTTCAACCTGCGCGGAAGCTCTTTCGCCCATAAGGGCTGGCATACGCTGACGGCTGAGTTCTCCGATGCCACAGGTACGACCACGGTGAGTTCCCGCGTCTTCATCGAGGATCCCTTCGAGCGTCACGGCCGAAACCATCGCCTCACGAAGAACATCGTCATCATGCTCGGCGACGGCATGGGCCTCGCTCACCGCACCGCGGGCCGCCTTGTGCGCTACGGCGCCACCGGCGGTGATCCCAACGGCCGCCTTGAGATGGAACAGTTCCCCGGCACCGGTTTCGTGAGCACGCATTCGCTGAACACGATCATTACGGATTCCGCGCCTGGCATGGCCTGCTACTCCACTGGCAACCACGCCTTCAATGGCCAGGAGGGTGTTTACCCGGCCCACGTCACCAACCCCTTCTTCGCGCCCCGCGTGGAATACATGGCGGAATACCTCCATCGCGTGAAGGGCACTTCTCTCGGGCTTGTGAGCACCGCTGATATCGAAGATGCGACGCCTGCGGCCAATGCTGTCCACACTGCCAACCGCAACAACGGGACGGGCATCGTCGACCAGTATCTGGATGAGAGCGATCCCAGCCACAGCCGCGCCTATGGCACAGGCCTGAGTGTGTTGATGGGCGGCGGCCGCCGCTGGTTCATGCCCTCGACCACCCTCTATTCCAGCCGCACCGCCGCCACGGGCTACGCTGGCCTTCCTGCCGATCTCGTCGCCGCTTGGAACCTCCCTTCCGCCCCCGCCTCACAGGGCCAGCCCACCCGCGACCTCATCCAAGATTTCAAGAACGCCGGCTTCGCCTACGCTGCGAACCATGCCGATCTGGATGCGGCCTTCTCTGGCGGAGCTCCCCACAAACTCCTTGGCCTTTTCGGCTACGGCAACATGAACGTCGCCTTGGACAAGATCGCCAAGCGCCGCGGCGTGCTGCCTGCTGGCGCCTCCACCTTCGCTGTGGACGATTACATGGCCCCGGACCAGCCCATGCTGGACGAGATGACCGAGGCTGCCTTCAAGGTGCTCTCCCGCAACCACGAAGGCTTCGTGCTGATGGTGGAGGGCGCCCACATCGATAAGCAATCGCACCTTATGGACGCCGATCGTGCCATTAGTGAAGTGTTGGAATTCGATCGACCGGTACGCGTGGCGACGAAGTGGGCCGACAGGCTCGGCGACCCCCCCGTCAGCGTCCGCGCGGACCACGAATGCTCCGCCTTCAGCCTCAGTGGCCCCCACAGCCAGCCAGGCGGG
>JACXTT010000904.1_pt1 | contig 50674 bp, 41 predicted proteins | sample 9270951 | NCBI WGS metagenome assembly JACXTT01 (sample SAMN15532306, study PRJNA645909) | rock metagenome | isolation source: weathered quartz diorite | place: Puerto Rico | collected 2017-06-21
ACAAGAGGGAATGTGCCAGATCTTGATCCCCATTCGCGGCCAAAATTGGCTAATCCCATCAAAATCGGCACGCGCGGCAGCCCGTTGGCGCTGGCTCAGGCGCGCGAACTCGTCCGCCGCCTCGAATCGGCGCATGGCTTAAAAGCAAATTGCATCGCGATCGCCGCCATCAAGACGAGCGGCGATATGATTCGCGACCGGCCATTGAGCGAGGTTGGCGGCAAGGGGCTTTTTACCAAGGAGCTCGACCTTGCGTTGCTCAATGGCGATATTGACCTGGCAGTGCATTCGGCCAAGGATTTGCCCACGACCCTGCACGCGGGAATAGAAATCGCGGGCTATCTTCCACGCGAGGATGTGCGCGATGCGTGGATTTCGCCCAACGCGCCGCACCCGCTTTCGCTCGCGCGAGGAAGCATTGTCGGCACGGCTTCACTGCGGCGCGGCGCCATGGTCAAGCGGCTGCGGCCGGATCTTGAGATCGCGCTTCTGCGCGGCAATGTCGAGACGCGCCTTGCGAAAGTCGCCAGGGGCGAGGCCGCCGGTACGCTGCTCGCGCTTGCAGGCCTAAAACGCCTCGGCCTCGCAACCGAGGCAACCGCAATCCTCGACGCGCGAGAATTTGTCCCGGCGCCGGGCCAGGGCGCGATTGCCGTTACCGCGCGCAGCGGCGATCGCGCTGCTCAAGATTTCCTCGCCCCCGTGCTCGATGCACGAACAGCCACAGAGCTCGCCGCGGAGCGCGCCTTTTTGAATATCCTCGATGGCTCCTGCAAGACCCCGATCGGCGCGCACGCGCATGTCGAAGCAGGCGCGCTCGCTTTTCATGCCATCGTGCTCGCGCCCGACGGCTCCCGGCATTTTGAGACGGCCTCGTCGGGACCCCTATCCGGTGCGGCGTTGCTTGGCGAAGTGGCCGGCCGCGAGCTGTTGCGCCAAATCCCCGCTGGTTTCTTGAATCGTTAACTCCAAATCTTGACAAACAGCGGCTTTGTGCTCGAGCCAAACGATCGCAACCGGGTTAATAGACTGGTGGCGCACAAAGTAGAGGCTCCGCCATTTGCCTCGGCAGGCACGAGCGGATCGATCCCGGCTACCCCCAGCAGAACGGCCGGCATGGACGGTTTCACGCACGCTCATATTTTGTCACCCATGTGTCCGCCGGACAGCTGGCCGTCGCTGCATCTAACGCCGCGTTGCGTTCGGCAAACTCATTCTGGCGCGTTCTCGATGGGGTCGAATCGCTTCGCATCGAAGCCAAACATATTGAAAGCGTGTTGCATATGCGGCGGCAGCGGTGCCGTGACGTCAAGCAAGCCGCCGCGCGGATGCGGCAAAACCAGGCGGCGCGCCAAAAGATGCAGCTTTTGTTCGATCGCCTCGGGTATCGATCGCAAAGGATCGCCTCTGGCCTGTCCTGTTGGGGGCCTTGCGCCATATTTTGCGTCGCCGATGATCGGATGGCCGATCGCCTCGGCATGGGCGCGCAATTGATGCGTGCGCCCAGTGATTGGTTTTAGTGACAGCCAGGCGAGGAGCGGCGGCGCCTTATCGACGATTGCGTAATAGGTCACCGAATGGCGCGCGTCCTCGTCGCCATGGGCGGCGACCCGCATCTTTTCCAAGCCACGTGCCTCTGTGCCCTGCCGCTCCGAGCGGTCCCTCTCCATGCCATCGCCCTTTGCGAGAAAAAGGGAAATTCGCCCTTGTGCAGGCTTCGGCACGCCTCGAACGAGCGCCCAATAGACTTTTGTTGCTTGCCGGGAGCGAAAAATTTCGCCAAGCTCCGCGGCGATTTTCCGGCTCTTGGCAATGAGCAACACGCCCGAAGTCTCCCGGTCGAGCCTATGGACGAGCACCGGCCGGTCGCCGCGCTCATTTGGCATTGCGGCTAGAATTCCGTCGATATGACGCGTCTGTCCCGAGCCGCCTTGAACGGCAAGGCCAAAGGGCTTGTTGAGCACCAAAAGATCGCGGTCCTCGAAGAGGATCATATCTTTGAGTGCGCGGATTTCCCCTGGCGATATTATGCGTGGCGCGAGCACCGGCGCCTCGATCTGCAAGGGAGGCACGCGCACGCTCTGCCCTGGGGCCAACCGCGTCGATGTCTTCACCCGCGCGCCGTCGACTCGCACTTCGCCCGTGCGCACGATTTTGTTCAAATGGGAAAGCGAAAGCGCCGGCATGCGCCGCTTGAACCAGCGGTCGAGCCGCATACCCTCTTCGTCCTCGCCGACGACAAATGTTTGCGCCCCCACCGGGCCACTCCTAGAGAAGCGCTCCCTCTCGCTCACCAAGGTGAGCGAATTGCTTTAGCAAGAAATTGGGGCGGCGGCGCGCTTTAAGCAAGCGGCCTTAGCCCTCGCTGAGCCAATCGACCGAATAGGCGGGCTGGCCGCTACCGAGATATCTTGCGAGCCAGGGCAACAGGGTTTGTGCTTGGTCATCGAGCTGGAACGGCGGATTGACGATAATCAGGCCGCAACGCGAAAGCGGGCCTTGTGGCACTGGCTGGTCGATTTGAAGCTCAAGGCGCAGCGCTTTTTCCATTCCCCAGCGCGCAAAATTCCGGGCAAGGGCTGCGACCGGCTCTTTTTCTTTGACCGGATACCAAAGCGCATAAATGCCCGTTGCCCATTTGCGCCAAGCCTCTGCGACCGCTTCCGCCGCCCGTTCCAATTCGCCAACGTCTTCGTAGGGCGGATCGATCAAAACGAGCCCGCGCCGCTCGACCGGCGGCACAAAAGCCCGCAGCCCCATATAGCCGTCCATTTCGAAAAGCTTTGCTCGCGAATCGCCGCCAAGATTGGCCCTAAGTTTCGAAAAGGCGCGCGGATTCGCTTCGCAAAGGAGCATCTTGTCCTGGCGCCGCAACAAGGCCTGAGCGAGCGCAGGCGATCCGGCATAGCGCGGCAGGCGCAACCCCGCGAGCGGCGAAGCAATCCGCAAGTAGGGCGCGACAGAAGCTTCGACCTCGGCTGTGAGTTTTGCCGCCCGGATCTTACCGATGCCGCCTTGCCATTCGGCAATCCTTCCCGCCTCCGGGCGTGAGAGGTCATAGATACCGCTGCCGGCGTGCGTATCTAAGTAGCGGAAAGCCGCTGGCTTTACGCAAAGACGCGACAAGATGCAGGCGAGGATAATGTGCTTGAAAACATCGGCGAAATTTCCGGCATGAAAATCGTGCTGGTAGTTCATGGCTTCGATAGCCGCGCTGCCGGACTGCAGGTTAGATTCCGTGGCAGCTTTAGCTTTAAAGCTTTCAATGAACAGGCGGCACAGATATTTCGCGCGCGCGGCAGCCTTGCCGGCTAACTTCGGGGCAAGCGCGGAAATCGCGCAGATCCTTGGAAAAGCAAATCCTCACCTCTTGCAGGACGCCTTTCTTGCACGCCAGGCCCAACATGCCGGGCCGCAACCGCGAATTCGCGGCAACAAATGCGCGCAAAATGTCGATAGGTGCCCAAGTTTGCTCTACTTTGGCGCCGGCAAAAGGGGCGGGAATGGTGATCGCATCCCGTGCCCGGCGCACATCGGCAAAATAGTCGGTTGGGCTTTTGCCCGAGCAGGTGCCGTGTTTCGCCCATTCGTGCCGGGCTAACCCCTCGCTTGGATAAAGGCCGCGCGCGTTTTCAAGGGCAACGCGCGACGGTGACCTCGCCGCAGGGCCGCAATCCGAGGGAAAGCCGCGCGAATATTGCGGCCAAAGTCCATGTACGACGAAGCCTAGATTGGCGCCTGAGTCGCATTGTCCGTGCGCATTCGCGGCAGCAGGCGTTTCGCAAAATCCCGGCGACCACGAGAGCGAAAGGACATAGAAGTCGAAATCGCCGGGCGAATTCCGCGCGGCCTGCGGCGCTTGAGTCTTCTCTATCCAAAGCGGGTCCGCCACAACGCGGCACTGCCCGCAAATGGCGGCTTGCGGCGCAGCCTCAGCGGCAAGCCCCGCGCCGGCGACCGGCACAACAGCGGCCATAGCGCGCAGGAGAGTAGCCCTTAGCACAGCTCTGCGCCATTGGAGAAAGAGCGATGCCCCGCCTCTCTTCATGGCCGCGCCATTTTGCAATTTGGCGCATAGGCGTCGTTCCGGTCGAGTCCGGAAACGCACCATTCGACACCAAAGCCAAATCCTATGATACCTAGATCTTCCGAAATCGAATAGAACACTTGATGAAACTGCCTTTCGTCGTTGATAAAAGCGCGCGCGATGCAATAGCGGCGGGGAATGTAATCTTCGCCATTCGTTTTATAGCCTATTTCCCTTATGTCGTCGAAACCGAGGATTTCGAGGCCCGTGTTCCAGAATTCGGATTCACGATCATGGAACCGTCCCTGAATTCGCTCGAAAACGGCCGGATCGCCGCATCCCGGCAGAATGCCGTCATATGGCAAATAGCGCCGCTCTGCCGGGACAAGCGGGCGCGCGAATGCAGGGCCAAATGATGTGCCGGCGGAAAAAAGCAGCGCTACGATAGTGACCGAAAACCTCAATGATTGAGCGAAGATCGATGATTTTATTGTCATATCAGCAGGCCCGGGGTGGCGCAAGTCAGCCGCGATGATAGATATCCTGGAGCCGGACGATGTCGTCTTCCCCAAGATAGGAGCCGGTCTGCACCTCGATCAATTCGAGGTCGATCCGGCCGGGATTTGCCATGCGGTGCACGCATCCCATCGGCAGATAGATCGACTCGTTCTCGTGCACAAGATGGACCTCCTCGTCCTTTGTAACCTCGGCCGTCCCCTTGACAACGATCCAATGTTCGGCGCGGTGAAAATGCTTTTGCAGGGAAAGCTGCGCGCCGGGCTTCACGACAATACGCTTCACCTGATAGCGTGCTCCGTGATCGACCGACTGATAATAGCCCCACGGCCGGTAGGACCGCTTATGTTCCATCGCCTCCTTGTGCTTGCCGCTTTTCAAGCGGTCGACGAGCTCCTTGACATTGTCGCCATGCGCCTTGTTGAGAACCAGAACGGCATCTTGCGTCGTAACCACGATGACATCATCGACGCCCACGACGGCCGTCAAATGCTCCTCCGAGCGGACATGGACGTTTGAAGCATTCATGACAACGCCGCGGCCTCTGACCGAATTGCCAAATTGATCGCGTTCCGACAATTGCCAAACCGCCTGCCAGTTTCCGACATCGGACCAGCTGATGAGGGCAGGCACGACGGCGGCCTTGGCGGTGCGCTCCATAACGGCATAGTCGATGGATTTTTTGGTTGCCCGGCCAAAAGCTTCCGCATCGAGGACCAAAAAATTCAAATCCTGTTTTGCCTGGGCAACCGCGTCAGCCGCCGCCGAGGCCATTTCCGGCTCGAAATTGCGCAACTCCTCCAGCATCACATCGGCACGGAAAATGAAATTGCCCGAATTCCAGAGGTAATTTGAGGCAACATAAGTTTGCGCGGTGGCGGCGTCAGGCTTTTCGACGAAGGCCTCGACCTTCAATATGGCTCCGTCCGGAGTGACCGCCTTTGCCGGCCTGATATAGCCATAGCCGGTCGCTGGCTCGTCCGGCTTTATGCCGAGGGTGACGATATAACCCAGCGCCGCTGCCTCGGCCGCCTTTTTGCAAAGGTCAATGAATCCCTTTTGGTCCCGCACCACATGGTCGGCAGCCAAAACGGCAACAATCGTTTCGGGTCCGGACTGCAGGGCGAGCTCGGCTGCAACCGCAACGGCCGGGCCGGAGTCCCGGCGAACCGGTTCGAGGACGATGCGCGCCTCGCGATTGATCTTCTCCAGCTGCTCGGCGACGAGAAAACGGTAATCGTGATTGGAAATAACGATCGGCGTCTCGAACGCGCTGTCAGAGAGCATTTCGGCCGCCATCTGGAAGGTCGAAAGCGTCCCAATGAGCGGAATAAACTGCTTCGGCAAACTTTCGCGCGACTCCGGCCAAACCCGCGTTCCCGCGCCGCCGCACATTATGACAGGTAAAATTTTCACGCCTTCTTGCTCCTCGCAATGAATGACAAAAATTTGGGACTCTAAACTTTCATAGCACACATACGGCAGTTGCGCGTACCTGTTTTGACGCGCTGCACTACGCATCCGCTTGCGGGCAAAATACACATTCACCCTAACCCAAAGGCCTTGATGCCCGCACGAGCCTTTTTGCGCTTGATCGGCCCATCGCTATTCGCCGGCGGATTTGGCTTTCATTGCCCGGGAGGCTACATCTGTGCTGAGATGGCGTTTTCCGCTATGGTTGAGAGCCCCGGCATGCCCGCACATAATAGGCGCATGATCCAGCCGCTGCACGAAAATTCGCGCCACCAGAACGCGCAAGACATAAGCGCCATTTGCAATGAAATGACGGCGTCCAACAACGCTAATCGTAAGGAAGTCACCGCCGTAACCGCAGAAGTCTTGCTGCCCCTCGCGATCGACCGTCTTTATTCCTATCTGGTTTTGCCCGGCATGCACATTTCGGCTGGCGATTTCGTGGAAGTGCCACTGGGCTCGAAAGTGACCAATGGTGTCGTCTGGGACGTTTCCACCCGGGCGGCCGGGCGAGCAAATCTCAAACCCATCGCGAGGCGGCGCGACCTTCCTCCGCTCCCTGCCAATCTGCGGAAATTCATCGACTGGGTCGCGCGCTGGACCCTGAGCCCGCGCGGCATGGTCTTGCGCATGGCAACTGGCGCGGCGCTGCACGCCGGGCCGGACCCGGTGAGAGTTGGCGTTTGCCTCAATGGCCCGCCGCCTTCAAGGATGACTCCGGCTCGCGCGCGGGTTCTCGCCGCGGCCGAAGGAGGCATGGCCTTTTCCAAGGCAGCGCTCGCCGAGGCTGCCGCCTGTTCGCCGGGCGTCATCGACTCTTTGGTTGACGAAGGCACGCTTGAGACGATCGCGCTCCCGCCCGAGCCCGTGGCGCTCGCTTGCGATCCGGCCTATGCGCTGCCGGTGCTCGAAGCCGCGCAGGAGAGCGCCGCCTATAACCTCGCGGCGCGGGCACGCGCCCGTGCGTTCTCCGTGACCTTGCTCGAAGGCGTAACTGGTTCCGGAAAAACCGAGGTTTATTTCGAGGCCGCCGCCGCGGCGCTTGCGATGGGGCGGCAAAGCCTCATCCTCATGCCCGAAATTGCACTGACTGCGCAGTTTTTGGACCGTTTCGCGGCGCGCTTTGGCGCACGGCCTGGCGAATGGCATTCGGGCATCAGCGCGCGAAAACGGGCGCGGCTCTGGAGGGCGGTTGCTGAGGGCAGCGTCAAGGCGGTTATTGGCGCGCGCTCGGCGTTGTTTCTCCCTTTCAACGATCTTGCAACAATCATCGTCGATGAGGAGCATGATGCTGCCTATAAACAGGAAGATGGCGTTGCCTATCACGCCCGCGACATGGCCGTCGTTCGCGGAAGAATCGAAAATTGCGCCGTCGTTCTTGTCTCGGCAACGCCTTCCCTTGAAAGCCGCGTCAATGCCGATCATGGCCGCTATGGCTACATCAGGCTTGCCTCCCGTTTCAACGCAAAACCGCTGCCCGCGCTCACCGCAATCGACCTTCGCACCGGTGCCGCGGCGCGCGGCAAATGGATCGCGCCCAAACTCGCCGCGGCGATTGCTAAAACGCTCGCGCAAGGCGAACAGGCGCTGTTGTTCCTCAACCGGCGCGGCTATGCGCCTTTGACGCTATGCCGAGCATGTGGACATCGCTTCAACTGCCCAAACTGCTCGGCCTGGCTCGTAGAGCACCGTTTCCGCCGGGCGCTCGTGTGCCACCACTGCGGCCACATCGAGACGCGGCCTGCGGTTTGCCCGTCCTGCGAAGCCGCGGAGTCTCTCGCGGCCTGCGGACCCGGCATAGAGCGCCTCGCGGAAGAAGCGGCAAAGCTTTTTCCGGGTGCGAAGATTCTTGCTCTTTCGTCCGATTTTCCCGGCGGCACGGAGCGTCTGCGCGCCGAGATCGATGCGATCGCGCGCGGCGAATGCGATATTGTGATCGGCACGCAGCTTGTCGCCAAGGGCCACAATTTCCCGCATCTTTCGCTTGCCGCCGTCATCGACGCGGATATCGGCTTGACGTCGGGCGATCCGCGCGCGGCCGAGCGCACATTTCAGCTGCTGCAACAGGTGACCGGGCGCGCGGGTCGATTTGAGACCGCGGGCCGCGCTTATATCCAAACCTGGCAGCCGGAGCATCCGGTGATGCGCGCGCTCATCTCTGGCGATGCTGAGCGTTTTTATGCAGAGGAAATCAGCCAGCGCCGCCGCGCGGGCCTGCCGCCCTTCGGGCGCCTCGCGGCCATCATCGTCTCCGCCAAGGACAGCGCTTCGGCACAAACCCATGCGCGGGCTCTCTTGCAAGCCGCCTTTACTCTGCCGCCGTCCGACGGCTGGCAGCTGGCGCCCGCGGGCAGCCTGCCGAAATCCGATGAAGTAACGCTGCTCGGGCCCGCCGAGGCGCCGATCGCCGTCATTCGCGGGCGCCATCGTTTCCGGCTTTTGGCAAAGGCGCCGCGCTCCGCCGATCTGCAAGGTTTTTTGCGCGCCTGGCTCGCCGCCGGGCCAAAGGAAAAGGGCAGCGTGCGCGTTGCGATCGACGTCGATCCGCAGAGCTTTTTGTGACCCGTAAGTGGCCACGCCATAAAGGAGACAAGAGCTTCGGCCGCCACCCATAGGAATTTGCGGGGAAGCGCGGACTGCGAGCTCTCCGTTGATTTTGGCGCGAGAATGTCCTGCAAACAAGAACGCCGAACCGTCAAATTACATATTTGCCGGTTCTGCCTTGCGCTGTAAACCAAATGGAGCAAAGATTAGTTGAGGGACGGTTATCCGGGGAACGTCGACTTAATGCTTTTGAGGCTCAGTGATGGGTAAGAAGATTATTCTTTTCGCGGATGGAACAGGAAACGCGTTTTCCACCCAAGAGTCTAACGTGTGGCGATTGTTTGAGGCGCTCGACACGTCGTCCAAGGATCAGTTGGCGTATTACATCGAAGGCGTTGGCACTTCGTCCTTTAGACCATGGGCCATTTTCGATGGCGCGACCGGCATCGGGGTACCTTCAAACGTGCGCAAACTCTATCGCTTTTTGTGCTGGAACTGGGAACAGGGCGACGAGATCTACATGTTCGGCTTCAGCCGAGGCGCATTCACGATCCGCACGCTAATCGGCTTGATCAGGAGCGAGGGGCTTGTGGCGCGAGAGTTCGAAGATGGACCCGTCTCGCACGCGGGAATGCAGCGAAATGCCATGGCGGCCTGGCGAGCGTACCGCAGTAAGGGAATACTTTGGTACAAAAGCTCTCCGATCGTGGGGATCACCCGCTTGCTCCGTGATCTGTGTCTCGCGGTGTGGAACTTCTCGCATCGCCCTCGATATGGCGAGGTGGTCAATCAAACCCGCGAGCAAGGACGTGACGGCGGCAATATCAGCATTAAGTTCGCCGGACTTTTTGACACGGTGGAAGCCTTTGGCGTTCCAATCGCGGAACTACGAGGGGCGATCGACAAACTGATTTGGCCGATTAGTTTCCGGAACAGCCAGATTTCGGACAAGGTTCAAACCGTGCGCCACGCGCTTTCTCTTGACGACGAAAGAACGACTTTCCATCCGCTCAGAATCGATAAAGGCAAACGCATCCCAGGGTTCCTAGAAACAACAATCACGCAAATGCTCACACGATTGGGCGTTAACATGCCGACGCAGCAAATCCTGGTGTCGGCCCCAGACCGTGTTCGCGAGGTTTGGTTCGCTGGCGTTCATTCCGATGTTGGGGGCGGATACCCCGACGACGAATTAGCCCGTGTGCCTCTCATGTGGATGTTGGAGGAACTCGAAGCGACCGACACCGTAGCCCAACAAGCCGGCAACGGGGGCCCCAAGCTGCGCTTTCGCGAGGGCGCCTTGGATGATTTCCGAAAGGCGGCATCTCCCTTCGGCACGCTGCACGACTCGCGAGCGGGCAGCGGCGTTTTCTATCGTTACAGTCCGCGACGCATAGAGTGGACAATTGATGGCCGCGGAACTGCTATTCATGATGTCGTGGTGCATCCTTCGGTCATACAGCGCATTTTGCATGGATCGGACCGCTATGCCCCTCTCACGCTCCCGAGCGACGCGGTGGTATGGACGCCGAGAGAGAAGGACACGCCGATCCACGCCTATCTCGATTCCCAACTGGAACAGGGCGGACCAATCCCCGCACCCAACCAATTGCATAGCAAAGCCTGCTTGGATCGAGCATGGGATTTGGTCTGGGTTCGACAGGCGACATATTTCCTCATGTTGGGCACAGTTCTAGGGTTAGCGTTTATTCCTATCTTGGGAACAGGCAATAGCAGCGATAACCAAGGCTCTAGCTCTGTTCTCGGCGAAGTGGTTGAAGCACTCAAGAATGTCACGCCGTCCTACGTCGATCCTTATCTCGATGCTCTCCATAGCCATCCGATATTTGTTGTTGTGCTTGTTGTTGCCGCGTGGATCTTGTACACGGGCGGTAATGCCTTGCGCGACACTATTCACGATAATGTGCGCCAAGCATGGATGCCACCCATAACCCAACCCAGGGAACAAAATCCGTTAAATCCTTTTCCATGGGTCGGCCATGCTATGCGCCGAATTGGCAGCTCTTTACCGTGGCTCGGTCCCAGTTTATCGAATAGTCTCGGGCTGCTAGCGGTAATTGTCGTCGTAATTGCCGTCGGCGCGGGCGGTGTTGTGCTCGCCAGCCGCGCGCGGTTCAATTTCAGGCTCGGCAACGGAAGTGTGTGCAATTCAGCCGACAAGCGGCAATTGATCGAATGGAACGACGGACCAATTGACCACGATTTCACGACGAACCAGCCCTGCTGGAGTAGCGGACGTATTGTCGAGAAGGGCATCGCTTATAGATTGACCATCACCATCGAAGAGCCATGGTTTGATCAATTGGTCTTGACGGACGTCGAAGGATTTGAAAGCGACACCTTTGAACGCAAAATATTCAAGACACCGCTGTTGCGATGGCCCACGGCAGGATGGTTTCAGCCGATCGCAAGAATCGGCGCGGACGGTGACGTCGAGTGGCCGGTCGTCTCGAACGACGGGTCGGGGCCAATTCAGAGGGATGACGCACGCTGCACCCGTATTCCGATTCACTTTGACCAGACACCGGAATTCTGCGCTGCGCATCCAAACATTCCGTGCGACCAGGCGCGCGCGGATTTGAGCAAGAAACTCGGGGGATGGAAAGAGCCGCTTTCGGGAGAGGAGCTTTTAACTGCGAAAAAAGTTTGGCAAGATTGGCAAGAACATAAGTGCTTGCAGAATGACTGTTTGGGACCGAAGCAGTGCGAATTTGCCTACCCGCGCACCACTCTCGCGGCCGATTTCGTAGCCAGGAAAACCGGCGAATTGTTCCTCTTCGTGAATGACGCGATGCCGCTGTTATGGCAAAGCGATGATGCGTACTACCACAACAACCTAGGAACGGCGAAAATCGCCTTGACACGCGCGCCGCTTGCCGCGCCGGGAGTGGCGATCCGCCAGGGGAATGATCACTGAGTGTCGTTGGCGATCATCAAACACGACCGTGCCGGCTGGAGCGCGATCTTTTGCATCTGAAAGCTAGGCTAACTTACGTAGGCAGTTATTCGGATAAGGTGCGTTCATTTAGATTGCGGCTCAAGAACGCAATGTTTAATTTCAGGGATGTTGGAAGGCCAGCAGGAAATTAGCCTTCTTGTCCGGGCGGCGCGCCTGACCGCTCCTTGGGCGCTGCCTCGATCAATTTTGATGGGCGCCGCGCTTGGCTGCCGAAAGCCGAAGCCGCCGCGAGGAACCCCTCCATGCGGCCTTCAAGCATCGCAAGCCGCTTGTCCATTTCGACGACGATCTCGGCGATTTCTTCTACTTTTTTGCTCTGGCTCGAAATCCGCTCTTCAAGCAGGATTGCCTTTTTGATCGCTTTTAAGGCGTCGCTAATTGCGCTCAACCCAGCTTTGCCTTGAAATGGGCGAGCGCCGCGTCGAGCGCCGCACCGGTGCGATCGAGCTGGGCAAGGGTGGCCGCATGAAGCTCCTCGAAACGAACGACAAGCTGGCGCAGCTCCGCCGCCGCCTCTTCGTCGGAGGCCTCGTAGTTGAGCGCCGCGCGCCGGACGAATTCGGCCGTCGAAATTTTTCCGGCCTTGGCGGCCTTGCGCTCGACGCGCGCCTTGTCCTTCGCCGTAATAGGGACGATTAATCTCTGCGTTGCCAGGCTCATTCCTGCCTCCAGACTATGATTATGTACATGATCATGACCACAATCGCAAGAGAGCGGCGAGAGAAGCACCGGCCGTAGCCGCCCAAAAGCCTTAATTCTTCTCCTTGTCGACGAGCCTGCTCGCACCAATCCACGGCATCATGGCGCGAAGCCGCGCACCAACCTCCTCGATCGGATGGGCTGCCGACCTTGCCCGCATCGCCTTAAAGGAGGTCTGGTTGACTTGATTTTCAAGCATCCAGTCGCGGGTAAAGCGCCCGGACTGAATGTCGGCGAGAATTCGCTTCATTTCGGCCTTCGTCTCGGGCGTAATGATGCGCGGCCCACTGACATATTCGCCATATTCGGCAGTGTTGGAGACCGAATAATTCATCGTCGCAATACCGCCCTCATAAATGAGATCGACGATGAGTTTCACTTCATGCAGGCATTCGAAATAGGCCATTTCGGGCGCATAGCCTGCCTCGACAAGAGTTTCGAAACCATTGCGGATCAATTCGACGAGACCGCCGCAGAGCACGACCTGCTCGCCGAAAAGGTCGGTCTCGCATTCTTCCCGGAAAGTCGTCTCGATGAGGCCCGCGCGCCCGCCGCCGATGGCCGATCCATAGGAGAGCGCAAGGTTATGCCCGTTGCCGGAAGGATTGCGGGCGACCGCGACGAGGCAGGGCACGCCGCCGCCTCGCTTATATTCCGAGCGCACGGTATGTCCGGGCCCTTTCGGCGCGACCATCAGAACATCGAGATCGCCGCGCGGCTCGATGAGATTGAAATGAATGTTGAGGCCATGCGCGAACATCAACGCCGCGCCGTCTTTAAGATTGTGGCGCAGGTGGTCGTGATAGATTTCGCGCTGCAATTCGTCGGGCGCGAGCATCATCACCACATCGGCCCATTTGGCGGCATCGCTGGCGGTTTTGACCTCAATCCCCACGGCTTCCGCCTTTTTGGAAGTGGCGGAATCTTTTCGCAAGGCGACGCAGACCTCCTTGACGCCCGAGTCGCGTAGATTGAGCGCATGGGCATGGCCCTGGCTGCCATAGCCGATGATCGCGACTTTTTTGCCCTTGATGAGATTGATATCGGCATCGGAATCGTAATAGACGCGCATGGCGTGTTATTTCCTCGCTGGTTGCACGGGTTTGCGCCGCTTCAATTGCCATTATTATCGGACCGCGCGGGCGCGATCAAAGTTTTTGCGTCGATGAATGATCGCGCGAAAAGCTTCGAGGTCTTGCTGAGACGTTGGGCAATGAAACTTCGCTTGGTTCGAGCGCTGTCGATCGCTGGCGAGAGACTGGGAAATGGTTTGGCGTTCCTCCGTCTCGCCTGCATCCACCTAACTTTCCGACCGGCTCTAGGAGATGACCAACTCGCCGCCAATCCCATACCTCGCAACAGCTCGCAATGCTGGCTAGGAGCGTAATCCTGTCCGCTGCGTACACGATTGGACCGATGTTGTTCTAGAAAAACTTGACCTTGGCATGTATCTGAATATAAAGTAAAAACCAAAATTGGTATTTCGTGTTCAATCGAGAATAGAAAATATACGTTTTGAGGAGGAGATTGCCATGAGAGCGATCATCGGTGCTGCGTGGGTGATCGGGGCTATGGCCGCCCTATTCATGGGCGAAAACAGCGCCAGGGCGCAGGCGCCTGCGAAACCCGTCACAGCCGCTTCGAAACCAGTCAAACCCGGGGCGGTTTCGAGTTCGCCACCCGACACTAAGAACTACCAAAGGCCGGCCCTTCCGGAAGATCGGAAGTTCAACAAAGGGCTAAAACGGTTGAATTCGAAAACGACCGCGTCAGCCTTCGCGTTGAGCGGGACCGACGCCCTTCCCGGCATCTTTGTCGTCGACCCCAATAGCGTCAATACCAATGGCTATAGCGAGCCCAGCATCGGGATCAACCCGTCCAATCCAAACCTAATCGACATTCACGGCGGGTTCTTCGGATGGAATGGCAATGCGGACCTGTTTCACTCCAAAGATGGGGGGCTCACCTGGACGCGAACTACGCCCATCAATCCACCCCCAAACAACAGCGCCGGATGTCCTTGTGATACCGCTATTGACTGGGGGTTCTCGCGTTTGGCGGGAACGTTTCTGTCTCAGGATGCGACCAACGCGATAACCTCGCCAAAAGGCGTTAACGTCTACAGCGGGACGACCTTAGACCCGACGGTTGCCGCCAATTTCACCTGGAACGCGTCGGGGACGCCACTGGCGACTCAACTCACCAATAACGGCGACGCCGCGAGCATCAACAACACTGACCAGCCATGGCTTTTGGTTAACCGCACCACTGCTTCTGCCACCAGCCAGAACGTGTACGTCGGCTACGACGACTTCAGCGCCGGCCCCGATATGCGGGTGGCTGTAGCGCAGCTGCCTGCGAACGGAGTGCTTAACTTCAACGTCGATAATAAATCAGGGGCCTCTGGCGGCGGTGGCATCAATCCGGGTCATCGGTTGGCTGTCGACCCGCGGACGGGTTTCGTGTACAGCCTTTTCGAGTTCAATGCCGGCGGCGGCAGCGGCTCAGCCAGACCGAATTATATTATCAACCGATCCATAGATAACGGCGCGACCTGGACCCTCAATGGCATGGCAGGCGGCGTGACCGTGGCGACCGCAGATAGCGACCAGCCCAGCCCGAAATTCGGCACCGTCAACTGTCTGTTGGGCGGAGTTGATCACGCCGCGGTCGATCCGAGCACGGGCGACGTGTACGTGGTGTATGGGAACCGCGATTCCGCGACCAAAAACAACCGCCTCGCGATCCGGCGCCTGACGGATAACGGCGCGGGTGGCGTCAACATCGGTGGGGAGAACTTCGTAAACGGCCAGGTGCAGTCGGCCTTACCCTCCGTGGCGATCGCCCAAAACGGCACCGTTGGCGTGCTGTACGACACCTTCGACGGCTTTTCAACCCCGAGCAACCTCCCTATTTTCACTGCGCACCTGGCGATCAGTACGGACCTGGGCGTGACCTTCAGCGATCAGACGATTCTGACCTTTCTTTCACCGGCAGTGAATGACGGCGGTTCGTGCGGCAATGGTCTGAGCAACCAGCGCGTGCTCGGCGATTATCAGCAGATGAAGGCGGTCGGGAACACCTTCTACGGCGTTTTCGCCGGTAACGGCGCGGCCTTGGGCCGTGCTAGCGCGACCATCGATCCGATTTTCTTCAGGGCCAGTGTCTCGGCCGATCTGTCGATTACAAAGACCGCGCCCTTGACCGCTGTGGCAGGAACGACACTTACATATACCCTCACCGTAACCAACAACGGCTCGACCGACGCCACCGGTGTCGTTGTGACCGACACGCTGCCGACAGGCACGACATTCGTGTCAAGCACGGTTTTTCCCTGCTCGGGAACGACGACCGTCACCTGCACTCTCGGCACTGTACCGAGTGGCGCGAGCACTACGTTCACCGTCACGGCAAATGTTCCGGCAAATTTCCTCTCGAGCATGGGCGTAAGTTCGAAGACCATCACCAACACTGCCAGCGTCAGTTTCAGCCAGCCTGATTCCACCCCCGGTGACAATACTGCCTCCGCGAGCACACTGGTCACGCAATCGGCCGATCTCGCGCTGACGAAAACCTGCACGCCCACCGCGTCTAACAAATCCTCCTGCAACATACAAATTACCAATAATGGTCTGTCGGACGCACAGAATGTCACGGTGACAGATTCTATTACGGGCAGTGTCAATTTTACGGTCACATCCGCTACCCCAGCGGTCTGTGCACCGGTGCCTGTCGGTCCGGTAAAATCGGCGACATTGAATTGCAATCTCGGCACTGTCGCTGCAGGCGCAACCGTGATCATCAATGTCGCGTTCACCACCGGGTTCTTCGCCGGTACCGTAAAAGACACGGCTACGGTGACCAGCACGACACCCGATCCAAATTCTGGCAACAACTCGGGGACGGGCAGCGTCACGATCCAAAAGCACGGGCTCAGAGGGTGACCTGGCAGCGCTTGATTCCCTTGGGTTTGCAATTAACCCAAGGGAGCCATGATCCGCAAAGGCCTCATCGTGGTCTTGCCACGTACCCGCGACGACATTGCCGCGAAAAGTCAAATCTGTGACATTATGAATCGGCACGAGGTGCTTCAGCTGAAAGCCGATGCACGCTCTTGAGCGGGTTGCGCTGCAAGCCGCTCTCCTGCGATGACGTCAACGAAGATGACGCTCGCAGGCGGCGTGCGAGCGCTCTGAAACATTGGACCGGCCGGCCGGATTCATGGCCATCGCTGCGGAACTGGGCGAGCCGATCAAAACCATCGTCAGCTCATGTCTATTGCTCTCTGATAGCTGATCTATGACAGCTGATCTCTGACAATTTAAGTAAATTGTTGACGCAGGCTTCGCAGACCTGTAAGCCCGCGGAGCGCGGTGTAGAAAGATTTACGTTGTTTAGACTCATTGCTCGGAGAAAGGTTATGACAAAATTCATCCTACTATTTGCGATGGTCGTGGCTTTGGCACTTCCGGTTGTCCCTTCGGTGTCCCACGCCCAGGTTTCGCCTGCGCTTGCCCGGAAAGCACCAGACGCTGCCGAGATGTTGGATGCTGCCGGCAAAAGAGGCCACGTCCGGATCATTGCGGAATTCACCGGACCGGTTCCGGCCAACCAGTTAACGCCCGATCCCGCGCGGCTCGCACCCATGATGCAGCACATTGCCTCGATGCAAGACGCGATCGTCGCGACGCACTTTGGGAGCGCTGCGAATCCCCGGCCCGGTCAGGGGTTTCCGCGCGGTTTAATGCGTTTCGAAATCCGGCCGATGTTCGCCGTCAACGTCAGCACGACGGAACTGGGAGTGCTGGCATCCGACCCTCGCATCGTCCATATTCACCTCGACCGGCTTGACGCTCCATCGCTCCTTCAGAGCGTGCCGCTCATTGGTATGCCGGGTGCCTATATCGCCGGCGCCACCGGGTCGGGCCAGGCCGTGGCAATTATCGATACGGGCGTGCAACCGAACCACGAATTTTTGGCCACCAAAGTGGTGATGGAGGCCTGTTTTTCCAACTCGGGCGGTGGCGGAGGCGGTTTATCGCTATGCCCCAATGGCACCCCTTCCCAAACGGGGGCCGGAGCGGCCGATCCGACGACCGGAAATTGCATTAACGCCGGGACCCAGCTTTGCGGCCACGGCACGCATGTCGCTGGAATCGCTGCCGGCAACAACACCAATCCAGGCGGCGGCAAGCCGAACAATGGCGTGGCCAAGGGCGCCGACATTGTCGCCGTCCAAGTTTTCACGCTCTTTACTGACGCTCCAACCTGCATTGCGGCCGGCACAACGGCGCCTTGCGTGTTGGCTACTGTCAGCGACCAGATATCCGCCCTCGATTGGGTCTTTATGAACGCTCTCACCCCGGCGGCTGGCGTCAAGCTCGCCTCGGCCAATATGAGCCTCGGGGGTGGGATGTTCACAGCGGCTTGCGACGGCGATACAAGAAAGGGGTCCATCGACAGTTTGCGAGGCGCGGGTGTCGCGACTGCAATTGCTGCAGGTAACAGTGGGTTTATCAACGCTGTCGGTGCGCCTGGCTGTATCTCGACTGCAGTTACGGTGGGTTCCGCCGACAAGAACGATGTTATATCCTCTTTCACCAATATAGCCCCAATGGTGGCACTCATGGGGCCAGGCGGATTCGGGGGCGGATCCTGCGCCTTTGGATCGATCAATCCGGATATCCTGTCGTCCGTCGCAGGAAATGCGCCCGCAGTAACTGGCAACTATGCCTGCTTCGCAGGAACCTCGCAGGCAACGCCGCATGTGGCCGGCGCCTTTGCCGCGATTCGAACGGCCTGTCCCAGCGCAACAGTCGACCAAATTCTGACTGCGCTGCAGAATACCGGCAAGCCGATTACAGACACGCGTGCGGGCGGCACACTAACTAAACCTCGCATCCAGGTGGATGCCGCCTTGCAACAGCTTTGCATTACAGCGTCTGATCTCGCAATTACAAAGACCGCGCCCGCCACCGCGACAGCAGGATCGTCCTTTAGCTACACCATCAACGTAACCAACAATGGCCCCTCCAACGCGACCACTGTCGTTGTGACAGACCCGCTGCCGGCTGGCATAGCTTTCGTGTCATCGAGCCCGGTCGCCTGCACGGGAGCGCCAAACCTCAGCTGCACTATCGGCAGTCTCGCGAATGGTGCGAGCAGTTCGTTCTCCATCACGGTCAATGTTCCGGCAAATTTTGCTCCTAGTACCATCTCCAACACGGCCAGCGTCAAAGCCGACCAGCTCGATCTGAACCCAGGCAACAACATGTTCACTGCCAGCACCCTGGTCTCGGGATCGGCCGATCTCGCGCTGACGAAAACCTGCACCTCCACCGCGTCTGTGAATTCGTCCTGCGACATAACAATTACCAATCTAGGGCCGTCGGACGCACAGGCTGTCATGGTGACGGATGCTATTACGTCGAGCGGAAACAATTTTACGGTCACATCTGTTAGCGGTGCGGCCTGCACGCCGGCGCCGCCTGTTGGTCCCGTTACGTCGACGACATTGATGTGCAATCTCGGCACTGTCGCGGCAAGCGCAACCGGCATCGTCCATGTTACATTCACTAGCGTGAATCACGGTACCGTCAGTGACACGGCGACGGTGACCAGCACGACGCCTGATCCAAACGCCGGCAACAACTCGGGGATGGGCAGCGTCACGTTCCGTAAGCACGGGCTCAGAGGCTGACCACGCTGGTCCATCTTGCAGCGCTTGGTCCCCTTGGGTTTGCAATAAACCCAAGGGGAGCTATGGCCGCTGTCGTGGCCGAATACTGAACTTGAGACTCAGGTTGGATTTGGACCGCGAGACATGGCCGCGACGCCGGTGCGCGAGACTTCGACAAGGCCGATCGGCCGCATGAGCTCGATGAATTGGTCGATCTTGCCGACCGCGCCGGTCAGCTCGAATACAAAGCTTTCGATCGAGGCGTCGATAACGCGCGCCCGAAAAGCCTCGGCAAGGCGCAACGCCTCGTCGCGGTCTTGCCCCGTGCCCGCGACCTTGATCATCGCGAGCTCGCGCTCGACGGCATTGCCGCGAAGAGTCAAATCCGTGACCTTATGGATCGGAACGAGGCGCTCCAACTGATGGCCGATCTGCTCGATGGCCTCCGGCGGCCCTGAGGTGACGATGGTAATACGCGAGAGATGCTCGGCGTGCGCGACCTCCGCGACCGTCAGACTTTCGATATTATAGCCGCGTCCCGAAAAAAGGCCCACGACGCGCGCGAGGACGCCCGGCTCATTGTCGACTAGGACGGAGAGCGTATGGACCTCGATATTCGCCTTGCCGAGCGCCGAGGAATAAGGCGAGAGGGGGGCCGCGGGTGCGTTCATCTCGCTACACCAGCACCTTTCCGGCGGCGTCAATCATGGACTCGATGTCCTCAATCTCGCCGGGAAGAATCATCTCGTTATGCGCCTTGCCGGAGGGAATCATCGGCAGGCAATTTTCGGTCGGGTCGACGACGCAATCGAAAATCACGGCATTGGGCGTTTCGATCATTTCACTGATCGCCTCATCGAGCAAAGCAGGATCCGTGCAGCGAATGCCATGCGCGCCAAAAGCCTCGGCGAGCTTCACGAAATCGGGGAGCGCCGCCGTGTAGCTTTCGGAATAGCGCCCGTCGTGCAAAAGCTCCTGCCATTGCCGCACCATTCCCATATATTCGTTGTTAATGATAAAAATTTTGACCGGCAGCCGGAATTGCGCGGCCGTCGAGAGCTCCTGGATGCACATGAGAATCGAAGCCTCACCTGCGATGTCGATGACGAGCGACCCGGGATGGGCAAGCTGCGTGCCGATCGCGGCAGGAAGCCCGTAGCCCATGGTGCCGAGGCCGCCCGATGTCATGAGCCGGTTCGGCTCCTCGAAATGGTAGTGTTGCGCAGCCCACATCTGATGCTGGCCGACTTCGGTCGTAATATAGACGTCGCGCCCTTTGGTCAGCTCATATAGTCGCTGCACAGCGAATTGAGGCTTGATGACGTCTTTCGAGTTTTTGAACGAAAGCGACTTGCGCTCCCGCCATTTTTCGATCTGCGCCCACCATCTGGCAAGCGCCGGAGCATCGGCGGAATGTTCGCGCCAAGCCTCGATCAATTGCCGCAGCACATGGGCGCAATCGCCGACGATGCCGAGATCGACCTTGACGTTTTTGTTGATCGAGGAGGGATCGACGTCGATATGGAGTTTTTTCGAGCCGGGCGAAAAAGCGTCGAGCCTGCCGGTGATCCGGTCGTCGAAACGCGCGCCGATTGCGATGATGAGATCGCTGCCGTGCATCGCATTATTGGCCTCATAGGTGCCATGCATGCCGAGCATACCAATCCAATGGCTTCCCGAGGCCGGATAGGCGCCAAGCCCCATCAAGGTCGAGGTAAGGGGAAAACCTGTGAGCCCGGCAAGCTCACGGAGCAGGCGCGAGGCCTCGGGCCCCGAATTGATGACGCCGCCGCCGGTATAAAGGATCGGGCGCTTGGCGGCCGCCATCATGGCCGCCGCCCGCGCAATCAGCGCGGGATCGCCCTCGAGCCTTGGCCGGTAGGTCTTGTGCTCGATATTTTGCGGCCCGATGTAGGTGCCGATGGCAAATTGCACATCTTTTGGAATATCGACGACGACCGGGCCAGGCCGGCCATGGCTCGCCACATAAAAAGCCTCATGAAGAATTCGCGCCAAATCTTCGACCTGGCGCACGAGGTAATTATGTTTGGTACAATGCCGGGTGATGCCGACGGTGTCGCATTCCTGAAAAGCGTCGGAGCCGATGAGATGCGTCGGCACCTGGCCGGTGATGCAGACAAGCGGGATCGAATCCATCAAGGCGTCGGTCAGGCCGGTGATGGCGTTGGTGGCCCCAGGGCCGGAAGTGACCAAGAGCACGCCCGGCTTGCCGCTCGAACGTGCAAAACCCTCCGCCGCATGCGCCGCTCCTTGCTCGTGGCGCACGAGAATATGCCGGATCTGATCTTGATGGAAAAGCGCATCGTAGATCGGCAGGACGGCTCCCCCAGGATAGCCAAAAAGCGTGGTCACGCCGTGGTCCAGCAAAGCCCGGACCACCATGTCGGCTCCGGTCATCAGATTGCTCATGACTTGCTCCAGGGGGTAGATTTCAATGCCTGTGTCTTTCCGCTGTGTCCGGGCAGATCAAATTTTCTTCCGGACAATAAAAAAGGCCCCGATGGGCCTTGGAATTGCGCCAGATGAGGGGAAAGCCGGAGCCTAACTCCGTCCCACCTCTGGCGCGCGCGCTACGCTGAGGATGTTTTTCACACCAAGACCCTCGCCGATACTTTCACAATACCTAGCCGATACCCAAGCTACGGTCAATATGGTTTGCAAAGGAGAGGATCGCGGGCCCCTTCGTGTTTCGGGCGGGCAGCTGCGGGCACAGGCAAGGCGAAAGCCGGCTCTCCCCGCAGAACAAGGCTTTTCTAGAATTTCACGGCCCGGTAATTATGGGCCATGACCGCAAATCAACCCGCTTCCCCGGCAACCACAAAAGTTAGAGCCCGCGCCCTGCTGCTTGGCGACCGGATCGCCACGGCGGGCCTCGAGCGCTCGGACATGATCTCGGCGACGCCGCTTGCCTTTCTGGCCGGCGCAAGGGGGTTTGTTGCGCTCTACCGCTTTGGCGTCGCGGTCATGATCGGCTTGTCCCCGCTCGAAGAGGACGAGGTGCTTTCCCAGATCAAATTGCGCCTTACCGGGCCGCATGAACATATCGACGACGAAACCGCGGTTTTGGAAATCTCTCCGGAATTCGACGACAAATTTTTGCCGGGGGGTAGCCTGGCAATGAAGGATTTCTCGCCGCAGCGCCTTCTCGTCGTTGCGGACGCGCTTGCCAAAAGCGTCTCGCTCGGGCGCGACGAACGCGAGGTCAACGCCGTCTTCGACATCATCGAGCCCTTCGCCGCGGAGCTCGCGCAGAGCGGCAAGCCGCCTTGGCGCCGCCGGATGATGCTGAAACTCATCGGCCAGACACTCCTCGTCCAACACCGTGTCTCCGGCCGCGTGGCCGTCGAGGAAAAGCCGGACGTGCTCTGGGACAGGCCCGATCTCGAGCGGCTCTATACGAGGCTCGAAGACGAATATGAACTGAAAGAACGCGGCGAAACCCTAAAACACAAGCTCGATACGATCGTCGAGACCACGCGAACCCTCACCGATATGATCGACGCCAACACGGCGACCCGGCTCGAAGCAACGATCATCATTTTGATCGTTGCCGAAATTCTGATTTCCATCGGCCAGCTTATTTTTTGGCGCCACTGACGGGGTTACAAGCCGCGAGAACGAGCGCCTCCGCCTCGTCTGGCGCCGCCCATTGAAACGATGGAAGCTGGTGGCGGGCAAAAGTAAATTGCCGTCTGGCGTAAGTTCGCGTGTCGCGTTTGGCGAGCCCGGCGGCCTGGGCGAGCGAGATGTCGCCGTTAAGATGGGTGATGAGATGCGGGACGCCATGCGCGCGCATCACGGGGAGCGCCGGGTCGAGGCGGCGTTCGCGAAGCGCGGCCACCTCTTGAAGAGCACCTGCCTCAAGCATCGCTTCGAAACGCGCGTCGATCCTTGCTTTCAGCGCTTGCCGTTCCGGCGCGAGAAACACGGCAAACACACTTGCCGGGTCGAGCAGCGGCGCCTCCCGCGCGGCATGGAACGATGCAAGACTTCTGCCGGTCGTCTCCAAAACCTCGAGCGCGCGCAAAATGCGCTGCGGATCGCTCGGGCGAATGCGGGCGGCGGTTTCCGGATCGCGGCGCATGAGTTGCGCGTGCAAATCGGCTTCAGGCAGGCATTTTGCCTGCGCTCGAACCGAGACCCGCACGTCTTCAGGGACCTCAGGTATCGCCGAGAGCCCCTGCGTCAGCGCCTTAAAATAAAGTCCGGTGCCGCCAGCGAAAACCGGCAGGCGCCCTTCGCGCTTGGCTTTCCCAAGTGCGCGCGAGGCATCCGCAAGCCAGAGGCCGGTGGAGTAATTGACCGCGCCATCTACATGACCGAAGAGCAGGTGCGGGACCGCGGCCTCGTCGTCTAGGCCCGGGCGCGCCGTCACTATGCGAAGGTCGCGATAGACCTGCATGGAGTCTGTATTGATCACCATGCCGCCAAGGGCCGTTGCGAGGCGAAGCGCCAAGGTCGACTTGCCGCTCGCCGTCGGCCCCGCGATGAGAACCGCCGATAGTTGTGTCAACAGCATCGCAATGTTGAATAAGCCCCGGCGCCGTTCGTCTCGCGCGGCCAGGCACCCTCAAAGGTCTGACGTTTGCTAGCCTGCCGCCGCCTGGCGCAATTCGCGCGGAATTGGAAAGAAGACGCTCTCGTCCGCAGCCGATAGGGTCTCGACCTCCAGATTGAAACGCTGCGCGAAAGCATCCAATATTTCTTCGACGAGAATCTCCGGCGCCGAAGCTCCCGCCGTGACGCCAAGAGTGGAGATATCCTTAATCAAGTCCCATTCGACATCCTCCGCGCGTAAAACCAGCCGGACGAGCTTGCATCCCGCACGCTCGGCCACTTCTTTCAACCGTTGCGAATTCGAGGAATTGGACGAGCCGACCACAAGCAACGCATCGACGACCGGGGCCACGCGCTTGACCGCCTCCTGGCGGTTCGTCGTCGCATAACAAATGTCCTCGCGGTGCGGTCCAACAATATTTGGGAACCGCCGCGTGAGGGCAGAGACCATCGCACGGGTGTCATCGACCGACAACGTCGTCTGGGTAACATAGGCAAGTTTGCTCTCGTTGGGCGGCTGGAAGCTCTCGACGTCATCAGCGGTCTGAACCAGCGTGATGGAACCTTTCGGCAACTGCCCCAGCGTGCCGACGACTTCCGGATGGCCGGCATGGCCGACGAGGATGATATGGCGGCCCAGACGGTGATGAAGTTGAGCCTCGCGATGCACTTTCGTGACCAGCGGGCAGGTTGCGTCGATCGCGAAGACGTTGCGCGCCCTGGCGTTCTCGAGAACCGATCTTGGCACGCCATGGGCAGAAAAAATAACCGGCTGGCTTGTATCGGGCACTTCGTCCAATTCCTCGACGAAAATCGCTCCCTTCGCCTTCAGCCCCTCAACGACAAATTTATTATGCACGATTTCATGGCGGACATAGACTGGCGCGCCGTGAATGCGGAGCGCCTCCTCCACCGCATCGATAGCGCGCACGACACCGGCACAAAATCCGCGCGGCGCGCAAAGGAGAACACGAAGCTTCGGCTTTTCGGTCATGGGAAATGGGCCAGGAATTTCCTCGTTTAGGTGGTCGCCCCTTCGCCTGTCAAGTGTGAGGGACGCCGCATCATTGCGGCGGCGTTTCGCGAGGCGAATTTAGGAATGAGGCGAAGCTTGCAATGCTATTTAAAGTGAAACATCGTCGGCGTGGCCGAACTTTAGGCGCTTTCATATATCGATGATGGGCATATTGGGGTCCACTGGAGAGGATCTGGACCACGGGAAATTGAACGACGGAAAAAGTGGAATTTTTGACCGCCAAAAGACCAGTCCGAGGGGTTGACTGATTTAAGGAGTCTTGAGCCATGCTTCCAAGCATTAACAATCTTGAACGCTACGCAATTTTCCTCGACCTCGACGGAACAATCGTTGAGCTTGTCGAACATCCCGACGCGGTGCGCGTCGAAGCCTCAACATTGCGGCTGTTGGAAATGCTCCGCCATAGGTCGGGCAGCGCTCTCGCGGTGATATCCGGCCGCGAGATTGCCTCTATCGACCTCTTGCTGCGCCCTCTCATTTTGCCGGTTGCGGGTGTGCATGGTTTGCAGCGGCGCGACGCGGCCGGCTTCGTTCATTTGCACGAGACTTCTGACATCAGACCCGTCACATACGTGCTCGAAAAAGTCATCGGCGAGGAATCGGGTGTCATCATAGAGCAAAAGCCTGGTGCCGTCGCGCTGCATTACCGGTTACGGCCTGACCTCGAGCGGCGATGCTGCGAGATTGTCGAGGAGGTCGTAGGTAGACGCCCCGATCTCCGGCTTGTGCACGGGAAAATGGTGTTCGAGATTTTACAGAAAGGCGCCGACAAGGGAAGCGTGATCGAGGCGTTCCTGTCGGAGCCGCCGTTTTTGGGACGCAAGCCGATTTTTGCCGGAGACGACGTGACTGACGAGTCCGGCTTTGCGTCCGTGAACGCGGTGGACGGAGTCTCCATTAAGATCGGCGCAGATAAGACCGCTGCGCGATTCCGGGCAAGGGACGTCGGTGAATTGCACGACTGGCTCTGCAAGCTCGCGGGAAAGACTTTACAGGAGCCTCTCCGATGAGCCATCTAGATCTTGGGGTCATTGGAAATTGTTCCATCGCCGCGCTAATCGACCGCAACGCCAGCGTTGTTTGGTACTGTGTTCCGCGCTTTGATGGGGATCCAGTATTTCACAGCTTGCTAGGCGTTCCGAAGGGAGCGGAGGGCGAAGGCGTTTTCGCGATAGAAATCGAGGACTATGTTCAAAGCGAGCAGCATTACGTAAGCAATACAGCCATCCTCGAAACAACGCTCAACGGAAAACATGGATCGGTGCGCGTCTCGGATTTCGTGCCCCGCTTTTGGTGGCGCGACCGGACATTTGTTCCGCAAACTCTCGTGCGAAGGCTCGTTCCTATTTCGGGCAGCCCCCGTGTTCGCATTCGGGTAAGGCCGCGCTTCGACTATGGTTCGACGGCGCCAGCTCTCACCTTCGGGTCGCATCATATTCGTTATGTCGGTCCCAATACGACGTTGCGTCTGACCACCAATGCGCCAATTGATTATGCGCGCGAGGAAACGCTGTTCAACCTCTCTCGCCCAATCGACCTCATTCTCGGCGTCGACGAAACCTTGAGTGAGGGTGTCGAGCAAACGGCACATGCGTTCGAACAACGCACAAAGGAATATTGGCGGCAATGGGTGCACAGGTTGGCGATTCCCTTCGAATGGCAGGACGCGGTGATCCGTGCTGCCATCACGCTCAAACTTTGCACCTATGAACCGACCGGCGCGATTGTCGCCGCATTGACGTCCAGCATCCCGGAGGCGCCCGATTCGAAGCGCAATTGGGACTATCGCTACTGCTGGGTGAGGGACGCCTATTATGTCGTCCGCGCGCTCAACCGGCTCGCGGCCATGCGCAAGATGGAAAATTATTTCGGCTGGCTCATGAACGTCGTGTCGTCCGCAACTCAAGATCACATTCAGCCGGTATATGGCGTCGGGCTCGAATCCAATCTGCCCGAGAAAATTGTTTCCTCATTGCCCGGCTATCGCGGGATGGGTCCGGTCCGAGTCGGAAACGACGCCTATCAGCATATGCAACATGACAGTTACGGCAATGTCGTGCTGGGCGTGGCTCAGGCGTTCCTCGACCGGCGTCTTTTGTCGCCTCCCGCACGCATGGATTACCTGCGCCTGGAAGAGATGGGGAACAAGGCTTTTGCCGTCTTCGACAAGCCCGACGCCGGCATATGGGAATTGCGTTCGCGCGCACATATTCACACGAGTTCGGCTGTCATGTGCTGGGCGGCGGTCGATCGCCTTGCCTCGATCGCCGATTGCATCGGGGAGCCGGAGCGCGCCCGGAATTGGAGGACAAAAGCAGACGAAATCAAGCAGACAATATTAAAACGCGCGTGGTCACAAAAACGACAGACGTTTGTGGACTCATTCGATGGTGAGCATCTCGACGCGGGGGTCCTGCTGATGGCCGAAGTCGGTTTTTTGGAGCCGAGTGATCCGCGCATGACGCAGACCGTGAAGCAAGTCGAGAACGTCCTCGCGCGCGGACCGCACGTCTTGCGCTATGAGGCGCCTGACGATTTTGGGTTGCCGCAGACCGCTTTCAATACCTGCTCGTTCTGGCGGATTGACGTTTTGGCGCGGATGGCGCGCGTCCATGAGGCGCGCTATTATTTTGATCAGCTCCTTCGCTGCCGCAACCACCTCGGCATGATGTCGGAGGACGTCGACATCGCAACCGGCGAAGCATGGGGCAATTATCCGCAAACCTACTCCATGGTCGGGATCATTAATTGTGCAATGCGCCTGTCACGATCTTGGGAGAAATCGATATGAGACGGCTCGTGATTGTGTCGAACCGGGTTGGCGACCCTGACTGTGCGGTCTCCGGCGGGCTCGCGGTGTGTATCCTCGACGGTCTGCGCGAGCGAGGGGGAATGTGGTTTGGTTGGAATGGGGAGATCGTGGCCAGCGTGCACGACATCGGGGTCAGCTGCAGACGGTGCGGCAATGTAATTCTCGTCACCATGCCGCTCACCGAAGGAGACTATCAGGAATTTTATCTCGGCTTTTGCAACGCCGCTCTGTGGCCGGTCCATCATTACCGGTTGGACCTCGCGCGGTTTACGCAAGAAAACAGCGAGGCATATCGAAGGGTCAACGAGCGCTTTGCGGAGACGCTGGCACCGCTCCTCAAACCCGACGACCTCGTCTGGGCGCATGATTATCATCTCATCCCGCTTGGCGCAGACCTGCGCACGCGCGGTATTCGCAACCGCATTGGGTTTTTCCTCCATATCCCTTTCCCGCCGCCCGACGTTCTCGTTGCAATGCCAGAGCATGAATGGCTGATGAACGCGTTCACGCAATATGACGTCATTGGCTTTCAGACCAAGACGGATCAGGCGAACTTCTGCCGCTTCGCATGCGAGCACATGGGCGGCGAGATGGCCCGCGACGAGGTGCTGCGCGTTGCGGGAAATTCGGTGTTGGCTTCAGTCTTCCCGGCCGGAATCAATGTCGAGTCTTTTGCCGCGATGGCAACAAGTCCCGAGGCGGAACGGCGAATTCAATGGCTGCACCGCCGCGGCGAGGCGCGGGTGAATATTATTGGAGTGGATCGCCTCGATTATACCAAGGGCTTGCCCGACAGATTGCGTTCGTTCAAGCGTCTGCTCGAACTCTATCCGCAATATTGCAAGGCCGCCACCTTGATGCAAATCGCGCCGCCGACACGAGAAGAAGTCAAGGCCTACGCCGACATCCGCCACGAACTCGAAGCGCTATCGGGCGAGATCAACGGGCAGTTCGGCGACTTCGATTGGACCCCGGTGCGTTACGTGCACCGCAATGTTCCGCGCGACACGCTTGCCGCGCTTTTCCGGGGCAGCCAGATCGGTCTCGTCACGCCGCTGCGCGACGGCATGAATCTCGTTGCCAAGGAGTATATCGCGGCGCAGGATGAGGCAAATCCCGGCGTCCTTGTGTTGTCGCGCTTCGCGGGCGCCGCGGAAGATTTGGAGGAGGCGCTGATTGTCAACCCTTATGACGCAGATGACGTCGCACAAGCAATGCAGCGGGCGATAGAAATGCCGCGTGAGGAGCGCGTCGAGCGGCACGCCGCATTGCTCGGCAGGATAAGGCAACGCGACGCCTGCAACTGGATGGGCGGCTTTCTGCGCGCCCTCGATGCGCCGGCGCGGCCGCTTGCCGCCTGACCGCTCTGGCGATGGCGGTCGCGATTGCGAACCTGCCCATTCTGCGCCATCATTATTTGACGAAGGTCAGGGGCTGGCAGACGCTTTCCAGCGGCTGGCGTTCGGCGGCGACGCCCCAGCGCCATTCGAATAGCGCTGCGACGATCATGAGAGTACCGCCCAAGGCATAACCAGCGAAGACCCCCGAGCGTAATCCCTGTCCAATAAGCATCCCAAATAGCCACGGGCTTATAACGCCGCCCACCGCAGTCCCCAGGGCGTAAAACACGGCGATGACCATGGCACGAATTTCGAGAGGAAACGTCTCGCTCACAGTGAGATACGCCGAACTCGCCGCAGCCGAGGCGAAGAAGAAGACAAGCATCCAGCCCATCGTCAGCTGCGTGGCCGATGTAACGCCCCGCAGGAAAAGATATCCAACGCCAATGAGCAATATTCCTGACACCGTATAGGTTGCGGCAATCATGATCTTGCGCCCCAGGGTATCAAATAGTCTACCGAGCGTCAGCGGGCCAAGAAAGTTTCCAGCCGTCAAGGCGAGAAGATGCCAGCCGACTGTCCGGCTGTCGACGCCATAAAAATCCGTCAGAATGAGCGCATAAGTGAAGAAAACGGCGTTGTACAAGAAGGCCTGGGAAACCATGAGGCTTAGAGCGACGAGCGTGCGCCGTGGATAGGTCCGCAATAAGGTTTGGCCGATCTCGACAAAAGGCATGCGCGCACGGGCACGAAGCCTCACCAAGGGATAATCACGCCGAGCGGCAGTGCGGCCGCAGCGGGTGAATCGGCATTCGATCGCGGTAACAATATCATCCGCCTCTTGCGTGCGCCCGTGAAACATGAGCCAGCGCGGGCTTTCCGGAATCCATTGGCGCATGAAAAGGATGGTCAGCCCCAGCGCGGCCCCGATCAAAAACGCTGAACGCCAGCCGATCGCCGGATCGAAAAGGGCCGGATCGAGAAGGAAGAGAGATCCAGCCGCACCCATCGCCGCGCCAATCCAGAAGCTCCCATTGATCACGAGATCGGTCCAACCGCGCATTCGGGCAGGGATGAGTTCCTGAATGGTGGAGTTTACCGCGGCATATTCCCCGCCGATGCCGCAGCCGACGAAGAAGCGAAACACTATGAAGCTTGTTGCGCTCCAAGATGCCGCCGTTGCCGCCGTCGCTGCAAGATAGACGGCCAAGGTAATGAAGAACAGCTTCCTGCGGCCTAGGCGGTCTGTCAGCCAGCCAAAGAACAGAGCGCCCGAAACGGCTCCGGCGAGATAAGCGCTGCTTGCCATTCCGATCTCGGCGTCGGCTAGGCCCAAAGCGGCGGGCTCTTTCAGCACCCCGGCGACCGCGCCCGCCAAGGTCACTTCCAGACCATCGAGAATCCAGGTGACGCCAAGGGCAACGGCTACAAGCGTATGGAATCGACCCCAAGGCAAAGCATCGAGTCTGGCTGGGACATCCGTTTCGATGATCATTGCGCGAGAATTATTCGGGTTGGGCAACATCCTGTCCTTCCGCTAAATTTCCGTTAGAGAATGGCAATATTTAGTTCAGGGCCTGAAAGCGGTCACGTGGCCCCATTGACGGGCAATTGCGCCGCCCTGCTGCGAGGGCGCTTTACGGCCATGCCGCCAAGCGGATCAGCCTTGCTGGCCCTCTCGATGTAGCCTTGGAATTCGACATTTTGGCTTCGACGTGAAGGAAACCGCTCGAGCACTATGCCGCGCGAGGAGCGCATCGCGCGGCTAAGGCAACACCACGCCTGCAACTGGATGGGCGGCTTTCTGCGCGCCCTCGACGCGCCGGCGCGGCCGCTTGCCGCCTGACCGCGCAAATCCAGAATGACAATCGCGATTATCGCAACTCCGTGAAAAACGACTTCAGCATGTCGGCTGCCTCGGATTCGCGGATGCCGCCATAGATTTCGGGCGCATGATGGCAGCAAGGCTCGGCGAAAAACCGGGTTCCGTGCTCAACCACGCCGCCCTTGGGATCATACGCGGCAAAGTAGAGGCGCTGCAGCCGGGCAAAGGAAATCGCCGCCGCACACATGGCACAAGGCTCAAGCGTCACATAGATGTCGCAGCCGGAAAGTCTTTCGGAACCTGCTGCAAAGCAGGCCCGGCGGATTGCGACGATTTCCGCATGCGCCGTCGGATCCCTATCCGCCAAGGTCTGATTGCCGGCCCGCGAAATAATCGCGCCATCGCGCACGATCACGGCGCCAACCGGCACCTCGCCGCGCTCAGCTGCGGCGCGCGCCTCAATTAAGGCACAAGACATGGGATCAAAGCGCGAGCCGCCAGTTGCCACAGCGTTTTCCAAGCAACCACCCCTGTACTAAAATACGCATAACCAACTTATCTAGAGCAATGGCTGCAAATCGCAATTACGGCGCTCCCCTGAGGGCTTCGAGCAGCGCCGCTTCAAATTCCTGCCTCCTAAAGGGCTTTTGCAAAATGGTGTGCCGGCGGTACTTTTCCGGCATCGCCTGAGCGCCATAGCCCGTCGCAAACAGGAACGGTATGTTGCGGCGTTCGAGTTCATCCGCGACGGGATAGCTCGCCTCGCCTTCGAGATTCACGTCGAGAACTGCGATATCGAAGACTTTTGCCTCGATTAGAGTCAGCGCAATATCGACACGGGCAGCAATTTCAACGACATGGCAGCCCAATTCACGGAGCAATTCCTCGAGCAGCATGGCGACCATCGCTTCGTCCTCGACGATCAAGACACCGCGTCCTTGCAAAGCGGTTTTCTGCTCGCCTTCGCTGGCCACGTTTTTATAAATGGTCCGGGGTTTCAGGAAGCAAGGCGTCTATCGTGCAGACGAGCCCCTCCAGATCGAACCGGAGGCTGGCGCTGCCCGCCAATTCGCGCCCCAAACTCTCAATGAGCCGGGAGCCAAAACCGCGGTGCCTTGGTATGGTAACAGGCGGGCCGCCATGCTCGCTCCAGCGAAACTGGAGCCGCCCTTGCTCGGGCGCGCTCCAAGTAATTTTGACCTTTCCCGCCTCCTTTTTTAAGGCGCCATGTTTGAACGCATTCGTGCAGAGCTCATGGAGCGCCATCGACCAAGAAGCCACATTATTTGCCGGAATGCGCACCAAAGGCCCTTCGATCGCGAACCGGCCCTCCGCCCCCTTCGCACAAAGCGGAGCAAGCGATTGGTCAACCAATTCCCGCAGGTCCATCCCGTTCCAATTTCTTTGCATGAGCAAATCATGCGCGCGGGAGAGCACCACAAGCCGGTCGCTAAAAATCTCGAAATGTCCTCTCGGCAAAGTCCGCATCGACTGACTCGCGATCGCCTGGACCGTCGCAAGCGTATTTTTCACCCGGTGATTGAGTTCGTTGAGCAAAAGTTCCAGATGCTCTTCAACTCGTTTCTGATCGGAGATATCTGTAAGCGCGCCAAACCATCGAAGCACCCCTCCCTTATCGTCCTTCATGGGCTGGACACGCGAGAGGAATGTGTGAAAACTTCCGTTCGCCGCTTTAATCGGAAACACCATCTCGAACGCCTCGCCCGTCGCGATGGCTCCGGTCCAGCGTTCCATCACCGCTGGCAGCGCGCCGGGGTCCATCACTGCTTGCCAACCCCAGCCAACAGCCTCCTCGGGCGTCATTCCGGTGTAATCATAGCACCTCTTATTGTACCAGTAGACCCACCCGTCAGGGTTCGCTAGCCACATGAGCTGTGGCACGAAATCAGCCAGCAATTGGAACTCTTTCTCGCCTTTTAAGAGCCTATCGGGAAAATCTGGATCCATGACGGCGCACTCTTGGCAAATCTGGCCGGAGCCGGCCCAATCATTGCTCCGAACGATAAAAGGCGCAGAATTGGATTTCAAGACCGTCATTCGCTGGCAAAGAAAAGAGCGCCTGACCGTCACAACAGCGCGCCTTTTTATAATCTGCCAATTGTCTGCTATCAAAGAGCCATGGGTAACGATACTGGCCGAAAGCAACCTCGCCGCCGCGCTTTCGCCCATTCCTCTACTCGAGAAAGTGCGGGTTCAACGTCGAAAAGCGGCGGGCAACGCGTCGCCAAGCTCATGGCGCGTGCGGGGCTTTGCTCGCGGCGCGAGGCGGAATCCTGGATCGCAGCGGGCCGCGTCACCCTCAACGGGGTCGCGCTGCGAGACCCGGCCGTCAACGTCAAGCAGCATGACAAAATAACAATCGACGGCAAGCCGCTTACCCCGCGCGCTCGCACGCGGCTCTTCCTGTTCCACAAGCCGCGCGGCCTCGTGGCCACCGCGCGCGATCCGCAAGGCCGCGCAACGATCTTCGATTACCTTCGCGAACATTGGAAAGAGGGGCCGCGCGTTGTGAGTGCCGGCAGACTCGACATCAACAGCGAAGGGCTTTTGCTGCTCACCAATGACGGCGGGCTCGCGCGGATTCTCGAATTGCCCGCAACCGGCTGGATCAGACGTTACCGCGTACGCGCAAGGGGGCAAACCAGCCAAGCGATTCTCGATGGGCTGCGGGACGGCGTCACGATCGAGGGTGTAACTTATGCCGGCATAGAGGCGAAACTCGATCACCTGCAGGGCGCGAATTGCTGGCTGACGATGGCTTTGCGCGAAGGCAAGAACCGGGAGATCAAGCGCGTGCTCGAATCAATCGGGCTCAGGGTCAATCGCTTGATCAGGGTTTCTTTCGGGCCCTTTCAGCTCGGCGATCTCGCCGAGGGTGAGATCGAGGAGGTGCGCACGCGCGTGCTGCGCGATCAGCTTGGGCCTTCGCTCGCGACGGCCGCGGGCGTGGATTTCTCGAGCCCGCTTTTTGCGACGAGCGAGCCTGGCGAGGCTGCCACAATTTCGACCCCGCGCGAGCGTCCACGTAACGCGCCCAAACCTACTTCGCTTCCGCGGCCACGCGCGGGTGACTCGCCGCCTGCGACAAAGTCGAAACCGCCCCCGCGCCGCCGCAAACATATTTCCGCCTTGCGCGCCGCGGATGACGAAAATTTAGGGGCGCGGAAACGGATTGAGCACGGAAGGACAGAAGATCGGGCCGGGCGAATGATTTTTGTCGAAAGACTGATCTCAGCCCAAAGCAAGGAGGCGCAGGGAAAGCGGCGCGCAAAGAAGCCCGCCAAGACGGGTGTGGATCTTATGGGTGGCGTCAAGGAAGGCGTAAGGCAAAAAGCCCCGCGCCGCGGCCAAGGGAAAGGCGCATTTGGCAAGATGCCAGGATTCCGGACCGGCAGCCCAAAACCTCGCCGCCCGCGCGGCAAGACATGATGCATCATGCGCATAATCGGCGGCAGATTGAAAGGCCGGCTATTGAAGAGTCCCGGCTCTGGCAGGGTGAGGCCAACTTCCGACCGCCTGCGCGAGACAATTTTTAATATTCTCATTCATACCTGTGGAAATCCCGTTGAAGGCGCCCGCGTGATCGACCTTTTTGCGGGCACCGGCGCGATGGGTTTTGAGGCGCTGTCGCGCGGCGCAACTATTGCCCTTTTCGTCGAGCAGGCGGCGGAGGCCTGCATGGTCCTCCACGCCAATATACAAACGCTTGGCCTTGAAAAAGCCGCGCGGGTTCTCCGGCGCGATGCGCGCAAACTCGGGATCGCGCCGGAAGGAGAGAGATATAACCTCGTTTTCGTCGATCCGCCCTATGGCAGGGAGCTCGCTCCACCGGCGCTTGCCGGTTTGCGGAAAGGTGGCTGGCTCGCCCAAAATGCGCTCCTAGTCATCGAGGAGTCCACGGGGACGGGGGTCGCGTTGCCGGAGGGTTTTGCTTTAGCCGAAACGCGCCGGTTCGGCACAACGCAGATCGTGCTCGCCTGCGTCTAGCGCTGTTCGTACTGCGCCCGATCGCGTCCCGCTCTCCGGCCGCAATCGCTAATTGTTCAATACAAGAGTGCATCGAACATCCCCTGATCAGGGGATGCCGAATTAATCCGGCTAGGGCAGAATAGCGCCGAATTTGGAGCACCTAACAATTTTCTCCCCATCGCCGGAGATGCTCCAGGTCCGGCAAAGGGGGCGTTGCGGAATTACCGCAACGGGGGCGGCGGCGCAACACGGGCCGCCGCCTCATTCGCGGCACGGCGCGGGGAGGGGCGGGGAAGCAGTCCTGCTCTGCGCGCCACCTGTCCAAATATATAAATCCAGAAAATTCGGCCGCTTAGCCGTGTCCTTGACTTGCAGTTCCTTCCGTTAGAGGCGATAGTCGCGGGGCTTCAACCAGAGAGGCCTCATGCTTACGCGCCGCAGTTTTCTGGCCGCCGTCCTTGCGGCGGGCTCGGTTCCGGACGCGGCTGCGCAAAACCCTCTCCCCCCGCCGGCGGTACTGCGGCTGGCCCGGCGCACCATTGAGGTCAATGGCAAAGCAGCTGAAGTTTTCGGCATCGGCCAGCCGGACGGCGTTTTGGGACTTTACGCCGAAACCGGTGGGCGTTTCCGTGTCCGGCTCGAAAATCATCTCGATCTGCCGAGCCTCATCCATTGGCATGGCTTGACGCCGCCCTGGCAGCAGGACGGCGTACCGGACATCTCCGCTCCCGCGGTCCCGGCGGGCGGCACGGCGGACTATGATTTTACCCTCCCGTTTGGCGGCACCTATTGGATGCATTCGCATTATGGCTTTCAGGAGCAGCTCTTGATGGCGGCCCCGCTGATCGTCCGCGATCCTGGCGGCAATCGCGACGAGCAGGAAGTGGTCATCATGCTGCATGATTTCAGCTTCGCGCCGCCTGAGGAGATTTTTGCCAGGCTCCGCAAGATTTCGGCTTCAGCGGTCCCCATGGGCCCAATGGGGATGCCTGGAATGATGGCCGATGGCCCCGGCGATAGCGCTGGCCACGGCATGGCGGTGCCTACCGGAAGCGAAAAGCCCCACTTGAACGATGTCCAATACGACGCCTTTCTCGCCAATTCCCGCACGCTCGCCGATCCGGAGGTCATAAAAGTCGAGCCTGGCGGGCGGGTCCTGCTGCGGATCATCAATGGCTCGTCGATGAGCGCTTACCACATCGATCTCGGGCAGCTTGAAGGCGAACTTAATGCCGTTGACGGCCACGCAGTCGTTCCGTTCAAGGGTCACCGCTTTCCAGCCGCCAGCGCGCAGCGGCTGGACATCAAACTTACCCTTCCCCCGGGGGATGGAGCCTATCCCATCCTTGCCGTGCTCGAAGGCGAGCGCAAACAGACGGGCATCATTCTCGTTGCCGGCGGGGCCCATGTTGCGCGCGTTTCGCAATTGGCCGAGACGCCTTCGCCGCCTCTAACCCTCGACCTCGAAAGCCGCCTGCGCGCCACCGAACCCTTAAAACCACGACCCGTAGACCGCACGCACACTCTAAATCTGACCGGCGACATGCAGACCTATAGATGGTCGATCAACAATGTTGCTTGGACGCAGGAGGTGCCGCCCTTCCCGGTCAAGGGAGGCGAGCGGGTGGAGCTTATATTCGTCAATCATACAATGATGCCGCATCCGATGCATCTGCACGGCCATGTGTTTCAGGTCACGGCAATCGGCGGTAAAAGATTCGATGGCGCGATGCGCGACACCGTTTTGGTGCCGCCGAAAATGAGTGTCAACGTGGCCTTCGACGCCGCCAATCCGGGCTGGTGGGCGCTCCACTGCCATTTGGCCTATCACCAGGCAGCCGGCATGTTCGCAACAATCCGCTATTTGTGAGCGGTCGGTGGCCCAATCGCGTCGCCGAAACATTTTCGTTCGATTCGAGCCCAAAACCTTAGAGGGTCCAGGACACTTCTTCAACCTTGTCAGATCGGTCGATTTTTTGGTATGCGCGCGCCAATTCAGGGCCGCAGAAGCGCTGCTCCGGTCCCTACATTTCGAATTCAGCCCTTCGCTCACAAAAGCCGACAGAATTCCGCCGTGTCCGTGATCAGCGAATCGCCTGCGAACGCCAGGCTGTCGAGTGACCGTTTGGCGGCGTCTGCGTGCCCTGCGCCGCAGGCATCGGCGATGATCACCGGGATGAAACCAAGATCCGCGGCATGGCGTGCCGTGGGCTCGATTCCGACCTCCATAGCAATGCCGGCGATGGCGATCGCGGTTATGCCGCAATCGCGTAGTGCGATCAGGAGCGGCGTTCCTTCGAACGCCGACATGGTGATCTTATCGAAGATCGCCTCACTTGGTAGCGGTTGTAGCTCTGGCACCAGGGCGAAACCGGGCGAGTCGCGGAGGAACCACGGCACGACCTTCTCCGGATCGTCGACGCGCTGCCAAGTCATGGCCATTCGGTACTGAGAAGCTCCCATGAGCTCCTTGGGCAATGACATATGCCGGGTGAAGAAGATCCGCACCCCAGCGCTGCGTGCGGCCTCGAGTACCTGACGCACTCTTCCGGCGATGACATCGCTGACTTTCACCTGGCTCTTGATGCCGACCTGCATGTCATAGACAAGGAGCGCAATGCGATTCGCATCGCAAATATCTTCGAGCGCGCGTGGAATATTGAAGCCGAAGGCTTGTTTCATGGCCTCGCTCCTTAAGGGCTTGGTGGTCAAATAGCTCGTTACAACCACGATTGGGCAGCCGCTGGCAGACCCAGTTTGCTTTTAATCGCTAGCCGCGCGGCACCGGTACTGGTCCGGTCATAGGGCTCGCCCACGTCGACTTTGGGGTCGAACAGGAACTCCAGCGGCAGCGGCGCATCCAAGGCGATGTAGAACCAGTCGAGAAATCCGGCTTTGGACAACGGGAAGTCATCGACGTAGCGCTTCGCCGCCTCGACATCTTTGCACTCGAATACGATGACGACACCCGGGGCATCGGCCCGCGAATAATTCTCCCTGACGATCCCCGCCTTCCACAGGCGCCAGACGTTCGCGACTTCCTCTCGCAAATATGGTTTGACGGTCTCCAGGGTAAACCCCGGGTTTGAAGTTGTCGTAGGCGATAACTTTCATCACATGTCCTCTATGCGGCGCTGATCGCGCCTGGATCTATCAGTCGGAGCTGGAGGTCCGCGTGCGAATGGTTCGAGTTACAGGTGACCGCCCAGCTGGCCGACATTTACCCTGCAAGCAGTCTGGCAAGGTTCTTCGAAAAGCTGAATAGCACCTTGTGACCCTTCGTGGCCCAGATCTTGCCCATGCTGGCACCCATAGAGCCGATGATACCGATGTTCATCGCGCGTCATTCTTGTGTCGAAGCAACCCGAATGCAAACTCACGGCCCATCCCCTGCGCGTAGGCGAGATGAATCCAAAGCATCCCGTAAGGTTCAAGCAGGCGCGCGATAACGAGGGCTCCTGCGTCGATCGCCTCAAAGCCGATTTCCGCAACCAGTTTGAGCACAATTGATTTTTGTCCCGCATCGTCGCCGCAAACGAACATGACCGCTCGTTGCCCGTCGAAGACCGGGTTACCCATAATGTTGAAGCCGGTCTGATTGAGGGCTTTGAAGACCTTGGCTCCTCCGGCCCATTCGGCTACTTGCTCCGCGCCCGACGTGGTGTAACCAAGAGCCAGCCCGCTAATGTCCTCCTTAAGAGGGTTGGTGCAGTCAACCACCATTTTGCCTGTAAGGTTTCCCGCCGCTTGGATTGCGCCCCTTGTGGCGGGCCATGGTGTCGCCAGCACAATCAAATCAGCGGCGGCAGCTGCTTCTGCCACCGTTCCTGCGCAAGCGTTTTGCCCGATGGATTTCAGCAGTTGTTGCGTCTTAGCATCCTGGGGACCAGGGACGCCAAAGAACACATCGTGGCCCTTCTTTGCCCAAGCGCGTCCTAAAGTGCCACCGACGTTGCCAGCGCCGAGAATGCTCATTTTCATAGTTTACTCCCTGCGCGAGAGCCGGAACCAGCGCGATGTTTCTTGCCTGGTACTGTCCAAAAAACTGCCTAGCGCCAGCAGTCCTGTTATTGTATGAGCTACAGACAGTTGACTCAAGTACGCATCTACAGGTATGATACTTATGGTTTAGTAAGTATCAAAACAAGATGTTGAAACCGGCGAGCGAGTACAATTGCCCAGTGGAGGCTACTCTCGATGTGATCGGGGGCAAATGGAAGGTGCTCATCCTGTTCTGGTTGCAAGATCAGGTTTGGAGGTTTGGAGAATTGCGGCGCAGAATTCCGCACATTAGCGAACGCATGCTAACCCAACAGCTTCGCGAATTGGAGGAGAATGGCATCGTGCATCGCAAGGTTCATCCGGTTGTACCACCAAGGGTGGAATACTCGCTGACGCCTTACGGGCGGACACTGCGGCCGATTACGGACCTAATGTGCGAGTGGGGCAAGAAGCACTTGCGGCGACGTTGATGACAGAGACAGAAATGGACTCAGGGCCGGCAATGGCCGCCTTTGAAGCAAGAGATGCGACCCTAAATCAGCCCAGGCGGCGCGCGGGTATGGAACTTCATGGCGGGAGCGTTTACCGCTGCTACGCACACCGGCCCTTGGGACCGGGCCTTGCAGGTCATACCCCAAGCGGCTCGACCCACACTGCTGTGCCATAGGCGAGAACTTCGGTAATCCCATCCATGATCTCGTTGGCGTCATAGCGCATGCCGACGATCGCATTGGCCCCCGCCTGGGCAGCATGTTCGCACATGTGATCGAAGGCTTCCTGCCGCGCTGTTTCTGCAAGCTCCAAATACGCGCTGATCTGGCCGCCGAAAATGGACTGAAGGCCGCCGACAATATTGCCGACGACACTGCGCGAGCGCACCGTGATGCCGCGCACGATGCCCAAATGCCGCACCGTCTTGAAACCTATAATTTCATTGGTCGTCGTGACCATCATCTGGAAATTCCTTGCCGTTGGCGCTTTTTCTGAATGAAGCAAAGATCAAGCTTTTGTCAAGCTCGCGCACTAGCTGGCGCGCAAGGCCCAGGCATTAGCGCCAACCATTGGCGCTTGACGGAGCGCGGCGCAAAGCTCAGTCTTTTGACATGAGCCGTCCCAGAGAACCATTCGAAATTACACCCGAAATCTTGCTTCGGGCTTATTCCATCGGTCTTTTTCCGATGGCGGAAAGCGCGAAGGAGCAGAATCTGTTTTGGGTCGATCCCGAGCAGCGCGGCATTTTTCCGCTCGATGGCCTCATCGTATCAAAGAGCCTCGCCAAGACGGTTCGCTCGGATCGATTTGAAGTCAAGGTCGACCAGGATTTTGACGCCGTGATCCAAGGCTGCGCCGCCAAAGACAGGGGCCGCGAGAAGACATGGATCAATGCGCGGATCAGAAGGCTTTATCGCCAGCTCTTTGACATGGGACGGGTCCACACCGTCGAGTGCCGGGCGGATGGCGCGCTTGCGGGCGGGCTTTATGGCGTCCATCTCGGCGCGGCGTTCTTCGGCGAAAGCATGTTTCATCGCGCAACCGATGCCTCAAAGGTCGCCCTTGTTCATCTCGCTGCGCGGCTCGCGAAGGGCGGCTTCCGGCTGCTCGACACGCAATTCGTAACGCCGCACCTTGCCTCGCTCGGCGCCGTCGAAGTGCCAAAGCAAGCCTACCGGTGCCGGCTCGCAGATGCGCTGGCGCATGAAGGGAATTTTTGGAGCTGGCCCAAGGAAACGAATGTGTCTGGAGGCCAAGCGCTCGCGGCTCTTTCCCGCGGCTTCTAACCACGCATTGTCACCGCGGTTGCTCGCGGCAGCCGAAAGCGGCGCGGCCTGATTGCACGGGACCACGCTCGCGTAAACTTGGGGCGTGAAGTGGCAACGATCATACTTGGATCAAAAGAAAAGTAGTTTAGAATAATTCTAAAAATGTTTCACGTGAAACATTTTGGTCCGATTCGAGCCCAAAACCTTACAAGCCCGAAGACAGCGGCGTCGCCATTATCCGGTAAGATCGCGCGATTTTTTGGTCCGGTGAAAATCGGGCGGCGGCGGCGCCGCTATGGCAAGGCCTGTTCCGGGAACGCAGCTCCGGTGTAAGATTCACCCAAATCGAGTTTGCATCGGGGACAACCGGGCTCGATGCCGCGCGGTTAGGAAGCAAGGCCGTGCCGGCCCCGATGGCCTAGACTGGGTGAGCGGGATTGGTGCGGATCGCTTGGCCTTCCGCCCAGCCAAATTTTTGTGCTGAGCTCGGTGGAATTGTGGATGTCGAGAGTCTGATAAAGCTTTTTTGTCTGATCCTCGACCGAGGAGAGCTTTACCCCAAGCTCATCCGCGATTGCTGGCTTTGTCTTGCCCAAGGCGAGCCCTATGCCGACTTTTACCTGCGCGGGCGTAGCGCCGCTTTCCCGCAAGATTCGGGCCGCGTGAGCAATGGCGTGCTCGCGCAATTCGATCGTGACAGAGACGAGGCAGCTCTTTGGGTCCTTGGCGACATCTGCGGGAATTACGCCCTTGGGCACCAGCCATTTCGCTTCCAGCATGACGATGCCATAGGGTGTTGAGACCTGCATGCGCGGGGGCGCGGACAAACTCCCGTTTGCCGCGACGATGATGCGCTGAAGCAGCTTCACGATTGGCGTCGGGATCCTGTCGCGCACGTGGACACAGCGAGTAAAATCCCCCGCTTCTCTCGCGAGGACTCTTTTAAGGACAAACTCAAGACCATTGGTCTGAAAGACGATCTCTCGATCCGGCGTCAAGATCATCTCGCCGCTCCTCACAGGCGTTCCTGCGGCGCTCGATAGGTCCTGGTCCTCCGCTCCCGCCTCGCTATACTGGGTGCGGCGAAACGCATGAGCGAGCCAGGGGCGCAGCGGGTCGAGTCGCTGCACATCATCGACGGTGAAAGGGCGGGAGCTGCGCGAACGAGTCAGAGCCATAAAGGCGATGCTGCGGCCACCGCGGCCAATCATTGCGTCGAGCACCCAGCAGGTATCGAGCGGGGCTTCCACTTCACGATAGTAGCCGCTTTCCAAATAGCCTTGACCCTGTTTATGCAAAGTCCAGCCGATCCCTACTGCATGGAAAAGAGGCAGCCAAAGGGAAATCAATGCCGATGGATCGTCCGTGAACCGCCACAAATGTTCACGCATGATCGGCACTGTTCTAGGGTGTTCGGAATAGCCGGCACCTATCGTCGCATCCCGCTCCAAGAGCGCCATGCGGGTCTCTTCATGCGGAATGATCTCGTGCAACAAGGGCGCGACAGCGACCATCGCGCTCTCGGGCGGCAGCCCAAGGCAACACAAGGTTTTGAGATGTTCGACCGCTCCCATCACTCCCCTCCGATGGCGGGGAGTATCCTCATCTATGACCCAAAGTCATCCCCAAAAAAGGGGATGCGCGGGTCCGAAAATGGCCTACACTTTTGCTCCCATAGATGCGCCGGCGAGGAACCGGCGTGTCAACAACGGACCGGGCGCGGCGGGCTACCACTGCAAGAAAGGACAGCCGAAGGGGTAGTCATAACCATAGGCGCAATAAAGTTTATAAGGTAAGGCTGGGGCAGTGGCCACGCTCCGGCCAATCACAATATGCGCGGTCGTGGCCGCTGCTAATCCGTAGGGGTAGGGGACGTAATAACCATATCTGTACCAGGGGTAGATGCCGCCATGGTGCGCGTCGCCCGCCAACGCCCCTGCAGGGTAGCTTGCTACCAGCGCCGCAGCGAGCGCGGCCGTAGCTATCAAAATACCCCAGCGTGTCATCTCTGTCTCCTTTCAATTGCTGCCATTTGACCGGCGCTGCCAGCATAGCAAAGAAAGGCGATCCAGTCGAGTTGCGGCTTAGGGGCTTAAGATGGTCCTTGAGCCGGTCCCCTTGCCGCATAAGACTCATGCGATCGCGCTTTTGCTTTGGCTCGTCCCAAGTCCAACCCCGGAATAGGCAAAGCCGCGCCGCGCCATTTCCTCCGGGTCGTAAATATTGCGCAGATCGATCAGAATTGGCGCGGCAAGGGCCGCTTTGACCCGGTCGAGATCGAGCGCGCGAAACGCGTCCCATTCGGTCACGATGACGAGGGCATCGGCCTTCTCGCAGCAGGAATAGGGGTCGGAAAGATAGGTCAAATCCGCGAGCAGGGCGCGGGCCTGCTCCATCCCCTCCGGATCGAAGGCGTTGATGCGCGCGCCGCCGTCCTTGAGCGCGGTGATGATGGAAATCGCGGGGGAATCGCGCATATCGTCGGTATTCGGCTTGAAAGTGAGGCCCAAGATCGCGATTGTCTTGCCGCGAACCGTCCCGCCGCAAGCGGCAATGACTTTTCGTGCCATGGCGCGCTTGCGCTGATCGTTGATCCTTGCGACCTCTTCGACAATGCGGATGGGCGCGCCATGGTCCTGCGCGGTCTTGATGAGAGCTTGCGTATCCTTTGGAAAGCAGGAGCCGCCATAACCTGGCCCCGCATGCAGGAATTTAGAACCGATCCTTTTATCGAGGCCGATCCCGCGCGCGACGTCCTGAACATTGGCCCCGGTCAGTTCACAAAGGTCGGCAATTTCGTTGATGAAGGTGATCTTGGTCGCCAAAAAAGCGTTGGCCGCGTATTTGGTCAGTTCCGCGGTCCGGCGGCCGGTAAAAAGAAATGGCGCCTGGTTCAGATAAAGCGGACGGTAGATTTCCCGCATGACCGCTTCGGCGCGCTTGTCCTCGGCGCCGATGACGATACGGTCCGGACGCTTGAAATCGGCGATCGCCGCGCCTTCGCGCAAAAATTCGGGATTGGAGACGACCGCGAAATCGGCATCGGGCCGCGTCTCGCGAATGATCCGTTCGACTTCGTCGCCCGTGCCGACGGGAACCGTGGATTTCGTCACGATCACGGCAAAACCGGCAAGGCTCGCCGCAATCTCGCGGGCAGCTTGGTAGACATAGGTGAGGTCGGCATGGCCATCGCCGCGGCGCGACGGCGTGCCGACCGCAATAAACACCGCGCGAGAGGAGGCGACCGCTTCTTTGAGATCGACGGAAAAAGAAAGCCTGCGCTGGCGGACATTCGATTCGACGAGATGCTGCAAGCCAGGCTCGAAGATCGGCATTTTACCGGCCCTCAGGGCATCGACCTTGCGTTCATCGTTATCAATACAAACGACCGTATGGCCAAAATCTGCAAGACATGCTCCCGAGACAAGTCCCACATAGCCTGAACCGATCATCGCAATATTCATCTGTTCCTCAAAGTCGTTTGGGCGCCCGAGGCCGTCATAGTATAATCGCGGCAAGGTTGGAACCTGGGCCGCGCCAGACAATTCGGGCCGTTCAGTTCGCCACCCGGGCGCAGGGCGCGGCCAAAATTTCGTGCGCGGTACGGCGCGCGCAGCTAATTAGGTCTTGAACACCAAAAGCTAGAGGACGAAAATCTTTTCCATGAGCACAGAACTGCAGCCCGATGTATGTGTCATCGGCGGCGGACCGGGTGGGTTGACGGTCGCTCTTGGCGCAGCGGCAGCCGGAAAATCCGTAGTCGTGGTCGAAAAAAATGCGCCCGGCGGCCGCCGGCTGACCGAATCTATTCCACGCCATGCATTGCTCGCGGCAGCCCGGGCCCAAGATTCCGCCCGCCGCGCCGCGGTTTTTCAGATTCCTGGCCAAGACTCGCAGATCGATTTCGCGCGTGTGCGTCAACAGATCGACGCCGTTGTTGCGGCGATCGCACCAAATTATTCGCAAGCGCGCCTCGAGGCGATGAATATAACTGTCATCCGCGCATCAGGGCGCTTCATTGGGCCCGATACGTGCGAGGCCGGAGGCGAGACGATCAAAGCACGGCGCTTTGTTATCGCGACCGGTGCCGTGGCAAAACGATTGCCCATACAAGGGTTAGACGCCGTCCGTCCGCTCGATTGCGCCGCGTTATGCGGGCTGGACCGTCTGCCGGAGCGCCTCATTGTCATTGGAGCCGACCCGGACGGACTTGCGCTTGCGCAGGCCTTGCGCCGGTTTGGCAGCGAGGTGACGATCCTTGCAGTCCAGCCTCTCTTTGATGACGCAGATGAAGAATTTGCTGCGCCAGTGCGCGCCGCCCTTATTCGTGACGGCATTACGATCCATGAGGGCGTAAGGATATCGCGTATCGAGCCGCGCGGCAGCGGCGTGCGCGTTCTTGTCGCAGCGGCTGGGCACGAGACACCCGTCTCGGGATCGCACATCCTTCTTGCCGCAGGCAGCAGCCCTGCCGTCGAGGGCATGGGCCTTGCCACCGCGATGGTACGTTATGATGAAAGCGGCATCCAGACGAATGCCAGGCTTGCGACCAGCAACTGGCGCATTCATGCGATCGGCGCGACTGTAAAGGGGACGCAAGAGGACGGCGCTGCCGAATGGCATGCCAGACACGTCTTGCGCACCATTCTCGGGCTGCCGGGCGAAATAGGGCGCAGGAGAGCGGTGCCGCGGATCGTTTGGACCTCCCCGGCGATCGCCATGGTAGGAATTTCAGAAGCCCAAGCCCGGGCAGCTCATCGCAAAATTTGTGTTCTCCGGTGGCCGCTGGCCGAGACGGAGCGGGCGCGTATCGAGCATCAGCCCGGCGGGCACGTCAAGCTGACGACTACCCGCGCTGGCACCGTTCTCGGTGCCGGAATCGTCGGCGCGGGAGCCGGGGAACTGGTACCTCTGTTTACGCTGGCCATATCGAAACGCATGACCGCACGCGACATCGCGTGTATAATGCTTCCCTATCCGGTCTTGGCCAGCGCCGCGCGCAGTGCCGGCGTGACATTTCCGGATGATAAATCCAGTGGACCATTCAATCGCCTGCTGGTCGATTGGAAACAATTGATCGAACGGCAAGTCGGTGAATTCAGGGAGTTTGCGAGGGTGTTTGCCGGAAAGGCACGGGGCATTTTCCGCTGAGGATAAATATATGGCACGCGCAAGCTACATATTGGCGGAAGGCGATCATATACGTAAGCGCATCGAAAGCACCGCGCGGACTTTGCGCTGAAACTGCCGCGCTCAAGGATCGCCGCGCGTTTAATCTGGCGCCGGTTCGCATAGGGGTTGCCATGAGCGATCTCGTAATACCTCCGGGCAGAGGCTTGGCGTCGAGCGGGGCCTCTGCAAAGAAACGCAAGCCTGTCCGCTTCGGCCTGGCGACGCGCGTGCTCCTCCTAAACACCGCGTTCGTCATTGTAGCGGCGATGCTGATTTATGTTCCCGCAATCACCACTTTTCGCGATTATTGGCTGCGCAATCGGCTTAGTGCCGCCTATACGGCGGCGCTCGTGCTTGACGCCGCGCCTCACGCGATGGTTCCTCCCGAGCTGGAGCAGCAATTGCTCGAGAACGTCGGAGCGCGACTCATTGTCCTCAGCAAGCACGGCACCAAGCAGATTCTTGCCGCCGCCGAATTGCCGGAATCAGTGGACGAAGTTTACGATTTTCGCGACCCCGCATTCCTGCCCTTGCCTGATGCAATCAACACGCTGACGGCGCCGCCGGGACGGGTCATTACGGTCCTCGGCGAAGCCCCCAGGGGCGGCGAATCCATCGCGATTACGATGGACGAAGCGCCGCTCGTTAGAGCAATCAGGGCATACTCCCTCCGGCTTTTGGCGGTTACGCTGTTCATGTCAGCGATCGTGGCGATTCTCGCGACCCTTGCAATTCATTTCATGGTGCTTCGTCCGGTCAGGCGGCTTACCGACAATCTGATGGAATTTGCAGCGAATCCTGAAGTCTCCTCGCGGCGCGCCATGGTGCCGGCCGGCGGAGCGCATGAGATTGCCCATGCGGAAGAGGAACTCGCCATCATGCAGGATTCCCTGGCGCGCGAGCTCAATGAAAAGAAACATCTTGCCGCGCTCGGGCTCGCTGTAGCCAAGATCAACCACGACATGCGCAATATGCTGACTTCGGCGCAGCTTCTCTCCGATCGGCTCGCGAATGTCGACGACCCGCTCGTCTCTCGCCTCGCGCCGAAACTCGTTGCAACGCTTGATCGTGCGATCCGGTTCTGTCAGGCGACATTGGCCTATGGACAGGCCGTCGATGATCCGCCAAAACGTACCCGGTTTCCATTGCGCGGGCTCGCTTCGGAGGTCATTGAGCAGGTCGGCCTTGGAGCGCGCAGCGAAATCGCATTTGTCAATTCGGTCGGGGCCGATTTCGATATCGTTGCGGATCGCGAGCAGATGTTTCGCGTGCTCATGAATCTTGTCCGCAACAGCGCCGAGGCTCTCGAAACCGCGAAAGGGGGGCAGGAACCTCCGAAAAAGATAAGCGTCGACGCCTGGCTTGCGGAAAAGACGGTGTTCATCGAAGTCGCAGACACCGGGCCCGGCGTGCCGCAAGGCGCGCGGGAAAAGCTTTTTACGCCCTTCAGTTCCAGCCGCTCCGGCGGCTCGGGCTTAGGGCTCGTCATCGCCTCCGACCTCGTGCGCGGCCATGGCGGCGACATCATCCTCGTGACGCCCGTCGGCAAAGGTTCGTCTGGTACGACATTCCGGATTACGCTGCCCGATGGCGCTGCGGTAACCCCTTAGGGAAGCGTTTCGATTCGCGCGCCCGGACCTATTGCCATGCGGGTGCCTAGCGGCTAAGTCACGCCCGTATTTTCGCGCGAGGCGGTATGGCTGGCGGGGCCTTGAGCAGCGCCTGTTTTCGCGGCAAAGATCGCACCAAAGGCGCCCGTAGCTCAGCTGGATAGAGCACTAGACTACGAATCTAGGGGTCGGGAGTTCGAATCTCTCCGGGCGCGCCACTAGACTGCATTGAATTTGAACTACTTATGGCATTGATTGGTTTGACGCCACAGAAGCGCGTCGGACCTGGGGGCACACCGGGGGCACAATTTTGGAGGTTCGCCGCCCGTGCGGCCCAGTTGGCAAAGGCGTGCCGCACGCTGCACGCAATCAGTTCGGCTTGGCCGGGACCGGTGGGCGCCGCCGAATGGCCCCACCGGTACAACCTGATTTTCCCGCCAGCGCATTGGGCAATTAAACTCCGAACGCACGTGAACAATAGGGGATGGCAGCACGCAGTCGCGACCCTATATCCTGGGGGTTTTGGCTCCAAGAGCACAAGTGTTCTAGCGAACGGGACAAGAGTTGGATTTTGAGCTTTAACCTATTACGGTTCCTTCGGCGCGCGCTGCCATCTGACCTTCATCGGTACTTTGCCACTCGCGGTATCCTTTTTTCGAAGCCAGTCGATTGGACGGCTAAGCCTGCAGCTCTTTTGGATTCGCTGAAAGCAGCGATCGAGGCGTTGCCCGAACGAGTGAGCGAAAAAGTCTTCGAAGAATTCGAGCGCATCGGTCAACTCTCGGATGAAATCGGACAGCGCGCATTGCAGTCCTTCATTGAACATGATGAGGCTGTGCTGCAAAAGTTTCATTCCTGCAACGGCACCGAGGCACGCGGTCTTTTCGTGCTTCTTACAAACGAAGACGCCTTCGATCACGCACTGACAGCAGCGTATGCCGAGCGCTTACGCCATGGTCGCAGTTGGAGCGGATATTGCCTTCCAGCTCCTCTCGCCCCGAGCAAGAGCCCCTCCGATCTCGCTCTTCTCGAAGCAGACCTCAGCGCACTATTTCGCAATTTCGATGGCACAGGTCGAAAGCTAAAAATTGATTGTTTTGAGCGTCGCACGTGCGATCTCAAAGGTGCGTCGTTGGGGCAAGTCATCCATTATTCAGTCTATGTCGAGGGACTGCCGGAGTGCAGCATGGAATTCGATCGTGACGAACCAAGGCGCAGAACAAGACGGCCGGTGATCGAAGCGGCAATCTGCTGCGATCCGGCCCGCGGGCATTTGGAGGTCGTTTCAAAAGGTGGCAGCCCGTTACGCAAGGGGATTGCGCAATCGTTTGCGGCGCGCCTATTGAATTCGGAGAGCGCGCTGATGCCAGTGCGATCAATTGGTTTCGATCTCGATCGCCTGAAGCATCCGATGCCCTTTCTTACCGATCCGTCCGACGGAATCAAGAGCGTCGAGGTAACGCTCCTTCGCTTGAGAGATGCGGCGGGCCGCTTTTGCCGCGTGACACTCGACATAGATGACGAGCACGCGAACATCCACAGGGACAGCGCCGGACTTTTCGGCGATTTCGATCCGTTACAACGACCTCAATTGCGAGTGGTGCAAGCAAAGCTGAGGATTGCCTTCCAACCAGAGGGCCATGGGAAACGCGCGAAGACGATCAGTGTGGAGTTGAGGGCGCCGAACGGTTCGAACTTGAGAGACCAGACGCGGCGCCACCAGATTATTTCCGAAAAATATCTGGCGCGCTGGGGGCTGATCAAGACGGGCATGGCCGCGGTAGCATGATCCTGACTGACCCCGTTAACCTTTTATGCGATCTTATCGAGGCGGGCGTCGGCAGCTTCGAGCCTAACGCTCTGCGCAGCGAAGCGCCGCAATCCGTAGAATTTCTGTTGAAGATTGGCGCTCTCATGCCTGGACAACTGGCAAGTGTCCTGACGTGCCGCGCCTGCCACGAGGACCATCCGGCGCATTTGGAATTCGACTTTACGAGACGGCACTACTGGCATTTTTGCCCCGAAGCCGGACGCGTGATGATCGATGGCGAGGCGCTCGCGACTGTTCGTGTCGATGCCGAATGGTTGGTCGATTGGATAGTCAAAGCACTTCCTATTGCGCCGCCAATACGGCGGCGTGTACTAATCCCGGATTTGGCGTGGCATCTCGGCGAAGCGCATTTGAGTGGCACCGAATTGACAATTGTGTTCGCCATTGGCGTATGCACGCAACGGAACCTCGATGCGTTGGCAAACGCAATCTCGACCATTTCTCCCACCAGCTTCGGCGTTGTGCTCACTACAAGCGGCGCTCCGCCACGGTGGGTGCGCCTGCCAAACGGTTATAAATTCCTTGAACTTCGCGAGATTGCACGCCCTGAGCAAACTTGCCTCACGGTCGACAAATCCAAGCTCGTTGGGTGGATCAGGGGATTGTGGAAAGGGCTGGACAAGCCGGTGCAGCTCCACGCTGGGCGGCCGTCCGATGCCGCACTAGTACAAGAAATTTTGCGGAGGCGTCGCGCCTCCAATTTGCATTTGGTCGACCAGAGAACGGAGGCTGCAGAAATACGTGCCGAGATAGAATTGCGTTATCCTAAGCACCGTCCTCCAGCTGTTAAGACAATCGAGCGCCACTTGAGGGGGATAAGAAAGGACAGAAACGGCTGAAGGCCGGAGGACGAGAAAGCAGGACGCATGAGCCCCTGGTCAGCTTCTGCTTTGGTTAGTAAGCGGCTGTTGCATGCGACGAGCCCAATCGCAGCGATGCGCCAATAGCAGCGATGCGCCAATAGCAGTCATTTGGTGCCCCGTGATTACTACTGGCGCGCCGGAGACTATCGGAAGCGGTTAGGAAAGTTGCGGCATTTGTTCCGGACTTCTGCTCCAAAGATCGATGGCATTGGCGCGTGCCATGATCCCTGCTTCCTGAATCTGGCTTACTTCCCGTGCGTCGAAGTCTATTATAGGCATCGTCCTTGGTGCGGTACGAGTGGGTCACGTAGAGGTACTCGCCCGCCTTGCGCAAGGTCGCCGAGGGCGACCTGGAAGCGCATCGGCGCTCTGGTTGATTGCTTTTTACCAAACGAGTGCCAAGCTTACCTCGCAAATGCACGATATCGTTCTAATTAAACTCATCATTCTCCGGAGGACATGGTGGCATGAGCGATCTTCGCGACTGGTTGCGCAAAAACAAGCTCGAGCAATATACCGACGCTTTCGAGGCGAATGACATTGATCTCGATATTCTCTCGGAGTTGGCGGAGCATGATTTAGAAAAGCTTGGCATGTCGCTGGGCAATCGGCGCCGGCTGGTGAAGGCGATCGCGGAGCGCTTGGGAGGCGGGTCCGCGACAACACCCACGCCGGCCCACGGGCTTGACTCTGGGGTCTCCAGCGACGCCGAGCGGCGCCAAGTCACGGTTCTCTTCTGCGATCTGGTCGGCTCCACAGCGCTATCGGGTGCGATCGATCCCGAGCCATTGGGCGCGCTGATCCGGCGCTTTCAGGACGCCGCTGCGGGTGCGATTGGCCGGTTCGGCGGCTTCGTCGCCAGAATCATGGGTGATGGAGTTTTGGCCTATTTCGGCTTTCCGCGCGCCTTCGAGGATGCGGCCGAACGCGCCGTTCG
>JACXTT010000905.1_pt1 | contig 50667 bp, 46 predicted proteins | sample 9270951 | NCBI WGS metagenome assembly JACXTT01 (sample SAMN15532306, study PRJNA645909) | rock metagenome | isolation source: weathered quartz diorite | place: Puerto Rico | collected 2017-06-21
CCGGCAGGCGGTCGGCGCATTGCGTCGACTCGGCGCCGGCGCTGCTGCACGCGCCTTCGCGCGCGAGCGGCGACGGCTCGGCTTCGGCACCTCGCGTGGCCCGAGGGCGACGACGCTCGCGAACGCCGCGGGTCTGACCCGGCGCGAGCAGGAGCTGCTCGACCACCTAGCGCGCGGCGCGACCAATCCCGAGATCGCGAGAGCACTGCATCTCTCCAACAGGACCGTCGCCCACCATGTGTCGTCGATCCTCGCCAAGCTGGATGCGCGAACGCGCACCGGCGCCGTCGAGGCGGCGCGCAAGCTCGGCCTCGTGCAAGATGGGCCGCCCGCCGAAACAACCTAGGTAACCCGTCCCATGTTCCGTCGCGCCGGCAGTCCTACCGTCGTCCCAACCCACGAGGAGGACGACGTGACCACACAGCTGACCGAGGGAACCGCTGCGGTGCAGGGACCGCTCTGGAGCGAACGGGCCGACGACTGGGCGGCCGTCCACGAACACAACCTCACCCCGGTCTACGACGCGGTGCTGGATCTCGTGCACGCCGGACCCGGCGTCTCGATCCTCGAAGTTGGTTGCGGCGGCGGCACGGCGCTCGCACTCGCCGCTGACCGCAGCGCCGGCGTGTCCGCGATCGATGCGGCGGCCGCATTCGTCGAGATCACGCGTCGGCGGGTCCCAAGCGCGGACGTACGCATCGGTGACCTCCAGTTCCTGCCCTACGACGACGCCTCGTTCGACGTCGTGATGGGCTTCAACGCCTTTCAGTACGCCGCCGAACCGCTCGCCGCGCTCGGCGAGGCGCACCGCGTCCTCCGACCGGGCGGCCGCGTCGCGATCATGGTCTGGGGGCCGCAAGACGAGTGCGAAATCGCCTCTCACCTCGTCGCGTTGCGGCCGTTCATGCCACCACCGCCGCCCGACGCGCCGGGTCCGTTCGCGCTCTCGCAGCCCGGTGCCCTCCGCGCACTCGTCAGCGAGGCAGGGTTCAACGTCGACATCGTCGCCGACGCCGCGGGCCCCTTCGTCTACCCCACGGAGGAGATCGCGTTGCGCGGCCTGATGAGCGGCGGGCCGGTAATCAACATCGCACGTCGCGTCGGCGACCACGTCGTCGCAGACGCCATTCGCGACGCGATCACCGAGTACCGCCGACCCGACAAGTCCTACCGCTTCGAGAATACCTGGCGCTTCGCGATCGCGACGAAGCCGTAGCCCTCATGGGACTCTGGTGCGACTCGCGGCGTCTGCAAGCACGAAAGGCGGGCGGGTCAGCTGACGAAACCCCTGCAAACGCACACTAGTGTGGCGCCTGACCGTCTGTATCCGAGAGGAGCGAGACATGAGCTCAGCCGAGAAGACCTACGAAGGGCAGTGCTACTGCGGTGCCGTCAAGCTCGTCGTGACGGGTGACGCCGCAGGCGCCGGCTACTGCCACTGCAAGGCGTGCAGAAGCTGGTCAGCGGGCCCGGTCAACGCCTTCACCCTCTGGCCGATAGACGCGGTGAGGATCACGCAGGGCGAGGAGCTGATCGGCGAATACAACGCGAACGAGCGGAGCTACCGCCAGTGGTGCACGCGGTGCGGCGGACATCTCCTGACGCGCCACCCCCACTGGGACCTCGTCGACGTGTACGCCGCCACGATCCCGACGTTTCCCTTCGAGCCCGGCGTGCACGTCAACTACGAGTCGACCGTGCTGCCGATGAAGGACGGCCTGCCCAAGCTCAAGGACTTCCCTTCCGAGATCGGCGGATCGGGTACCGCGCTTCCCGAGTAGGACAACGCGACTGAAGCTTGGGTGACGGCAAGGACCGTACGGCCGGCGAGCCTACGCTTCCGCTTCCCCCGACGTCCATGGCGTTGCGACGTCGACCCCGCTGCTTCGCTCGACGACGATGTCGTCCACGCCGTCGCTGGTGGCTGGGCCGGAAGGGAAGAACACGACATCCGGGCAGCACCCTTTAAGGTGCGACCACGCGTGAAGGACCTCCGCGCGAGCAGGAATCCGCTCCCGCGGATTCCTGCTCTGCGCCAACAAGGACAGGCGGGCCGGGGCGAGAGCTCCGAGGACGATCCCTCGCCCCAGGACGCGCTCCGGTACCGAACGGCAGACGGGGTCTGGATCCACCGTCCAGGAGCGCGAAAGCCCGCCTCGGGGGGAGTATGAGAGAACGTGCGCGCGAGCACAAGCGGCCCGATCAGCCATCGGCAAGCTCGACCAGCCGCGAGAGGCGCCGTTGCATTCCGGCCTTCGTCGCGGGCGGGTCGGCACGGGCCGCGAGCTCGCGCAGCGACAGCGTCGGGTTGCGGAGGCGGAGCTCGGCAGCCTCTCGCAGGCGGTCGTCGAGCTCGTCGAGCGCGCCCCCGGCCTTGAGCTTTCGAAGCGCCTCCAGCTGGACCCCCGCGGCCCGTCCGGCGCGCACGAGATTCGCGTGATCCGCGTTTGCGAGGCGGTTCGCGTCGCTGCGAGCGGTGGCGACGATCGCACGTTCTTCGAGTGCGATCACGGCGTCGGTTGCACCGGCTGCCCCGAGCACCGTCTCGATCGTCTCCCAGCCCTTGGCGTAGGCCAGAGAGTGGTGCACGCGGTCGGCCAGGCCGAGCAAGGCGCCTTCGCGACGGGCGACGGTCCGGAGAAACTCGGCGCCGTCGCGGGTCGCCGCCCGTAGCTCGAGGTGCGGCGAGGGAGGGCCGACAAGGGAGCCGCCACCGAGAAACGCTCCGCGAAGGTAGGCGCCGCGACAACAGGTCTTGGCGACGAGGCGCCGCGGAGGTCGAGCCAGCGGCCGTTGGGCAAGGTCGAGCACACCTGCCTCGGCGAGCACCGAGAGCACGTGCGGCGTGCCGGCGACGTGCAGCTCGTACCGGGTCGCCAGGTCGAAGGACGTCCGGCGATACGTCCTGATCTCCGACTCGATCTCGAGGGCGCGAAGCAACGCGAACGCGCGGCGCGCGACGGCCGAGCTAGCGAGGTCGAGATGGAGCGCCACCTGGCCGCGGCCCCGCAGGTGCAACCTGCCCGCTGCATGGAACAGCGCGGAGAGCTCCGCCAACCGGTCGCAGGCGCGCGACGGCGCGATCGCGGCGAGCTCGGCGCGAACATCTTCCGCCAGCGTCGCCGTCGGGTCTGTCACAGGTCGATCCCCTCCAGGGCGAGGAGTCGCCGTTTCAGTCCGACGCCGGACGTGCCGTAGCCGCCGATTCCCGTCGCCGAGACGACCCGGTGGCACGGCAGCATGAGGGCGAAGCGGTTCTGGGCGCAGAATGTCCCGGCGGCGCGCGCTGCCCCGGGTCGCCCCGCGAGCGCTGCCAGCTCGCCGTAGCTGACGACCTCGCCCCACGGCACGGCGCGGAGAGCCAGCGCCAGCTCGCGCTGGAACGCCGTGCACCACGAGAAGTCGAGCTCGACGTCGTCGTAGTCGGTCTCGGTTCCGGCGAGTTGCGCACGGACACGGGAGGCGATGCTTCGGGACAGTTTCGTCTCGGCGTCCCCGCCGTCGCGCAAGAGAGCGGGATCAGGCAGGTCGTGAGCGAGGACGAGGTCGGAGACGATCAGCTCCCCCACGCCCCAGCCCTCGACTGCGTAGCGGTGCCGCGTCGCGTGCACGCGTCCGACTGTACCGCGCGTCCGGCAGGACACTGGCAATACAATCGCGGCCGTGAGCGCACCGGGCATCTTCCGTCCGCCTGCTGCCGTCAACGAGCCGGTGAAGGGCTACGCGCCGGGGTCGCCGGAGCGCGCAGAGCTGAGGCGACAGCTCGACGAGATGTCGGCCGAGCGGGCCCAGATCCCCCTCGTGATCGGCGGAGAGCGGGTCGAGACCGGCGCGACGTTCGAGGCCGTGATGCCACACAAGCGTGATCACGTGCTTGCAGACGTGGCCAAGGGCGACGCCTCGCACGTCGAGCGCGCGGTCGCCGCTGCCCGCGACGCCCACACCGAGTGGTCGCGAACGCCGTGGCACGAACGTGTTGCCGTCTTCCTTCGCGCCGCGGAGCTGCTGTCGGGCCCGTGGCGGTCGACGCTCAACGCCGCGACGATGCTGGGCCAGTCGAAGACGGCGCACCAGGCGGAGATCGACGCCTCCTGTGAGGTCGTCGACTTTCTGCGCTTCAACGCCGAATACCTCGTCCGCATCTACGAGGAGCAGCCGACGTCGTCACCCGGCGTCTGGAACCGCCTCGAGTACCGGGCGCTCGAAGGCTTCGTCTTGGCCGTCAGCCCGTTCAACTTCACGGCTATCGGCGCGAATCTGACGTCGTCGCCTGCGCTGATGGGCAACACGATCGTGTGGAAACCGGCCTCGACCGCCGCATTGTCCGCCTGGTACACGCTGCGCCTCTTCGAGGAGGCTGGGCTGCCGCCCGGGGTGATCAACCTCGTCTACGGGCCCGGGGCGGAGATCGGCGAGGCCGCGCTCGCGCATCGCGAGCTCGCCGGCGTCCATTTCACCGGCTCGACGCCCGTCTTCCAATCGATGTGGAGGACGGTCGGCGACAACATCGCCTCGTACCGCAACTACCCCCGCCTCGTCGGCGAGACCGGCGGCAAGGACTTCATCCTGGCTCACCCGTCCGCCGACGTGGAGGCACTCGCCGCCGCCGCCGTGCGGGGGTCATTCGAGTACCAGGGGCAGAAGTGCTCGGCCTCGTCTCGCATGTACATCCCGTCCAACCTGTGGCCCGAGTTGAAAGAGACCCTGGCCTCCGAGATCTCGACGATCGCCATGGGGGACGTCAGCGACTTCTCCAACTTCATGGGCGCCGTGATCGACGGCAGCTCGTTCCGGATACAGGCCGACGCCATCGCGGAGGCGCGGGACGCCGGCGCAGAGATCGTCGCCGGCGGCGGCACCGACGACTCCGAGGGCTGGTTCGTCGAGCCGACCCTGATCAAGACCGACGACCCCGGCTTCCGGCTCCTGCGCGACGAGCTGTTCGGCCCTGTCGTCACCGCCTACGTGTACGACGAGCGACGATGGGACGACACGCTCCGACTCGTCGACGAGACGGCGCCGTACGCGCTCACCGGAGCCGTCTTCTCGACCGATCGCTACGCGATCGAGGAGGCGCACGCGGCCCTGCAGTACGCGGCTGGCAATTTCTACGTGAACGACAAGCCGACAGGAGCGGTCGTGGGCCAGCAACCGTTCGGCGGCTCCCGCGCCTCCGGCACCAACGACAAAGCGGGGTCGATGTGGAACCTCATCCGCTGGGTGAGCCCGCGGACGGTGAAGGAGACGCTCGTTCCGCCGCGTGACTACCGCTACCCCTTCCTCGCGCCCGACGACGCCTGACCCTCGGGCGGCCGTCCGCCTCCTGCCCGGTCTCGCGATCGCCGGCGCGGCCACCGTGGCCGGGTTGCTCGCCCATCGCTGGTGGGATCCGCTGCCGGCGTTGCCGTTCTGCGTCGCACTCGGCATCGCGCTTTCGAACCTCACGGGCGTGCCTCGAATGCTCGTCCCCGGGCTCGACCTCGCCGCGGGCTGGCTGCTGCGCGCCGGTGTGATCCTGCTCGGCTTCGATCTCGTGTTCCCGGACGTCCTGCACCTCGGGGCGAAGGCGCTCGCGGTCGTGGTCGCAGTCGTCGTGCTCACCTATGTCGGAACGCTCTGGGCGGCTCGGCGTCTCGGGGTGCCCGAGAACCTCGGCCTGCTCGTCGCGGTCGGCTTCTCGATCTGCGGCGTGTCGGCCATCGCCGCTGCGAACGGCATCGTCGAGGCGGACGAGGACGAGGTGACGTTCGCGGTTGCCCTCGTGACGCTCTGCGGCACTCTCGCGATCGTCGTTCTGCCGTCGCTGCGGGATCCCCTCGGGCTGAGCCGCGAGGCGTACGGCGCCTGGGTCGGCGCCGGCGTCCACGACGTCGCCCAGGTCGTTGCCACCTCGTCGACGGCGGGTGGGCTCGCGCTCTCGACCGCCGTGGTCGTCAAGCTGACTCGCGTGATGCTGCTGGCGCCGCTCATCGGGGTGCTCGCCTTCCAGCGCTCGCGGTCGCGCGACACCTTGACGCGGCGCACGCCGCTGATCCCGGGTTTCGTGGCTCTCTTCGTCGCTGCCATCGGGCTCGCCAGCGTCGATGTCATCTCGAAAGCAACGACGCACCGGATCGACGACCTCCGCACCGTCCTCCTCGGCATGGCGCTCTTCGCGCTCGGGACGCGCGTCCGACTCGCTCGACTCGTCCGCATCGGCGCGCGTCCGCTCGTGCTCGGTCTCAGCTCGTGGGCCCTGATCGCGGCGATTGCCTACGCAGGCGTTCGTATCGCCTGGACGTGAGTAGGGACGCCTGTTGCGTTCGTGGTCGCTCGCGACTACCGTCCGCGACGAGGGCAGCATCGTCGATGCGCGCCGCCCACACCGCACTCGCAACGATCGCCCTCGCCGTCGGCGTCGGGGCCTCCGCCGCGCCGCCGCTGCCGTCCCCGTACTCGCCCCGCGGCATCGTCGAGATCCAGCGGCTCGCCCGGCTCGGTCTTCCCCTCTTCTGTGGTGGCCTGCACGGGCGCGATGTCGCTCTGACGTTCGACGACGGGCCGGGCCCGTACACACCGCTGGCGCTCAGGATCCTTCGTCGAGCGGGTGCGGAGGCGACGTTCTTCGTCGTCGGTCGCAACATCGCCCGCTTCCCCGGCGATCTCCAGGCCGAGACCGGGCTGGCAGTCGTCGGCGACCACACTTGGGACCACCTGGATCTCGTCCAGCTGTCACGCGCCGACGCCACGTCCCAGATCGAGCGGACCGCCTTGGCCGAGCAGGCGGTAACAGGCCGTCGCACGATCCTCTTCAGACCGCCATACGGCGCGCGCAACGCCGAGGTCGACGGCATTGCGCGCGGGCTCGGGTTGCTCGAGGTCGTGTGGAACGTCAGCTCGGCCGACTCGGCAGGCGCGGACTGGCAGCAGATCGCCCGCAACGTCACGCGGCACCTGCGACCCGGCGACATCGTGCTGATGCACGAGAACCGAGGTCAGACGATCCGCGCGCTCAGGTACCTGATCCTGCCGGCGCTGCAGCGCCTTCGCCTCCATCCGGTCTCGCTCGAGACGCTGCTGGCGGTCGATCCGCCTTCGATTGCGCTCTTGCGCGCCGGGTACGGCGGCTGTCTCCGTCGCTGAACCTTCGACGTCTGGCTCGCGCCCGCAGGCGCGACTACCGTGGAAGCCGTGCACGACGTGCTGCACGCGATTCGTGTCTTCTACGACCACCTGGCGGACGTCGACTTGCGCCCGCTCGCTCTCGCGATGGGCCTCCAGCTCGTCAAGACGATGTGCACGAGCCGCGCCTGGAGGAACACGATCGCGGCGGCGTACCCCGAGCAAAGAGTCCGCTGGCGCTCGATCTACGCCGCGTACCTCGCCGGCGTGGGCGTCAACGCGGTGATCCCCGCGCGCGGAGGCGACGTCGTGCGCCTGTACCTCGCGCACCGAGCCGTCCCGACCGCCACGTACACGACGCTAACTTCGACCTACGTCGTCATGTCGATCTTCGACACGACGATGTCGCTCGCCGTCTTCGGCTACGCGCTGACGCTCGGCGTCCTGCCGAGCATTCATTCGCTGCCCCACCTGCCGAGCTTCGACTTCTCGTGGCTCTTCCGCCATCGTGGCGTGAGCAGCGTCGTCATCGTCGGGTTGCTGGTCGGGCTGACGGCGCTGGCCGTGTGGATCCACTGGCGCATTGCCGACTTCCGCCACCGCTTCGGCCAGCCGTTCCGCGTTCTGCGGCCGCGGACGCGCTACCTGCGTCGCGTCGCTCTCTGGCAGGCGTGCGACTGGAGCCTCCGCTTCGCCATGATCTGGTGCTTTCTGGGGGCGTTCCATGTCCCGCAGACGGCGAGGAACGTCCTGCTCGTTCAGGTGACGCAGAGCCTTGCAACGCTCGCACCGGTGACGCCGGGCGGGATCGGAACCGAGCAGGCGTTCATCGTCTACGTGTTCGGCGGCAAGGTGGCGAAGACTGCCCTGCTCGCGTTCAGCGTCGGCATGCGGGTGACCCTTACCGTCGTGAACGGGACATTGGGCTTCCTCGCCATCTTCCTGACGCTGCGGACGGTCCGCTTCCGCCGTCACGCCGGCGCGGCCGGCGTGAAGGCGGGGCGCCAAGGCTAGGCGCGGCCCGCCTTGTGCAGCTGCGCGTAGACCGCCCGCGCAGTCCTGGCCGGGAGGCCGGGTACGCCCTCCAGCTCCTCCTGGGTCGCAGCGACGAACCGCTCGGCCGAGCCGAAGTGCCTCAGGATCGCGCGACGTCGCGCCGGTCCCACGCCCTCCAGTGTGTCGAAGATCGACTCGAACGCACGCGTGTCGCGGCGGCGGCGGTGGTGCCCGATCGCGAACCGGTGCGCCTCGTCCCGGATCCGCTGCAGGAGCTGCAGCCCGGCGTCATGGGGATCGAGCCTGATCGGATCCGGGCGGCCGGGCACGAACACCTCCTCCTCCCGTTTCGCGAGTGCGACGACGGCGACACGCGGTGCGCCACCCGTGCGGGCGATCGCGTCGAGCGCGGCCGCGAGCTGCCCCTTGCCGCCGTCGATGACGACGAGGTTCGGCATCTGCCCGAAGCTCTCGTCTGCGCCCTCGCGCAGCCGGGCGAACCTCCTTGCCACCACCTCCCCGATCGCCGCGAAGTCATCCTGGCCCTCCTGTCCACGGACGCCGAACGACCGGTAGTGGGCTCGCTTCGGCTGGCCGTCCTGGAAGACCGACATCGAGCCGACGATCTCCCGCCCCTGCAGGTTCGAAATGTCGAAGCACTCGATCCGCGACGGCAGGCTCTCCAGGTTGAGCGCCTCCCGCAGCTGCTCGAGTGCCTCCACGCGCCGGAGCCGCCGCTGTTCCGCGGCAGTGGCGTCGGCGAGCAACGCGAGTTGGGCGTTCTCGGCCGCGAGTGCGGCGAGCCGCCGCTTCTCGCCCCGAAGTGGCACGCGAACCTCGACGGCCGCTCCACGCAGGTCGGAGAGAAACCGAGCCAACGCCTCCGTCTCGCCGACCTCGGCCGGCACGATGACCTCAGGTGGAACGCTGGGTGCACCGCCGTAGTACTCGAGGCAGAAGGACTCCAGCACGGTGGCGGGGTCATGACCCTCGGCGTTCTCGAGGTGAAACGCGTAACGGTCTATCAGCCGCCCGTCCCGAAGTGGAAACACCTGCACGGCGGCGCGGCTACCGTCCACGGCCAGACCGATGACGTCGACGGAGCCGACGTCACGGCGATCGGCCGCCTGCCGAGCCGCCAGGCTCTCGATCGCGAACAGGCGATTCCGATAGCGCGCAGCGTCCTCGTAGCGCTCCTCGGCGGCAGCCTCTTTCATCTTCGTCTCGAGCTGGCGCACGATCGGCCGGGTCTCACCCGAGAGGAACTCGATGACTCCGTCGATGAGCGCCCCATAGTCCTCCCGCGTGATCGCCTGGATGCACGGCGCCGTACACCGCTCGATGTGGAAGTCGAGACACGGGATGCCCGAGTGGCGCCCCGGCTTCGGCCCCTCGCAGGGCCGGAACTGGAAGACCCGGTTGAGCACGTCGAGGGTCTCGCGCACTTTCTTGGCGTTCGCATACGGCCCGAAGTAGACGGTGCCGCGTCGATGCCGCTCACGCGTGAACATCACGCGCGGGTACTCGTCCGAGACCGTGACAGCGATGTACGGAAAGGACTTGTCGTCCCGCAGCCGGACGTTGAACGGCGGCCGGTGACGCTTGACGAGGTTCTGCTCGAGATGGAGTGCCTCCGCTTCGCTCTGCGTCACGATCACCTCGACGCGCCCGATCCGGCGGACGAGCTCTCCGATTCCCGCCCGCGCGTCGCCGCGGTTGAAGTACGTACGCACGCGGGCGCGCAGCGATTTCGCCTTGCCGATGTAGAGGACCTCGTCGCGCTCGTCGCGAAAGAGGTAGACACCCGGTCCTAACGGAAGCCTCCCGAGATCCTTACGAATCTCCTCAACCACGACGGCTAGCGTAGCCCGACGCTCATGCGACGCCTCCTACCCGCTGCGCTTGTCCTGGCGTTCCTCGTCGGCGCGTCGCCTGCGCGCCCGGCGGGCCCCTCGATGGCATTCGGCGCCGCCGAGGACATCGTGCGCCAGTCCGATCCCGTCGTCGCGCGTCAGAAGATGGCCGAGCTCGCAGCGGCGGGGATGCGCGCCGTCCGGGTGACGTCGCTCTGGGTACCGCCGGCAACCGCTCCGGACGGCGGTGAGATCGCGACATTGATGAATGTCGCCACCGCCGCGCAGCGGTACGGAGTCACGGTGTACGTCTCGATCTACAGCCCCGGGTCGAAGACGACTCCGCTGACCCCTGAGGCTCAGTCGCAGTTCGCGCAGTACGCAGCCGCGCTGGTCCGGGCCGTGCCGGCCATTCGCAATGTGATCGTCGGCAACGAGCCGAACCTCAACCGCTTCTGGCTGCCTCAGTTCAACCCGGACGGCACCGATGCCGCCGCGCCGGCCTACGAGGCACTTCTCGCGCAGACGTACGACGCGATCAAGGCCGCCGATTCGGGCGTGACCGTCTTCGGGGGCGCCCTCGCTCCGCGCGGCGTGGACAAGCCGAACACCGGCCGCGACACGCATTCTCCGACCGCGTTCATCACAGACATGGGCACGGCCTACCGCGGCAGCGGCCGCACGGCTCCGATCATGGACGCATTCGCCTTCCACCCCTACGGCGAGTCCTCGAACGTGCGACCCGACTTCGCACACCCCAACTCGACGTCGATCGGCCTCGCCGACTACGGAAAGCTCGTCGGGCTGCTCGGCCAGGCGTTCGACGGAACGGCTCAGCCGGGCTCGACCTTGCCGATCCTCTACGACGAGTACGGCGTCGAGTCCACCATCCCGGACACGAAGCTGCCCTCCTACACCGGCAACGAGCCGGCGACGACGCACCCCGTGGACGAGACGACCCAGGCCTCGTACTACAGCCAGGCGCTTTCGATGGCGTTCTGCCAGCCGAACGTGATCGGCATCCTCCTCTTCCATTCGCAGGACGAGAACGCGCGTGCGAGCTGGCAGTCAGGCCTGTATTACGCAGACGGCTCGCTGAAGGCGAGCTTCTGGGCCGTCAAAGCGGCGCTCGATCGCGCTCGCGGAGGCTCGATCGCCCGCTGCGACGGCATGCAGCTCGACGACGCACCGACCGCGCTCCGCTTCCCGAAGGCAGCCGCGCTCCCGGGCGGGAAGGCCTCGATTCAGCTCACGTGCCCGCTCGACTGTGTCGCCACTCTGTCGCTCACGCGTAGCGACGGTACCGTCGTCTGGACGCGCAAGGCATACGCCCTGGCCGGCTATGCGTACCGGATCCCGCTCGGGAAGCTGCGGCTCGCTGCCGGGCGGTACGCGTTCTCGGGCTCGGTGGTGCACCCGGTCAACCCGGGGACACCCGCCCTCAGGCAGGGCGGGACGTTCATCGTCCGCTGAGTACCATTCCGCCGTGAGCGAGAGTTCAGGCTACGAGCGGATCGAGAGCCGGCCCGTCGGCCAGTACGTCGCGTATTCCTTCTACAAGGTCGATCCCGGTTGGCGCCGGCTGCCGGTCGAGGAGCGCGTGGCGGCGAAGGAGGCGTTCGCCGACGTGGTCGAGGACTGGCAGACCCGCATGGAGGGCTTGCGCGCGTACTCGACGATCGGGGTCCGCCCCGAGTCCGACTTCTTCCTCTGGAAGATCACGGAGCGCTACGACGATCTGCTCGAGCTCGGCGCCGACCTGAACGGCACGCCCCTTGCCGGCTGGCTGTCGACGCCGCACTCGTTCCTTGCCACGACGAAGCCGTCCAATTACACGGACAAGAAGCGCGTCCGCCAGGGTCGAGTCATCCCGCGGAACGCTCCGTACCTGGTCGTCTACCCGTTCGTGAAGCGGCGCCCCTGGTACTTCCTGCCGTTCGAGGAGCGTGTCGAGGCGATGTCGCAGCACGCGGAGATCGGGGGCAAGTTCGTGACGATCACGAACCACACGACCTACTCGTTCGGCCTCGACGACCAGGAGTTCATGCCGGCATTCGAATGCGAGGAGCCGGCGGACTTCATGCACCTGATGATGACGCTGCGCGAGAGCGAAGCCTCGCGTTGGACGGAGCGCGACACGCCGATCTTCGTCGGCAAGCTCGTGGACGTCCGCGTCGTGCTCGACGCACTCGACGGGACCCGCACGTCCGTCGAGGCCTGAATCAGTCAGACGTACGTGTGCTCGCTGCGCCATACACGCCAGACGGCGTACGCGCACGCGATCAGCACCACGGCGAAGACGACCGCGTCCGGGCCCGACGGCGACAGACCGATCAGCATCCCGATGTCGACCACGGCGAGGATGATCGCGCCGTAGAACACACGCCGCCCCCGCTCCGACCAGGTCTCGATGTCGCTTTTGCGCTCTCTCCAGACGAGAAAGAGGAAGAACGCGATCGCGAGGTAGAACGCGATCCCGAGAATGCCCCCGACGGTGGCCACGGTCGACTCCAGTTGCAGGACGACGACCACCAGCGCGATCAGGGCCACGATCGCGAGCCCACGAATCGTCGGGTTGTTGACGAAACGTCTCATGTCGCCGTCATGAACGCCCGCACGGCTAGCGCGGCCGCCAGCAACAGCATGCCCGAGAACCAGAGCAGCCGCTTCGGCCCCTCGGCGGGCGCGTAGAACCAGGGCACGAGCGCGGCGCCGAGGGCGAGCGAGCCGTATAGGTAGTGGAGGTGGTCGGCCGCACGCTTGTGATCGGAGAGCAGCAGCAAACCGAGACCCACCTGCGCCACGAGCAGCGTCTGCGCGAGCGCGAGCAGGTGCGTGGTGAGCGACCCGGCGCCGCGCCCCCTCCGGTAGACGATCCCGCCCCAGAGCGCCGCGAGTGCGCAGACGGCGATGACCGCGACCGCAAGGGTCTTGTGGACGGACAGCATCGGCGTGACCCTAACTGGGACGACATTACGATCCGCGGCGTGCCGGCAAAGGGACAACCCGAGCCCGAATGACCGTTGTGCTCGTGACAGGCATGTCCGGGGCGGGGAAGTCAACTGCCCTGGCCGAGCTCGCGCTCCGAGGCCACCGAGTGATCGACACCGAGGTTCGATGCGGTCATCCTCCTCCGCGCTCCCGCTGAGGTGATCCTCGAGCGGTGGCCGTACGCGACACCAACGACTACGGCAAGACCGTCGTGGAGCGGGATCGGATCCTGCACGATCTGGCGACGCATGAGCCGATGCTTCGTTCGGGGGCCATGGCGGAGATCGACACGCGCACTCCTCTGCACGACGTCGTGACCGCGATCGAGCGGGTCGCAGCCCACGTAAGCGGCGGGTAGGCTGATCGCGTGGTCGCCGAAAGCTCACCCGCTCCCGACTTCACTCTCACGTCCGATTCCGGCACCGAGGTCACGCTGTCGGAGCTTCGCGGAACGCCCGTCGTCCTCTACTTCTACCCCAAGGACGATACGCCCGGCTGCACGGCGCAAGCGTGCGGGATCCGCGACTCGTGGGACGCATTCCAGGAGCGCGGAGCGGTCGTGCTCGGCGTCAGCCCCGACCGCGAGTCGTCACACGTGAAGTTCAAGAAGAAGTACGGTCTTCCGTTCACCCTGCTCGCCGACCCTGATCACTCCGTCGCAGAGGCGTACGGCGTCTGGGTCGAGAAGACGAACCGCGGCAAGACGTACATGGGGATCGAGCGGTCGACCTTCGTGATCGACGCCGACGGGAACCTCGTCAGGGTGATGCGCCGGGTCAAGCCCGACACCCATGCCGCCGACGTCCTTGCGGCTCTGCCGGACTGAGCTACACCGGAGCTGCGCGCGCGTTCCTCTCGAACTTGTACCAGCCCTTGTCCTGGCGAAGAAAGCGCCATGTCCCCTTGAGACGGGCCCACATGAGGATCGGGCGGTAGAGGAAGAGGTCGAGCGGTGCCAGTAGAAGCAGCCACGCGAGATCGGGCACCCGATAGACCCGTGACTGGAGGTCGTCGGCGAGGATCGCGCTTGCAGTGAGCGCGGCGTTCGCGAACGCGATCAGGCCGAGCGTGAGCGCGAACGTCGTCCAGTGGAAGACGCCGAGCGCGACCGCCGCGGCGAGCGAGAGCACGGCGAGGGCCTCGAATACGGGCGCCAGCACCTCCGAGACGAGGTAAAAGGGAACGCCGAGCAGCCCGACCGTCCGGTACCGCGGGTTGAAGAGCATGCGCCGGTAGTGCCAGACAGACTCGTCGATCACTCGCTGCCATCGCTCCCGCTGGGAGACGAGCTTGCGGACCGTGTCAGGCCCCTCGGTGGTGCCGACGTTGTCCGGCAGGCAGAGGATCCGGTACTCCCGTCGCCGGCGCAGGTAGCGCTCGTGGACACGGAAGGTGAGCTCGATGTCCTCGCACGTGAAGCCCCGCGCGTAGCCACCGACCTCCTCGAGGACGTCTCGGCGCCAGATCTGGAAGGCCCCGACGGCGCAGAGCATGAAGTGGAAGCGTGACCAGGCGAGCCGGTTGTTGAAGAAGGCGCGCAGGTAGTCCAGATGCTGATACGCGACGAACGGCCTCGAGGCGACGCGCCGTCGTCCTACCGGCTCGGCCATGGTCGCCTCGGGATCGAGCGCGATCGTGAGATGGCTCGTCACGCCGATCACTCTGGCGGGGTCCGACACGACGAGCCGCATCCCCTTGAGCAGCGCATCCGGTGCGAACACGGTGTCGGCGTCGACCCCGCAGACGTAGCGATAGCGCGCCAGGTTGAGACCCGCGTTGAGGGCGTCCGCCTTGCCTCCGTTCTCCTTGTCGATGACCAAGAGCCTCGGCTCCGTCCTGCTCCGGTAAAGGGCTCGCACGGGCTCGGTCTGGACGATCCGGCGGGAGAAGATCGTGAACGGCGCAAGGTCGAAGTTCGTGCGCAGGACACGGAGGGTGCCGTCGCTCGAGCCGTCGTTGACGACCACCACCTCGAACTCGGGATAGTCGAGCGCGAGCAGCGACCGTACGGTCGCCGTGATTGCCGACTCCTCGTTGTACGCCGCGAGCATCACGCTCACGGGGATCGTGAAACGGGAAGCGGCGAGTGTGTCGTAGTCCTCGGTCGCGCTCTCGCGTCGACGAACGGCTCTCGAAAAGGCCGACCACCGCCAGCAGGAGGTAGAGGACGTAGGTGAGCGCCAGGTAGCAGATGCACACCACCACGGTCCAGTGAAGGACATGGAGGGCGCTCACGAGCCCGTCCTCCGATCGATTCTCGCGCTCTCCTCGCCGTCCGCCCGCGTGTCGGCGGTTCGCCGCATGTCGGCTCCACCCGCGACGAGGATGCGCTCGCGGAGCAGGCCTTCCTTGCCGCTACGAGCGAGCCCGTCGAGGAAGCCGATGTCCTGCAGCACCTCCGCGGCTCCGTTGCGAACGAACCCGTCGTCGCTGTCGAGCTGCGGAACGAGCACGCCGGCGACGTTGAGACCGAAGCTGCGCAGCGCATCCTTTGCCGCCGCGCGCACCCACCACCATGGATCGCCGAGCATGCCCGCCAGGGCCGGAGCGTCGTCAGGGGAGCCCACCTGCCCGAGCGCACGGCACGCATGCACGCGCACGAACCACGCGTCGTCGCCGAGTCGTGCCCGCACGACGCCACGCACGCCGCGACCGCTGCGCGCGCCGAGCGCCTCGGTCGCCGCCGCACGAACGTTCGCCTCGGGATCGGTAGTGAGCGCGATCAGCTCGTCACTCGCGATCTCGGGACAGCCGGCCAGCAGCGTCGCGCCCCAGAACCGGACGGCCGCATCCGTATCCGAGAGGAGCTGCACGAGCAGCGGCCCGATCGCCGGAGACCTCCGCTCCAGCTGTCCGGCGGCGAGCGCGCGCGGGTACTTGTTCTCGCGGAGCGCCTCGATCAGCATCTCCGTCGCCCAGTCGTCGTCGATCTCGCCGAGTACGCGAACCGCGGCGCCGGCGACGTCACGGTCGCGGTCCTCGAGCGCCAAGCGGAGGAGCGCGCGGCGGCGCGGATGACGTTCACGCGCGACGGTGCGCAGGGCCGCGATCCGCTTCCATTTGCCCGCCTCCCCGCGGTGACGCTCGGCGCGAGCGACGAGCCGGCGGCTGCGTGCCGGTGCGGAGTGCAGCGCGACCGGTTGGGAGGCACCGAGCCGGCGCCGACGCTCGAATCCCAGCCGTCCGACGACCGTGACCGTGGCGACACTCGCCCAGGCGAACACGGCCGCCGCGAACGCGACGGTCAGCGGCGAGACGGATCCCTCCATCGAGGGAGTGGTCGGCCGTTTCAGCTCGGCAGCCCCTCCCCCGGTCGGGTGATCCCTTGCTCTAGGGAGCGGTACTCGGCTTCAACTCGACCACGAGATCGCTGTCGAGCGCGACCGCGAGCCGCAGCAGCGTGTCTATTCGCGGCGGGCGTCCACCGGACTCGAGCCGCGCGATCGCCGACTGCGTCGTCCCACATAGCTCGGCGAGCTCAGCCTGAGAGAGCCCCAGCTCCTTGCGCCGCGCAGCGACCTGGTCGGCGATGCGGGCAAAGAACCAGCCGTCGTCCTCGGCATGCGCCAGGCGTGCGCGAAGCCGCTCGAGCAGGTTTGCCTTCGACTCGACAGGGATCATTCCGTCAACATAGCACATTTGCGCTATTAGACCAAAGATGCTATGCGGATGAGAGGACTTGAACCTCCACGCCCTTACGGGCACACGGACCTGAACCGTGCGCGTCTACCAATTCCGCCACATCCGCGCGGCTGGTCGATTCTAGCGCCGGCGCGCCACGCGTCTTGCCCCCACATCCGCGCCGCGACGGGCATTCTACCCGGAGCCTGTGGGGCGTCCTCTCGTCGTTCCTCTCGTGTTCAGGGGTCTTCTCGTCACAACAGCGGTCGCGGCGCTCACGTTCGGGGTGACTGGACGCGACGCCTCGCCGACCCGGCCGTCGAGCTCCGGGGTCGAGGTCGTCGTCCGTCTCGCGGCGCCGCCCCTCTCCCGGAACGGCACACCCTCGGCGATCCACCGCGTACAGCAGGCGTTCGAGCACGCGGTCAGGCGTGAGGTTCCGTCGGCTCGGGTGCGCTGGCGCTACCGGATCGTCCTCGACGGTGTGGCGCTCTTGCTGCCCGCGCGGGACGAGTCGCGTCTCGCACGCCTGCCGGGTGTTCGCGAGGTGTTTCGGTCGAACACCTATCCCGAGGCGGCGGGGCCTGCGGTCGAGCAGATCGGCGCGCCGCAGCTCTGGGGCCCGGGTCTCGCCAGCGCGGGTGACGGGATCAAGATCGGGATCATCGACGTCGGCGTCGACCAAAAGCATCCGTTCCTCGATCCCACGGGGTTCGTCATGCCCCCGGGGTATCCGAAGGGGCAGCTCGCGTACACGACGGCAAAGGTGATCGTCGCACGCACCTTCCCGGCCCCCGGACAGACGAAACCCGTCGACCTCGCCCCGGTCGACCTCGACGACGATCATGGGACCCACGTCGCCGGGATCGCCGCCGGCGACGCGGGAACGAAAGCGTTGGGTGCCGTCCTCTCGGGCGTCGCGCCTCACGCCTACATCGGCAACTACCGCGCCCTGACGGTGCCGACCGACAGCGGCGTCGGGAAGGACGGCAATGCCCCTGAGATCGTCGCCGCCATCGAGGCTGCCGTCGCCGACGGCATGAACGTCATCAACCTGTCCATCGGCGAGCCGGAGATCGAGCCCACGCGCGACGTCGTTGCGCTCGCACTGGACGGTGCTGCGGCCGCCGGCGTGGTCCCCGTCGTGTCGGCGGGGAACGACCTCCGGGAGTTCGGAAACGGATCGATCAGCTCGCCGGGAAACGCAGCCGGGGCGATCACGGTTGGTGCTGTCTCGACGTCGAGAAGCGGCGGCGTACCGAACGTCGTCGCGTATTTCTCGTCGGCCGGCCCGACCCCGATCTCGCTCCGGCTGAAGCCGGACATCGTCGCCCCGGGGGTCGACGTGCTCTCCTCCGTCCCGGGCGGCTGGGGAAGTCTCTCCGGCACGAGCATGGCAGCCCCGCACGTCTCCGGCGGCGTCGCCCTGCTCCGTGAGCGGCATCCGACCTGGAGCGTCGCCGAGATCAAGGCAGCGCTGATCGAGACGGCGGACGACACCTGGCTCGACAAGAAACACAACAAGCCGGCCGGCCCGGCTCGGACGGGCGGGGGCATCATCGATCTGCCTCGCGCCGACAACCCACTCGTGTTCGCGACCCCGAGCTCGGTCTCGCTCGGGCTCGTCCGCGCAGGTGCAAGCGCGTCGGCCAGCGTCACCCTGGCCGATGCGGGCGGTGGCAGCGGGACCTGGAACGTCTCGCTGCGTGCATCGACACCGGCCGGAACCACGGTTTCCGTACCGCCCACCGTCGACGTGCCCGGCGCGGTCTTGCTGACCGCCACCACGTCCACCTCCGGGGACGAGGGTGACGCGTCCGGCTATGTCATCCTGGACAGGGCCGGGGACGTCAGGCGCATCCCGTTCTGGTTCCGCGTCACCCGGCCGAGGCTCCCACGCGACGGTACAACGCCGCTCGTTGCGCAAGGCCTCCATCAGGGAGATACGCGAGGCCGGAAGGCGGCCGTCAACACGTACCGCTATCCCGAGCTCGGCGGCGACGGCATCGCGGACGTCCTCGCCGGCCCCGAGCAGGTGTTCCGCGTCGTGCTGCGCCGACCCGTTCAGAACTTCGGCGTCGTGATCGTCTCGCGCGCTCCCGGCGTACGAGTCGAGCCGCGCATCGTCGCACGCGACGACGAAAATCGCCTCACCGGATACGCCTCGCTTCCGATCGTCCTCAATCCATATCTGGCGGGCCTCATGGATCCCGTTCTCGCGTCGGGTGCGGTGCGCCCGGCAGCCGGAACCTACGACGTCGTGTTCGACAGCCGCACGAGGCGCGGGGCGGGCAAGTTCACCTTCCGGTTCTGGGTGAACGACACGACACCGCCTACTGCACGCCTACGATCGCCCACCATCCATCGCGGACAGACGCTCGTCGTCAGGGTCGCCGATCGCGGCTCGGGTGTCGATCCGTACACCGCTGTCGCCCTGATCGACGGCAAGAGCCGAAAGGTCACGTTCCGCGGCCAGGAGATGTTCGTCGATACCGAGGGGATCTCGCCCGGCCGCCATCGACTTCGTTTCCAGATCTCCGACTACCAGGAGACGCGCAACATGGAGAACGTCGGCGCAGTCCTGCCCAACACGCGGCTGATCACGCCGACGTTCAGGGTCGTGTGGCCGTAGCCTTACAGGTCGCGGCGGCCGGACTCGCGCTCTTCGATCGTGGGCAGACGGTCGAGGTCGCGCTGAACGCTGGCCTCGAACTCCTCCCTCTCGGTCGGCACCACGTGCAGCCTCGCCTTGCGGCGCTCGCGGTCCCGCCGGCGCCGCGCCTCGGACCCGATCACCGCGCTCACGCGGGGCCACTCGGCCGCCCCGACGATGATCACGGCAACCACGAGCAGCGCAATCCACGGCACGCTCACACCTCGATTGTAGACCCGGCGAGTACCATCTTCGCGTGCGGATTCTCGGCCGCCTCGCACTGGTAACCGCGTTCGCCCTGATCGGCCCAGGGATCGCGCGAGCCGAGACGCAGACGCTGACGTTCCGCACCGGGCCGATCATCGTGCCGGCCTACGGTGTCGCGACCGCGCCGACGCTGGCGCCGTCTCCCCCCGTCGACGGCTTTGTCGTCGGCATGCGAGCGGAGGTCGTCGACGCCCAGGGTCACGTTCAGGGCCGGCGCCGGGTGATGCTCCACCACATCGTGATCGCCAAGGTCGGCGCGCCCGACGCGACCTGCGGGGGCCTGGCGCAGCGCTTCTACGCGGAGGGCGAGGAGCGGACCCAGATGCGTCTTCCACCGGGCTACGGCTACCCCAATCGAGGGACTGACCGCTGGGGCCTCCTGTACATGCTCATGAACCACACGCCGAGAGTGTTGACCGGGTACGTGCGCTACACGGTGCAATACGTCGTCGGCGAGCAGCTCACACCGGTCAGGCCGGTTTGGCTGGACGTTCGCAACTGCACCGGCCCCGATCCGTCCTTCGATGTGCCCGGCACCGGTGGCCGGTTCTCCGTCTACGCGAGGACGATGAGTTGGACGAGCCCCGACAGTGGCTTTCTCGTCGGCGGCGGCGGCCATCTCCACGGGGGCGGCATCCGGCTCGAGCTTCGCAACGTCACGTGCGCGAAAGACCTGTTCATCTCCCAGCCCACCTGGGGCGGCCCCGTGCCCCATCCGATCCTGCACGAGCCCGGGCCGACTCACATGTCCCAGTTCACGAGCTCGCCGGGAATCCCCGTGGCGGCCGGACAGACGCTTCGCGTGCGCGCTGTCTACGACAACGGGGCTCCCCACACCCGGGCGATGGGGATCATGCTCGTCTATCTGGCGCCCGGCGAAGTCAGCGGTTGCCGGCCGACGCCGAGGCTCGACGTCGACCTCGGCCACCCCTCCTACCCGCCGTCGTTCACCTTCCCGCTGCCGGCGACGCCGCGCGGCGCCTTCGCGCGGAACGTCACGTCGACGCGGATCGACGACGCCGGCTTCGCGCGCCCGCTCGTCTCGATCCGGCGCGGAACGACGTTCAGCTGGAACTTCGACGGGCTGTTCCAGCACGACGTGACGCTCGTCTCGGGCCCGGTCGGGTTCTCGTCTCCGTGGACGCTCACCGGCACGTACACGCACACCTTTACGAGAGCCGGGGTCTACAGGTTCTACTGCTCGCTCCACCCGGCCCAGATGACGCAGATCATCGTCGTGCGCTGATGGCAGTCGTCGAAACCGTCGAGCGGGCACGTTCGACGCAGACGCGGATCGAGCAGCCTTCGATGTGGTCGTTGACCAGCCCCATCGCCTGCATGAACGCGTAGACGGTCGTCGGCCCCACGAACGTCCAGCCGCGCTTCTTCAAGTCCTTCGCCAAGGCCCGCGACTCCGCGGTCTGCGCCATCGATTGCAACGCCTCCCAGTTCAGCGGCTGCGGCCTCGACGCCGGAGCCGGCTCGAACCGCCACACGTATGACGCGAGCGATCCCTCGACCTCGACGAGCTCGACGCACCGCGCAGCGTTGTTGATCGTCGACTCGATCTTGCCGCGGTGGCGGACGATCGACGCGTCGCCCAGCAGCCGAGTGACGTCGCGAGGCCCGAAGCGCGCAACGCGCTCGAAGTCGAAGTCGGCGAAGGCGCGCCGGAATGCGTCCCGCTTGCGCAGGATGGTCAGCCAGGAGAGCCCCGCCTGAAACCCCTCGAGGCAGAGCTTCTCGAACAGCCGCCGGTCGTCCGTGACGGGGAACCCCCACTCCTCGTCGTGGTAGGCGCGGTACTCGTCCGAGCCGGCGCCCCAGAAACAGCGCGCGACGCCGTCCTCGGCGATGACGATCCCGCTGCTCACCCCTTGACGAAGATCTGCATCGGGAGGCGGGACAGCGCGACGCCTCCTTCCGGTGTGACGAGCCAGGTGTCCTGCATGTACAGGCAGTCGCCGTCGTCGGGGGAGATGGCGTGCGGATGCATCGAGAAGACCATGTTCGCCGCCAACTCGGTGTCGATGCTCTCACCGATCTTCGGGTGCTCGATCATGGTCATCCCGATCGAGTGTCCGGTCACGTGGCCGAGGACATAGCCGCGATCGACGAAGCCTTTCGAGACCGCGCGGTGCACGTCGTGCGCGCTCGCGCCTGGTCGCATCGCCGATTTCGCGGCGTCGAAGTACTCCTCGTAGGCCTCCATCATCTCCTGCGTCGCCTCGCTCCACACACCGCTCGCGGATGCGATCGCACGCGACACCTCGACCCAGTGCATTCCCGGCCCTGCCACCTCGAGTGACGGCAGCATGAAGTCGCCGAGACGCTCGTCGTTGCGCGCGATCTTGAACTCGGGAAGCGCCTTGCCGTTGGGCCCCGTCAGCACCATGTTCATCGTCAGACGGCCGCAGCCCTCCGAGACGAAGAAGTCCTCTGCCGCGGCCATCACCTCGGCAGCCGTCTTCTCCGCCCCGTAGTGGGCGAAGAACACCTCGAACCCCTCCTCGTTGATGCGCACGCTGTCGCGGACCGAGTTCAGCTCGCCTTCACTCTTCACCGCCCGGGCATGGTCGAACTCGACGTCGAACGGCACGAGCTCGAACCCGTCGAGTGCCGCGTAGTCCCGCACCGACATGATGTAGTCGAGACCGTAGACGCCCAGGCGCCGCCAGCCCGCGTCCCGCGCTCGTCCCGCGATGTACGCACCCGGCCGGTCGACGAACACCTGCTCGAGCACGGCGGTGCCATGCTCGCCGACATAGCGCGCCTCGCTCGGGAAGACGATCAGCGAGTCGCCGTCGGCGGGGACGACGACGTACGCGTAGCGGTGGACGATCTGGAAGCCGGAGAGGTACGTGACCGACCCCTCGAAGCCGGTGTACTCGGAGCCCGACACGACGAGCGCGTCGAGCTCTTGCGCAGCCATCGCCGCCCGGACGTTGGCGAAACGGCGTTCGAGCTCTGCCCCTAGCTCCATGATTGCTCCACTCCCTTGATCAGCGCGGTGACGGCGTCGTTCAGCGGTGTCGGCAGGCCCAGCTCCCTGCCGAAGCGCGCGATGCCGCCGTTCAGGTAGTCCACTTCGGTGCGGCGGTGAGCCTCGACGTCCTGGAGCATGCTCGCCTTGTGCCCGTAGGCGACGTCGGGCCGGGCCGCGTGGTCGATCAGCTCCTCTGGGTCGGCGTCGAGTACGATGCCCTGCGCGGCGGCGACCGCCTTGCCCTCGTCGACGAGGCCGCTCACCAGCGCACGCAGTCCAGGGTCCCCGCAGACCCGGCCGTGTGTGAGGCCGGTCAGCGCCCCGATCGGATTCGTCGATGCGTTGAAGATCACCTTCCGCCATTGCGCGGGCCTGGCGTCGGCGACGGCATGGGTCGGCATACCCGCGCGCGTACACGCCTCCGCCAGCCGCTCGATCTCCTCGGCGGCTGCAGGTCTCGCCTCGAACGGCCCGATCGTCGTGTCCCCCTTCACGTCCCATTGCACGACGCCGGGAGCGAGGATCTTCCCGGCCGGAAAGGTGGTGCCACGGATCACCTTCCCCACGTGCTCGGCGATGACCTCCTCGTTGCCGACACCGTTCTGAACGGTCGCGACCACCCCGCTTGCGAACGCGTGTGCGGTGGCCGCGATCGCGCGCTCGGTGTGCATGGCCTTCGTGGCGACGATGCCGAAGTCGCACGCCGGCACCTCGGACGAGTCGCTCGTCGCCCGCGGGTGCGCCACGACGACGCCGGCGCCGGTCAGTTGCAATCCTTCCTTGTTGATCGCCTCGACATGCGCTTCGTCAAGGTCATAGGCCCAGACCTCGACGTCCTCGAGATTCGCGAGGTTGGCCGCGAAGAGCGACCCAACCGCCCCGCAGCCGACGATGCAGACCCTCATGCCCGAGCCCCCTTTCGCCTCACTCGCGCGATCCAGGCGAGCGAGAACTCGCGCCCTCCCGTGATGCCCAGTGGCCGAAGCAGGAGCATCAGACCCATCGCCGCGCCGAGCACGATCACCCTGGTCCCGCCGGGAAGATCGATCTTGAAGCCGATGTTGATGCCGTTTTCGGCGTCCCCGAGGAAGGAGTTGAACCCGCTGACCACGAGTGCACCGAGGACGGCACCCCACAGGCTGTAGGTGCCCCCGATGACGAGCATCGCGAGCGTGAGGAACGTGAGGTCCAGATACACCTGCTCCGTCGTGATCGTGCCGGTCTCGTGGACGAGGAGGCCGCCCGCGAAACCGGACAACCCCCCGGAGATCACGAAAGCCCACAACCGTTGCCTGTGCACATCGATGCCGGCCGCCTGCGCGGCCGCCGGATCCTCGCGCGTGGCGCGCACCATCCGGCCCAGCGGGCTCAGCTGGTACGCGTACGCGACGACGGCGGCGATCATGGCGCCGGCTGCCGCCTGCAGCAGCCCGGTCGTCTCGGGCACGAGCGCGAGCGTCTGCGCCGCCGGACCGACCTTCGTCCAGTACCGAAGCACGTTGTGCGTGATCCCGAGTACCGCGAACGTGGCGATGCCGGCGGCCAGCCCTGAGAGACGCATCAACGGAACTCCCACGACGAGCGCGTAGACGGCCCCGATGCCCGCCGCGAGCAGCAGCGACGGCACATTGCCGATCGCGTGCTGCCTGAGAAACGGGAACAGGTCCGGCAGCTGGCCCGCCTTGGAGTCCGTCGGCGCTGTCATTACACCCGCCGCGAACGCTCCGACGGCGACGAAGCTCGTCTGCCCGAACGACAGCACCCCCGAGTTTCCGACGAAGACGTAGAGCGCGACGACCATCGCCACAGCCACCAGGGCATCGAGGAACTCCAGCTGGCGGGCGGCCGAGACGAAATCCCCCGCGATCGCGACGACCGCGATCAGTGCGAGCGGAGCGCCGAGCTCGGCCACACGTCTCATACGCGCTCTACTCCGACGCCGCCCCTCGGAGCGAAGAGGCCGGCCGGCCGCACGATCAGGACGATGATCACGAGCAGGTACACCGCAGAGTCGAGGTAGACGCCCCGCGTGAAGGGCCAGCCGTCGCCAGAAGGCAGCAGCTCGCCGAGCATCCCGGTCGCGAACCCGATCGCGAACCCGCCGAGTGTTGCCGTCCACAGCCGGTCGATGCCGCCGACGACAACGCCGACGAGCACGATGATCGTCTCCCGCAAGCCGTAGTCCGACGTGACGATCGGAGACTGGACGGTGAGGATCACGGCAACCGCTCCCGCGAGCAGCCCCGCGATGACGATCGCAACCGTGATCACGACGTTCGCTCGCACGCCGACCAGGCGCGCCGTCGTCGGATCGGAAGCCGCGGCCCGGAGATGGAGACCGATCGTCGTCCGATTGAGCAGCAGCACCAACCCGAGCAGCGCCCCTGCGGCAACCCCCAGGGCCACGAACGTGACGTAGCGGATGTCGATGCGCCCGACCGAGATTGCCTGATTGAGCTGGGCGAGTGAGTTGGCGGGCCGCCCGTACGTGCCGAACTTCACCAGCGCGATCGACTGCAGCAAGAAGCTCACCGCGAACGTGGTCACCAGCATCGTCGCTGGCGAGGCCGTGCGAAGCGGTCTGAACACGACGAGCTCCATCGCAAGCGAGAACACGACCGCCGTCACGAAACAGGCCACGATGCTGACGGCCACCGGCCAGTCCCCGGTCACCGCAAGCGCGAACGCGCCCACCATGATCAGCTGGCCGTACGCGAAGTTGATCAGCCGCATGACGCCAAAGACGAGGCCGATGCCGACCGCAATGAGCGCGTAGATCGAGCCGAGCGTGATGGCGTTGACGAGTGCCTGCAGGAAGGTCACGACGGCATGTACGCGGTGATCAACCGCCCTGTGTCGCTCGCGTCTGTCGGACCGAGAGTCATGCGCAGCTCGCCGCCCGAGAGGACGTACGTCCGGTCGGCGAACGCAACCGTGCGCTGGGCGCGCTGCTCGACGAGGAGTACGGTCACACCCCGGCGTCGGATCTCGCCGAGCGCGTCGAAGACGATGTCGACGACCTTCGGCGCCAGCCCGAGGGACGGCTCGTCGAGCAGAAGGACGTCCGGGCGGGCGACGAGCGCCCGTGCGATGGCCAACTGCTGCTGCTGACCACCGGAGAGCGCCCCCGCCTGACGGCGGCGGAAGTCGGCGAGAACGGGGAACAACTCGTAGGCGGCGGCGATGTCATGGTCGGCACCGTCGCGCGCGCGGCGTCCCGAGAGGCCCAGGCGCAGGTTCTCGTCGACGGTGAAGTCGGCATAGATGCGGCGCCCTTCGGGGACAAGCGCGACCCCCGAGCGGGCGATCGCCTCCGGTTTGCGTCCTCGGATCGACCTCCCCCGAAGCCTCACGTCGCCCTTGGTTGCCGGGACGGCACCCATGATCGCGTGCAGCGTCGTCGACTTGCCGGCTCCGTTCGGGCCGATCAGCCCTACGATCTCGCCCTCACGCACCTCCAGGGAAAGGTCGCGCACGGCCGACAGCCCGCCGTACCGCACCTCGAGCCCGTCAAGCACGAGCGTCGGGCTAGTCATCGCCTGCCTCGCGGACGGCGCTCTCGCCGAGGTAGGCCGCAGCAACGTCGAGGTTCTTGCGGATCTCCGCCGGAGTCCCTTGTGCAAGTGTCTGACCCTGGTCGAGCACGTGAAGCTGGTCACACACCTCCATGACCAGGGCCATGTTGTGGTCGATCAGAAGGACGCCTGCACCGTGCTCGTCCCGCATCGTGCGGACGACGCCCGCGAACTCGGGGACGTCGCCCTCCGACAGGCCCGCGGCCGGCTCGTCCATGAGGATATAGCGAGGCTCGGTCGCGAGCGCGCGGGCGACGCCGAGTCGGCGCTCGTCCCCCTGGGACAGCGTGCTCGCAGGATCGTCCGCCTTATCAGCGAGCCCGAGCAAGGTGAGCAACTCGAGTGCCCGACTGCGTGCGACTCGGGACCGCGCTCCCGAACCGAGCGCAGCGACTTCGACGTTCTCGCGCACCGACAGCCCACGGAAGGAGCGGCTGTGCTGGAACGTTCGGGCCAGCCCGGCACGTCCGCGCCGGTGAGGGCTCCACCCCGTCACGTCCTGGTGTTCCAGCTCGACGGTGCCGGCGGTCGGAAAGTCGAAGCCCGTGATCACGTTCACGAGGGTCGTCTTGCCCGCACCGTTGGGACCGATCAGACCGACCACTTCGTGCCGGCGGAGGACGAGATCGACCTCTCGCAAGGCACGGACGCCGGCGAACGAGCGGGAGATGCCGGTGGCCCGAAGCTCCCCCTCGGGCCACCGGCTGGGTTCGGGCTGCGCAGACTCCGTCAACCGATCTTCGCCGGCGACGAGGCCTTGATGAGGGCCACTCGGTGCGCGGCGTTGTTGTCCACCTTGATCACCCGGTAGGTCCGGCCCGTGTCGGCGTGAAGGCCGGGCGTGTACGTCAATGGCCCGGAGACAGTCGAGAAGTGCTTGAACTTCAGGAACTGCGCCGCGAGAGCGGCCCCGTTCGTCGACCCACCTGCTCGGGTGATCGCGGCCTTGATCGCCTCGATCGCCGCAGCCCCGGTGACGAAGCCGCCGGTGAACACGTCCCCGCCGGCCGCTTGGATGGCGCCGATCAGCGACCTGACCTCCGGGCTCGGATCGTCACCGAACGCGGAGGCGTAGGTGACGAAGTAGTAGTTCGTCACCTTCGGGCTCTTCGGCCACCAGTAGTTTCCGTCGCCGGCCCAGGAGTTGAAGATGGGCGTGTTGTTGCCCAGGCTGCGAAGACCCGACACGAACGCAGGCTGGTCGAACTGGAACGACGTGCAGAATGCGATCACGTCGGACTTCTCGTTGTTCACGCGGCTGACGACGTTCTGGATCGTCTTGTCGAATTGCGTGAAGCCCTCCTGCGAGACGATCGTGCCGCCCTTTTCCTGGAAGCGGACGGTGAACGCCTTGCAGATGTCCTTGAAGTAAACGAGGAGGTTGTCGGTAACGACGACTGCACTCTTCCAACCACGCTTGATCGCGTACTCGGCCATGGCTGCACCCTCGTCCTGGGCGGCGTTGCCGATCGTGAAAGCGAGCTGACCCTTCTTGCCGAACCGTTTCGGGCTTAGCTGATCCGTGCCCACGCACGGGGACACTGTCAGCATCGCGTGGTTGAGGAACTCCTGGGCCGCCGGTGAAGCCAGGTCGACGTCGCAGGTGACCATGCCGATGACGGCTCCCTGGCCGATCAGGCCCGCAGCACACGACTTGGACTTCTGCGGGTTCGAGTCCTGGGTGTCGCACGTGAGCAGCTTGATGGGCCTACCGTTGATGCCGCCCTTCGCGTTGATCTGTTTGATCCGCACCTGCGCCGCGGCCACGGCCGGGGCGTCGAAGGGCGCCATCCTGCCCTTGAAGTCAGTCGGGTAGCCGATGATGATCGGCTTGCCGGCCGCTGTGGCGGAGCTCGCGGCGAGCGCGGCGAGCGCTCCGATCACCGCGAGAAGCGCGAGCGGCGCCCCGCTGGTCCTTCGTGTCATCACGCCCTCCTCGTGCGCTGGACTGATCTGCTTCGAATAGCCGTCATCCTCACCAGGACGCCTCCTTCGCCTTGACGAGCCGATACATCGCGGTGTGCAGGGGAACGGGAACGCCGTGCTTCTCCGCTTCGCGGACGAGCGCGCCCGTGATCAGGTCGATCTCGGTCGGTCGGTGGTTCTCGAGGTCCTCGAGCATGGACGGGTAGTGGGCGCTGCCGCGCCGGGTTGCGAGCACGTTCATCTCCCAGGGGTCATCGTGTAGCTCGACGCCTGCCGCGGCCGCCACGGCCTTGCCCTCGTCGACGAGGTCGTGGACGAGGTGACCGAGGTCCGTCGGCTGCTCCTCCGCGGCGAAATGGGCGTCGTGCCGGAGCTCCGTGAGCCCGGCGACGGAGTTGACGGTCGCGTTGAAGATGAGCTTGGACCATTGCGCCGGACGGAGATCCGGGAGCGCCTCCGCCTTGAGCCCGGCCTCGACGATGAGGCCCGCGATCTCCTCGACGCGCTCGAACGGGGTCTCCTCGTACGGGCCGAGCCAGGTTTCCGTGTCGAGGACGTACTCGACCTCCGTGTCCGAATGCTTCGTACCGCTCATGAAGGTGACGGAGGAGACGATCGGCCAGTCGCCGTGGGCCCGGACGACCTCCTCGGCGCCGAGACCGTTGAGGACGGGCATGATCGTCGCGTCCGGAAACCGCCCCTCGAGTGACCGCGCGGCGGCCTCCAGCCCACCTGCCTTCGTGGCCACGATGCCGAGGTCGAACGGCGCCAGGTCGCCGGGATCGTCGCTCGCCGTCACTCGTGCGTGCCGATCGCTTCGCCCGCTGATGCGCAGCCCGTCGGCATTGAGCGCGTCGGCGTGGTCACGGCGCCGCGTCAGCAGGCTGACCTCGGCGACACCTGCCAGATGGCCGGCGAACAGGCTGCCGATCACCCCGGCTCCGATTACGCACACCCGCCGAATCACCTTTGTCGGCGCAAGCTCGAGATCCGCTGCTCACGGATCTCGAGCGCGCAAACCCCTGAAGAGCGACCGCTTCGCGGCCGCTGCCGTAGTGCGTTCACTTCCGACCCTGCGCCACGGCCGGCATCTGAGCAGCGTGGATGTGCGGGATCACCTGCGCCGCGAAGAGCTCCTGGTTCTTGATCGCCATCCAGTGCGGTGCACCTCCCGCGTTGACGGTGATCGCGATCTCCCCGATGCCTGCGCAGATCTCGCGCGTCTTCTGGATCCGCTCGACGATCTCGGCCGGCGTCCCGACCCAGACGTAGTCCTCGTCGACCAGCTGCTCGAACGAGAGCTCGTTCAGCGACTCCATGATGCCCGCTGCATAGAAGCCGTAGTCGGCTTTCACGAGATCTTCGGCAGCGGGCTTCTCGTACTCGGTGAGCGGTGAGCAGTTGCCGCGGATGAACCCGATCATCCAGTCGCGTGCCTCCCGTAGTGCGGTGTCGCGATCCTCGTCGAGGTGGCAGGCGTGGATCCAGACGATGTCCGGCTCGGTGCCGTGCTCGGCGCACTTCTCGCGGTAGAGATCGAGCTGCTTCTCGAGCGCCACGTAGGGCAGCAGCGGGGGCACGGCGACGCTCCAGCCGTTCTGCGCAGCAAGCTCGTACGTGCGGTCCGACGTCCCGCCGAGCGTGACCCGGAACTTCCGCTCCGGGAACGGGACGACGTGCGAGTCGGGGACCTGGAAGTACGTGCCGTCCCACGAGAATCGCTCCTTGCCGAGCGCCTCGAAGAGCAGGTCGACCGCCTCCTCGTATCGCGGCCTGGCGTGCTCGTCCAGGGGGACGCCGGCCTTCGGCGGGATCCACCCGTGCCCGCGCCCGACACCGAACTCGTAGCGGCCGCCGGTGAGGATGTCGGTCACCGCGATGGCAGACGCCAGCACTGCCGGGTTGTGGTACGGGAGCGCGTGAAGCATCGTGCGGAAGCGGATTTTCCGCGTCCGCTGCGCCGCGGCTGCGAAGAGCGCGGTCGGATTCGCCGAGATCGAGAACTTGGGGAAGAAGAAGTGCTCGATCACGGCGTAGACGTCGTAACCGAGTCTGTCGGCGTTCTCGATCTGCTCGAGTACCTCCTCGAACAGCGTCTCGGGCGTCTGGCCCGGATGCAGCTGGACCTCCGAGTAGAGCCCGAATCTCACGCGTCCGTCACCCCGCTCGTTGCTGACATGTCAACGGCTCGAGTATCCCATCCGTCTGACATGACAGTCAACCGCCGACGCGCCTCGAGCGGCGGCTCCTTCTGTCCAGATCACCGCGGACGAGCGAGTATTGCGCCAGGTCGACGTGGCCGCGCTGCTCGTCGAGCGCCGATCTGACGGTTCCCTCCTCGATGAAGCCGCCGCGTTGGATCGTCCGCAGCGAAGCTGTGTTGTCGACCGGAACGTACGCCTCGATGCGATTGAAACCGAGTTCCTCGATCGCCCAGCGTGCGAGAAGGGTGACCGCGCGCCCCGCGACCCCCCGTCCCCTGGCGTCGGGCAGCACCCAGTAGCCGATCTCCGCCTGGGAGGCCGCCCAGCGGAAGGTGTGGAGGATGATCGACCCGAGGAAGACGTCGGTCTCCGCGTCGGCGATGGCGAACTCGGCGGCCTCCCCCGTGCGCATCTGCGCCGGGCGCGTGCGCTCGATCCTCTCGCGCACGGTCTCGGCCGTATGCTCGGACGGCGGGAATCCCGCGTCGCGAAGAATCTGCGGGTCGCTCAGACCTTGCAGGACGTGGTCGGTGTCGTCAGCAGCGAGGCGCCGCACGCGGACGACCCCATCGCCCAGCCCTTCTGCGGGGAAGGGCACCTTTTCGCCGTGCAGTGTCTCCCCGGCCGCGATTCGGCGAAGCTCGTCGTCGCTGACCAGGCCGCGCTTCTCGGTCCCGACGCGCTTCACCTCGGCCAGGAGACCGGGATATCTGTCCTCCGGGACGGCGAGCCCGAGCTCCGCCGCCTTGATCCGGATCGAGTCGAGACCGCTCTTCTTGCCGAGCACGATTCCGCGCTCCTGGCCCACGAGCGCTGCGGCGTAGGGCTCGACCGCAGGCGGATCCTGGAACTGCGCCGCCACTGCCCCCGACTCGCGCACGAACAGGTTCTCGCCGGTGACGGCCTTCCAGGGCGCGAGCGGCGTGCCGGCGCGCTCCTGGACGAGGCGGGAAAGCTCACGGGCCATGCTCAGGTCGAGCCGCGTCGGGATGCCGTAGAGCGCCTCGAGAGCGAGCGCGACCTCGATCAGGTCGGCGTTGCCGGCCCGCTCGCCCATGCCGTTGACCGTCCCCTGCACCCAGGTCGCGCCTGCCTGGACGGCTGCCACGGCAGCGGCGGTCGCGAGACCGAAGTCGTCGTGACCGTGCCAGTGCACGGGGACGTCGTGCCCGACCAGATCGACCGCCTCGCCGACGAGGAGCGCCGCCGCCTCCGGCGTAGCGATCCCGATCGTGTCGACGACCACCACCTCTCCGGCGCCCGCCCCGACGGCGGCGTCGTAGGCGCGCCGGAAGAACTCGAGATCCGCACGCGACGAGTCGACGCCGAAGAACGCGACGTCGATCCCATTCCCCGCCGCGAACGACACCGCGCTGCGGATCCGCTCGAGCATCGTCTCGCGCGAGACGCCGAGCGCGCTCAGCTTCCCGTCCGAGATCGGGCTCTCGATCACGGACGCCGTGATCCCGAGCTCGACGAGCGCCTCGACGTCCGCCTGGACGGCGCGTGAGAAGCCCCAGACCTCTGCTCGCAGGCCTGCCGCGGCGATCAGCTCGACGGCCCGCCAGTCGTCCTCGGACACTCGCGGGAAGCCGGCCTCGATCCGATCGATCCCCGCCGCGTCGAGCGCGCGGGCGATCTCCAGCTTTTCCTCGGGCATGAGGACGACCCCCACCGACTGCTCCCCGTCCCGCAGGGTGGTGTCGTACAGCCCGATCGTGTGCCGTGGCTGCGGCTCCAGCGCCTGCTGGTTGATCGTCCCTGTCCAGACCCTGCTCCTGTCCAGGCTCATACCCGCACCACCCCGTCTGGGAAGGGCGAGAGCTTGTCGGCCCCCGCCGCGGTGATCAGGAAGTTGTCCTCGACGCGCAAGCCGCCCCCACCCTGCCAGTAGATGCCCGGCTCGATCGCCAGGACCATCCCCTCGCGGATCTCGCCCCCACCGGCCTGGTGCGCATACGGCGGCTCGTGCGCACGGGCCCCGACACCGTGGCAGATCGGGTGCGAGACGGCTACAGGCGTTCCTATCGCAGCCAGTCCGGCCCGGACCCGCCGATCGAGATCGGCGAGGCTTGCGCCTGGACTGCAGAAGCCGACGGCGTCGTCGTAGACCGAGACGAGCCGTTCCTCGAGCTCCGCGTACTCCGGTTTCAGGGCGCCGCAGACGAGGTTCTTCGTGTGGTCGGCCCAGTATCCGTCCGCGCAGACCCAGATCTCGAAGAGCGTCGGCTCACCCTCGACGACCGGGCGGTTCGACGTCGCGGTGAACGTCTTGATCCCCGGGCCGGACCAGATCAGCGAGAAGCCGAGCGCCAGCTCGACCTGGCCCCGCCAGCCGGTTCCCTCGCCGTGGACGAAACCCAGCCATTCTGCGGCGACCTGCGCCTCGGTCATGCCGATGCGAATCAGGCCGCGGACATGCTCAGTCGCCGCGGCGGCGATCTCGTTCGCAAGCCGCATGCGCTCGATCTCCTGGTCGGTCTTGAGCGCACGCGCCTCGTTCAGAAGAGGCGTCGTGTCCACGGCATCAGGGAACGCGTCGAACCACCCCTTCGTGAACGTCGTCGGCTCGCCGATCATCCGGTCGGAGGCCTGCGTGCCGAGCGACAGCTCGACCCCCACCGTGCCGAAGCCGGCTGCGGCCCCACACGCGATGTCGAGGGCGCGCAAGCCCGGCGGCCGCGGATCGGCCGGGTCGTACCCGGGAAAGAGGCGCACGTCCTGGGTCCAGGCCGCACGGGCGGCATCCTCCTCAGAGGCCGTCAAGGTGATCAGCGCCGGCTCGCCGTCCCGCGGGAACACGACCGCGTCGTAGCCTTTCATGCCCCAGAAATTGGTCAGGTACAGGACGTTGTCGGGTGCGCGCACGACGAGCGCGTCGACCCCACGTTCGGCCATGAGCGAGCGGACACGCGCGAGCTTTTCGTCGTCGCGCGGCCACGTCACGGCGCGAGCTCCATCCAGAAGAGCCCGGGCCAGCCGAGGTACTTCTGCGCCCGCGACATCCTGCTCGCGAGCTCCTCGTCGACCGCGTGCTCGCCGACCCGCAGGATGCGCAGACCGCCGCCGATCGCAGCGTTGACGTAGTCGGCGATCAGGTTCGGCTGGCTCTCCGGCCGCGTCTCCCGCCCGGTGTCGGGGTCGACGAAGCGGGCCTGCGTGCCCTTCAGCATCATCGCCGGATGCATCGCCGTAATGACGATGCGGCCATCCCATGCACACAGGCGTCTCAGCTCCCTGAAGAAGTCCGGCAGCTCGCGAATGTGATCGACGACGAGCGCGCAGAGAACGCGGTCGAACGCACGGTCGGGGAGCGGCAGCGGCAGCTCATGGACGTCGTGGACGACCCACTGGACGTGCGACGCGGCGTCCTTCTCGCGCGCGCGGGCGAGCATGCCGTCGCTGAAGTCCACCCCGACGACGTTGGCGCCTCGTTCCGCCAGGCGCACCGCGTGCCGGCCCGTTCCACATCCGACGTCGACGACGTCCAGACCCGCAACGTCGCCGAGCAGGCGGTCGACCTCCGGCTCCTCGAGCGAGATCAGCCAGTTCTGCTCGACGTCGTAGATCTCCGACCAGCGGTCGTAGCCTTCGCGGGTCGGGATGATGAGCGGCGGCTCGCTCACCTCACCAGCGTATTCGCGGCAGCGCCGGCTCGCCGTGGCCTTCCTGCCAGGAGACGACAGGGTTCCGCAGGACGCCGATCCGCTCGATCTCGCACTCCATCACGTCGCCCGGCTTCAGGTACAGCGACGCGGCGTCGGGTGAGAAGCCTGCGACACCCGAGACCGTGCCGGTCGAGAGGACGTCGCCCGCCGAGTACCCGAGCGCGGAGTAGTGCGAGAGGATCTCGGGGATCGTCACGCTCATGCGTCCCGAGTCGGACACCTGACGCTGCACGCCGTTGACCCTGAGCACCATCGCCAGGTCGTGCGGATCCGGGATCTCGTCCGGCGTGACGATCCACGGGCCGAGCGGGCAGAAGGTGTCGATCGCCTTGCAGAACGAGAACACCCCGGAGCGCATCTCGCGCCGCTGGATGTCGCGGGCGGTGATGTCGTTGAAGATGACGTAGCCGCCGATGTAGTCGGCCGCCTCTTCCGGCGAGAACCATTTCCCCGCCTTCTTCAGCACGACCGCCAACTCGAGCTCGTAGTCGAGCTCCTCAGTCAGGTGCTCCGGGTAGATCACGGGCTCGTCGGGCCCGACGATCGCATCGACGTTCTGGAAGAACACGATCCAGGGCGCGATCTCGTGCGTCCAGCCGACCTGCTTCGACTCCTCCTCGTGCTCGCGGAAGTTGCCGGCCGTGTGGAAGAACTTCTTCGGCACGATCGGCGCACGAAGCCGGGTGTCAGCCAGCGGTACGCGCTCGCCCGTCTCGTCCGCCTCGCCGCGCTCGAACCACGCCCGCATGGTCGGCACATCGAGGACGGCGATCTCCTCACCGTCCAGCCGGCCGACGCGCCCTTCGCCTTCGCCGAATGTGACGAGCTTCACCGTTCGACCGCGCGAGCTCCTACGCGCCCGGCGCCTGGTACTGGATTTGCTGGGCTGTGCGCAGAGCATCGATCGTCTCGTCGACGGTCATCAGGACTGTCGTCTCGAGCGAGCTGAGCGCTCCACCCCCTGAAATCGCCAGCGCGACCGCCGCCACGGATACGTTGCTCGGGGCCTCCCAGAGGTTGTAGCCGTCGTGCTCGCCGAAGGCGTACCAGAACCCGAGGAGCTTCCCACCGACAGACTCGATGTACGTCTGAGCCGCCTTTCGTCGATCCTCGGGATTGCCGATCATCCTCGCCCACGTCTCCGGCGTGTAGCTGAACTTCGTGAGATAGAGCGGCATCGTTCCTCCCTCTGCTTGCCTGCGCGGACGGACGCCTTCTTAGCACAGCCCGCAAACGTTCATGGCCGCGCGCGCGTACACCTCCGCCGTCCTGACGAGCCCCTCGATCGAGAGGTTCTCGCCCTTCACCGTGTCGAGCAGACCCGTCGACGTCCCGTAGTTGACGGTCGCGATTCCGTAGCGCGTCAGCGCGGACGCGTCGGAGAACCAGCGCGTCACATCGCGTTCGGGCGCGATACCGAACACCGCGAGATGCGCTTCGTCCAGGGCCGCCACGAGCTCGTGTGACTCAGAAATCTCGGCCCCGGGCGCCGTCACGTAGACCTCGCCCTCCACCCCGTACTCCGGGAACCGCTCGGCGAGCCCGCGCACCATCTCGAGCACCTGCCGGCGCGCGAGCGCCATCGGCTTCGTCGGCGGCACGCGAATGTCCAGGAAGAGATCGGTCCGGTTCGGCGTGCGCGAGACGCGCCAGCCGAAACCGCCCTGGACGGCGCCGACGTTGACGATTGCGGCGGCGCCACCGTACGCGTTGTCGGGGTCGCTCTCCCAGGTCGGGATCCACTCGAGCAGCGCGTCGAGCACCTCGCGCATGCGCAGGATCGAGTTCAGGTCACGCTTCCCCTCGGTGAACGCGGTGTGGATGAAGTTCCCCTGCGTGGCGATCCGCAGCCACAGCGTGCCGAAGTGCCCGAGCACGACCTTCGACTCGGTCGGCTCGCCGAGGATGCACATGTCCGCAACGCCCCCGTGCGTGACGAGATAGCGCGAGCCGGCCGCATACCCGCGGTACTGGGCGCCCTGGGCGTCGCCCCACTGGCTCTTCTCGATCTCGCCGCAGACGGCTGCGATCATCACATCGCCGCGCAGTCGGACCTCGGCGTCGGCGAGCGCGCGGAGAGCCTCGACGTAGCACGCAAGCGCGCCCTTCATGTTCGAGACGCCGAGCCCGTAGAGCCGGCCGTCCTCGACGAAAGGCGCCGGCTGGAAGCCGGCGACGCGCGCGAGCCACGGCTCGCTTCCCGAATACGAGGTGTCCATGTGGCCGTTGAACATCAGCGACGGGCCGCCGCCGGTGCCGGCGCGGATTCCGAGCACGTTCGCGCGCCCCTCCTCGACCTGCTGCCACTGCACCTGCAGACCCATGTCGCGGAAGGTGTCGCGCATCAGCTCCGCCATCGCCTGCTCGGAGCCGGTGAAGCTCGGCGTCGCGATCGCGCGGCTCGCCCATTCGACGAGCCGCTCTTCGTCGATGCGCAGAGCCGTCATCGGCGGACGTGAGGCAGGACCTTCTCGCCGAACAACCGGATCTGCTCGTGCCGATCGGCGCCCCACAGCTCGAGCATGACATGTGTGCAGCCGGCGTCTCGGTACTCCTCGATGGCTGTGATGCAGTCCGAAGGCGTCCCCGCGATCGGCTTGCAGCGGTCGAGCAGCGAGTCGGTCACCTTCTCCTTCGCCGCGAGGCGCCCGCCCGCCTCCATCGCCTCCGCGACCGGTCGGATCTCGTCAGTGTCGATCTCGGCCAAGTCGAGCAGGGTGTCCGCCGCGCCCCTGATGTTCTGCACCTTGTTCGCCAGGTACATGCCTGCGATTTCGCGCGCACCGTCACGACCGGTGTCGCGATCGGTCTCGTGGATCGAAGCCACGACCGTGCAGCCGATGTCGATGTCGGCTTGCACGTTGTCCCGTGTGTACCGGACGAATGCCGGCGTCGTGATCGAAGGCGTCAGGCACCCGTCGGCGACCTCGCCTGCGAGCGCCTGCATCTTCGGCGCCGTCGCGGCGATGTACACGGGCGGGACGCCTCGCGGCGTGTGCGCCTCGTCGCTGAGGGCCGGCACGGACGCGCTCCACGTCTCGCCCTCGTACTCGAACGCCTCCCCGGAGAGCACCCCGCGCACGATCGTGACCGCGTCGCGCATCGGGCCGAGGGTCTTCGACGTCTGCCCGCGGATGTTGTTCAGGAAGATCTTCGACGTCCCGTAGCCGAGAAGGAACCGACCCGGGCCCGCAGCTTCCTGCACGACACGCGCGTCCATGGCGACCTGCACCGGGTGCCGCGTCCACGGCGAGATGATCCCCCAGCCCACGGTGAGCTGTTTCGTCTCGCGCGCGATCAGCGCCGAGACGACGGTGGACGAGCGCGCCTCCATCTGGTGCTTGCGCCACCACGGATAGGCCTCGGCCAGCCAGACCGTGTCCATGCCTGCCTCGTCCATCACCCGCGCCGACGCGAGCATCTCGTCGAGCGGCTCCATCGTCAGCTGCATGACCCCGATGCGAAACGGCACCGTCTGTGACATGTCACGGGACGCTACACCATTCGACACGGATGTCGTCCTAGACTCATCCCGTGGCGGCGTGCACCAGCTGCGGGTACGAGTCCGCGGCTCCGTTCCGGTTCTGCCCGGAGTGCGGCGCCGAGCGGACCGACGCAGCTTCGCACGAGCAACGGCGCACCGTGACGGTGGTGTTCTGCGATCTGGCGGGGTCGACGTCGCTTGGTGAGAGCGTCGACCCCGAGCGCCTACGGGCTCTGCTGGCCCGGTACTTCGAGGAGATGCGGTCGGCGGTGGAGCGCCACGGCGGCAGCGTGGAGAAGTTCATCGGGGACGCCGTCATGGCCGTCTTCGGCGTGCCGGTGCTGCACGAGGACGACGCGCTTCGCGCCGTGCGCGCGGCAGTTGAGATGCGGGACGCGCTACCGGCGCTCGGTGTGGAGGGACGGATCGGCGTCATGACCGGCGAGGTGGTGACCGGGACCGAGGAGCGCCTCGCGACCGGCGACGCGGTCAACGTCGCGGTACGGCTGGAGCAGGCCGCGCGACCGGGAGAGGTCCTGATCGGAGAGCCGACCCTGACCCTCGTCCGCGAGGCGGTCGACGTCGAGCCGGTCGAGGCGCTTGCGCTCAAGGGCAAAGCGGAGCCCCTGCCCGCCTACCGGCTCCTGCACGTGCATGACGCACCCGAACGGGAGCACCGCACGCTCTTCGTCGGCCGCGAGCGTGAGGTCGCCCTCGTACGCGACACCCTGGATCGGGTCCGCACCGAGCAGCGCTGCGAGCTGATCACGATCGTTGGAGAAGCCGGCGTAGGCAAGTCGCGTCTCGTTGCGGAGGCTCTCGCGCCGGTCGAGGCGACGATCGTCCGCGGCCGCTGCTTGTCATACGGCGAGGGCATCACGTACTGGCCGGTGGTCGAAGTACTGAGGCAGCTCGACCTCCTGCCGGTCGAGGAGGGGGCTGCCGTCGCCATCCGATCGCTCCTCGGCGAGAGCGACGCGGAGACGTCGGCGGACGAGATCGCGTGGGCGTTTCGCAAGACACTCGAGCACGCGGCGAACGGTCACCCGGTCGTCGCCGTCTTCGACGACATCCAGTGGGGTGAGGAGACCTTCCTCGACCTGATCGAGCACGTGCTGCTCCTCTCTGCGGGGGCCGCCATCCTGCTCCTCTGCATGGCGCGGCCCGAGCTCATGGAGCGCCGGGCCAGTTGGCCGATCACGCACCGGCTCGAGCCGCTGGACAACGCTGCCGTCGCCGAGCTCATCGGCAACGAGATCGAGAGCGAGCTGCAAAAGACGATCGCCCACGCTGCAGGCGGCAACCCTCTCTTCATCCAGGAGATGCTCGCCATGGCGGGAGAGACCGACGGTGAGGTCGTGGTCCCGCCGACGCTGCAGGCACTGCTTGCCGCGCGCCTCGACCAGCTCGAGACGCACGAGCGCAGCGTGATCGAGCGTGGGTCGATCGAGGGTGAGGTCTTCCACCGTGGGGCGTTGCAGGCACTCGCTCCCGAGGAGACGTACCTCACCCCGCGGCTCGCCGCGCTCGTGCGCAAGCAGCTGATCATGCCGGAGAGGCCTCAGCTCCCAGGCGAAGACGGCTTCCGCTTTCGGCACCTTCTGCTCCGCAACACGGCCTACGACGCCCTTTCCAAGGCAACTCGCGCCGACCTGCACGCGCGGTTCGCGCGCTGGCTCGAGCAGAACGGCTCGGGTCTTATCGAACTCGACGAGATCCTCGGCTACCACCTCGAGCGAGCGTGGCACTACCGAACCGAGCTCGGCCTGCCCCCGGACGACGAGCTCGCGCTGGCAGCGAAGACGAGCCTCATCGCGGCCGCCCGCCGTGCACAGGGCCGAGGCGACCACGTCGCTGCCGCGAGCCTCCTCGAGCGCGCCGCGGAGCTGGTTCCCGCAGCCGACGTCGACCTCGGCCTCGAGAGCGAGCTTGTCGACGCCCTCTTCGGGTCGGGCAGGATCGAGGATGCGCTCAGGCGTGCCGAGATGCTCGCCGAACGCGCCGCGATCGCGGGCGACCACGTCGGCGAGCTGTCCGGGCGAATCCGTGCGGGCACCATCCGCACGTTCCTCGAGTCGGAGGCCGTGGCCGAACAACTGTCCGCGCTCGTCGAGCGGGCGCTGCCCGTCTTCGAGACAGCCGGCGACGACGTCGCTCTGCGCACCGCGCACGAGGCACGCGGCCAGGTGGCGAACATGCTGGGCCGGATGGACGCGGGGCTTGCCGCATACGAGCAAGCGGACGACCACGCACGGCGAGCGGGGCTTCCGGAACGGAACCTCGGATGGCGCGGGACCTTTCGCGTGATGGGCACGACGCCCGCGGCGGATACGTTGGCGTGGCTCGACGAGATCAAGGCTCGAGAGTCGCGGAACCACTGGATGCGTTTGAACTGCGCGCGGGCGCTCGCGATGCTCGGACGCTTCGACGAAGGGCGCACGATCTTCGCCGCAGTGCGCGTCGAGTGCATGGAGCGCGGTGAGCGACTGATGCTCGCGTTCGCGTACTGGGGGTGGCTCGACCTCGAGCTGCTGGCAGGCCACGCTGTCGAAGCCGCCGAATTCGGGTTGGAAGCCTGCAGGCTGTACGAGGAGCTAGGAGAACGGGCGCAGCTGTCGAGCGTTGCGGGGGACCTCGCGTTGGCGCTGTACGCGGCCAAGCACTTCGACGAGGCCGAGACCTGGGCCGACCGATCGGCGGAACTCGGCTCGAGCGATGATGCGCTGACCCAGATGCTCTGGCGCCAGGCGAAGGCGAAGGTGCTCGCCCGCCGCGGCGAGCACGCCGAGGCGGAACGGCTCGCGCGGGAGGCCGTGGTGATCGGTGAAGATTCGGACTTCCTGGACGGACAGGGAGACGCATTCGCCGACCTCGCCGAGGCGCTGCTCGTCGCCGGCAAGGCCGACGAGGCGGCGGGCGCGCTCGAGCAGGCATTGGAGCGCTATGAGCGCAAGGGCAACGTCGTCTCGGCAGCCGGAGCCCGGCTGCAACTCGCGGAGCTCCAGAGCGCAGCCTCTCACTGAAGGCTCAAATCTCGCGGCCTCGTCGTGAACCCTTCCCTCGACCCCCCATCCGGCACGGTTACGTTTCTGTTCACGGACGTCGAGGGGTCGACCCGGCTGCTACACGAACTCGGCGCGGAGCGATACGCGGAGGCGCTGACCGAGCACCGGCGCGCACTGCGCGCGGTGTTCACCGGGCATGACGGCGTCGAGGTGGATACGCAGGGCGATGCGTTCTTCGTCGCCTTCCCGACCGCTCCCGGTGCACTCGCCGCCGCCGCCGATGCTGTCGCCGGCCTCGAGGGCGGTCCGATCCGTGTGCGCGTCGGCCTGCACACCGGCACGCCGCTCCTGACCGACGAGGGGTACGTCGGTGCCGACGTCCACCGGGCGGCACGGATCGCCGCTGCCGGCCACGGCGGCCAGGTGCTGGTCTCGACCTCGACGGCGGCGCTGGTCGGCACCGAGGCGCTGCGCGATCTGGGCGAGCACCGGCTCAAGGATCTGTCCGCGCCAGAGCGCATCTGGCAGCTCGGAGACGGCGACTTCCCACCGCTCCAGAGCCTCTACCGCACCAACCTGCCGGTGCCGGCGACGCCGTTCCTCGGCCGTGACAGCGAGCTGGCGGAGGTGTGCGACCTGCTCGCACGCGACGACGTCCGCCTGCTCACGCTCACCGGCCCCGGCGGCAGCGGCAAGACCCGGCTCGCCCTCCAGTCGGCGGCGGCGCTCGCCGACCACTATCCGGACGGCGTGTACTGGGTGCCTCTCGCACCGCTGCGCGATCCGCAGCTCGTGCTACAAGGGGCGGCGCAGGCGGTCGGCGCCGACGACGGGATCACGGAGCACATCGCCGACAAGCGGCTCCTGCTCTTACTCGACAACTTCGAGCACCTGACCGCGGCGGCGACCGACGCCGCCGCCCTGCTCGCCACATGCCCAAATCTCGGCCTGCTCGTCACCAGCCGAGAGCCGCTGCGCGTGCGTGGCGAGCAGGAATACCCGGTGCCACCACTTTCCCCGGCCGAGGGGATCGAGTTCTTCGTCTCCCGGGCTCGCGCGATCAGACCCGACTTCACACCCGACGACACCGTCCGCCTCATTTGTCAGCGCGTCGACGATCTTCCGCTGGCTCTCGAGCTCGCCGCCGCACGCGTCAAGGCTCTCTCGACAAGCGAGATGCTGACCCGCCTCGACAAGCGCCTCCCACTGCTCAGCGGCGGCGCCAGAGACGCACCCGAACGGCAGCGCACGCTGCGGGCGACGATTGACTGGTCGTACAACCTGCTGTCCGACGGCGAGCAACGCCTCTACGCACGGCTCGCGGTCTTCCGGGGCGGCTGCACCCTGGAGGCCGCCGAGCAGATCGCCGACGCGGATCTCGACACGATGCAGTCGCTCGTCGACAAGAGCCTCCTCCGCCACCACGAGGATCGCTACTGGATGCTCGAGACGATCCGGGAGCACGCCGCTGAGCAGCTCGACGGCACCGACGAAGCCGACCAGCTCCGCCGGCTTCATGCCCGCTACTACCTCGACATGGCCGAAGCGGCGCATCCGCAGGTGAGGGTGGTCGAGTATCGGGGCACCGGCCCGATTGTGGAGGTGCTCGAGCGCGACCACGACAACTTCCGGGCGGCGCTCGACTGCTTGACGGACGCAGGCGAGACGCAGCACGTGCTCCAGCTCGCGGGCGCGCTCGCCGAGTTCTGGTTCCGGGCCGACTACTGGACAGAGCTGCGAGTTCGACTCCTGGGAGCAGTCGCCGCCGACGCCCGCCCGACGAAGGCGAGGGCGCGGGCGCTGCTCAGCGCGTCGGACGTCGTCGGGCTCGGCGGCGATCTAGGGCGGTCGGGGCAATTCGCCGAGGAGGCGCTCGACTTCTATCGCGAGCTGGGTGACAAGCGAGGAACCGCGGATGCACTGATGCGCATGGGCGGCCGGTTCGAGGAGCAGATCGAGCTGGAACGCGCCCAACCGTTCCTCGAGGAGGCCCGGGCGCTGTACCTGGAGGTCGACGATCAGGACGCTGTCCTCGCGGCCACCCGAACGCTCGCGTGGACTCTGGAGCAGGCCGGCGAGCTCGAACACGCGAACGCGCTTTATGCGGAGAACCTCGAGCGGTCGCGCGCGATCGGCAACCCGCTCATCTACGCGGCGTCGCTCGGCTGGCTGGCCACGCTGGCCGCCGAGGACGGCCGCTTCGACGACGCGTTCGCGAGCGTGCGGGAGCACTTACCGATCTCGTGCGGACTCGGGAACTACGAGACGGCGACGGCGCTCATGCGCGTGGCGCGGGTCCTCCGGTCGGCAGGTCGCCGTACCGATGCCGCACGGATCCTCGCGTCCGCCGCTGCGATGTTCGCGGAGATGGGGATCGTCGAGAGCAACTGGGCCGTCCGCATGGTCCGCGAGCTCGAAGCCCGACTGCGCCATGATCTCGACGGCGCCGAGTTCGAGGCCGCGTGGGAGGACGGTCGTGCCCGCGCACCGGACGACGCGGTGGCGCTCGCTCTCGACATCCTAGGATGATCCGGCCGCGGTCAGCTGCCTTCCTCGGGCGCGAACCGCTCGGATGGGGCCGCTCCGGAGGTTCCCGCGAGCCGCGCGTACAGCTCGGCAATCGTCTGTCCTCGGTCCGAGGGCGGGAGCTCGTGGGCGCTCAGCCAGGCGTCCGCCTCCAGCTCAGTCAGCCGCTCGAACGTGATGTCGGCGGCACACCGCCCCGGTCGGGCGACCGCCGGGTGGAGCTTCCGGATCTCCTCGTTGGTCGTCACGAGAACGAGGACTCTCAAGCCTTGACCGATCAGTCCGTCGACGAGGTTCAGGAACCGGCCGAGGCCCTGCCCGATCACCGCCTTGGCATCGGGCTGCAGCAGCTCGCCGGTGTCCTCGAGCACCAGCAGACGCCAATCTTTGCCGCGGCGCTCCGTAGGCGCGTCCTCGTCGACCTCGGGCGCCTCCGCGGACGTGGTCATACGAATCGCGTGGATCCCACCGTACGACGTCCAGCCCATGGTCTCCGCCTCGGACTGGAGAAGAACATGCATGAGGTAATCGGCATGCTCGCCGAAGAACGAGTCCGGATCTACGACGTAGTGGACGTCGCACCAGTCGCGCCACTCCCACGCCAGGGCGCGCAGCGCAAACGTCTTCCCGGTTCCCGATTCACCGTGCCAGAGCACGAGCTGTCCGCCCGCGGCCGGCCGAAACTGCGTCATCAAGGGCTCGAGCGACGAGCGGACGCGCTGCCCGTAGTTGTGCTCGATTTCCGACCACTGCGGAACCGAGATCGTCCGCCATGAGGGCTGAGGGCCGTGTGGCCCATACGTCCAGAACGTGACGGTGACCTCCTGACGACCGCTCGGATCAGGCGCCGGTAGCTGCTCGCGCAGAAGCCGGACCAGCTCTCCCGCCCGATCCTCCGTTTCCGCCGCGACGACCACGGATGCATGGCCCATCTGCAAGGACACCGAGATGATCGCATCGCCCGTGTCGACGATCTCGGCTCTCCCCCAGGCCGAGGCAGAGGTCAGCAGTCGCGTGCCCGGCGATTCGAAGGACGTTGCCTGCGTCGTCCACCCGTCGTTGAGGACGAACGGGAAACCACGCTCGACCACGCGCGCGGCGAAGACAGCTCCCGTGAGCTCTGCGTGCTCGAGTCCGAACGAAGCGGCGAATGGGAAGTGTGCGCCGCGTCGCGGCCGGTCAGGCGCTTCCGCCACCGGCGGCCGCCTTCGCCTTCTCCACCTGCTGCTCCAGGGCGGCCAGCACATTCGAGACCTGCTGGTTGACGATCGGCTGCAGCACGCGCTGTCCCATCGAGCCGACCGGCCCGGCGATCTTCACGTCAGCGGCCCAGTCCATCGACGTCCCCGAACCTTGCTCGTTGAGCGTGAACCGGGTCGTCATGTTCATCAGCGCGCCGACGCCGTTCCCTTTCGCGTTCAAAGACGCGAACTCGGGTTCGCGCTCCTCGAGCTTCTCGAAGTCGATCGTCATCTTCAGCCCGCCGAGACCGAGTGGGATCTTCACCTTCGCCTGCCAGCGCTTCTCGTCCTTGATCTCGAAGCTCTCGACGCCCGGCATCAGCTGGGCCATCTGCGCGGGATCGTTGATGACGCTCCAGACCGTCTCCCGGGGCGCATCGAACTCCTTCGTTCCGCTGACGTTCACCTGGAAACCACCTCGACGTTCGCTCGTGTTGACTCCGGGTCCCGGAGCATCTCCCAGACCCGGTGGTACGGGTTGCAGGAGTCGTACACGATCGGGCGTCCAGCCGGTCGCAGTGCGTCCTGGATCGCCGAGCAGATGCAGTGGATGCCGCCGCCGCCGCCCTCCCCCATGCCCTTCGCGCCGAGCGGGGTGACGGGCGACGCCGACTCGATCGAGCCCGTCCTGAGCGGCGGGACGTCGAGCGCGTGCGGGACGTGGTAGTCGTAGAAGTTCGGGGTGAGCAGCGTCCCGTCCTCGTCGTAGACGAAGTCCTCGTGGATCGCAGCACCGATCGCGTGCACCGTCGCGCCGTGCACCTGCCCCTCGACGATCTGCGGATGGATGCGCGTACCGCAGTCGTCGACGGCCGCGTAGTCGACGATCTCGACGTGCCCGGTCTCGGGATCCACCTCGACCACGCAGGCGTGGATCTGGGTCGCGTACGTGAGGGTCAGCTGGCCCTTCTTCTTCTCGGTGTCGACGACGCCGAAGTACGGCCGGTAGACGTAGCGGTGGTTCAGCGTCGGATTGAAGCCGGGCGGCAGGAATGCGTTGTTGGCGTTGACGATCGCACCGAGCGCCATGAACGGCAGTGCCGCCTCGGGCGGGCCTTCCTTGATCCGTGCGAAGCCATCCGAGAGCTCGATCGCCTCCTCGGGCGCCTGCAGGACGAACGCCGCCAGTTTGATCATCTCGTCGCGGAGCAGCTCAGCGGCGCCCTTGACGGCGCCGAGACCCGTGACGGCGAACTGGCTCGCATACGTCCCCGAGAAGCCGGCGTGCGTGTTGAACCACGTGTCGTGCCCTCGCCGGACGTTCACCTGGTCGACGGAGCACCCGATGATGTCGGCCACCACCTGGGCCGCGGTCGTCTCGTGGCCTTGGCCCTGGGGCACCGTCCCCAGCGTCACGACGACCTCGCCGAAGATGTCGAGCTTGGCCGACGCCGCCTCGTTGTTGCCGGAGAACTGCAGCTCCGGGTTGAGGAGCTGTGACTGGCCGAAGTTGTTCGTGCCAGAGTCGAGCGTCGAGCCGATGCCGACCCCGAGCAGCTTCCCGCGCGCCTTGGCCTCCTCGCGCCTGGCCTCCATCCCGTCGTACCCGATCAGGTCGAGCGCGATGTCGAGACAGCCCGCGTAGTCCCCCGAGTCGTAGACGCAGCCGTTCGGCGTCTCGTACGGGAACTCCTTGACGTAGTTCCGCTTGCGCATCTCGACCGGGTCAAAGCCGAGCTCGGCGGCGACGATGTCGATGATCCGCTCCGTCAGCCACAGGTGCTGCATGCGGGAGTAGCCGCGGTTCGGCGAGACGGGCGACTTGTTCGTACAGACCTGCGTGAAGTCGACCCGGATGTTCTTCCACTCGTAGCACCCCGGCGTGACCTGGGCCCAGATGATGCAGCCGAGCGGCTCGTAGCGGGGAAACGCCCCGCAGTCGTCGATCGCCTTGACGTTGAAGCCCGTCAGCGTGCCGTCGGCCTTCACCGCGACCTCGACGGCGAGAAACGTGCGCTCGTTCCCGTGCGCGTTCGCCGTGTGCTGGTCGGTGCGCCATTCGGTCCACTGCACCGGCCGGCCGAGCTTGCGCGCCATCAGACACAGGACGACGAACTGCGGGTGGAGGCAGATCTTGTTGCCGAAGCCGCCGCCGATGTCACCCGTGACGAAGCGGAGCTTGTCGAGGCCCGTACGCAGCGCCGGCGCCATCCAGATCGCGCCGACCCCGGGCATCTGGTGGTTGCAGTGGATCGTCCACTCGAGCATGCCCTTGTCGTACTCGACGAGCGCGCCAGAGCACTCGAGCGGCGTCGACGAGAAGCGATGGAAGTGGAGCTTCTTGATCGTAACGACGTGGTCGGCCTCCGCCTTCGCCTGCTCCCAGTCACCCCAGTCGAAGACGCCCGACCAGACGACGTTCGTGCCGGCGTCCTCGTGCAGCACCACCTCGTCCTTCAATGCCTCGACGCCGTCGACGAGCACCGGCAGCGGCTCGTACTCGACCTCGATCAGCTCGGCGGCGTCACGGGCGAGCTCGCGCGTGGCGGCGCAGACGGCCGCGACCGGCTCGCCCATGTGGCGCACCTTCCCCACCGCGAGCGCGTAGTCCTTGATCTGGTTGCCCGGCGCGACCGACATCTCGAAGAACGGGTCGGTCTGGATCGCCACCTCGTCGCCCGTGATCGTCCCGTAGACGCCGTCGAGCGCGAGCGCCGCGGAGACGTCGATCGAGACGATCTTCGCGTGCGCATACGGCGAGCGGACGAAGTGGACGTAGCCCATCCCGTGCCGACGGACGTCGTCCACGAACAGCCCCTGCCCCTGCACGAGCCGGCGGTCCTCCTTGCGCGGCACCGACGTGCCCACGAAGCCCTTCTGGAGCGCGGTCTGCTGGCTCTCGGTGGTGACGGCGGTGTCGCTCACTTCGCGCCTCCCGCGGACACAACGGCCTCGACGATGTTGACGTACCCGGTGCACCTGCAGATGTTTCCCTGCAGCGCGACGCGCACCTCGTCCTCCGTCGGGTGCGGCGTGTGCGAGAGCAGCGCGGTGGCGCTCATCAGCATCCCCGGGGTGCAGTAGCCGCACTGGAGTGCATGGTGCTCGGAGAACGAGCGCTGGAGCGCGGTCAGCTCTCCATCGGGCGCGAGCCCCTCGACCGTCGTGATCTGGGCGCCGTCGGCCTGAGCCGCGAGCATCATGCAGCTCTTGATCGCCACCCCGTCGTAGTGGACGGTGCAGGCACCGCAGTTGCCGGTGTCGCAGCCGATGTGCGTCCCGGTCAGACCGAGGTCGTCGCGAAGGAAGTGAACGAGGAGGCGGCGCGCGGGGACCTCGCGCTCGACGACCTCGCCGTTGACCTCGACGGAGATCGTCAGATCGGTGGACGGAGTCGGCGTCATCACTAGGTTCCCTTCGCCTGAGCTGCTGCCTCGAGCACCGCTCGGACCGCCGACACCTCGGCGAGATGGCGGCGGTAGTCCGCCGACGCGTGCACGTCGGACGGCGGATCGAGCGTGGCGCCGAGCCCTTCGGCGGCGGTGCGCACCACGTCGGGGCTGAGGTCGGCGCCGGCGAGCCGCGCCTCCATGTCCCTGGCGCGGACGGGCACCGCTTCGACGCAGCCGATCGCGACGCGGACATTCTCGCCCGCGACGGTGGCGGCGGCGTTGACGATGTACGTGCCGTGGGCGCCGATTGCGAGCCCGGCGAACCCGTCGCCCGAGCCGGGCGTCCGCGCCGGCACCGAGATCTTCGTGAGCAGCTCGCCCTCTGCCACCGCGGTCAGGTAGACGCCGAGGAAGAAGTCGTCGGCGGCGACCGTCCGTTCGCCGCCCGGGCCGCGGATCGTGAACGTCGCGTCGAGCGCGACGAGCAAGGGCGGGAAGTGGTTGGTGGGATCGTTGACACAGACGTTGCCGCCGATCGTGCCTCGGTTCCGCACCTGGACGTCGGCGATCGTGGCGCCGACCTCCGCCATGATCGGCCGCGCGACGTCGACCTCGGACGAGGCGACGATCTCCGCTGTCGTCACCATTGCGCCGAGCTCGAGCATTCCATCTGAGGAGAACCCGATCGTCTTCAGCTCCCCGAGACGGCCGAGGTCGACAAGAACATCCGGCGACGCAGCCCTCGCCTTCATCACGTTGACGAGCGTCTGACCACCCGCGAGCGCACGCGCGCCGTCGTGCTGCGAGAGGAGCGCGACCGCCTCGTCCACCGTCGACGGGCGCGCGTATTCGACCTCACGCAGAAGCATGCGAGCACGCTCGCATACGTCTCCGTGACATGTCAAGGAGGGATCCGACGGTGGTACGCTCGCCCGCGATGGCGAGCCACGACGCGGTCTTCGTGGGTGCGGGCATCAACTCGCTGGCAGGGGCCGCGCTGCTCGCCCGGGCCGGCTGGAACGTCTGTGTGCTGGAGCGCGAAGACGTCGCCGGAGGGTGCATCCGCACCGTCGAAGGTCTGACGGCGCCGGGCTTCACGCACGAGCTGATGGCCTCGTGGCACCCGCTCTTCACGGGTTCGGCTGCGTATGCCGAGCTGAAGGACGAGCTCGACCGGCGGGGCGTGGACTACCTCAACACCGACCTCCCGACCGGTTCGGCGTTCCCCGACGGATCGGCGTCATTCGTGTGGGGATCGCTCGAGCAGAACGTCGCGGAGCTCGGGCGCCACGCGGCGGGCGACGGCGCAGCGTGGGAGTCGATGTTCAACGGCTTCATGGCGAATGCCGACCTCTCGTTCGGGCTGCTCTCGACCGAGCTCTGGTCGGCGGCCGGCCTCCGTCTCGGCAGGCGCGCGTACCAGCGGCTGGGTCGACGGGGCCTGCTCGCCTTCAGCGGCACGACGCTCGCCAGCTGCCGCGACTGGCTGTCGGCGACGTTCTCCTCGGAGGCGGCGCACGGGTTGCTGGCGCCGTGGGTGCTCCACACCGGTCTCGGTCCCGACCAGGCGACCTCGGGATTCATGACGCAGGTGATTGCGTGCGCCCTCCAGCTCGGGGGGATGCCGGTGCCGCGCGGCGGCGGCGTCGAGCTGGTCGACGCTCTGGCGGCGATCATCACGGGCGCGGGCGGCACGGTGCGCACTGGTGCGCACGTCGAGCGCATCCTCGTCGCGGACGGGCGAGCTACGGGCGTGCGTCTCGTTGGCGGCGAGACGGTGCAGGCGTTACGTGCGGTCGTCGCGAGCGTGACGCCGACCGCGCTCTACGGAACCCTGCTCGGCGAGGATGCTCCGCCGGACGTTCGCGCAGCGGCCCGGCGCTTTCGCTACGGGCGCGGCGAGATGCAGATCCACATGGCGCTCGACGAGCTCCCTCGCTGGAGGGGGTCGCGCGCCGACGAGCTGGCACGGACACCGATCGTGCACGTCACGACCGGTCTGGACGGCGTCTCGCGCGCGGTGAACGAGGCGGAGCGCGGCCTGCTCCCGGCGGAGGGGACGATCGTTTGCGGCCAGCCCTGCGCGCTCGACCCGTCTCGCGCACCCGACGGCAAGTGGGTGATCTGGATCCAGCTGCAGGAGCTCCCCGCCGGCCGCGTCAAGGGCGACGCGGCGGGAGAACTCGACGTCGGCGACGGCTCCTGGAGCGAGTCGCTGCGTGAGGCCTACGCCGATCGCATCGTCGCCCGGCTGGGGACGGCGATCGAGAACCTCAGCTCGGCCACGGTCGGGCGAGTCGTCCTCTCACCCGCCGACATCGAGAAGCAGAACGTGAACCTCGTCGGCGGCGACATCTACGGAGGCTCGTGCGCGCTCGACCAGAACCTGCTCTGGCGCCCGCTTGCCGCCGCACCCGGTCACCGCACCGCAGTGGACGGGCTTTGGCACATCGGCGCGAGCACCCATCCCGGTCCCGGGCTGGGCGCAGGCTCCGGCTACCTCGTCTACGAGGCGCTGACCCGGCCTCCGCTCGCCCGCCGTCTCCTTGCAAAACTTCCAACACGTTAGGTACATGCGACTCGCGCTCTCGGAGATCTCCACGATCAACGCCTCCTTCGCGGAGGACGTCGCGGCGTACGCGGCCGCCGGCTTCGACGCGATCGGCCTCTGGGAGTTCAAGCTCCCCGCCGATGACGAGGGCAACCGCGCGCTCCTGCGTGAGCACGGCCTCTCCGTCGCCAACTGCGTGCCCACGGTCCCGGCGATCACCCAGCTGGCGATCCCTGGCATGGAGGGGCCGGCCGACGTCGAGGACCGTGTCGAGTCGATCTGCGCCTCCGTGCGGCGCTTCGCGGCCTACGAGCCCGAATGCGTTGTCGTTCTCACAGGCCCGGCCGGCGGGCGATCGGCCGAGGAGGCGCGGGCCATCACCGTGTCGGGGCTGCAGCGGATCGCAGCGGCCGCGCGCGAGGCGGGCGTCCGGCTTGGTCTCGAGCCGATCCATCCCGCCGAGCACGAACAGAGCTCGTGGCTGAACACCGTGGCGGATGCTGTCGCGCTACTCGAGGAAGCCGGTCTTGACGACGTCGGGATCATGGCCGACACCTACAACCAGTGGGAGGACGCAGACGCGGCCGGGTGGCTCCGACACAACCCGGCGCGCGTCTTCGGGCTCCACGTGGCCGGGCCGCCCGGCGACGCCGCCGGGCGCACGCTGCCCGGGGAGTCCGGGCCGCG
>JACXTT010000906.1_pt1 | contig 50654 bp, 48 predicted proteins | sample 9270951 | NCBI WGS metagenome assembly JACXTT01 (sample SAMN15532306, study PRJNA645909) | rock metagenome | isolation source: weathered quartz diorite | place: Puerto Rico | collected 2017-06-21
CCCGGCGCCCGCCGCGCCCGCGGGCAAGGGCGGCAAGCCCGGCGCGAACTGAGTTAGCGCGACAGGGTCTTCGCCAGCGCCGCAGCGATCGCCGTCATCGCCGGCAGGGTCGGGTGGAAGCTGGCCCGCGCGCGGCCGGCCGGCGTCTGGCCTTGGGCCAGGCCCTCGACCCAGGGCTCGGCCGAACAGGCGTCGTGACCGGAGGTCAGCGCCGAGGCCTTGAGGATGTCGGCGTGGGCCTCGGCCGCGACCTTTGCGGTCAGTTTGGCCAGCCGGTCGGCCCGCGCGCGCAGCTCGTCGGCGTCGGGCCCAGAGATCGCCACGGTGGCGCAGGTCCCGCTGGGCGGCAGGACGGTGACGTAGTCGACGAACACCAGCCGCGCCTTGGGCGCGCGCTGGCGCACCTGGGCGGCGATGGCCTTGAGGCTGGTCTCTGTGGCGCCGAACGCCTGGCTGAGGTCGAAGCCCGGCGGCTCGGCGCAGGGCTTGGCGGGATCGGGATGGGCGCGGCAGACGGCGACGCCGAAGCCGGCCATGTAGCGCACGTCGTTGCCGCCGATGGTCACCGTGACCAGCTGGGCGTCGGCGGTGACGCCCTCGATCTGCGGCGCGAGGCCCAGCGGCCCTGTCCCCAGGATGTCGGCGGTGGTCGCGCCGCCGCAGCTGCGGTCGACGAGCTTGAGCTTCAGCTTCGCGGCGAGCTGGCGCGGATAGTTGTCGGCCGACTGCCCGCACCGGCCGGGGCTGTCCGCCGCCAGCGTGGTGATCCCCGGCCCGGCCGCATAGGAGCTGCCCAAGGCCACATAGGTCGAGCCCGCCGCGATCGGCGCCGCCTGCGCCGCGCCGCCTAGCGCCAGCACGGCCGCGCCCGCCATCCATGCTCTCAGCCCGCCCATCGCCCGCTCTCCACCTGATCGTCGCCGCGCACAGTGGCGGCGGTTCCTTCGCCGCGCAAATCACCTGTAGCCTGTCGCCAGCAACGTCTCGGGGGCCCGGATGACTGACAGGCTGATGATGCGTCTCGCGACGGCGGGGCTGGCGGCGCTCGGCCTCGCCACCGCCGCGGCGGCCAAGGACTATGAGGCCCAGGTGCGGCCGCCGCCCGGCGCGACGATCCGCTTCTCGCTCGACGAGGACAGCGACGGCGTGGTCAAGACCGCCACGTTCGAGATGCGGCCGGTCGCGACGCCGACCGGCTATCACGTGGCGCTGAAGCTGGTCTCGCTGGTCCTGCCGCCCGGCCTCAACGACGCCGCCCATCTGCGCGAAGTGGCCCGCAAGGCGATGATCTCCGACGTGACCTTCGACGCCGACAGGACGATGAAGCCGTTGCGGCTCAACCTGGGCGGCGATTTCGCGAGCCGGCTGGTGACGATCTACGAGGCCGAGAGCCACGAGACGCTGCCGCCGGAGACGCGCGCTATGGTCGGCCAGATCATGGGCCCCCTGGCCCAGGGCCTGACGCCGGAGGCGGGCGCCCAGTCGATGCTGGAGCACTTCCAGCTCGTCGCCGACGCGCAGGGCGTGGCGCTGGACCTGGGCAAGCCCACGACCGTCCAGGTGATGATGCCCAACCCGCTGGCGCCGACGGCATTGAAGGTCGGGCGGGTCTTCGAGCTGAAGTCGGTGGACGCGGCGGCCGGGCGCGCGAGCGTCTCCATGCGCGAAGTGATCGATCCCAATGCGCTGGGGACCTTCTCCCGCGAGGCGGCGGGCGGCATCGGCAACGCGCTCGGCAAGGCGACGGGCCAGAAGCACGTGGGCGCCAAGACGCGGCGGGCCATGCGCGGGATCAACGCCACGGTGGTGACCGCCTGCGACTATCAGATGGATCTGGCGACGGGGCTGGCGGCCAAGGCGGACTGCAAGCGCACCTCGACCATCAGCTTTGGGACTGCGCCGCCGCAGACGCAGGTCGAGCGGTTCGCGATCACCCAGGTGGTCGTCACGCCTTGACGGCCCAGCTTTCGCCGCACGCGGCCGCCAGCCTGGCGCGCATGACAAGGCGTTGGCGGATCGGTTTGGGTATTTTGGCGGCGCTCGTGGCAGCGGGTTCGGCGACCGCCGCGCCGCGGCCCAACGCCGCCGATCCCGAGGCCAATATCGTCGAGGAGCTGGTGGTCACCGCGCGCCATCCGGCGCCGGCTTGGTGGCGGGTGGAGAAGGACGGCTCGACGGTCTGGATCCTGGGCGCGCCGGAAACCCCGATCCCGCCGGACGTGAGCTGGCGCCGCGACGACCTGGAGGCCCGCCTGAAGGGCGCCAACAGCCTGATCGTCGGCGAGCGGCTGCAGGCCAACCTCAGCGACCTGTTCGGGCTGATCGGCCTGTGGACTCAGCTGCGCAGCAAGGCCGACATGGAAGACGCGCTGGCGCCGAAGCTGCGCGCGCGGTTCGTGGCGGAGCGGACCAAGCTGGGCAAGGGCCCGGAGCCCTACGCCCACTGGCGCCCGATGGTGGCCGGCCAGATCCTGCTGCGGGACGCGCGGCCGGCGGGGTCGCAGGAGGTGGGCCGGCAGATCCGCGCCGCGGCGAACAAGGCCGGCGTCAGCGCCCATCCGGCGGGCGAATACGACCTGGTGCCCTTCGCACGTACGGCGCTGGCCTCTCTGACGCCGGCCAAGGAAGGCGAGTGCCTGAACGCGGCGCTGGACGACGCGGAGGCCGGCGCCGACGCCTTCCGGGCCGCCGCCGTCGGCTGGGCGAAAGGCGATGTCGCCGCCGCGATCAAGGCGCCGCGCCACTTCGACCGCTGCCTGCTGCTGATGGCCGGCGGCCCCGACCTGTGGCGGCGCAGCACCGACGACGAGGCCGACGCCATCGTGAAGGCGCTGGAGACCCCGGGCCACGCGGTGGCGGTTGCGCCCCTGCGCCGCCTGCTGGCCAAGGACGGCCTGATCGACAGCCTGACCGCGCGCGGGTTGAAGGTGATCGGCCCGGCGGACGAGGAAGACCCCTAGGTTCCGGTGAAGTGCTGATTGTCCGCACTCGCGATGCTGGATAGCCTCTGCCGCAACGAGAAATCCGGGGAGGTCCGCCGCATGGCCAGGCTCAACAACAAGGCCCGCGCCGAGCACAGCTACGACGCCATCGTCGTGGGCTCCGGCATTACCGGCGGCTACGCGGCCATGGAGCTCACCCGGAAGGGCCTGCGCACCCTGGTGCTCGAGCGCGGCCCGATGGTGCGCCACATCGCCGACTATCCCACCGCCGCCACCCCGCCCTGGGGCGCTGAATATCCGCGCGGCCAGTTGCCGGCGGCGGTGATGGACGCGGTCTATCCGATGCAGAAGCGCACCGGCTATGCGGTCACCGAGTATTCCAAGCACTTCTTCGTCAAGGACCACGAGGACCCCTACACCGAGACCCAGCGCTTCGACTGGATCCGCGGCTATCACGTCGGCGGCCGCTCGCTGACCTGGGGCCGGCAGACCTATCGCCACTCCGACCTCGACTTCGAAGCGAACGCCAAGCAGGGGATCGGGACCGACTGGCCGATCCGATATGCCGAGCTCGCGCCGTGGTACGACCGGGTGGAGACCTTCATCGGGGTGAGCGGTCAGGCCGAGGGCCTGCCGCAGCTGCCGGACGGCAAGTTCCAGCCGCCGATGGAGATGAACTGCGTCGAACGCGCCTTCAAGGCGAAGTCCGAGGCCCGCTATCCCGAGCGCCGCATCACCATCGGCCGCGCCGCCCACCTGACGGCGCCGACCGCCGAGCAGACCGCGCTGGGCAGAGGCAAGTGCCAGAACCGCAACCTTTGCGTCCGCGGCTGCCCGTTCGGCGCCTATTTCAGCTCCAACGCCGCGACCCTGGTGGCGGCGGAGCGGACGGGGAACCTGACCATCCGGCCCAACTCCATCGTCACCTCGCTGATCGAGGACCCGAAGGCGAAGCGGGCCGATGGCGTCCGGGTGCTGGACGCCGCGACCGGCGAGGAGATCGAGTTCCACGCCAAGGTCATCTTCCTCTGCGCCTCCTCGATCGCCAGCGCGTGGATCCTGCTCAACTCCGCCAGCCGCCGCCATCCGAACGGCTTCGGCAACGAGAGCGACCAGGTCGGCCGCAACATCATGGACCACCACCTGGGCGTGGGCGCCGGCGCCCAGGTCGAGGGCTTCGAGGACATGTACTATTCCGGCCGTCGCCCGAACGGCATCTACGTCCCGCGCTTCCGCAACCTCGGCGATCCGGCCACGGCGCGGAAGGACTATGTCCGAGGCTTCGGTTATCAGGGCGGCGCGGCCCGCGCCGGCTGGGACCGCGGCATGGAAGGCGTCGGCGCGGTGCGCAAGACGGCGCTGACCCAGCCCGGCCCGTGGGGCATCCGGCTCGGCGGCTTCGGCGAGATCCTGCCCTATGCCGACAACCGCATGACGCTCAACAAGGCGGTGAAGGACAAGCACGGCCTGCCCACCGTCGATTTCAACGTCTCGATCCGCGACAACGAGAAAGCCATGCGCAAGGACATGATGGCCGCCGCCGCCGAGATGCTGGAGGCCGCGGGCTTCAAGAACGTCACCCAGAGCGACGGCGACTACGGCCCGGGCCTCGGCATCCACGAGATGGGCACCGCGCGCATGGGCCGCGATCCCAAGACCAGCGTGCTCAACGCCCACAACCAGATGTGGGAAGCCAAGAACGTGTTCATCACCGACGGCTCGGCGATGGCCTCGGCGTCGTGCGTGAACCCGTCCCTGACCTACATGGCGCTCACTGCCCGGGCCGTGGATTTCGCGGTGACGGCCGGCAAGACGGGAGAGCTGTGATGAGCATCCACGCATCTCGCCGGGAGGTCTTCGCCGGTCTCGCCGTCGCCGCCTGGACCTTGCCGGTCATCGCGCACGCCCAGGCCGCATCCGGCATCAGCTGGGCGCCGAAGGCGCTGACGCTGGATCAGGCGCGCACTCTGAGCGCCGCCTGCGAGGCCATCGTGCCCGAGACCGACACGCCCGGCGCCATCGCCGCCGGCGTGCCGCAGAAGATCGACGGCTGGATCGCCGGCTGGCTGGAGCCGCCGGCGGCCGAACGGCTGAAGGCCGGCATCGACCAGCTGAACGAGCGCGCCAGGACCCGCGGCGCCGCCGGCTTCGCGGCCCTGACTCCGGACCAGAAGCTCGCCCTGCTGACCGAGATCGAGGGCGAGCAACGCGCCGCCGACAACGCCCGCCCGCCGGTCCCGCACTACTGGAAGACGCTGAAGGGCCTGACCACGACCGCCTATTTCACCTCCCAGGCCGGGGCGACCAAGGCCGCGCGGTACGATGCGGTCCCCGGCGCCTACAAGGGATGCGTCCCGCTGAAGGAGGTCGGCCGGGTGTGGGCCACGGCCTGATGTCGTCCGATCTTTCACGACGCGCCCTGCTCAAGGCGTCGGCCTTGGCGCCCGCCCTCGCCGCGACCGCTGCGGCGGCCCAATCCGAGTCCGGCGGACGGCTGAAGCAGTCGGTGTGCCGCTGGACGCTGAAGGGCGAGCTGCCGGAGGTCTGCGCCAAGGTGAAGGCCATCGGCTTCCAGGGCATCGATCTACTCTATCCCGACGAGTGGGAGACGGCGCGCGCCGCCGGCCTCATCGTCTCGATGGGCTATGCGAGCCGGCGCAAGGCCTTCATCCCCGACGGCTTCAACGACCCGGCCTTGCACCCGATGCTGATCGAGGAACTGGTCACCGCGATCCCCAAGGCGGCGCAGGCGGGTGTGCCCAACCTCATCGCCATGTTCGGCAATCGCAAGGGCCGCAGCGACGCGGACGGCATCGCCAACTGCGTGGCGGGCCTCGCCAAGGTGGGCCCCGTCGCCGAGCAACATGGCGTCACCATCTGCGTGGAGCTGTTGAACAGCAAGGTCGACCACAAGGACTACCAGGGCGACCGCACGGCCTTCGGCGCCGAGGTCATGCGGCGGGTGGGGTCGCCGCGGGTGAAGCTGCTCTACGACATCTACCACATGCAGATCATGGAGGGGGACGTCATCCGGACCGTGCGGGAGAACAAGGCCTGGATCGGCCACTTCCACACCGGCGGCGTCCCCGGCCGCCACGAGATCGACGACACGCAGGAACTGAACTACCGCGCCATCGCCCGCGCCATCGCCGACACCGGGTTCGCGGGCTTCGTGGCGCACGAGTTCATGGCGACGAGCGAGCCCTTCGCCGCCATCGCGGCCGCGCGGCGCACCTGCCTCGTGTGACCGCGCTCTTGATCCGGACCTAAGGCGCCTTGCCCGCCGACCAGGCGGCTTCGGCGGAGACCCAGACGCCATCCCAGTCCTTGGGCGGGGCGTCCTTGGCGAGGTTGCGGGCGCGCTGCAGCATCAGGGCGGAGGCGGCGTCGGCGGGCGCGGCGGCGACGGCGGCCTCGAAGGCCTTCACGGCCTGCGCCCACTTGCGGCCGGCCATGGCCTGGCGGCCCTTGGCGTAGGCGGCGAGCGCGGCCTCGGGCACCGGCTTGTCCTCGGTGAGCACCTGGAAGATGCGCGCCGGGCGCTGGCGGCCGCGCACGCGGATGGTGTCGAGTTCGCGCAAGGGGTGGACGCCCATGACCGCGGCGGCGGTGTCCTCGCAGATCACGACGCCGACGCCATAGACCTTGGTGATCTTCTCGAGCCGCGAGGCCAGGTTCACGCTGTCGCCGATCACCGTGTAGTCCATGCGCTTGGGCGAACCGATGGTGCCGGCGACCATCTCGCCGGAGGCCACGCCGATGCCGAGCTTGATCTCGCCCAGACCGCGGGCGCGGCGGCCAGTGTTGATCAGGCCCACAGCCTTGAACATCGCCACCACGGAGTCGACCGAGTTCAGCGCATCGCGGCCGGACGACAGCGGCGCGCCGTAGACCGCCATCAGGGCGTCGCCCATGAACTTGTCGAGCATGCCGTCGGAGGCCGCCACCGACTCGAAGAGCTCGGTGAAAATCTCGTTGAGCATGTCGACGGTGTCGCGGGGCGCCAGGTTCTCGGCCAGGCTGGTGAAGCCGCGAATGTCCGCGAACAGCACGCTGGCGCTGCAGGCCGAACCGAACAAGAGCTCGTCCTCGCGGCCCATGATCTGGTCGACCACGTTCTGGGTCATGAAGCGGCGCATGGCGCCCTGCAGGCGTTTGTCCTGCGTGATGTCCTCGACGATGATCAGCAGGCCGGCCTGCTCGCCGTCGGCCAGCAGCGGCACGATCGACAGGTTGGCTGAGACCACGTCGCCGCGCGCGGTGCGCAGGTCGGCGTCGAGCAGGGTCTTGGGCTGGCCGCTGGCGTTGACGCTGGCCACCTCGCCGGCCAGCCAGGCGTTGTCGCCGGTGAGCAGCAGGTCGGCGCTGGCGCCGGCCGCCTCCGGCGCGATGCGCAGGATCGCGCAGGCCGCGGCGTTCAGCTTGGCCACCCTGGCGTCGCGGTCCAGCGTGATCACGCCCGACGACATCGAGCGCAGGATGCTCTCGTTGTAATTCCGCTCGGCGGCCACCTCGGCGAACAGGGTGGCGTTCTCGATGGCGATAGCGGCCTGGGCGGCAAACGCGCTCATCCGATCCACCTCAGCCTCGCCGAAGCTGGACCGGTCCTGGTGGTTCAAGGCCTGCATGACGCCGACGCGGCGGCCGTCGCGGGTGGTGACCGGCACGGTGAGCACGCTGTGCGTCTGATAGCCGGTCTGGGCGTCGACCTCGCGGTTGAAGCGCGGGTCGGCGTAGGCATCGGGCAGGTTGAGCGTTTCGGCGTGGGTGTAGGTCCAGCCGGCGAGGCCCGCGTCGGAGGGGAAGCGCAGCTCCTTGTCGCCCACACCCTCGGCCACCACGGCGGCCAGCTCGCCGGTGCGCTCGTCATGCAGGAAGAGCGAGGTGCGGTCGGCGCGGATGACCGCGGTGGTGACCTTGACGATCTTCTTCAGCAGGGCGCCGAGGTCGATCTCGCTGGAGATCGAGATGTTCACGTCGAGCAGTCGGCGCAGGTCCGCGTTGGAGCGCTCGGAGGCGTCGATGGCGCTGGACCAGCGCTCGGCCAGGATCAGCAACTGGGAGAACAGCAGCAGCAGGGAGGCCACCGGCACCAGGCTGTGGCCCAGCACCTGGGGAAGCTGCACATTGGCGACGATGTCGGTGTAGATCAGCGCCAGCACGAAGGAGCCGAGGCCGAACAGGAAGACCAGGGCCCCGTCGCGGCGGCGCACGCAGGCGGCGACCACGATCGCCAGCATGCTGATGAAGGCCACGGTGCGGTAGGACGCCGCCCACTGCGACGCGCGGCTCAACATCACCGTGTCGCCGATCACCGCCAGGCCCGCGTAGAGCGCCAGGCGCAGGCCGTTCAGGCCTTGCAGGATCCAGTAGGGCCAGGCTGGCGTCTCGCGCGGATAGAGGGCGCGGACGTAGGCGAGCGCCACGCTGACCGCCGCGGCGCTGGTCAGGTATTGGCCGGCCATCATGGCGTTGAGGCTGAGACCGGGCAGGGCGAGCGCGATCAGGTCGTCGTGGGTGTCCTGGGCGGCGAAGGGCAGCAGCAGCAGGCAGGCGATGCCGAAGTAGAGCGAAGCGCGCTCGCGCGGCCGGAACAGGAAGACCACCAGGCCGTAGGCGGCGAGCAGCAGCAGCGCGGAGACCAGCAGCAGGCCCTGCAGCCAGTCGAGCGCGGTCCAGCGGGCCATGGCGTCGGCCTGGCCGAGGATCGGCGCGTCGCTCAGGCCATTGTCGCGATGGTGGAAGCTGGCGACGTCGATGGCGATGTCGAGATCGCCGCCGTCGCTGTCGAAGGCCGCCTCCTGGGCGCGGTGCGTGTCGACGGCCTGGCCGGGCGTGACGGCGTAGTGGCCGACCTCGGAGAGCTGGCGGCCGTTCACCAGGATGCGGCGCGCGTGGAACCCCTGGCGCACATAGAGGACGTAGTGGCCGGCGGCGAGGCCGTGGACCTTCAGCCGATAGGTGGCGGCGCCGAGCTCGGGCAGTACTCCCGCCCCGACGCGTTGCCCCGCCCAGGGACCGGGCACCGGGAGCGTGAGCGCCGTGCCCGGCGCCGGCGCCGAGCGCCAGACCATCGCCCAGCCGCCCTTCAGCACCACCGGCTGGGTCAGCGGCCCCCAGCGCGCGAAGCTCGCCTCGCCGCCCCGGGCGACGGGCGCGTTGTGGGCCACAGGGTCGATGAAGAACGGCGCGCAGAGGCCGGTGAGCAGGACCAGCAGCACCGCGGCGAAGGCGAACCGCCGCCACGTCGAGGCGGTGGGCGTGGCCTGTCCGTGCGGCGAGCCGAGGTCGGCGCTCATAGTCCCCCCAGACCTCGGTTATCCCGCGATTTGGGCGAATGTCACAGAGTGGTCAGTCGCCAGGCGGCGCGTTGCGGCCGTCAGCAGTGCGCGGCTTGGGCCCGTTGCTTGAACGCCGTGGCTTCCGTGTCGCAGAAGGCGGACTGCTCGCCGGGCGGCGCGTGGGCGATGCCGCCGCGCATGTCGTCCATGGATAGCCGGATCTGGGCGCCGAGCGGGGATCCCTTGGCGGTCAGGGTCTCCGAGCACGACTGCATCGAGGCCAGCAGCGACTGGCACGCGGCCGGCAACGCGGGCGCATTGGCCTGGGCGACCGCGGGCGGCGGCGTGGGCGCCGTTGCGGCTCGCTCGGCCGTCGGCGTCTTCGGGGAACAGGCGGCGGTGGCGACCGCCAAGGCGGCCAGCGTCGCGGTCAGCGCGAGGCCTGGGGGTAGGCGCGTCATGTGGGGTCTCCCGGCGGGGGCGCGAACCCAGCCCCCGAATGGGGGCCTCGCGACGGCGCCGCCTCAGGCTAGGCGCGCGCGACGCGAATAGCGAACTACATCCGCTCGGGGACGCTGATGCCCAGGACGTCGAGGGCGCGCACCAGCTGGGCCAGGGTGGTCCCGGCGAGCGCCAGGCGCGAGGCGCGGACGACCGGCTCGGCCTGCAGGATCGGGCAGGCGGCGTAGAACTTGGAGAAGGCCTGGGCCAGGCGGTAGGCGTGCTCGGCCACCGCGTTGGGCGCCTTCTTGTCGTAGGCTTCGGCCAGCGCGGTCTCGAAGGCGTCGAGGGTCAGCGTGAGCTCGCGCTCGGCTGGCTCCGTGACGGTGATCTCGCCGGGCGTGACGCCTTCGGTTTCGGCGCGGCGCAGGATGCTTTTCACGCGGACCGCCTGGTAGAGCAGGTAGGGGCCGGTCTTGCCCTCGAAGCTGGTGAAGCGGTCGAGGTCAAAGATGTAGGAGGTGCCGCGGAAGTTCTGCAGGTCGGCGAACTTCAGGGCCGCGACGGCTACCTTGCCGGCGATGTCCTCGAACTCGTCGGCGGTGAGGTTCTCGCCAAGGCCCGCCTCGTGCAGCCGCTCGCGGGCTTTCTCGCGGGTCATCTCGATCATGTCGGCGAGCTTCAGGACGCCGCCCTCGCGGGTCTTGAAGGGCTTGCCGTCGGTCCCGTTCATGGTGCCGAAGCCCACGTGTTCCAGCTGGCCCTCGGCGGCGTAGCCGGCCAGGTAGGCGGCGCGGAAGACGATCTCGAAGTGGTCGGCCTGGCGCTGGTCGACGCAGTAGATGATCAGCGCCGGATCGAAGCTCTGGCGGCGGTCGAGGACGGTGGCCAGGTCGGTGGTGCCGTACATGGCCGAGCCTTCCGACGAGACCACCAGCAGGGGCGGCAGCTCGCGCTTATCGCCCTGGCGGACCACGCGGATGATCCGCGCGCCCTGGTCGTCGACCAGCAGGCCCTTGGCGTCGAGCTCGGCGACCATGGGATCGATCAGGTCCTCGACATCGCTCTCGCCCTTCCAGAGGTCGAAGTCGACGCCCAGCGCGTGGAAGTCGCGTTCCAGAGCCACCTGGGTCACATCGCGGAACCGCTGCCAGAGCGCGTAATACCCGGCTTGCCGATTCTGGAGCGCGGCGGTGATCTTGCGCGCCCGGTCGCGGTAGTCGGTGTCGGTCTTGCCCCTGGCGGCGGCCTCCGGATAGAGCCGGTCGAGGTCGGCCAGGCTCACGGCGTCGAAGGCCGAGAGGTCCTCGAAGGGCTTGCCCCAGGTGTTCATCTGCTCGACCAGGTCGCGGACCGGCGGGCTCTCGTCCATCACCGCGCCGATCAGCAGGCCCATCTGGTAGCCCCAGTCGCCGAAGTGCGCGTCGCCCAGCACCTCATCGCCGCGGAAGCGGTAGATGCGCTTGATGGCCTCGCCGATGATCGAGGCGCGCAGGTGGCCCACGTGCATCGGCTTGGCGACATTGGGGCCGCCGTAGTCCACCAGCACCCGGCGCGGCTGGGCGATCTCAAGGGCGCCGTGGCGCGGATCGGCGGCGATGGCGCGGGCCCGGTCGGAGAGCGCGGCGTCGGTGAGCTTCAGGTTGATGAAGCCCGGCCCGGCGATCTCGACGGCGGCGAAGCGCGCATCGCCGGCCAGGCGCTCGGCCACGGCGGTCGCCAGCTCGCGCGGGTTCTTGCCCACGCGCTTGGCGGCGGCCAGCGCGCCGTTCGACTGGAAGTCGGCGAGGTCGGGGCGGTCCGACGCGGTGACGCGGCCCAGTTCGGGCGGCAAGCCAAGCTCAGCGAAGGCGGCCTCGACCGCCTCGCTTAGGGACCTTTTCAGGTCGCTCATCGGTGCTGGTTGGTGTCCCCGGAGGCGAGCGTCGAGCCGGCGTTGACCCGGAAGCGCTTACCCTGGCGGTTGAACTCCGCCATCTGCGGGGTCACGTCGAAGCCCACCAGCACCTCGAAATTGGCGCCCGAGGTGGTCGCGGTGCCGCGCGGGATGACGATGTTGGCGACGGAGTCGGTGAGGTAGACCCGGTCCTTGCCCTCCGGGAACTTCACCGGCAGGTCGAAGTCCTGGCGGGCGATCACGTCGCGGTTGCGGTCGGTGATGGCCACCCAGTAGTGGAAGGTCTTCTGCCCGCCCGTGGCCATCGGGCCTTTGCCGAGCTCGAAGAGCACGTCCATGGTCACCTTGATCGGCTCGTCGTCCTTGTAGGCGCAGCCGGCGGAAACGCCCTGGATCTCGCCGGTGAAGCCGACGTTGGCCGAGGCTTCCTTGTTGTCCTTGAACTCCACGTAGCGCGCGGCGTCGTAGAGCGTCTTCACATAGGGGCAGGGGCCGGCGTTCTTCAGCGCCGCCAGCGGGGCTTGGTTGTCGCCCCAGTCGCGGTCGCGCTTCTTCTTCTTGGCGTCGTCCTCTTCCTGCTTGCGCTGGTCGTCGCCCTGGCGGCCGGAGCCGCCCGCGCCGCCGCCGCCCGGTCCGTACTGGGCATGCGCCGCGAAGGGCAGGGCGACCATGAAGGCGCAGGCGGTGAGCAGGATGAGGCGGCGCATGAGGAGCGTCCCGAGAACAGGCTGCGCGCGAAGGACCGCGCGTGGATGGGCCCTAGTACAGCCTTGAGAATGCGGCGGCAACGCGGCTAGCAGGCGCGGGCCGGAGCCCTTAGGTTGCGCGCGATGTCGCACACGCCCGCCCAACGCGCCCCGCTGACCGTCCTGCTGGCCACCCCGCGCGGGTTCTGCGCCGGCGTCGACCGGGCGATCCAGATCGTCGAGCGGGCGATCGAGCGCTACGGCGCGCCCGTCTATGTGCGCCACGAGATCGTCCATAACCGCCATGTGGTGGAGCGGTTGAAGGCTCTGGGCGCCGTGTTCGTCGAGGAGCTGGACGAGTGCCCGGCGGACCGCCCGGTGGTGTTCTCGGCCCACGGGGTGCCCAAGGCGGTGCCGGCCGAGGCCAAGGCGCGCAAGATGCTGTACCTCGACGCCACCTGCCCGCTGGTCTCCAAGGTGCATGTGGAGGCCGGGCGGCACTTCGACGCGGGGCGCGAGATCGTGCTGATCGGCCACGCGGGGCACCCGGAGGTGGTGGGCACGATGGGCCAGCTTCCCGAGGGGGCGGTGGCGCTGGTGGAGACGGTGGAGGACGCCCAGACCTTCACGCCGCGCGACCCGGCCAATGTGGCCTTCGTGACCCAGACGACGTTGTCGGTGGACGACACGGCCGAGATCGTGGCCGCGCTGCGCGCGCGGTTCCCGGCGATCGCCGCGCCGCACAAGGAGGACATCTGCTACGCCACCACCAACCGCCAGGAGGCGGTGAAGACCGTGGCGGCGCGCAGCCAGGTGCTGCTGGTGCTGGGCAGCGCCAATTCGTCCAACTCGGTGCGGCTCGCCGAAGTCGGGCGTAGGGCGGGCGCGCGGGCCTATCTGATCGATGACGCGGACGGCCTCGACATGGCCTGGATCGAGGGCGCGGACGTGGTCGGCGTCACCGCCGGGGCCTCGGCGCCGGAGGTGCTCGTCCAGGGCGTCATCGACCGGCTGGGCGAGCGCTTCGCGGTCTCGGTGGAAGAGATCGACGCCGAGCGCGAGACGGTGAGTTTCAAGCTGCCGCGACAGTTGGCCTAGGGGGCCGTTCTGCCGAACTCGGCGTCGTTGACTCATAAATGATCGGTCATTTATATACGAGACAGATCAGCCGAGGGAAGCGAAACATGCCCACGGACGGGAGGCCGCTGGCCGGCCAGGTGGCGGTGGTGGCCGGCGCGACGCGGGGCGCGGGGCGCGGCATCGCCCGGGCGCTCGGCGAGGCCGGGGCCCTGGTCTACTGCACGGGGCGCAGCGCCATCGGCCACCCAAAGGGCATGGATCGTCCGGAGACGATCGACGAGACCGTCGCCCTGATCGAGCAGGCCGGCGGTCGCGCCGTGGCGGTGCGGGTCGACCACACGCGTGAGGATGAGGTCGCCGCGCTGGCCGAGCGGGTCCGGTCTGAGGCGGGCCGGCTCGACGTGCTGGTCAACAGCGTCTGGGGCGGCGATCCGCTGGTCGACTGGTCGGGGCCGTTCTGGAAGCTCGATCTGAGCAACCTCCACGCCTACCTCGACCAGACCCTCATCAGCCATTTGATCACCGCGCGGCGCCTCACGCCGCTAATGGTCGAGGCGGGCCGCGGCCTGATCGTCGAGGTGATCGACGGCCATTTCGCGGGCTATCGCGGCAACCTGCTCTACGACCTGACCAAGGCGTCGCTGGCGCGGATGGCCTACGGCATGGCGCTTGAGCTGGCGCGGACCGGGGTTACGGCGCTGTCGGTCTCGCCGGGGTTTCTACGCTCCGAGGCGGTGCTTCAGCATTTCGGAGTGAGCGAGGACAATTGGCAGGGTGCGATCGCCAAAGACCCCTACTTCGCCGAGTCGGAGACGCCCCGGCTGGTGGGCCGCGCGGTCGCGGCGCTGGCCGCCGACCCGCGGGTCGGCCAGAAGGCCGGACTGATCCACTTCGCCTCGGACCTGGCGCGCGAGTACGGCTTCACCGACGTCGATGGGCGGGTCCCTGACTTTCCGGCGATGTTCGACGCGCGGATGAGCGCGCTCGCGGCCGGCCCGCCGCCGGACGACCAGGGGCGGTTCCTGATGTGGGCGCGGTACTGCCAGATCCACCAGGACCCGGCCCGGCGCGATCTGGCCGTGCAACTCGCCAAGGCGCTCGGCCTGGACGGCCTGGGGCCGGGCCTCGCGCCGGCGGTGGCGTGATGGCGGGCATCCCGATCGGGCTGGGGTTTCGGGGGCAGCGCGGCGGCGGCGTGGTGGTCGGCGTCGCGGTGGAGGCGGAAGGCCCTCGCGTCGTACGGGCCTCCTTCCTGGCGACCGCGGCGGACGGCGATCGCCTGGCCGCAGAGCCCTACGCCGTGGCCGCCGGGATGGAACGCGGTCCGGACGGCAAGGCCTCGCCGCAGGCCGCCGCGGCGGTCGCCGAGGGCCGCCGTCGACAGGACCGGCTCGCCGCCGACGGCCTGGCCGCGATGCTAAGCGAGCTGCGGGACGCCGGATACGATCCCGCGGTCGCCGCCCTGCTCGTCAATCGCGCGGGCTGGATCACCGACCTCCTGGACTACAGCCTGTTCTCCCCGGAACACCCGGCGGTCGCCGAAGGGCTGGCGGTGCGCGAGGCGCTGCGGTTCGCGTTCAGCCAGGTGGGCCTCACGGCCGTGGAGGCGGACGAGAAGTCGCTGCCCGAGCGGGCGTCGGCGGCGCTCGGTCTGCCGCCGGCCGATCTTGAGGCCCGCCTCAAGGCGCTGGGCGCGACGGCCGGGCCGCCCTGGCGCAAGGAGCAGAAGCTGGCCTGCCTCGCCGCCTGGACGGCGCTGGCGGCGACGCGCTGATGCCCCGGCACAAGTCGATCAGCGACGAGGAGATCCTCGACCTGGCCCTGCCGCTGATGGCGAGCGCCGGGCCGGGCGGGTTCACGCTCGCCGATCTCGCCAAGACGGTGGGCGTGGCGCCGGCGACCCTGCTGCAGCGGTTCGGCAGCAAGCAGGCGCTGATCGAGCGCGCCTTCGCCCGCGACAACGAACGCTTCGTGGGCTGGGTGGAGGCCCTGCCGGGTGGTGTGGGCGCCGAGGTGGTGATCGGCATCTACAGCGACGCGACCTTGCTGTTCGGCGAGAACCCCAGCCTGTCCGACCACCTGCTGTGGCTGCGGGAGGACATGCGCGATCCGGTGCTCAACCGGCTGTCGCACGAACGCTTCGATCTGTTCCGGGCGGCGATCGTCAAGCGGCTGCCGCCGATGCGCGTGCCGGCCGACACTGCGGCGCGACTGCTCGACGCCCAGTACCATGGCGCGGTGGTGCAGTGGGGGCTTGATCCGCGCGGCCGGCTCGCCGACTTCGTCCGGCAGGCCCTGGAGGACTGGTTCCGTCTGGCCGGAGCCTAGGCTCCGCACATGAAAAAGGCCCGGCGCCTTGCAGGCGCCGGGCCTCGTTCAGATCGTTGGCGGGCGGCCTACTTGCCGCCGGCCGCCGGCGCAGCCGCCGCGGCCGGGGCCGCCTGGGCTTCGCGGCGACGTCCGCCACCCATCATCTTCTGGGCCGCGGCCAGTTCGTTCGCATCGATGACGCCGTCGTGGTTGGCGTCGATGATGTCCCACTTGCTCATCAGCATCTCGCCGATGCGGCCCTTCAGCTCGGACTTCTGGATCTTGCCGTCCATGTTGGAGTCCAACATGCCCATCAGGGCGCCCTGCTGCAGGTCCTGGTCATAGTTCACCAGGTGCTTGGAGGTTTCGTCCATCCAGCGATAGCGGATGCGGGTGAAGAACATCTCCTCCCAGGACTGGTCGCCCCAGACGATCTTCTTGCTGGGGTCCGGATTGTGCGGATTGGACTTGGAGTTGTCGTAGACGTAGTGGGCGATCAGCTTCGAGCCCGCCGGGATCTTGACCGGCTCGGCGAAGTTGTAGTGGCCCTGCCAGCCGAAGTCGTAGCGCGGCAGGGTCAGCAGCAGCTTCTGCTTGCCGTCCGGGTACTGGATCCACAGGTCCGACGACGTCGCGCGGTAGTGGGCGTGCGGGAAGGCCGAATAGAGCAGCGCGTCCTTCGGGAAGGTCATGTAGGCGACCTCCTGGTGATGGCCGTCGTACGGCGGCAACTCGATCGCGTTGTTCACGATCTGGTTGTTGTGCATCACGATGTCGGGGACCTCGCCGTCCTTGTAGAAGTAGAGGCCGATCTTGGTGTGCTCGGTCACTTCCTTGCCGTAGGGCGTGTAGTGGTTCTGGAAGCCGATGGCGCCGCCCGGCGGGATGTAGGTGCCGGCGTCGGTCGGCGCGACCTCGCTCTCGGCGCCGACGGCGTAGGAGCCGACCGACGCGCCCCACTTGTTCTCGAACGCCTGCTGGCCGGCCTTGGGGGCCTCGTCCATGAAGCCGGTGAGCACGTGGTGCACGGCCTGGCGGGCGTCGACCTTGATGGTCGAGGCCTTCAGCCACTTGCCGGCGGTCAGCGGGTTGGCGACCCAGGGGTGCTGGTAGTCGACCACGCCGGTGGCGGGGATGGTGTAGTTCGGCACTTCCAGCACGATGTCCGGCTTGCCCAGCGGCCACTCGGCCGCCACCAGGTGCTTGGAGCCGAGCGGGTCGGCGCCTTCGCCGCGCGGCGCGCCCTGGTCGATCCAGTGGACGAGGGTCTTGGTCTCGTCCGGCGTCAGGCGGCGGTCATTGCTGAACTTGCCGACGTGCGGATCGGAGTGGAAGGGCGGCATCCGGTCGGTGCGGATCACGTCGCGGATCATCGGCGAGAAGCCCTTGACCGTGGCGTAGTTGTTCATGGCGAAGGGGCCGATGCCGCCTTCCTCGTGGCAGGCGACGCACTTCTTCTCGAGGATCGGAGCGACGTCCTTCACATAGGTGAGCTGAGCGGTCTGCTTGCGCACCGGGAAGTCGATCAGCGCGCCCTTGGCGGCGGTCGCGGCGGGCAGGGCCTTGCCGGCGACCAGGGCGTCGACCGCCTTGCCGGCGTCGGCCACGTCGCCGCGCCAGGCGATGGACCAGGTCTTCGGGTCGATGACGATGGCCTCGGCCGAGCGGGTCACGCCCAGGCTCTCGCCGACCAGCTGGTAGCTATCCATCATGATCGGCGCGTCGTAGCCGGCCTTGGCGGCCTCAGCGAGGATCGCCTCGCGGGTGTCCTTGAGGTTGGAGTTGATCATCCAGACCTCGACGCCCTTGCCGGCGTAGGCGGTGTTGAGCGCCTTCACCGCGGCGGCCTGGCCGCGCAGCACCGCGTCGCCGTTCGACTGGGTGACCAGTACGACCGCCTTGTCCTCGGCGCGGCGATAGAGCTCGTGAGCCTCGAAGTTGGCGTCCACCAGCAGGAAGTTGCCGATCGGCGCGGCGGCCGTGGCCGACGCGTTCGTCGCTGCCTGAGGCGCGCTCGCCGGGCTGGAGGAGAAGCCGTAGACCAGGAGCGCGCTCACCGCCGCTCCGAACACGCCAAGCTTGGCAGACATCATCTCGAATTCCTCTTCCCGACCTTGGTTCTCGGCCCAAGCGACAATAGCCCTGAAAGCAGGGCTCCCGCCGCAAGGCTAAACGCCGCATTCGAACGCCGTTCGACAACTGAAATCTTTACAACAGAAAGATCGACCACGGGTAAACCGCCATTAGGGCTTTTCGAACCCGCGCCCAGACGTCAGGAATGAGGGCATGAAGCCAAGGTCCGCCGCCCCGCAAATCGCCAGCGTGAAGGCCCGCGCGCTGGACGCGGCCTCGGCGATTCTGGCCGAACAGGGCGTCGAGGACCTCAATCTGCGGGCCATCGCCGAGAGCGCCGGCATCGGCATTTCGTCGATGTATCACTACTTCGCCGGCAAGGAGGAGCTGCTGCTCAGCCTGGCGTTGAAGGGCTTCGAGGACCTGCGCGCCGACATTGACCGCAACCGGCAGATGGGCGGCTTTATCAACCCGCTGGGGGCCGGCGCGCGGGCCTATTTCGGCTTTGCCGAGACGCGCGCGGCGCTGTTCTCGGTGATGTTCAGCGAGCGGCTGCTCAATCGCCACGAAGTCCTGCGCGAGGCCGAGCGGCAGACCATGCTGGCGTTCCAGCAGACGGTGGACGACGACCCGCGGTTCCCGGCGGCGCGGAAGGCCGACGTGGCGGTGGCGCTCTGGGCGCTGGGCCGCGGCGTCGCGGCGATGACCTCGTCCTATCCCGGCGGCAAGCTGCCCGAGGACTTCGCCGCCAGCCTGCAGGCCGGGCTCTCCTATCTGGTGAACCACCCGGACTAGGCGCGCGCCGCGCCCCCAAGGGTCCCGCCATTGTGGAACGCGGTTCGAAGGCGTCTGATCTCCGCAAGGCCGAACGCAAAAGGCCGCCCGGGAGGTTTCAAGATGTCGATCCGCGCGCTGGCGCTTTCGCTGACCGTTGGCTGCCTGGCCGCCGCCGCGCTGCCCGCCGCGGCGCTCACCGATCCCGCCGTGGTCGCCAAGGGCTACAAGGCGCCGCGCGACGCCTGGGGCCACCCGGACCTGGCCGGCGTCTGGTCGCCCGCCACCATCACCCGGCTGGAGCGCGACCCGTCGCTCGGCGATCGACTGGTGCTGAGCGAGGCGGAGGCGCGGGCGGCGGAGGGCGACACGGCGGCCAACAACGCCAAGGCCAGCCTGCCCACCGACCAGAAGCTGAAGGTCGACGACGTGGACTGCGGCGTGAAGGGCTTCTCCGGCGTCGCCTGCGGCTACAACAACTTCTGGGTCGATCCGGGCACCAAGATCATGCGGGTGGCCGGCGAACCCCGCTCTTCGATCCTCGTGGCGCCGAAGAACGGGCGGATGTCGATGACGCCCGCCGCGCTGGCGGCGCTGCGCGCGCAGCAGACCCAGGTGGGCAACTTCGACGGGCCGGAGAAGCGGCCGCTGGCCGAGCGGTGCCTGGTGGCCTTCGGCTCCAGCTCCGGGCCGCCGATGCTGCCGGTGCTGTACAACAACCACTACGCCATCGTGCCGGGCAAGGACCTGACGCTGATCGAGGTGGAGATGGTCCACGACACCCGCCTGCTGCGGCTGGGCGGGACGCACAATCCGGCGGCGATGAAGGCCTGGATGGGCGATTCCGTCGCCCGCTGGGAGGGCGAGACCCTGATGGTGGAGAGCACGAACTTCCGCCCGGACCAGACCTTCCGCGGCGCCTCGGCGGACATGAAGGTGTCGGAGCGGTTCACGCGGATTTCCGACAAGCAGATCCTCTACCAGTTCCGCGTCGAGGACCCGAAGACCTTCAAGGAGCCGGTGGAGGGTGAGGTCGCCTGGAACCTGACCAAGGATCGCATCTACGAATACGCCTGCCACGAGGGCAACTACGCGCTCCCCGGCATCCTGGCTGGCGCCCGGGCCGCCGAGCGTCAGGGCAAAGAGATGGACGGCAGCCGTGGCGAGGTGAAGGAAGAGGGCGGCCAGTAGGCGCCGGCCACGGGAACCGGACCTTAAGGGTCATCGGGTTAAGCCTCAGGCGGGCAGCGGACGGCTGCCGCGCGAGCAGAACAGCCGATGGCGACCACGATCCTTCAGACCCGGCCCGAGCGCCGGCGGGCGAAGCCTTCCGTCCTGCTGATCGCGCTGGCGATCCTGAGCGCCGAGGTCATCGGCCTGGCGACGCTGTGCCCCATCTCCCTTCGCCCCCACCTTTGGAGCGCCAACCACGAGCGGTTCGTCGCCTATTTCGGCCTGGGTGCGCTGATCGCGCTCGCGGCGCAACGGCGCTGGCTGGGCGCCCTGGCGCTGACCGTCTTCCTGGCGTTCGGGCTTGAGGCCGCGCAGCGCCTGGTTCCGGGCCGCCACGCCATGCTGTCGGACGCGACGGTGAAGGCGCTGGGCGGCGTGCTGGGCTGCGCCGCCGCGCAACTCGCCTTCCCGCTCAGGCGCCTGCTGGCTCGGGCGCCGGCGCCGGTACGACCCGACCCCGCTGTGTGACGTAGTGGTGGAGGTCGGCCAGGGTGCGGTCCCAGGCCGCGTCCATCGCCGGCGTCCAGTCCGCGCCGCAGGTCTCGCGCACCACCTCGGCGACGATGCCGAAGAAGGTCGAGAACACGTTGCGCGGCACGTCGTAGCCTTCGTGGGTGACCACCTCGGTCTCGATCAGGTGGTGGGCATAGGTGCGCGGGCCGATGAAGTCGAGGATCGCCTCGAACACCTTGGCCAGCATCTCGCCCTTGATGGCGCCGTTGCCGTCCCGCCAGAACAGCGCCTGCATCTCCGGCTGGCGTTCGAACAGCCGCGCGTAGACGGCCGGGGCCAGGTCGCCGCCGCGCTCGGCGGCGAGCTCCAGGCTCGCCTCCACCGCCTCGGCGTCGGCGCGGTCGGTGGGCGTAAGGTCGTTCACCACCGCGCCGCGATCAGGCCCGCGCGGGGATGATCACCGGCATGGTCTCGAAGCCATGCACGAAGGGCGAGTAGTTGCGGGTCGGCTCTCCGGCCAGCTCGATGCGCGGGAAGCGCTTGAGGATCTCTTCCCAGATGATGGTGAGCTGCATCTCGGCCACGCGGTTGCCGACGCAACGGTGCACGCCGAAGCCGAAGGAGAGGTGCTGGCGGGGGCGCTCGCGGTCGATGATGTAGGCGTTGGGATTGTCGACCATCGTCTCATCGCGATTGCCCGAGATGTACCACATGACCACGTTGTCGCCCTGCTTGATGGTCTTGCCGCCGAGCTCGATGTCGCGCGTGGCGACGCGGCGCATGTGGGCCAGCGGGGTCTGGAAGCGGATGGTCTCGGAGACCATCGAGGATATCAGGCCCGGGTCGGCGCGCAGCTTGTCGTACTGATCGGGGTTCTTGTTCAGATTGTAGACGCTGCCAGAGATGGTGTTCCGCGTGGTGTCGTTGCCGCCGACGATCAGCAGGATCACCGTGCCCTGATACTGCTCCATGGTCATGGTGCGGGTCGTCGGGTTCTGGGTCAGCATCGAGATCAGGTCGATGTTGGGCGAGCCGTCCAGGCGCTGGTCCCAGAGCTGCTGGAAGGCGCCGAAGCATTCGAACAGCGCCTGGCCCTTTTGCTCCCAGCTCTTCACCGGGCCGTGGCCGGGCATGTTGGTGACCATGTCGGACCAGTAGGTGAGCTTGCGGCGGTCCTCGAAGGGGAAGTCGAACAGGGTGGCCAGGGTCATGGCCGTCAGTTCCTTCGACACCAGGTCGACCCAGTCGAATTCCTGGCCGATCGGCAAGCTGTCGAGGATCTGGCCGGCGCGCTCGCGCACCACCGGGGCCATGTTGAAGATGTTGGAGGGCGCGACCGTCGGGCTGACCGCCTTGCGGTGCACGGAGTGTTCCGGCTCGTCCATGGTGATGAAGCCGGCGCCGCCGCGGCGGCGCACCCCCATGACCTTGGCCTGTTCCTCGATGGCCTGCAGGTTGGCGAGCGCGATGCCGTCGGCGGACGAGAAGCCCTCATGGTCGGTGTCGACCGCCATGATGTCGTTCCACTTGGTGATCGACCAGTAGGGGCCGAACTCGCTGTCAGGCGTGAAGTGGACGGGGTCTTCTTTGCGCAGGCGCTCGAAGATCGGCCAGATGGTGTCGTCCTGGAAGCGCTGGGCGTGCGCCGGATTCAGCTCGGCGAGCGGCGTCGCATAGGCTTCGGCGGCCGCGGCCGATTGATCGACTTTCACAGCGATATTCATAGCTTCGCTCCCACGCGCGCCCGGCTACGGGACGTCCGCTAAGAGTCTGAAGCCTTCGAACGATGTTCGACAACCCCGAGGGGTTCTAGGCCTTCTTCGGCTTGGCCTTGGCCTTCTTCGCCTTGCCCTGGCCGGGCCAGCCGGCGTCGATCGGCAGGCGCGGGTTGGCGACGATCTTCAGGTCGGCGCAATGGTGATAGGTGAAGCGGCCATCCTTGTTGACCGGGTGCTCCTCCATGAACTGGATCACCTGCAAGGTGCAGTGGTCGCAGTTGATGTTGGGGATGTGCACATAGGTGTCGAACACCTGGCGCGGCTGGCGCACGTGGTGGTCCCAGAAGCCGTCCATGATCACCGGCGGCTTGGGGTTCGGGTCGACCTTGGCGGAGACGGAGAGCGGGCCGCGCGGGCCGTCCTTGGTCACGTCCTCGGGGTCGGCGGGCAGCTCCTTGCGGTCGAGGACCGAGAGCGCCACGCGGAAGTGGCCGGGGTGATAGATCGTCTCCTGCACCTTCAGGCGCAGAAGTTCGCCGCCGGGCACCTCGGTGACCACGCCGGTGGGCTTGCCGGGGTCGGTGGAGACGCCGCCGCAGGGGCCGAGCTTCTGGGGATCGCCGAGCTGGTTCTCCTCGATCCAGCCCTTCGGCTGCATGAGGATGAAGTGAGCCGAGACGGACGGCGCGGCGGCGAGCGCCACGGAGCCCGCGACGAAGGCGGCGGCGAGACGAAGCTTCATGGTCAGAACCCCTCCAGTTGTGGCGCAGGTTTATGCGCGGGACGACAGATCGGCGAAATCAGAAAATCTGCGGCCCTAAGGGCAGCTTGGGCCCTGCCGTCTTGACCGTCCGGACGGCGTCGCCCATGCGGGGGCATGGCGGTCTACACCGACATCACCGACGAGGAGCTGGCCGGGCTGCTGGCCGACTTCGACCTTGGCGCGCCCCTCAGCCTGAAGGGCGTGGCCGAAGGCGTGGAGAATTCGAACTTCCTGCTGGAGACCGAGGCGGGGCGCTATTTCCTGACGGTCTATGAGCGCCGCGTGGACCCCAAGGATTTGCCATTCTTCCTGGAGCTGCTGCGCTGGATCGCCGGGCGCGGCTTTCCGAGCGCGACGCCGATCCCGGACCGCGAGGGGCGGCTGCTGAAGACGGTGCGCGGCAAGCCCTGCGCCATCGTCTCGTTCCTCTCCGGCCTGGCGGTGCGCCGGCCGAGCGCGGCGCATTGCCGGGAGGCGGGCGCGGGGCTGGCGCGCTTGCACCTGGCCGCGGAGGGCTTTCCGCTCAGGCGCGCCAACGACCTGGGCCAGGCGGCCTGGGCGCCGCTGTTCGCGGGCCTGGGCCAGGCGGCCGAAGACCTCAAGCCGGGTCTCGCCAAGACCATATCGTCCGATCTCGAACTATTGGCCGAACGCTGGCCGAAGGACCTTCCGGAGGGCGTCATCCACGCCGACTTCTTCCCGGACAACGTGTTCTTCACAAACGGGAAATTCGCCGGAGCTATCGACTTCTACTTCGCCTGCGTCGACGCCTTCGCCTACGACATCGCGGTGGCGCTGAACGCCTGGTGCTTCGAGCCGGACGGCAGCTTCAACATCACCTCGGCGCGCCAGCTGGTGGCCGGCTATGAGAGCCATCGCAAATTGTCCGATCTCGAACGATCGGCGCTGCCGGTGCTGGCGCACGGGGCGGCGATGCGGTTTTTTCTCACCCGCCTGCACGACTGGGGCGCGACGCCCGAAGGCGCGCTGGTGCGGCCGAAGGACCCGCTGGAGTACGAGCGCAAGCTGGCGGTGCATCGCGCCTCGCCGGACCTGGTGCTGTTCGGGGCGTCGTCTTGACCCCGCAGGTGGTGATCCACACCGACGGCGCCTGTTCCGGCAATCCCGGGCCGGGCGGCTGGGGCGCGGTGCTGCACTTCAAGGACCAGGAGAAGGAGCTGCGCGGCGGCGATCTGGCGACCACCAACAACCGCATGGAGCTGATGGCGGCGATCCAAGCGCTGGAGGCGCTGAAGCGGCCCTGCCGGGTCGAGCTGCACACCGACAGCAAGTACGTCCAGGACGGGATCAAGACCTGGATCCACGGCTGGAAGGCGCGGGGCTGGAAGACCGCCGACAAGAAGCCGGTGAAGAACGAGGACCTGTGGAAGCGGCTGGACGCGGCGCGGCTGCGCCACGAGGTCGACTGGCGCTGGGTGAAGGGCCACGCGGGCCACGAATTCAACGAGCGCGCCGACGCGCTGGCCCGTCAGGGAATGGAAGAGACACTGGCCGCCGCGGGTCGCTAGGCGGCCTGGATCGTCGCCGCGACGTCCTGAGCGAACTGACCCGTCATGCCCTCGATGGCTGTGTTGGTCATGACCACGGCGCTGATCTTCTTGACCGGGTCGACGAACCAGCTGTGGCCGTAGACGCCGCCCCAGAGCCAGGTGCCCGGCGAGTGGACTGAGGCGCTGGGCGAGGGGTCGACCACCACCGCGCCGCCGAAGCCGAAGCCGAAGCCTGGGCCGTTGGTGACGATGGGCAGGTCGCTGGTCTGGTTGCTCATCATCGACTGCGCGGTGCGCGCGCTGACGATCCCGCCGCCGCCAGTGCGGATGGCCTCCAGGAAGGTCATGAACTCCCGCGCATTGCCGACCATGCCGGCGCCGCCGGAGGGGAAGGAGGCGGCGTCGAAGGCGCGGGCCGGCGAGTAGCGGATGCCGGAAAGCTCGGCGAAGGGCACGACCTGGGGATCGCTCATGATGCTGGGCGGCGTCCCGTCCACATAGGGGACGGCCAGGCGATTGCGGTCGGTGACGGCGAAGCCGGTGTCGGCCATGCCGAGCGGGCGGGTGACGGTGTCGGCGACGATCTCGGCCAGCGGCTTGCCCGTAGCGGCTTCAAGGGCCGCGCCCAGGACGTCGAGGCTGACCGAATAGAGCCAGGCCGCGCCGGGCGGGAAAAACAGGCCGGCCTCGGTGACCAGGGCCAGCTCCTTGTCGAAGCCAAGCCCCGGCTGGTCCATGCCGTCGGAGACGCCGAGCGTCAGATAGGGCCCGTCGTTCGCCTGCATGAAGCCGTAGGAGAGGCCGGACGTGTGGGTCAGCAGCTGGCGGACGGTGATCAGCGGGGCCGAGCCGCCGAACTTCGGGCGGAAGGCGGGCAGGTAGCGGTCGACGGTGTCTTCCAGGCGGATGCGCCCGGCCTCGACCAGGGCCAGGACGGCGGCCGTGACGATCGGCTTGGTCAGCGAGGACAGCCGCAGGATTGTGTCGGGGGCCATCGGTTTGCCGGCTTCACGGTCAGCGAATCCGGCGTCGCGGGCATAGGCGCCTTGCCCGTCTTGAGACACAAGCACGTGGGCGCCGACGATCCGCTGGTCGGAGAGCGCCTTGTCGATGACGGCGTCGAGGGCGGCGGTCAGATCGTGCGGCATCGGCGGTTCCCCTTGGTTTTGCGCATTCAGACAGGCCCAGCCGGACCGCGTCAAACTCACGGGCCCTGTTCGCAAATAGTTCGATCTCGAATTTGCGGCTCGGCCGCGAAGCACCTACCTTGTTCGAGTGCGAACGGAGGAGCCTGTCATGGCTGCCGAACCGGAAGACCATCCCGACGTCCAGGTCTTCGACGAGATCCGCTACATCGAGCACCTGGTGCGAACGACCATCTCGCGCAAGCTGCCGGTGGGCCTGACCTATCCGCAGTTCGAGGTGATGAACCTGTTGTCGCGGCGCGGCGACGGGATCTCGCCGCTGGAGGTGGCGCGCGCCCTGCAGATGACCAAGAGCGGCCTGACCAACACCCTGCAGCGGCTGCATGCGCGCAAATTGATCCACGTGGAGCACTGCGAGAACGACGGCCGGCGCAAGGTGATCTGGCTGACGCCGGACGGCCGCGTCGCCTACGGCCAGTCGATGGCCGCGATCCGACCGAAGATGGAAGACCTGCGCGACGGCTTCACCCAGAAGGAATTCCGCGACGCCCTGCCCTTCCTGAAGGCGCTGCGCACCTGGCTGGGCGAAAAGCCTTAAGGCCGATCCTCGAGCACGAACCGCGCGCCGCGATCGGCGATCATGATCGTGGGCGTGTTGGTGTTGCCCGACGTGATGGTCGGCATCACCGAGGCGTCGATCACGCGCAGGCCCTCCAGGCCGAACACCCGCAGGCGCTCATCCACCACCGCCAGCGGATCGGACGGCAGCCCCATCTTCGCCGTGCCGACCGGATGGAAGATCGTCGTGCCGATGTCGCCGGCCGCCTTGGCGAGCGAGGCGTCGTCATCGCCCACGCCGGGGCCCGGCAGGTATTCTTGCGGGTGGAAGGGCTGTAGCGCCGGTTGGCTCATCAGCCGGCGCGTCACGCGGATGGCGTCGGCGGCGACGCGGCGGTCGGCCTCGGTGTCCAGGTAGTTGGGCGCGATGATCGGCGCGGCGGCGGGATCGGACGATCGGAGGCGGATCACGCCGCGCGAGGTCGGGCGCAGGTTGCAGGCCGCCACGGTGACCGCCGGGAAGCGATGCAGCGGCTCGCCGAACCGGTCCAGCGACAGGGGCTGGATGTGGAACTCGATGTTGGCCCGCTCGTGATCGCCCGACGAAGTGGTGAAGACGCCCAGCTGCGACGGGGCCATGGTCAGCGGCCCGGTGCGGAACAGGGCGTACTCCGCCCCCATCAGGCCGCGGCGGATCAGGTTGTGGTAGGTCTCGTTGAGCGTGCGCACGCCCTCAACCTTGTAGATCGCCCGCTGCTGCAGATGGTCCTGCAGGTTGCGCCCGACGCCCTGGCGGTCGAGGACCACGGGCACGCCCTGCTCCGAGAGCCACTCCGCCGGCCCTACGCCGGAGAGCTGGAGAAGCTGCGTCGAGCCGACCGAGCCGGCGCAGAGGATCACTTCGCCGCGCGCCCGCGCCTCCACCGATTGGCCGTGGCGTCGGTAGCGCACGCCGACAGCGCGGCGGCCTTCGAACAGCACCTGCTCGGCCAGGACGCCGGTTTCCAGCTTGAGGTTGGGTCGTGACAGCGCAGGCTTGAGGAAGCCCTTGGCCGCCGACCAGCGCAGGCCGCGCTTCTGGTTCACGTGGAACAGGCCGACGCCCAGGTTGTCGCCGGTGTTGAAGTCCGGCGTCGAGGGCACGCCCATCTGGTTGGCGGCGGCTTCGATGGCGTCCAGCACCGCCCAGCGCACGCGCGGCTGCTCGACCCGCCATTCGCCGCCGGCGCCATGGTGCTCGGTCTCGCCCAGGAAGTGGTCGTCGAGGCGGCGGAAGACCGGGCGCACATCGTCCCAGCCCCAGCCGTTCAGGCCGAGCTGGCGCCAATGGTCGTAGTCGGCCGCCTGGCCGCGCATGGAGATCATGGCGTTGATCGCCGAGGAGCCGCCGACCACCTTGCCGCGCGGATATTTCAGCGCCCGCCCGTTCAGGCCGGGCTCCGGCTCGGTCTCGAACATCCAGTCGGAGCGCGGGTTGCCGATGGCGAACAGGTAGCCGACGGGAATGTGGAACCAGACCCAGTCGTCGCGCCCGCCGGCCTCCAGCAACAGGACCCGGTTCGCGGGGTTCGCCGACAGCCGGTTGGCGACCACGCAGCCTGCCGAGCCCGCGCCCACGACGATGTAGTCGTACTCGCCATCGACGGGCTTTGCGGGAGCGTTCGCCATGCCTCCTCAATGCGGGAAGTCGAAGCCGTCCGCTAGACCGATCAGCCCACAGATAAGTCTTGCCTCCGGTCCCGGCGAGGCGTCCGATCCGGGTCAGGCAGGGCTCGGGGGGAACGGCTTATGACCAGGACAATCCAACTCAACGGCCGCGCGGTGAGCGTCGACAGTCCGGACGACACGCCGCTGCTTTGGGTGATCCGCGACGAGGTCGGACTGAAGGGCTCGAAGTTCGGCTGCGGCATCGGCGCCTGCGGGGCCTGCACGGTGCATATCAACGGCAAGGCGACGCGGTCCTGCATCACGCCGCTGTCGGCGGTGGGCGATGCGAAGGTCACCACCATCGAGGGGCTGGACCCCGCCGGCGCGCATCCGGTGCAGAAGGCCTGGATCGAGGAGCAGGCGCCACAGTGCGGCTACTGCCAGTCGGGCCAGATCATGCAGGCGGCGGCCCTGCTGGCCGCCACCCCGAAGCCCACCGACGCTCAGATCGACGCGGCGATGAACGGCAACCTCTGCCGCTGCATGGCCTATGTACGGATCAAGAAGGCGATCAAGCGCGCCGCCGGTGAGACGGGCGCTCCGAAGGCCGCGGCCAAGGCGACTCCGAAAGCCAAGGTGGGAGCCAGCGCATGAACCGCCATCTGAACCCCACCGACCTGCAACCGGGCGCCACCTCGCGGCGCGGCTTCCTGATCGCCGCGGCCGGAACGGGCCTGCTGTTCAGCTTCACGGGCGCCGGCCCGGCCGGCGCGGCCACGGGCGCCTTCGAGCCGACCATCTGGTACGGCATCGCGCCGGACGGGATGGTGACGGTCCACGTGATCCGCGCCGAGATGGGCCAGCACGTGGGCACCGCCATCGCCCGGATCGTCGCCGAGGAACTGGAAGCCGACTGGAGCAAGGTCACCTTCGACCACGTGGATTCCGCGGCGAAGTGGGGCCTGATGGTCACCGGCGGGTCCTGGTCGGTCTGGCAGAGCTTCCCACTGATGAGCCAGGCGGGCGCGGCGGGGCGCATCGCGCTGATCGAGGAGGGCGCGCGGCTGATGGGCGTGCCGGCCGCGAATTGCACCGCGCGCAACAGCGTGGTCACCGGCGGCGGCAAGTCGATCACCTATGGGCAGATCGTGTCCAAGGGCGAGCTCAAGCGGACCTTCACGCCCGAGCAGCTCGCCAAGATGCCGATCAAGCCGCCGGCCGAGCGCCGGCTGATCGGCAAGGCGGCCCACGCCCGCGACATCCCCGCCAAGACCAACGGCACGGCGCGCTACGGCATCGACGCCGAAGTCCCCGGCATGGTCTTCGCGCGGCCGAAACTGCCGCCGACCCGCAACGAGTCCAAGGTCGTCTCGATCGACGACAGCGCCGCCAAGGCCGTGCCCGGCTACATCCAGACGATCGCGCTGGAGGACCCCTCGGCCAACGTCCCCGGCTGGGTGATGGTCTACGCCAAGAGCTTCCCGGCGGCGAACAAGGCCGCCGACCTGGTCAAGGTGACCTGGAATTCCGGCGACACCGCCAAGGTCTCCGAGGCCGACCTGCAGGACCACGCCGCCAAGCTGATCGCCGACCCGAAATCCGGATCGACGGTGCTGGACGACAAGGGCGTCGACGCGGCGTTCGCCAGCGCGGCCAAGACGCTGTCGGCCACCTACACCACCGCGACGGCGCTGCACTTCCAGATGGAGCCGGTCAACGCGCTGGCCTTCGAGAAGGACGGCGTGTTCGAGATCCACACCGGCAACCAGTGGCAGTCGCTAGTGCTGCCGTGGCTGGCCAAGGCGCTCGGACGGCCCGAGGACAAGATCGTCATGCGCACCTACCTGCTGGGCGGCGGGTTCGGGCGCCGGCTGAACGGCGACTACGCCGTGGCCGCGGCCCTGGCGTCGAAGGCGATCGGCGGCAAGCCCGTGAAGATGGTCTGCACGCGGCCCGACGACAGCCGCTTCGACAGCCCGCGCTCGGCCTCGACCCAGGTGGTGAAGATGGCCTTCGGGGCGGACGGCAAGCCCACGGCTATGGAACACGCGGCCTGCGCCGGCTGGCCCACCGAGGTGATGGCGCCGTTCTTCATGCCCAAGGGCGAGAACGGGGTGGCCTTCGATCCCTTCGCGATCAACGGTGCGAACCACTGGTACAACGTCGGCGCCCAGCGGGTGCGGGCGATCTCCAACGACCTGGCTAACAAGACCTTCCGGCCCGGGTGGCTGCGCTCGGTCGGGCCCGGCTGGACCAACTGGGCGGTGGAAAGCTTCATGGACGAGGCGGCCCACGCCAGTGGCAAGGATCCGCTGGCCTTCCGCCTGTCGCTGCTGGACGCCAGCGGGCGCAACTCCGGCAAGGCCGACGGCCTCACCGCCAACGGCGGCGCGAGCCGCCAGGCCGCGGTGCTGAAGCGCCTGAAGGTCGCCGCCGGCCTCGGCAAGAAGCTGCCGGCCAACACCGGCGTCGGCATCGCCACCACCTTCGGCCAGGAGCGCGACATGCCCACCTGGTCGGCCTGCGCCGCCCAGGTCCACGTCGATCCGGCCAGCGGCAAGGTGAAGGTGGAAAAGCTGACCCTGGTCGTCGACTGCGGCGCGGTGGTCAGCCCGGATGGCGCGCGCTCGCAGATGGAGGGCGCGGCGCTCTGGGGCATGAGCCTGGCGCTGTTCGAGGGCACCGAGTTCAAGGACGGTCAGGTCAGGGACACCAACCTGTCGACCTACACGCCGTTGCGCATGGCCGACGTGCCGCAGATCGAGGTGATCTTCATCGAGAGCCCCGAGCCGCCGGTGGGCCTGGGCGAACCCGCGACCACGGTGGTCGGCCCGGCCATCGGCAACGCGATCTTCGCCGCCAGCGGCGCGCGGGTCCGCGACCTGCCGATCCGGCCCAAGGCCGTGCTGGCGGCGATGAAGAAGGCCTGAGCCATCGCTGGCTCAGGTTTTCCTCAGGGCTTGATGAGCGCGTCGTAGATCCAGGCGCGGTTCTTGCGCTGGTATTCCATGGCGCGTTCGCGGTTCTGGATCATGAAGACCATGAAGAGGTCGTTCTTCGGATCCACCCAGAACTCGGTGCCGGCGATGCCCCACCAGCTGTAGGTGCCGTTCCCGGGCCGGGCGAGCTTGTCGTCGATGACGACCGAGCCGCCGAGGCCGAAGCCCATGCCGGGGCCCGGGAAGAACAGGCCCGCCGCGCGGATGGCCGGCGTGGTCTGGTCCTCGCGCATCTTGGCCACGCTCTCGGGCTTCAGGATCCGCACGCCCTTGTAGGCGCCGTTCCCCTGCAGCATCAGGGCGAAGCGCAGGTAGTCCTCGGCCGTGGACGAGATGCCGCCGCCGCCGGAGAACAGCACGGGCTTCTTGGTGTAGTCGTAGTAGAGGTCGCCGACGCCGGGCAGGCGCCCGGCGCTCAGCGGCTCGGCGAAGCGGGCCTTGGCGCTGGCCGGCTGCCAGAAGCCGGTGTCGGTCATGCCGAGCGGGCCGGTGACACGTTCCTTCACCGCCACGTCCAGGGTCTGGCCGCTGGCGACCTCGACCACCGCGCCCAGGATGTCGATGGAGCGGCCGTAGTACCAGGCGGTCCCGGGCTCGGTGCGCAGCGGCAGCTTGGCCACGAGCTTGGCGTAGTCGCGCAGCTTCACGTCGTCGCGGTTCTCGCCGCCGGCGTCCCAGGCCTTGGCGAGCGCGGTCGTCGGCTGAATGAAGCCGTAGATCAGGCCCGAGGTGTGGCTCATCAGGTTGCGGACCAGCATCGGCTTCGTCGCCGGCTTGGTCGTGCCGTCGGCCTGCCAGACCACCAGGTTGGCGTATTCCGGCAGGTACTTGGAGACCGGGGCGTCGAGGTCGAGCTTGCCCTCTTCAACGAGCGTCATGGCCGTCACCGCGACGATCGGCTTGGTCATGGAGAAGACGCGGAAGATCGACTCGTCATTGGGCACGGCGGTCTGGCCGGGCCCCTGGGTTCCGAAGCCTTCCTGGAAGGCGACTTTGCCGTGGCGGCCGATCAGCAGGTAGGCGCCGGCCAGCTTACCCGCGGCCACGTCGGCCTTCAGCCCGTCCTCGGCGACCTTCAGCTTGGCCGGATCGAAGCCTAGGGCGGCCGGGTCGCCCATGACGACGGACGAGACCTTGGGGTCCACGACGCCCTTCGGCGCGGCGATCGCCGAGGCGGCCAGACCCAGCGCCAGAACGGCGGCCAGCGCCGCGCGTGTGATTCTCTTGTCCATGAAATTGATCCCTCCCGTTGCCGGAGTGATGGCGCCTTTCCCTCGGGGCTGGCAATGGTGCGCCGCCCACAGTTCATGGAGCCTGGAATGACCGACGCCCTTGCGCCCACCCTGCACGACACCCTGGGCCAGGTCCGCGTGGTCAGTTCGGCGGACGGCCGCTCGGTGATCGAGTACGAGTGCGGCCCGCAGATGTGCCACTCCGGCGGGGTGGCCCAGGGCGGCTTCGTCTGCGGCTGGATCGACGCGGCGATGGCCCACGCGTCCCTGACCATCCAGCCGGACATGACCCCGATGTCGCTGGAGCTGAAGGTCAGCTACTACGCCCCGGCGCGGCCCGGCCGGGTCACCGCCGAGGGCTGGATCGAGCGGCGGGGGCGGACCACCTGTTTCGCCGAGGGCCGGCTGCTGGGCCCGGCTGGCGAGGTGCTGGCCAAAGCGAGTTCGACGATCCGCCTGATCCCGCGCGACGTGGTCGAGGCCGGCGCGAAACGCGCGCTGGGCTAGAGGCTTCGCCACACGGCCGCCACATCGCCGCAATGTGACAGAAACAGATAGCGTGTTCGTTGAGCCGGCTCGACCATTGCGGCGGGCGCCAGTGTCCGTAGCAGAATCGTCAGTCGCCCATGTCCGTACAAGATGTTGCTTCAGACGGGTCCCAGGACGGGGTGATGACGCTCACCTTCCGGTGCCCGCGGGAGCTGGAGGGCCTGTTGCCGGCGCCGACCCCGGCCGCGGCGGGCCTGCCGGGCTGGTTCAAATCCATGCCGGCCCGGGCCCTGACCGCGTTTTCCGGCGAGGACGACACCGTCAAGCGCTGCCCGCCGTTCATCGACGCCATGACGGGCGGCTTCCTGATCCCGCTGATCTGCGACGTGAGAGTGGAGAAGGGCGAATTCACTTGGGACAGCGACCTGCCGCCCGGCGGCAGCGTCGGCTACTCGCGCTCGCCACTGGGTCTGCACGACCCCAGCCAGGTGGCCGGGACGCCGCTGCACGACCCCGACCGGTTCCTGATCAAGTTCTACAATCTGTGGTCCATCGAGGCGCCGCCGGGCTACTCGCTGCTGTTCACCCATCCGGTGAACAGGTTCGACCTGCCATTCACGACCCTGACCGGAATGGTCGACAGCGACCGCTATCACGACGCCTGGATCAACTTCCCGGCCTATTGGCGCGACATGGACTTCAGCGGCGTGCTGCCCAAGGGCACGCCAATCGCCCAGTGCTTCCCGATCAAGCGCGAGACCTGGGTCGCTCAGACCGGCGCCTTCAGCGCGGCGCAGACCCAGCGGACCCATGACGTGCTGAACGCCGTGCGCCGCGAGCCGGGGGTCTATCGCAAGCAGTTCCGCGCCTAGACCCGGTCAGGCCGGCTCACCGCCCAGGAACCGCGTGGCGTCGCTGGGCCGTAGGAAGAGACGGCCGTGCGGCGTCGAGGCCAGCGCGGTGATCGCGTCCCAGACGGCCTCAGTCCCTTCGCGGGTCGCGGCGCGCAGGGTCGCTTCGCCGGCGCCCCGGTCGCCCAGCTCCAACAGGCACTTGGCGAGCGCGATCCGCGTGGCGGCGTCGTCCGGCGTCAGGCTGAGCACGTGGCGATAGAGGTCGGCGGCGGCGGCGTAGTCGCCATCCGCGGCCAGCACGTGGGCGAGGCCGAGCGCGGCGTCGCGACGCTGCGGATCGCTCGCGCGGACCTGGATGAACAGGCGGCGCGCCGCGGCCCGGTCGTTGCGCAGCAGATGGACGTAGCCCAGGCCGACCCGCAGGATGACGGCCTGCGGGATCAAGGCCAGGCCCTCTTCGAAGACCGCGATGGCCTCGTCGAAACGGCCGGCCTTGCCGAGCCGGTCGCCGAGTTCGAGGAAGGCCAGCGGGAAGGCTGGGCGGCGCGTGACCGCGGTGCGCAGGACCTCGAAGACCTCATCGTCGCGGCCGGCGGCGGCGAGCGCGCGGGCCAGCAGGGTCTCGGCGTCCGGATCCTCGGCGCGCCGCACCGCGCGTTGCAGCGCCTCGATGGCTTCGCCGGCGCGGTCCTGCAGAAGCAGCGCCTGGCCCCAGACCTTGGCGGCCAGCAGGTTGCCGCGGTCGGCCTTCAGCACATCGGCGGCGAGGCGTTCAGCGTCGCGCGCGCGCCCGGCCCGCAGCGCCTCGACCGCGCGTTGCAGCGCGTCGCCGGTGGTGCTTGGCGGTTCGGAGCCTGAACGCGGACGCTGCGACATCTCACTCGACAACTACAACGGGCGATGCGGACGCGAGCGTCCATCCGCGCGCATAGCGGTCTCGGGATGCGGTGATATTTCAGCGCTGGCGCCGCACCCGATAAAGTTGCGGCGGCGCCAGGTCTTACGGCGCGTCGGCGTAGAGCTTGACCAGGCGATAGAGGAAGTCGCGGCCGTCCATCAGCGACTTCACCCGCATGCGCTCGTTCAGGCCGTGCACGCCGTTGCCGTCGCGGTCGCTGAACAGGCCGGAGACGCCGTAGGTGGGGATGCCGGCGTTGGTCAGGAACTGGCCGTCGGTGGCGCCGGTCTGCAGCACAGGGACGACCGGCACGCCCGGCCACATCTCGGCGGAGAGCTTCTCGATCGGGGCCATGATCGCCGGGGTCAGCGGCGGCGAGGTGACCGGGGCGCCGCGCACCTCCGGCATGGTCACATGGACCTGCGGATTGTCGATCACCTTGACCAGCTGGGCCATCACCACCTCGGCGGAGACGCCGGGGAAGATGCGGCAATTGATGTTGGCCCGGGCGCGCTGGGGCAGGGCGTTGGTGGCGTGGCCGGCCTCCAGCATGGTCGCCACGCAAGTCGTGCGCAGCATGGAGTGGAAGCCCTTGTCGCGCGACAGCAGGGCATTGGCCTCGGCGTCGCCCGGGTTGGCGACGATGGCGGTCATGGCCTTGCCGACCTCGCCGCCGGTCACCGGGGCCATCTTGGTGAAGAAGGCGCGGTTGGCGTCGTTGAGCATCACCGGGAATTCGTACTGGCTGATCCGGTCGACGGCGCGGGCCAGGTGGTAGATGGCGTTGTCGGGCGTCGGCTGGGAGGAGTGGCCGCCGGGGTTGGTGACCTCGAGCCGGTAGTTCTGGCTCATCTTCTCGGCGGCCAGCACGGTGTGGACGACGGGCTTGCCGTTTCCGTCAAGCAGCCCGCCGGCGCCCTCGTTGAGCGCGAAGGCCGCGTCGATCAGGTCGCGCTTGTTCTTGCTCAGCCACTCCGCGCCGTTGTGCGCTCCGCTGGTCTCCTCGCCACAGGTCAGCGCCAGCTTGAGGGTGTGCTTGGGCCGATAGCCCTCCTTCTTGTAGCGCGACAGGGTGTCGACCCAGATGGCGGCCTGGGCTTTGTCGTCGGAGCTGCCGCGGCCGTAGAAGTAGCCGTTCTCCTCCACGAGCACGAAGGGATCGCGGGTCCAGTCCTCGCGCTTGGCCTCGACCACGTCGATGTGGGCCAGCAGCAGGACCGCCTTCGCCTTGGGGTCTTTGCCCGGATAGATCGCCACCAGGCCGCCTTCCTTGGGATGGTCGGGGGCGGTGTAGAGGGTGATGTCGCCATCGGGGATGCCGGCGGCCTTGAGGTGCGCCGCCATGCGCTCGGCGGCGACCGTGCAGGAGCCCACCGACAGCGAGGTGTTGGTCTCCACCAGCTCCTTGTAGAGGGCGCGGAACTGAGCCTGGTCCGGCGTCATATTTGCTGAAGGGGGCGGCGTCTGCGCGTGCGCCGTGGTGGCGAGCAGCGCCGTGGCGGCGAGCCCGCTGAAAAGCTTCAACATGTGTGATCCCCAATAACCTTGGCCGGACTATTTCAGCGCGAGGTCCCTGGGGCAACCGCCCCTACGGCTGGTCGGCGTAGATCTTCACCAGTCGGTAGAGGAAGTCGCGGCCCTCGTAGAGGGCGGTGACGCCGACCCGCTCGTTGAGGCCGTGAATGTTGCCGAGGTTCGGCTCCAGGAAGATGCCGGAGACGCCATAGGTCGGAATGCCGCCGGCGGTCAGCGCCACGCCATCGGTGGCGCCGGCCTGCAGGATCGGCACGACCGGGACGCCGGGCCACATCTCGGCGCTGATCTTCTCGATCGGGCCCATCACCTGGGGCGTCAGCGGCGGGGCGGGCGCATTGGCCTCGCCGCGCGAGACGCTGACCTTGGAGACCGAGACTTGGCTGTCGCCGATCAGGTCGATCAGCTTCTGGCGCACCGCCTCGCGGGTCACGCCCGGGAAGATGCGGCAGTTGATGTTGGCAGTGGCGCGCTGAGGCAGGGCGTTGGGGGCATGGCCGGCGGCGAGCTGGGTCGCCACGCAGGTGGTGCGCAGCATGGTGTGCAGGCCGGGATCCTTGCTGAGGATCGCGTCGGCGCGCGCGTCGGCGGGGTTGGCGACGATGGCGGTCATGGCCGCGCCCTGCTCGCCGCCCGCCACCTTGGCCATCTTGATCAGGTAGCCGCGGTTGGCGTCGTTCAGCATCACCGGGAACTCGTAAGCGCGGATTTTCTCGATGGCGTCGGCCAGCCGATAGATCGCGTTGTCCGGCACCGGCCGCGAGGAGTGGCCGCCGGGATTGGTCACCTCCAGGGTGAAGCTCTGCGAGGTCTTCTCGCCGGCCTCGATGGTGTGGGCGACGCGCTTGCCGTGGTCGTCGAGCTGGCCGCCGGCGCCCTCGTTGAGCGCGAAGGCGGCGTCGATCAGGTCGCGGCGGTTCTGCACCAGCCAGGACGCGCCGTTGAACGGGCCGCCGCCCTCCTCGCCGCAGGTCAGCGCCATCTTCACCGTGCGCCGGGGATGGAAGCCCTCCTGGCGGTAGCGGATCAGGGTGTCGGCCCAGATGGCGGCCTGGGCTTTGTCGTCCATCGACCCGCGGGCGTAGAAGAAGCCGCCCTCCTCAATCAGGGTGAAGGGATCGCGGGTCCAGTCCTCGCGCTTGGCCTCCACGACGTCCAGGTGGGCGAGCAGCAGGACCGCCTTGGCCTTGGGGTCCTTGCCCGGATAGACGGCCACGAGGCCGCCGTTCTTGGGGTATTCCGGGACGGAGAAGATCGTCAGGTCGCTGTCGGGGAAGCCGGCGGCCTTGAGCCGCGCGGCGATCTGCTGAGCGGCCTGGGTGCAGCCGCCGACCGAGGCGGCGGTGTTGGTCTCCACAAGCTCCTTGTAGAGGGCGCGGAAGGCGGCCTGGTCTGGGCGGGCCCCATTTGCCGGGGACTGGGCGTTGGCTGAGCTGGCGAGCAGCAGGGCGGCGGCCGCGGCCGCGCCGAAGAGCTTGAACATTCGTGATCCCCGATAACCTGTGACGGGACTATTTCAGTCGCGTCGGGGCGCGGCAAGGAGATGGGGTTTGCCCTGACGCGCCGGGCGGTCGAAAATGGCGGCTTGCGAGGGGAGCAGCGCTTTGCGCGACGGCGTCGAACAAACCTATCCGGACCATCCGCGGCCGAAGCTGAACTATCCGTTCGAGCACGGGCCGAAGGTGGGAGGCGAGGCGCTGGACGTGGCGCCGGGGATGAAGTGGCTGCGGATGCCGTTGGGCGGGGCGCTGAGCTTCATCAACGTCTGGGCGATCGACGAGGGGGACGCCGGCTGGGCGATCGCCGACACCGGCATGGGCGGCTCGGCGACGCGGGACGCCTGGCGCGCGGCGTTCAACGGACCCCTGGCCGGCAAGGGCGTGAGTCGGGTGTTCGTCACCCATATGCATCCCGACCACATCGGCATGTCGGGCTACCTGACCCGCAAGTTCGACGCCAAGCTGTGGATCACCCGGCTGGAGTTCATGACCTGCCGCTCGCTGGCCGCCGACACCGGGCGCGAGGCGCCGCAGGACGCCGTGCGCTTCTTCCGCGCCGCCGGCTGGGACGAGGACGCCCTGGAACACTACAAGGCCCGCTTCGGCGGGTTCGGCCGCGGGCTGCACGCCCTGCCGGACAGCTTCCATCGGCTGAACGACGGCGACGAGATCACCATCGGCGGGCGGATGTGGCGCGTGGTGGTCGGAAGCGGCCACAGCCCCGAGCACGCCTGCCTCTATTGCCCTGAGTTGAAGGTGATGATCAGCGGCGACCAGGTGCTGCCCAGGATCTCGTCCAACGTTTCGGTGTTCCCGACGGAGCCCGACGGCGACCCGCTGACCGACTGGCTGACCTCGCTGGCGCGGATTCGGACCAAGGTCCCCGACGACGTGCTGGTGCTGCCGGCGCACAACGACCCGTTCCACGGCCTCCACGCGCGGATCGACCACCTGATCGGCGGCCACGAGCGCGGGCTGGCGCGGCTGCGGAAGCTGATCGTCGAGCCGAAGCGGGTGGTCGACGTCTTCCACGTGCTGTTCCGGCGGCCCATCGACCAGAACCTGCTGGGGCTGGCGACCGGCGAGAGCCTCGCCCACCTCAACTGCCTGATGGCCCGCGGCCAGGCCACCCGCACGCGCGACGCGCAGGGGGTGGACTGGTACCAGGCGGTCTAGGCGATCGCGGAGCGCCCGCACCGGCCGCGCAAGGCTGCGCCGGTCAGGCCGAAACCGGCGATCATCAGGGCCCACGCGGCGGGTTCCGGAACGCCGCCGCCGATCGGCCCGACGCCGACGCTGTCGGACAGGAACATGCCGCCGGTCGGATTGCGCAGGTTGACGTAGTCGAGCGAGCCGAATTTGGCCCACAGCTCGACGGTTCCGAAGTTGGAGACGCCCGGAGGGGCGCAGCTCTTATCGTAGACCCGGCCGGACCCGATGCTCGGCGCGCTGCCGATGTAGACGAAGTCAGCCTCGTCCTGGCGGGTCTGTTCGTTGGTGTCGCAGTCGATGTCCCCGTTCGCCGCCTGATTGGTCACCATGACGATGGAGTCGTTGAGCGTCTGGTTGAACTCCGGCGTCGACGAGTGGGTCGACAGGGTGAAGTTCAGCGTTGTCGGGAAATTGGTCGCCGGATTGCCGCTGCCGCCCACCCACTGGCCGTTGGTGAAGCCGATCGTTCCGAGCAGAAACGAGTCACCCGTCGAGACGTTGTTGAAGCCCAGCGGGTTGGGCGTGAACGAGACGATGTTGTCGAGCGCGCCGGGTACGTTCGCATAGACCATATCCACGGAATGGCCGCTGAGCGGCGCCGTGCCGCCCGGATAGAGGAAGCCCGAGCCCGCGTCGCCGTTGACGCCGTTGACCGTGGGGGTCTGGCCATTCACCGACCCCACCAGCAACCACTGGCTCATGTCGGCGAGGTTGGCGACTTTGGTCGAGCCAAACGGGCCGCTGAAACCGGTGAAGCCGAAGGTGATCGTGCCGGATCCATGAGCGGCCTGCGCCGCGCTTGCCGCCAACGCCAGACCGCCCGCCGCCAAGGCGGCCACAAAGAACTTGCGCATCCTGCCTACTCCGCTTTCGGCCGCGGGCCGGTAGAGCGAACGCCGCGGCGCACTGAACTGAGCAGCGCCCCACCGGCGCCCCTGTTGACGCCGCTATCCTGCGTTGAGGTTTCGTCGGGTGACTTGAACGAATGCGACCGGAGCCGGGATTAAGGATTCCCAGTCCGGGTATCGCTGCGCGCCTTCGGTGCGATAGCATACGCCGTAAGCCGCAGTTGGAGCCGCAATGACCGAGCACGTGCTGATCGAGACGTCCGGCGGGGTGCTGACCCTGACCTTGAACCGGCCGGAGAAGAAGAACGCCCTGACGCGGGCCATGTACCAGGCGCTGGGCGACGCCATCGACGCGGCCAACGACGACAAGGCCGTGCGCTGCGTGCTGATCCAGGCCAATGGCGATGCCTTCACCGCCGGCAACGACCTGGGCGACTTCGCCGCCGTGAACGCGGGCGACGCCAGCGCCGGGCGGATGCACGATACCGGCAACCCGCTGCTGATCGCGCTCGGCCGGGCGAAGAAGCCGCTGGTGGCGGCGGTGCACGGCCGCGCGGTGGGCGTGGGCGTGACCATGCTGCTGCATTGCGACCTGGTGTTCGTGGCGGACAACGCCCTGCTGACCACGCCGTTCGTCAACCTGGCCCTGCTGCCGGAGGCGGCCTCGTCGCTGCTGCTGCCGGCGCGGATCGGCCATGCGCGGGCGTTCTCCATGTTCGTGCTGGGCGAGGCCGTGGACGGCGCGACGGCGGCGGCCTGGGGCATCGCCAACGCCTGCGTGCCGGTGGGCGAGCTGCGCGCCCGGGCCCGGGCCGCGGCCGAGGCGGTCGCCGCCAAGTCGCCGACCTCGGTGGCGATCACCAAGGGGCTGATGCGCGACGTGGAGGCCATCGCCGCGCGCATGGCGCTGGAAGGCGGCCATTTCTCCAGCCAACTCCGCTCGCCGGAAGCCAAGGAGGCCTTCGCCGCCTTCGCCGAGAAGCGCGCGCCCGATTTCTCGAAGGTGAGCTGAGATGCGGATGTCGAAGGAAGCCACGGGGGTGCGCGCTTGACCGTCAACGTTCGGGTCGCCTCGCCGGCCGACATCCCGCTGATCCTCGGGTTCATCAAGGATCTGGCCGAGTACGAGCGGCTGCTGCACGAGGTCGAGTGCTCGGAGGCGGATATCAAGCGCGACCTGTTCGGCGAGAACCCGCGCGCCTTCTGCGACATCGCCGAGGCCGACGGCGTGCCGGTGGGCTTCGCGCTCTGGTTCTACAGCTACTCGACCTTCCGGGGCCGGGCGGGGATCTATCTGGAGGACCTGTTCGTGGTGCCCGATGCGCGCGGCGTGGGGGCGGGCAAGGCGCTGCTGCGCCGGCTGGCGGAGCGCTGCGTGGAGGCCGACCTCGGGCGGCTGGAGTGGTCGGTGCTCGACTGGAACACGCCCTCTATCGAATTCTACGACAGCCTGGGCGCCATGCGGAAAGAGGGCTGGACAGTGCGCCGGCTCTATGGCGAGGCCCTGGAGGCGCTCGCCGCCTCATGAGCGCCCCGCCCAAAACCGTGCTGACCGCCACGCCGGACGAGGAGGCCGCGATCATCGCCGCCGTCCGCGCGGCCGAGGGGCACACGGTGGCGGGGCCGGAGCATGTGGACGGCCTGCTGGCCCTGCTGGCCGATCCTCGGGTCTCGGACCCGATCTACGACATCCCGCGGCCGATTAGTCGCGAGACCGTGGCCAAGTGGGTGGCCGACAGCGAGGCCCAGCGCCAGCTCGGCCGCTGCCTGCTGACCGTGAACTTCGACGACGCGGGGCAGGTGGCGGGCTATGCGCGGTTCAGCATCTGGCCGGAGCGCTCGTCCGGCGAGCTGGCGGGCGCCCGGCGCGCCGACCTGCAGAACTCCGGCGGCGGCCGCGACGGCGTCGCCCGCTCCATCGCCTGGATGTTTGAGGTGCTGAAGGTGCGGCTGATCGGCCTGACCGCCGCCCTGGACAACGTCCGCTCCGCCAAGGCCATCGACGGCGCAGGTTTCACGCGCATGGGCGAGGTGGAAAGCGTCAAGCCCGACGGGACCACGCGGCGCTCGCTCTACTGGGAGCTGACCCGCGACGAGTGGGTGCGCCGGCACCGGCTGTAGGGCCGGATCGGCGGCCGCGCGGTTGGGGTAACACGCGGCCGCCGCCCAGTTCAGCCGGCGGGGGAGCGCCGGCTGGCAGGCCTAGGGCCGGGCTTCCAGCACCATGTTGAACGGCCCTTCCGTCGCGCGGCGCACGCGGCTGAAGCCCGCGCCCGAGAGCACCTCGCTGAGCTTGGCCTCGCCGGCCTGGGCGCCCAGGGCCTCGCCCACTTCCTGGTCCATGGAGGTCGGCACGCAGATCATGGTGGAGGCATTGTAGTAGAGCCGGCTGACCGGGCTCGCCACGTTGTCGGCCGGCGTGTCGCCGGCGATCGGCTCGACCAGCATCCAGGCGCCGTCGGGCTTCAGCAGCTTGCGGATGTGGGCCGCGGCGCCGCGCGGATCGCCCATGTCGTGCAGGCAGTCGAACATGGTGATCAGGTCGAAGTCGCGCTCGGAGATCTCCTTGGCCGGGGCGCACTCGAAGCGGACGCGGTCGGCCAGGCCGTGGGCCTTGGCGTGGGCGTTGGCCTGTTCGATCGAGGGCGCGTGGAAGTCGTAGCCGACGAAGCTGCTCTGCGGGAACGCCTCGGCCATCAGGAGGGTCGAGAAGCCCACGCCGCAGCCGACGTCGGCCACCTTGGCGCCGGCCTTCAGCTTCGGCAGCGCGCCGTCGAGCGACGGCAGCCAGGCCTGGACGATGGCGTTGACGTAGCCCGGCCGGAAGAAGGCGCCGACCGCGCAGAACAGGCAGCCGCTGCTCTCGCCCCAGGCGACGCCGCCGCCGGTCTTGAAGGCCTTTTCCACCTTGGCCTGGCCGTTGATCATCTCCGCGGCGAGGTCGAAGGCGCCTTCCAGGTAGACGGGGCTGTCCTTGACGACGAACACCATGGCCTGTTCCGGCGAGAGGCTGACGCGGTTGGTCGCCCCGTCCAGGGTGAGGTAGCCGTTGGCGACCTGGGCGTAGGCCCATTCGCGCACGTAGCGCTCGGTCAGGCCGGTGCGCAGGGCGAGCTCCGCCGGCGTCGCCGCGCCGTCGCGGTGCAGGGCCTCGAACAGGCCGAGGCGGAAGCCGATGCGAACGGTCGGCACGCTGTAGGCGCCGCCCAGGTCGCCGAGCATCTTGCCCACCAGGGCGCCCAGCTTGTCGTGGTCGATATCACTCATGGTCTCAGTCTTTCTCTCGGTAAAAGGTAGGCGAGCGCACTGGGGGGAGGGCGCCGCTTGGGGGTTGACCCCGGGTCGAACTGCTCTAATGTTCGGTCGACCGACCGAACTTATGCGTCGGCGCGGCGGACGGAGTCAAGATGGCTGATATTACCGTTTCGAAAGCCTCGGGCCGGGCCCCCTCGCCGATGCGCCAGCGCCTGCTGGAGGCGGCGGAGTTGTGCCTGTTGCGCGACGGCTATGCGGCGCTCTCGACGCGGGCGGTGGCGGAGGCGGCGCAGACCCCGCTCAGCCAGATCCACTACCATTTCGGCTCCAAGCAGGGCCTGGTCCTGGCGCTGCTGGCGCATCAGAACGAGAAGCTCTTGGTGCGGCAGACGGCGCTGATCGGCGCCGATGCGCCGGTCTCGGCGCGGTGGGCGCACGCCTGCGACGTGCTCGAGGAGGACCTGCGCAGCGGCTACGTGCGCGTGCTGCAGGAGATCATCGCCGCCAGCTACAGCGACCCGGAGATGGCGACGGCGGCCCGCGACCTGCTGGAAGGCTGGAACATATTGCTGACGCAGCTCGGGGCCGACGCCGCCGCCGTGCTGGGGCTGGGAGACGTCCTGACGGCGGAAGAGATCGGGGCGCTCATCGGCATGGTGTTCCTGGGCGCGGAGTCGATGATCCTGATCGACATGGACCGCCCGATCCGCAGCGCGCTGCGCGGCGTCGGACACGCCATCGCCCGGGTCGAGGCCAGAGCGAAGGAGGCCCCCGGTGCGCGCTGAGGTTCCCACCCAAACCGGCCACGTCGTCCGCGACGGCGTGCGCATCGCCTATGAGGTCTACGGGACCGGCGGGCCGACCCTGGTGCTGCTGCCCTGCTGGATCATCGTGCACAGCCGCAGTTGGAAGGCCCAGATCGCCGACCTGGCGCAGGACTGCCGCCTGATCGTGGTCGACGGGCGCGGCAACGGCGCCTCCGACCGGCCGGCCGGCGCGGCGCACTACACCCACGAGGCCTATGCCGAGGATGCGCTGGCGGTCATGGACCACCTGCAGGTCGGCGACTGCGTGTTGTTCGGCTTCTCCATGGGCGGCCCGCGCGCGGCCCTGATCGCCCAGCGACGACCCGACCAGGTGAAGGCGGTGGTGATGATCGCGCCCACTGGGCCCATGGATACGGCGGAGCGGGCGGCGCGCATCAAGGGCTTCATGACCCCACAGGAGAGCTACGAGGGCGGAGCCAGGTTCAGCGCAGGCTACATGCGCCAGGACTACGAAGGCTTCCTGCGGTTCTTCTTCCAGCGGATGTTCGTGGAGAAGCACTCGAGCAGGGCCTACGAGGACGCGGTCGCCTTCGCCCTGGAGACGGACGCCGAGGCGCTCATCGACAGCACCCTGGGGTCGCTGTCCGAGGGCCCCGACCTGGCCGCCGCCTATGCGGGCCTGACCTGCCCCGTCCTGCTGATGCACGGCACGGCCGACAATATCGTGCCGCTGGCGACCGGCCGGGCGGTGGCCGAACTCTGCCGCGCCGAGGTCGTGGAGTTCGAGGGCTCCGGCCACAGCCCGCACTCCCGCCATCCGGCCGCCGTCAACGCCGCGGTCCGCGGCTTCCTGCAGCGCGTGGGCCTGCTAGCGAAGCCGACCGCGGCGCCGCGGCGCGGTTCGTCGGCGCGGCGCGTGCTCTATCTGTCGTCGCCGATCGGGCTCGGCCACGCCCGGCGCGACCTGGCGGTGGCGCGGTCGCTGAAGGCGCTGAAGCCCGGGCTGGAGATCGAGTGGCTGGCGCAGGATCCGGTGACGCGGATGCTGGCGGCGGCCGGCGAGACCCTGCACCCGGCCAGCGGCCGGCTGGCCAGCGAGAGCCGCCACATCGAGGACGAGGCCGGCGAGCATGACCTCAACGTCTTCCAGGCGCTGCGGCGCATGGATGAGATCCTGGTGCGCAACTTCCGGGTCTTCCAGGACGCGGTGGAAAGCCAGCGCTACGACCTGGTGATCGCCGATGAGGGCTGGGAGGTGGACCACTTCTGGCACGAGCATCCGCAGTTCAAGCGCGCGCGCCTGGCCTGGATGACCGACTTCGTGGGCTTCGCGCCCATGGGCGAGAGCGGCGCCTCGGAGGCCGCCCTGACCGATGACTACAACGCCGAGATGATCGGCCATGTGGAAGGCCATCCGGGCGTGCGCGACCGGGCGATCTTCGTGGGCAACCCCGCCGATGTGGCGGACGACGCGCTGGGGCCCGATCTGCCGGGCCGCCGCGCTTGGACCGAGCAGCGGTTCGACTTCAGCGGCTACATCCTGGGCGACGACGTGCCGGACGCCGCCGACAAGGCCGAGCTGCGCGCGCGCCTCGGATTGCGGCCGGACGAGACGGTCTGCGTGGTGGCGGTGGGCGGCTCGGGCGTCGGACTGCCGCTGATCCGCCGCATCCTGGCCGCGCTGCCGGCGGCGCGGCGCAAGCGCCCCGGCCTGCGGACCATCGTGGTGACCGGGCCGCGGCTGTCGCCCGAGGCGCTGCCGCCCCTGCCCGGCGTCGAGTACCGCGGGTTCGAGCCGGCGCTGCCCAGCCTGTTGGCCGCCTGCGACCTGGCCCTGGTGCAGGGCGGGCTGTCCACCTGCATGGAGCTGGCCGCGACGCGCACGCCGTTCATCTACTTCCCGCTGCAGAACCACTTCGAGCAGAACGTGCACGTGGTGCAGCGCCTGGAGAGCTATGGCGCCGGGCGTCGGCTGGCCTTCGCCGAGGCGACGCCGGAGGTCATAGCGCAGGCGATGGATGAGGAATTGGCCCGTCAGCCGGCCTGGCGCGACGTGGAACGCGGCGGCGCGGCTCGCGCGGCCGGCATGATCGCCGAACTGCTCTGAAGGGGACGGCGAGGCTCTGATTCCCCTCCCTTAATGGGGAGGGTGGCCGAGCCGAAGGCGAGGTCGGGTGGGGCAGTAAGGGTCGAAATGCTGACTCAGCACCTGAACCCGACTTCCCCACCCTGATCGCTGACGCGATCTGTCCCTCCCCATTAAGGGAGGGAAGACGCCCTAGGCCGGCTGCTTCTGGGCCGGCTGCGAACCCGCGAGCGGGGCGCGGTTCAGATCGAAGAACTTCGGGGCCATCTTCGGGATGGCTTCCTTGATGATCGAGTCCACCGTCCAGCCCTCGCCCTCCGGCTTCGAGCAGGTCTCGATGGGCCGCGGCTGCGAGTAGAGGATGATGTTCTCGCCTGAGGCGCCGAAGATCTGGCCGGAGACGCTGGAGGCGGCCGGGGCGACCATGGCGACGGAGAAACGGGCCGGCTGGTCGGCGCGGATCTTCTCGGCCATCACCGCGCGGCGGGCCGCGGCGGCTTCGTCCTTGATCGGCACCGACTGGGTCATCCGCGTCCAGGCCACCGGGGCCAGGCAGTTCGCGCGGACGTTGTTGCGCGCGCCTTCCATCGCGATGATCCGGCTGAGCCCCGCGATGCCCATCTTGGCCGCGCCGTAGTTGGCCTGACCGATGTTGCCGAACAGGCCGCTCGTCGAGGTGAAGAACATGTAGGCGCCGTCGTTCTGCTCGCGGAACAACTCGATGGTGGCGCGGGCCACGTTGAACGAGCCGCGCATGTGGACGGCGATCACCGCGTCCCAGTCGGCCTCGGTCATCTTGTGGAACATCACGTCGCGCAGGATGCCCGCGGGATTGATCACCGCGTGCAGGCCGCCGAACGTCTTCTTGGCGAGATCGACCATGCCGTAGACGGCGTCGAGGTTGGTCACGCTGTCGGAGTTGGAGACGGCCTCGCCGCCGGCGGCGCGGATCTCTTCGCAGACCTTCTCGGCCGCCGTGGCGGAACCCTCGTCCTCGCCCTTCAGGCCGCCGCCGAGGTCGTTGACCACGACCTTCGCGCCTTCCTGGGCCGCGATCAGCGCGCAATCGCGCCCGATGCCGTTGCCGCCGCCTGTAACCAGGACCACCTTGCCGTCTAACGCGCCCATGATCGAAATCTCCCTAGGAATTATGGGAGGACAGTTATTCGAGGCGGTCGGCCTTGCGCAAGGCGGGAAACAGCCCGGCCCAGGCGCCGGTGACGATCAGGGCGCCCACGCCGCCGAACAGGGCCGCGCCGATCGGGCCCAGCAGGCGGGCCACCACGCCGCTCTCAAACTCGCCCAGCTCGTTGGACGCTCCGATGAACACTGAGGAGACGGCGGCGACCCGGCCGCGCATGGCGTCCGGCGTGACGAGCTGCACGAGCGTCTGGCGGACATAAACGCTCAGCATGTCGGCGCCGCCCAGCGCCGCCAGCGCCGCCACCGACAGCCAAAGGCTCTTGGAGACGGCGAAGACGCAGGTGGCCAGGCCGAAGATGGCGACGCCGGAGAACATGAAGGCCCCGGCGTGGCGGTGGATCGGCCGCGCGGCGAGGCTGAGCGCCACGATGGTCGCCCCGATGGCGGGGCCCGAGCGCAGGATGCCGAAGCCTTGGGGACCCACCTGCAGGATGTCGCGGGCGAACACCGGCAGGAGCGCGGTGGCCCCGCCGAGCAGGACGGCGAACAGGTCCAGGCTGATGGCGCCGAACACGATCTTCTGGTTCCAGACGTAGGCCAGCCCCTCCTTCATCAAGGTCCAGCGGGAGCCCGGATTGACGGTCGGCTGGGCGTTCTTGCGGATCAGGAAGGTCGAGAGCGCGGCCACCAGATAGAGGCCGAAGGTGGTGAAATAGGCGTAGGCCGGCGAGGTCGCGACCAGCAGGCCGCCGGCCGCCGGGCCGATGATCGAGGCGGTCTGCCAGGCCAGCGAGTTCCAGGCGATGGCGCGCGGCAGCAGCGCACGGGGCACCAGCATCGGGCCGAGCGCGGTGTTGGCCGGGGCGAAGAAGGCCCGCGCCGCGCCGAACAGGAAGCCCACGACCAGCAGCAGCGGCACGGACGCCCAGCCCTGCCAGGTGGCGATGGCCAGGGTCAGCACGGTGGCGATCTCGCCGGCGAAACAGACCAGCAGCACCTTCTTGCGGTCGTGGCGATCAGCCGTCTCGCCCGCCGGCAGGGTCAGCAGGAACACCGGGATGAAGGCCGCCAGGCCGATCATGCCCACCAGGAAGGCGCTCTCGGCCACCGAGCGGGTGAGGCGGGCGATGGCGTACATCTGCCAGCCCATGGCCACGCTCTGAATCTGCGCGGCGAAGCTGCCGGTCCAGCGCGAGGCCCAGAACAGCAGATAGTCGCGCTCTTTCAAAAGTTCGCGGGCCGAGGGAGGCGGCAGGGGCGTGGTCTCGACCATGTGCCGGGCGAACCTGCCCGCAGTCGCCATCTACCGCAACGCCGGTTTTCTATTCGGCGGTTGAGGCCGCCTCAGTCCAGACAGCGCTCGATGAAATCGGCGGCCAGGTCGATGGACTGCCGCGCCGTGGCCGAGTCGTTGGTCTCCCAGACGTGGGTCTCGGCGGCCCAGAGGCGCACGGTCAGGTCGCCGCCCACATCGCGGACCCGGTCGGCCAGGCGCACGGCGTCGTCGTAGAGGATGTCGCCCTTCGAGGCGTGGATCAGCATCGGCGGGAAACCGGAGAAGTCGCCGAACAGCGGCGAGGCCACCGGGTCAGTCGCCGAGCGGCCCTGCAGGTAGAGGTGGGCCATCAGCGCCAGCGACTCCATCGTCGAGCCGGTGGAACCGCCCATGGAGGCGGCGACGACGGACCAGCTCTGCAGCGACAGGTCGGCCCAGGGCGAGAGCAGCACCACGCCATCGGGCAAGGACTCGCCCTCGTCACGGGCCATCTGCAGGGCGGAAAGGGCGATCGCTGCTCCGGCGGAATCGGCCAGCACGACCACCGGCTCGTCCGGCCAGGTCTCCTTGAACCAGCGCCAGGCCGCCAGGATGTCCCCGACCCCGGCCGGGCACGGGTGTTCCGGCGCCAGGCGGTAGCTGGGCGCGAAGACCCGCGCGTTGGCGCGCGCGGCGAAGCGGGCGACCATGGCGGTGAGCCTGGGGCTGCGCTCGAGGCAGAACGAGCCGCCGTGCACATAGAAGACGAAGCCGTGCGGCTCGCCCTTGTGCGGCGCGAACCACTCGCTGGGGGCCGGCGGCGCGAGGTTGGGCGCGTGCGGCGCGGCGATGCGCACGGCGTTGGCGTCGGTCATGGCCGCGAACTGGGGCGTCGGCTTGAGCAGCATGGCGCGCCAACGCGCCATGAGGCGCTCGGCGGCCGGCCGATCGTTGATCCACAGATGGGCGGCGCGCCGCAGGGCCAGGGTGAGGATCAGCTGATTGCTGCGGAACCGCATGCGGCGGGCCAGGCCCCGCCAGCGGTCAAAGGCCGGCCGGGCCTCCATGTCCAGGAGCCGTACGCCGGGCGCGATCTGGTCAGCGGTCGAGCTTAGGTTCATGCTGCTCCCGGCCCCAGTCTTCGGAACGCCCGATGGATAACGATGATACCGGCGATGAGCCGTTCAGCCTAGTCGGGGCGATCGGGGCCTATGCCGAGCTCTATCCGGACATCGGAGCGCGGCTTCGTGAGATCGCGCGGAGCGACAATCCCGAGATCCGCAAGCGCATGAAGGCGCTGAGCGCGGCGAGCAAGGCGCGCGAGACGCGCCGGCGCGAGCATCTGGGCAAGGTCTGGGGCCTGACGCCCACCGAGGTGCGCCTGGCCGTCCACCTCTCGGAGGGTGGGTCGCTGGCCGGCTATTGCGAGGTGTTCAAGGTGAGCCTGGGCACGGCGCGCAGCCAGCTGAAGTCGGTGTTCGCCAAGACCGGCGTCAACCGCCAGGCCGCACTCGCCGCGCTGATCCCTCGCGCCTAGCCGGTGGGCGAGAAGTTGACCTGAGCCCCCTTAGGCCCTATTTGCGCCGGCCTCGACCACAGGGCCTTTGAGCGCCATGCGACGACTGCGACGAGCGATGCGCGAAAGCGCCATCTGACCCGCCCCTGCGATGCGCCAAGGCGCGTTCGCGGTTCTGTCGTCCTTGTCGTCGAGTTTTCAGTCCATGAGCTTTCAGCCCGCCGCGCCGGTTCCGGCCCTGACCCTCCAGTTCGAACGGCCGCAGGACGGCCCCGCCGTCGACGCCCTGATCGACCGCGCCTTCGGGCCCGGCCGCTTCACCAAGGTCTCCGAGCGTGTGCGCGAGTTCGCGACCTTCGCGCCGGAGCTGTCGGTGGTGGCCTGGTCGGGAGACCGCCTGCTGGGCTGCGCGCGGATGTGGCGCGTGAAGGTGGGCGGGACGCCCGTCACCTTCCTCGGCCCCTTCGCCGTGGAGCAGGGCGAGCGGAACGCCGGCTTCGGCGCCCGGATGATCGAGCGCGCCTGCGAGGCCGCCCGGGCCGCCGGCGAGACCCACGTCGTGCTGGTCGGCGATGAGCCCTATTTCAGCCGGGTGGGCTTCTCGACCGCCGCCGGCCGCCATGTGGTGATGCCCGCGCCGGTGGATCAGCGCCGGGTGCTGGCGCGCGCGCTCACGCCGGAGGCCGGCGACCTGGCGGGTCCCGTCACCGCCGCTTGAGGCGACGCACCGCGACGCCTACCTTCACCCGCATGGGGCAGGACACGGGCAAGGCCGGACTCGCAGGTGTGGCTGCCGCGGTGAAGCAAGCCCCCGGCCGGGGCCTGCCGCCCGTCCACCTGTGGAACCCGGCCCACTGCGGCGAGATCGACATCGTCATCAAGGCGGACGGTTCCTGGCGCCACGAGGGCGCGCCGATCGCCCGCGAGGCCCTGGTGCGGCTGTTCTCGACGGTGCTGCGCAAGGATCCGGACGGCTATTGCCTGGTGACGCCGGTGGAGAAGATGAAGATCACCGTCGAGGACGCCCCCTTCGTGGCGGTGCGGGTCGACCGCGACGGCGCGGCGCTCAAGTTCCTCACCAATGTCGGCGACGAGGTGGAGGCGGGGCCGGACAACGCCATCCGCGTCGAGATGGCCGCGGACGGTGAGCCCCGGCCCTATCTGCATGTGCGCCGAGGCCTTGAGGCGCTGATCGCCCGGCCGGTGTTCTACGAGCTGGTGGAGATGGCCGAGGAGCGGGCGGGCCCGGCCGGCCCTGCGCTCGGCGTCAGCTCCAACGGCGCCTGGTTTCCGATCGGGCCTGCGGCATGAGCCTGCGCGGCGGCCGCGGGGACCTGCGGGACTGGATCGGCGAACACCTCGACCCGCTGGAGGCGCACGATCCGGCGCATCCCCATTCTGTCCAGGGGGGGCATATCACCTCCGACTTCGACCTGAGCAAGGCCTACGGGCCGAACGAGGTCGACGCGCCGCTGACGCCGGCCGCGGTGCTGATCGCCCTGGTGGAGCGCGACCACGGGCTGTCGGTGATCCTGACCCGGCGCGCCGACACCCTT
>JACXTT010000907.1_pt1 | contig 50579 bp, 39 predicted proteins | sample 9270951 | NCBI WGS metagenome assembly JACXTT01 (sample SAMN15532306, study PRJNA645909) | rock metagenome | isolation source: weathered quartz diorite | place: Puerto Rico | collected 2017-06-21
GAAATTGAACCCCTGACCACAGTCAGGGGTTTTTTATTTTCGGGCTATGCCAAATTTATTTGGCAGGTAAACAAACTAAGTAATTGTTATTTGAATAGTGAAAGATCGATGGATTCTCCCATCATCTTATACCCCAGTTCGTTAGGGTGCAAGTGGTCATTTGCGCCAGCCTGGGCTTCGTTTAACAGCAGGGCCGCATCGGTTGGGTCTCTCATTGTTTTATCAAAATCAATAACCGCGTCAAAGTGGCCGCTGGCTCGTATCCAATCGTTAACCATGTTGCGGGCCGCATCGCGATAAGGCCTGTAGTACGAATTGTTTTTGAATGGCATTATAGTAGCGCCATACACCTTAATACCTTGCGCGTGCGCATCGGTTATCATTTTTTGGTAGGCCTCAATAAGGCCGCTTGCCACCTGGAAGGCTGCAGTGCTATCCCGCGTACCGCCAAGGTCGTTAACGCCTTCAAATACAATGAGCCACCGCACCCCGCTTTGTTTAAGCACATCATGCTCAAATCGGTTAAGCCCGGTTGGACCAAGCCCTCCTCTCAGTATAGCGTTGCCGCCAATACCCATGTTGAGCACACCAATCTGTTTGGTGCTGTTTTTTTTCAGGAGGCATTGCGCCAGTATATCGGGCCACCGGTTCTGTTTGTTTGTGCCTGATCCCCTGCCATCGGTGATCGAATCGCCAAAAACCGCAATTGCACCGGGTGATTTTGATGCCATTACATCAATGCCTGTTATCATATACCAATGATCTGTTTTTGCTGCATTAGTAAAATCGGCATCGGGTGCGGTATGGTCTCCCGCAAGCAGGTATGAAGTAGTGCGGGAGCCGGGATGCCCGGTTACTGTGGGTGACGTTTCGCCGAACAGAATAGTAATGGCTACTTCCATACGGGGCTGCAGGTCGAACGAAAGCGGATCTGAGACGACCTCAGCACCCGCGTCCATGGTTACCTCATCTTTACCATTAAACTTCAACGCTTTTATTGTTGACGCATCTATTGTGCCACTTCCTTTTGATACAGCTATTTGCACCACTTTCATGGTGACAGGGCTTTTACTAAACTCGTTTGAAAACTTTAGCCTAAGGCTTTTGCCGCCGATAGAAACACATACTACCTGGCGTAGGGTATTATTGCTCAAACCTGGTGCCGGGGGCATATTATTTGGTTCCACCAGTTGGCGGGCGGTGCCCCAGGTGCCCACCCATGTTTTTTGAAGTACAGTTGTATTTTTGTGATGGCGCGGTTTTGAATACGCGGTAAGTGTAAATGCACATAACAGCAAACCAGATGTTGCAATTGTCTTTAGTGAGGGCTTGGCAGACCACAGGTATCTAAAGAATTTAATACAAAAGGTAAAAGGGTTATACATGATCGGTAAAGTTAATAATATGCGTTCTGTTAAATTGTAGTTAGTTAAAAAGGTCACTGCGTCGCGCTAACCTTATATCCCAGTAAGGTCAGCATTTGCTCACCATATCTTTTCCCCAACATCCGGTAGCCCTCGGCAGTAAAGTGCAATCTATCGGCCCCTGCCGGGCATCCTGCTGATGAAATAACATACGAGTTGGGTACCACTTCGGGCAATTTTGCAATGAGGGCGTTCATACTGGCACATATACCATGCTGATCGGCATTTACTGTTTCGCCGGCAAGTAACGGGACTTTTTTGGGCTTGAGGTTAAGGTCTTTCAACAGGTTGTCATATACCAATTTCACCTTACGCGTCCACAGGGTATCGTTCGTGTTCGACTCGCCCTGGTGTAAAAGCACTCCCTTTACCACCCCGTATTTTTGCGCAAGCTTTGCCATTTCAACCAAATGGGCATAAGGGTTCCCTCCATATTCGTTAATCATGTTAACCATCCATGACGGGGCGGTTGCTGCATAGGTTTTATAGTTATCCTGGTCGAACAACTCGATCTTACAACCCGCTACCGATACATTAATAATACCAACTTTTATTTTTGCCGGCAGATTGGCTACCAGCGTTCGGCCAAAATAATCAGCCGGGGTTAGGCCGGTATAGCAGCGGCACAATGGCGGAACAGCTGTGTACCAATTCCCCTTCTTACGGTCAAGCGCGGGGCAGTCCACAGTTTCAAAAACCTTTAGCCGTGGGTCTACCGATACAGTATCCTGTGGTTCAATTTTAGCATTACCTTCCATGTTCGATTGCCCGAAGCAGAGGAAGATGTAGAAATTCTTATCCTGCGAAAAGGCATTTACACTGTAAAAAAACAGGGCGGTAATGATAAGTATGCCGGTCTTTATTCTCATTTTATTTGTATTTGTTAGTTATTCTACCCTGTTATTCAAAACGTATCCAGTCAATTTCGGTTGGGTCAGCTCCCTTTAAAACAATGAACAGGTCATGGATACCATTTTGCTTTTTTGCTATAGCCCCTTTTGATAAAGCCCAACTTATGCTTTTTACGATCTTTACACTACTAATGAGGGGGCCATCTGCCCTGTCGGCATGTACCTCTACGGTACTGCCATTTTTTGCAATGCCTTTTATCGTTAGGCTTTTAGCACCATTCTTGGCCATATCAACGCTATTGTACCGCACCCAGGCATTTTGTTTATTCAACTGTACTTTCCAGCCTTGCATACGGTTAAGGGTATCTATGTAATCGATTGTAGCGCCGGCTTTATCAATGTCGCTGTAACGGTCTATCTGAACCTCTTTGTTAGCGCTCGTTATACCAACCCCTCGCAATGTGGGCATTACTTTACGTATAGTACCATCGGCATTAAAAAACAAGCTGTCGGCCCTTATCGACCGTGCTTTATCAAAATGCGGAGACAGATCGTCGTTATGATAAAACAACAACCATTGGCCTTTAAACTCAATAATGGATTGATGGTTCGTCCAGCAACCACTGGCAGATTCATCCATTATCACCCCGCCAAACCTAAACGGACCCATTGGACTCTCGCTGATAGCATACTCCAGCCTTTCGGTTTTGTTAGCTACATGCGGGTATGTTAAATAGTAAATGCCTTTTCGTTCAAAAAGGTAAGGCCCCTCTTTCAATCCTTTATCCGGTAACCCATCAAGTATTTTGGGCTCCGACGCAAGTTCGAGCATATTATCTTTCAATTTTGCCGCGTATATATTGCCTTGCGCCCAATACAGGTAAGCTTGCCCGTCTTTATCGATAAAAACATTGGGGTCGATGCCGTGTACACCCTTAATCGGTTCATTTTGTGGTATAAACGGCCCGTATGGTTTATCGCTCAAAGCCACACCTACGGTAAAACCTTTGCCATTTATGCCATCGGCTTTTGCGTTTGTTGGAAAGTACAGGTAGTATTTGCCATTTCTGAAAATGCAATCAGGCGCCCACATGCTGTAAGCGGTCGGGTCGGCCCAGGGAACGGTGGCCTGGCTTATTAACACGCCATGGTCCTTCCAATCAGTAAGATCGGCCGATGAAAAAACGTGGTAATCTTCCATACAAAACCATCCTACACGGCCATGCCCGGGGGTGGCAAGAATATCATGCGAAGGATAAATATATACCTTACCATCAAATACCCGCGCTGATGGGTCGGCGGTGAACTGATCCATTATTAATGGATTTTGCGCATTTGCTTTTATAGTAACAAACACTGCCATCGCACTAAAAAATAATAAAGTGGCCCTCAATTTCATATCTTATTTGTTTTTTTTCCGCGGATCACAACTTTTTGTTCCACCTTAACCAATTAAACCGGCTTGCCTTGTCGCATAGTTAACAGGCAAAATTCATCACATTAAAAACTTCCCGGACATGCCCTGTGTTCAGTTTCGTTGCTTAACAGCATAAAAATCTTAATTGTAAAAACTATATTGAAAGATCGCATTGGGGCATAATTGGATGCAGTGGCTGGGTTCTTCTCAATGCAATATATGTAATCGATTGCAATGATGCAACCAAAATAATTCGTTTGTAATTAATATATTGATAATCAATAGATTAAATTAAACTCCTTGAAAAGCATGTCACAAACAAAGTTTGCATGTTGGCCCTTAATAGGCCAACTTTATCGGCAGGAGTACCGTGGTAAGTAATTTTACGACAGGATGCTCGTAACCGCATTATTTTTTATTTATCAAACGGAATGGGGTAAGTTACTGGTAGGGCTAAGGTTTTTGTCACGATAAGTCAAACCGCCCGTGCGTCAAAAATCATCTTAAAACATGTGCCCTTATTTATTTCGCTGGTGACTTCAATTTTGCCGCCCAGGCTTTCTACCTGCGTTTTTACCATGTAAAGGCCCACCCCTCTGCCTTCGGTGTGAAAATGGAAGCGTTTGTAAAGCCCGAAAATATCAGAACCAGTGTTTTCGAGGTCGATACCCAAACCGTTATCCTGAATGCTGATCTCTATATTGTTATTCACTTTTTTACTGGTAATGGTAACAACGGGCGCTACGTTGGGCCTGCGGTATTTAATGCTATTGGATATCAGGTTATAAAAAATACTGTAAAAATAGCTCCTGATGGAGTAAACCTCCCCAACTTCCAAAAAATCGCAGGTTATTTTTACCCCGTCCTTTTTTAGCTGGGCGTTAATGGCGATTTTGATATCCTTTATTAATTCGGTAAAATTTATTGTTTCCCTTTTTTCGTTTATGTGGTTTTTAACCTGCAATATGAGGTTAATATCTTTAATCACGTTATCAAGCTTGGTAGCCGAATTAAATAGTTCGTTACGTACCATCATTTCTTCATCTTCGGTAAGCAGCGTTGTTTTGGCTACTTCGGCAAGGCCAATCATGTTGGCTACCGGACCGCGCAAATTATGTGATACGATATACGAAAATTGCTCAAGGTCCTGATTGCGTTTAACAATATCGGCCACCATTACTGATCTTTCCACATCACGGACCTGTAGTTCATGCTGGGAGTGTTCCAGTGCGCTTATATTTTCCTGCAGTTTAGCGGTCATTCCGTTGAACGAATTAGCCAGTATACCTATTTCGTCTTTTGCATAGGCCTTTGCACGAACGTTGTAATCGCCTTCGGCTATTTTTTGGGACGACCCGATGATCTCTCTCAAGCCTTTGGTGATCCCTCTGCTTACAAATATTGTTAGCGAAAGGCCGCTTATTTCGACAGTCAGGACAAGGCTAAGCAGCAATTTAAGGATAAGGCCGGTTAGCCACCGCGAGCCGGCACCCAGCGAATACGAAAAATCGTCCTCTATTTTGGTTAGCTGCGTGTTTACAGGATCGAGTCTGCTTAAAAGTGCCCCGATCTTTTGACCGGATGGTGAGGCAGAGTTTATTTCAGCATGAAGCTGATCGCCTATTCTTTGTATTTGTGCTATCATCATATCGCCCTGCGCCCATACATTTATCGCTTTGCTTAGATAGGATATTTGATGAAAACGTATCAAAAGTTTAATGGCCCTGTCAATATCATCGGGGTGAAGCCCTCCTTCTAAAAAACCTTGCCGCACTATACGCAGATCGGGTAAAGGTTTAGCCAACTCAACGCGGCTTTTATGATCTCCAAGATTTACTTTTAGAAAAGCAAGATAGGCCGAATAGTCTTTTTCATCATGGCTGGCACCATATTTTTGAAGGTTATAAAGTGCGTCTTTTTGCGCCTTAGACCACAAACCCTCCGCACCGACCAAAGTTCTTACGGATGAGAGCGTGTTGATGGCGAACATCAATGTCATCAATTCGATGGCTATCAGCATGGCCATGATACCGACTGTAAAATATAGTTTTTTGGCTATCGAGATATTTCGGAGCCTGCTGATAACCGATAGTTTTTTCATTAATACAATACCGTACTGCTATTTAATTTAGGGAAAAACAAACAACACAACCAGCTTAATAAATACAAGCCAAGGCTATTACAGCGAAAGATAAAAAAAATTTCAATTGGTTGATATTGAGAACACAGTGTAATAAAAACTATTTTACAACGAATATTGAAAATAAGCCATGCCCATTGATAACCATTGGCAGTTAGGCCAAAGGCCAACTTTTATTTGTGTTACATCAAAATTTATTTGCTTAAGTAAGCGAGAGAAGGTGCAGGCGTTACCTCTGACAGGATATACCGCAATTTACTGTACAGATATCATGATCTTACAACCATACAACAAGCATTTATGAATGCTGCAATCTATCGTTTTGCCATACAGTGTAACACGTTTAACCCTTTTACATTTAACAATGTGCTTTTCTTTGAGATGATGGTAATAACCGTTTGCCCGGCCATTAGCAAACATGCCGAAGTATTGTCCCGAATTATCAAAATACGACGTATCAAATGTGGTGAGTTCAACCATGCTCCCAAAACGTGTCCGTAAAATTGAAACTGTATCAAAAAACCCAACCCCCGGCAATGGAAACCCGAATATGTTATACTCGTTAGGCCCTGCCTTTTCGTAGCAAAAACCATCAAGGTCTTCGTTTATAATATGACTTGCGGTAATGATCTTATTAAAAAGCCGGTTTTTTTCAAACTGCTTTATAAAATAGTACAGATCGGTAGTAACCGTTGGTTGTGGCGATATTGCAGATAATAGTTGTTCCATAAACAGCCCTGTAAGCTTTTACAAACTTAAATAGCATGTATTGATGAGGGGTTCAAAAATTGCTGTTTTTGCACCAAAATTGGCCTTAAGTAATTTTTTTACAGAAGCGGGTATAGCTTTTAGCAATACCTGGTATGCGCGGGCAAGCCTAAATGAGACCTAAAAATCACTGATAACTTTCCTCGCTGAGCGGATGTTTGACAGACCTCAGATAGTCGGATGGTGAAATATTGTACCTGGCCCTAAAACAGGTACTGAAGTATTTGGGACTGCTAAAACCTACCGTATAGGCAATTTCGGCTACGTTTCCGCTACCTGCGTCAAAATACTGCTTTGCACGTTGTAAACGCATATCTCGTACAAACTCAACCGGGGCAACTTGTGTTAAGCTTTTAAACTTTTTATAAAAATTTGCCCTCCCCATGTTGACCAGATGAGAAACCATTTCAATATCAAAATCCGGATCGGCCATGTTCTCGTCAATAATGCGCAGCACATTTTTGAGAAACACCTCATCCTTTGATGTAACAAATATCTCACCAGGGGCCAGGCTAACCACCTTTTTATCGCCGCTAAGTTTTTCAAATAGTTTTTTCCGCTGTTCAAGAATATTATTGATGGCTGCGAGCAGCAGTTCATTTTTAAAGGGCTTGCTCAGGTAATAATCGGCACCATAATTCAAACCGGTTATCTGGTGTTCAACCGCGCTGCGGGCCGACATCAGTACAACGGGTATATGGCTCGTACTTATATCATTTTTTACTTTATCGATAAAGGCTATCCCATCCATCCCGGGCATCATTACATCGCTCAAAATAATATCCGGCATTAGTTGTTTTAGTTTCTCTAACCCTTCTGATCCATCTGCGGCTGTTTCTACCCGGTAAATTTCGGCTAACTGCATCCTCAGAAACTCTCTCATGTCCAGGTTATCTTCAACCAAAAGCAACAGGGGTGCATCGGGTTTGTGTAAACGGGTAGTAATGCGCTCAATTATATTGCTGTTAACCATACCCTCGTGCACCTGTTTCTCTTCTTCCTTAGTGGTATTGCCTGTCTCGCCCACGTCGTGGTACGGCAAAGTTATTTTAACAGCTAAGCCACCCGTCAAATTGTTAAAAGCGGTTATCGTTCCGCCATGAAGCTCCACCAGTTCTTTTGAGAGGGCTAAACCAATACCCGTACCTTTACCCGAACTCAGGTTTGGTTGCTCGCCGCTATGGTAGAGTTCAAAAATATAGTCCAGCTCGGATTGCGGTACTCCACATCCCTGATCGGCAACTATCAGTATTAATTCTTTACCGGCTAAGTTACGGTCAATGCTTATCGTTATCGTTTTACCATCGGGCGTAAACTTATAGGCGTTACTTAATAAGTTATACATAACAGTTTCGATCTTGTCTTGATCAAGACAAACATCAAGTCTATGTTCAAAACCCTCAAAAACAAGATCAATATGCTTCTCCTGACGTATATCTTCAAAATGCTGGCTGATATCTTTAACAAATCCGGTCAATTCAAACCCGGATGATGAGACAGACGCTTTGCCATGCTGTACTTTTCTGAAATCAAGAAGCTGGTTCACAAACCTTACCATCCTGTTGGCATTACGGTCTACAATTTCGAGATACTGCTGCTGCCGCTGATCAAGGTTACTGTTTTTTATCAATTGTGCTATAGGGTTCAGTATCAGCATTAAGGGCGTACGTAATTCGTGCGAAATATTGGTGAAAAAGTCAAGCTTTAACTCGGTTAACCTGTGCTCCACCGTCATTTGGTGTTTAAACTTTAGCGCGGTAAACATGCTGCGCCAAATTACGGCACCTATTGATATCATAACCAGGGCATAAATAAGATAAGCCCACCAGGTAAGCCAGGGGGCTGGCAAAACGGTTATCACCAGGCTTTTATATGGAATGTTGGTATAATGCTCAGCATCTGCGCATTTAACCTCCAGGGTGTAGTTACCGGCAGGAATATTGGTATACGTGGCCCTTAGTTGGTTGGCATTGTCGTGCCAGTCGGTATCAAATCCTTTTAACCGGTACACAAAAGGTAAATGATTATCAAACCGGTAATCAAGCAACGAGTAGTCTAAGCTGATGACGTTTTGGTTGTGTTTGAGCGTTATAGATGGGGCATAGTTTATGCTTTGTTTCAATATACCTGTGCTATCGGCAATTGCGATCTGCTCGTTATTAACACGAAGGTTTGTAAACACTAAGTTTGCCGAGATGGGGCTTGGCTTAATGGCGTGAGGATCAAACATCAGGTAGCCATGAATGGTGCCAAATACCATTTTACCATCGTGCGTGGTTTCGCTGGTACTTTCTGAAAATCCTGCGGTCGAAACACCATCGTACGACGAGAAGTTTTTAATTTGCTTTGTTATTAGGTTAAACCTGGCTAAACTGCTTTTAGTGGTAACCCAAAGATGATCAGCGTCATCCTCAGCACAACTTAAAACATAATCATTTGCCAACCCATTTTTTGTCGTGTAGTTAATAAAATGCAGTTTGCCCGTATGAGGGTCTTCAACTGCCATATCTATACCGCCGCCTAAAGTTGCTAACCACATGTTGCCCCTGTGGTCGCGGTGGATAAATTGGATATCGCTATTACCCAGGCTTTCTTTTACTCCGGGTTGTTTATAATACACGCTAAATTTATACGTATTATTAGCCTGGCGCATCACAACAAGGCCCTGGGTAGTACCTATCCACAGCTCTCCTTTTTTCCCTGTTTCAATAGTTCTTATCTTCTCAAAGCCGGCCGGGTAATTATATTTTTGGGGATCAATGTGTATAAAGGATATTTTTTGTTTGCCCTGGCTTATCAAATTGAGGCCGGCATCAAAAGTTGCGACCCATATGCGCCCCCCCTTATCTTGTTTTATACCATATATTTGATCACTGCTGATGCTTTGGGGGTCATTATCATTATGCGAAAAACGAACGACACGATAAGCCTTATGCAAAGCGTCGAGCGGGATAGCCTCAAACAAGCCGTCAGCTTTGGTACCCATCCACACATTACCATCGCGGTCTTCTTTAATCGTGTAAACCGAACCCAGCTTGCTACCGTTTAAATTGGCAAAATTGGCTGGTTTAAGCCGGCCTTGCTCAAGCCAGTACACCAGGCCTGCTTTCGAGCATATCCATAGCCGGTTTAGTTGGTCAACACAAAGCCCCCTGATCTCGTTATCTGATTGAAATACACCCGATCCACTTACTAAGTGCTGCTCAAAAGTATGAGGTTGAAAAATTACTTTTTCGACGCCGTGCTCATCGGTATGCAACCACATCACCCCTGATGGGTCGTAAAAGGCTACCGAAACCAGGTTTGAGAAAACGCGGTCTTTTGCGCCCGGCTCATTGTGAAAATAATTAAAAGTATCTGCCTTTTGGTCATAGTACCCAAACCCGCCGTCGCGCAGTATACACCAAACTGTGCCATTTATATCTTCAAACACTTTAAAGTGGTTTCCCGAGTTAAGGTTCTTGGCGTCGTTTTTTTGAAGATAACGTTCAAAAGTCCCCCGCTTATCAAACCGGAAAACACCTTCTTTATCGGGCTCTACCCAGATATTACCCTGCCCGTCTTCAAACATGGTATGGAGTGGTGCTTTATCGGGCGAAATATATTTTTTAACCGACAGGCCTTTCATATCAATAACCGCCAACTCACCTGCCCCCGATGTTACATATACCTTGTTTTGATCTTTGCTGATCAATATTTGATTTAAAGTTGAGTTGCTTATTTGAATGTTGCTGAACAGCCCGCTTTTTTTTGCATATATCCACAGTACACCGGTATTTGTGGCAAAAACTAATTTATCGGCTGCTTCAACACTGGCTTTGATCGCCGTTTTAGTTTTTGACGCGAATGGCTCGGAAAGGCGATAATGGCCGTTTTGCTGGTTAAGCCTTACCAGGCCAGCCGAAGTGCCCAGCCAAATATTGCTGCTGGCATCTTTTAAAAAACAATTGATGGTATTGGAAGAGATACGGTAGTTTGCACCGGCATTTGTTTTGTACCAAAAATATGATGTGGGTTTATTGTTGATGTCGGGAACATAAATGAGGCCCCCATTTACTATACTTACCCATAGTTCATTGTTTTCTAAATATAGTATTTTATCAAATATTACTTTTTGATGCAAGCCCAATATAATTGACAGCGAACGAAACTGCTCGCTTGTCTTACTAAAACGATATATCTGGCCATCGTACCCTTTTAACCATAATTGGCCGCTACTGTCTTCGGATATATGGTCAATCCTATTATTTCCGATCTGTGACGAATCGCTTGCAACTGAGCCGAACGACCGAAAGCGGTTGCCATCAAACCTGTTGAGGCCGCCCCGGGTACCAAACCACATATACCCTTCGTGATCCTTGAACATAGTGGTGATGATATCATGCGATAAGCCATCTTCGGTGGTGTAATGTTCTATTTTGGCAGGCATTGGCAATTGCGCCCAAAGCGGAAATGCCGCTAAATTTAAGCCTAATAAACAAAACAAAATTCGAAAAAGTCTTCTCATAAATCCCCCTCGCGTGGTGCAGGTTATGTAGTTCTTTATGGTATATATTGGTCTATCGGTACAGTTTGGCTTAAACTATTCACATGCCGACAGCTTTACTCAAAGATGAAAAATAAAAACGATAAATAATATGGGGTTGTGCAATCGGTTTAATCTTTTTTTAAAATTGTTCTTTTAAGTAGTTGACTGTTTTTAACAACATCGGGCCATAAACCTCCTATATTTCTGTAATCGGTATTTTTTCAATATTTGAACCTTTTGCATCAATATTTGAACCTTTTTTATGTACCATATTCTTTATATTTGCTATTACTGATCGTTTGTCCAAAACCTACATACGGAGGCGTCGGTCTATAACCAAATTTATAAACTTCAGGCTGTAAACTTTGTCATTCAGGGTTAAGGCTGTAAACCAAATTTAATTATGAAGAAACTGCTACATCAAGCTTTTCTAAAGCTACTCTGTGCACAGCCGCATGGTCCCGGCTTATTTTGATTATTCGGGTCCCTATCAAACCAGTCCTCAACACAATTATTAACAAACGTTAAGCCTATGGGTATTTATACAAAAACAACGCGGAGCTAACTATAAAACATAGCACCATCATCAAACTTACACGGCTGCCCTGGTTACCGTTAAATCTCAAACCGTTAAACTTATCAATGAACCTTTTATAAAACCTAAGTAAATTATGAATGTTTTTACTCAATTTTTATTTGACGACAAACACAGTCGGCAAAAAATCCAGCCCATTAAACGGCGCCTTTTTCTTAGTGTCGTTTTTGTTTTGACCATGGCCTCGCAGATATTTGCGCAACAGGCAAGTAAAACAGTGACCGGTACTGTACGCGATGATAAAGGGGAAACAATACCTGGTGTTAGTGTGACCGTTAAAGGCACAACTAAAGGGGCAATTACCGATGTGCAAGGCCACTATTCGGTAAAAGTTAGCGGCACGGATGCCACACTGGTATTTTCCTTTGTAGGCTACACAACTAACGAAGTAAAGATCAATGGTCTTACAACTATTGATGTAACCTTAAAAGAAAGTTCAAAAAACCTGAGCGAGGTTGTTGTTATCGGATACGGTACTGTTCAACGGCGCGACCTGACCGGTGCGGTGGCATCCGTTAGCGGAAAAGACATCGCCGCTGTACCGGTTGCCAACGTGGCACAGGCTATGCAGGGCAAATTGCCGGGGGTTAATATTACCTCGCAGGATGGGCGCCCGGGGGGCACAATAAACATTCGTGTGCGCGGCGGGACTTCCATATCACAAAGTAACCAGGCCCTCGTACTGATCGATGGTATCCCCGGTAACTTAAACGATATACCGTCTGATCAGGTAGAAAGCGTTGACATATTGAAAGACGCGTCATCAGCCGCTATTTACGGATCGCGTGGTGCTAACGGCGTAGTGCTTGTTACCACAAAATCGGGCAAAGGCAAAACTAATGTCACATACAACGGCTACGCTAAAATTAACAGGCCGATCAAATACCTGCAAGCGTTAGGCCCTTATGATTACTTGAAATACGTTTGGGCAAATGCTGCGGCTAATGGTGCAGCTTATCAAACCCCGTTTGAGCAGTTATATGGCCTGGGGGCAAATGCCGGTACCAACACCGGTGGCATTGAAAGTTACAATGGCTTGCCTATAGACGACAATCAAACGCAGGCGTATAAACAGTCGGTATCATGGAACCACGCCTTAACGGTAGCAAGCGGAACGGATAAAACAAAAGTATTGTTTTCGGCTACTTATAGCGATGATGAGGGGATAAAAGTACAATCGTACCAGAGGCGCGCAACCGCAGCTTTTAAACTAAGCCAAAAAATATTTGATAACGTTACGTTTGATATAAACACCCGCTACGCTAACACCCCAACGCTTGATGACGAATCGACTTCAAGTGGTGGCGGTTCAATACTTTCGTCAGCGTATCAATTCAGGCCTATCGCAACCAATCATATTTTAGGCAACCTTGGTGCATTAACAGCAAGCAATAACATATCGCAATTCGGAAAAAACGTTTTATGGGATAATTACAACCCCGTAAACCGTATTGCCGATTACGACCCGCTTTCACTCTCTCAAAATTTTGTAGGCATTGCCTCATTAAACTGGGAAATTGTAAAGGGTTTAACCTACCATACCGATTTTAGTACCAGCAGTGCCTGGACACAGCGTAAATACTGGTCGGGCGCTATATACAACGCGGGCTACACCGATGATAATACCGGTAACAAATTATTTGCCGGTAATGCCGATTATCGCAAAAATGATAGCTGGGGGATGCGTTGGGCAAATACTTTGGGCTATAACTATAATTTCAATGCTGATAATAAACTGACTGTATTAGCAGGTACTGAGTTTTCTAACTCGGGTGGTACGGGTATTTCGATACAATCCAGTAAATTCCCTTCAAACTTTACCGAAGAAACAGCTTTTGCCCAGATCACCAACGGTACCGTTGCGCTTTCATCAAGCGTAGCTAAGCCCGACAGGCTTAATTCGTACTTTGGCCGTTTAACTTATAGCTTTAAAGATAAATATTTGTTGACCGGAACATTTCGCGCTGATGGTTCTTCAAAGTTCATATCAGCCAATCGGTGGGGGTATTTCCCCGGTGGCGCTTTTGCCTGGAGGATATCGCAGGAGCCTTTCCTAAAAAATGTAAGCTGGGTTGACGATCTGAAACTACGGGTATCTTATGGGTCGGTGGGTAATAACAATATTAATTCGGATGCCACGGTACAATCATGGGGCTCGGTATCAGATCCGAGGAGCCAGTACGACAGCAATCACCAACTGCTAACCACTTATCAGTTAACCAGCACCAGCAGTTTGGCTAATCCGGCCTTGAAATGGGAAACCACCATTACACGCAACGCAGGTACCGATTTTAGTTTGTTTAACGATAAGCTATCGGGTACGGTTGATGTATACTGGAATACAACTTACGATTGTTTGCTGCAAACGCAGATCACAGGCATAACCGGCTTCACTACTACCATCGCAAATATTGGGCAGGTAAGTAACAAAGGTGTAGAGATCTCGCTTTTGGGTACCGTATTCAAAAATGCAGATTGGCGTGTGACAACAGGGGGCAATATTAACTTCAATAAAAACAATGTAGATAAGCTTGCCGATAACGTGACCGGCCTGTACGGCTCGGGCTGGAACGGCACCGCAACTTATCCGGCATCAGATTACCAACTGGTAGTTGGGCGCCCGGTTGGCCAGGTACGCGGTTTAATTTACGATGGCTTTTATACCCCTGACGATTTTACCTACAGCGGCGGTATATACACCTTAAAAAGTGGCGTTCCCGATCTTACAGCGGTATCCGGTGGTGTAATTCATGGTATGATAGCCGACAGGGCCCCCGGCCAGATAGCTTACCCAGGCTTACCCAAATACAGGGACCTGAATGGAGACCATAAGATCGACGATAACGACCTTGGCATTATTGGTAATACAGCCCCAAAATTTACCGGTGGTTTTAACATCAATGTTTCTTACAAAAACTTCGACCTGGGCCTAAACTTTAATTACAGCTACGGTAACGATGTTTATAACGCCAACAAGTTATTGTCATTGTTTGGCCCTAAAGAGGCAGGGGTTTATCAAAACAAGCTGAGCATCATGGCTAACTCCTACAAAATTTACGATGTAGTTAACGGACAGCTGGTACGGTTAAAAACACCCGACGACTTTAATAATGCAAACGCCAATGCCACTTTGCCGTTATCGTATAGCGAAACCGGCGTAACATCAACACTGGGTATTGAAAAAGGTTCGTTCCTTCGCCTTAACACGCTTACTTTAGGTTATAATGTACCTAAGTCTATCCTATCAAAAGTAAGGATAAACAACCTTCGCGTTTACAGCAGTGTATATAATGTGTTTACCATTACCGGTTATAGCGGGCTCGACCCCGAAGTTGGCGTTAACGATAATGCAAACGGGGCCATCTACCCTACTACCGGACTTGACTATGGTGCTTATCCGCGCTCACGGTCGTTTGTATTTGGTGTAAACCTTAATTTTTAACAGTTAAAACACAAAAAACATGAAAACATATATAAAATATATAGCCGCAGTTGCCTTGTGTCTATCTCTTACTAATTGTAAGAAAAGCTTTTTAGATGTAACGTCGCCGTCGAGTGTAGATGATGCCTTTGTTACAACAACAACAACAGAAACTTTTAAAGCACTCTCCTGGTGCTATGCCAACTACAGGCAAAACTGTATAATGGGGGTTTACCGGTGGAACGACCCCGTTGGCTCTGATGCCGAATATTATCCGGAGGATGGCTCAACCAATAACCTGAATGCCCAGGGCAAATCGGACCAGTTAAGTGTTGATATTGTTGCGCAAGGCTTTAACGGGCTTTACCAAACACTTGCGCTGGCCGCCAGGGTAGCAGGAGATATTGCCATTAAACCTGCTTACCAGGCCGACGTTGCGGCAGGCAGAACATCCGACTGGACCCAGTTGTATGGTGAAGCAATAACCATAAGGGCGTTTTGCTATTATCAGTTGGTAATGCACTTTGGCGATGTGCCTTATGGCTACGAAAATACCGGTGCCGATAGCTATACATTATCATCTCGCTTTGATATTTACGACAACCTGATCGCTGATCTTAAAAAAGTGGAGCCGTTAATGTACAAATTGGGTACCGGCAGCATTACACAGGAGCGTATGTCGCGCACGTTTGCCGATGCTTTAATAGGCCAAATAGCGCTATATTCAGGCGGTTATCAAACCATACGTACAGATGTAGCTGGTTTATATGGCAGCGTTACTTTTACCAAAAAAGGGAATGAAGCCAATGGCTGTGTATATGCCCGCCGTACCGATTACCTTACCTATTACCAAACGGCCAAAACTTTTTTGCAAATGGCTATTGATAATAAAGGAACGTCTGGCTTAATTACCGCCGATGCCAGGGGCGCTGGCATTAACAATCCGTTCCAGCTCCACTTTCAAAATTTTGCAAACCTGACGTTAAGCCCCGAATCATTGTTCGAAATAGTGAACGTTAGCGGTGCTTTAGCTGCAACCAATAGCGAATACCCGTATGCGTTTGGCCGCCCGTCAGACGGTGGCAGCTCTGCTGCAGCACCTAACAAAGTGTTTGCCGCGTTGCGTATCGTTCCTACCGTTTATTACGGAGAGTTTTTAAATGCCGATAAACGCCGGGATGCCAGCGTAGCGGTTACCGCAAGCAACGGCGATGGTAACGAAAAGATGGTCACTTTTGTGCCAGGCAGTAAAAGTGCCGGTGGTATAGCAACCAATAAATGGGACGATAACCGCATGAACCCACCTTACGTTGCAGCGCAACGTAACTCGGGTATGAACTGGCCCATTTTAAGGATGGCGGATGTTATTTTAATGCTGGCCGAAGTTAAAGCTGAACTGGGCGAAACCGACGCAGTTACACTCGTTAACCAGATCAGGGAAAGGGCTTTTGGCAACGCTAAGTATGACCTGGGTGCACTATCGGGCCAGGCATTAAAAGATGCCATACTGGAAGAGCGTAAACTGGAGCTGCTGGGCGAAGGTACACGCCGCTGGGACATGATCCGCTCGGGCACCTACTCCGAAAGGGCTATAGCTATTCAGCAGGAAATAGCAACTACTATTAACGACCTTAAAACGCTGGGCTACCATCACTTTGCTAATGGCAACGATTTCCCCGCTTACATTTATACCAAAAAGGTTGCGTTAGCTAACCCTTTAACTTTCGATTGCCCTTCGGCTGATACTATTGTCGCCAACGGGCCGGTTTTAAACACCGCTACTTATCCTGCCTGGAGGGGGCAATACAATTACAGCACCTTAGCAGCTGTAGCCAGTAAGGTAACCGGTACCACGCACAATATAGCAATACAAGGCTTGTTCAGGTATATTAATCCGGCAGGCCCCGAAGCCGCAGCACTGGTTGCTGCCGGATATGCTAAAACTAACTGGGGAGTTGATATGACTGCTGCCGCTGCCGTTCTCGCTTATCAACGGAATATCCTTTCGGGGATAACCTCAGCCGGCGACCCGCCAAGGTACTACTGGCCTATCCCTTCAGAAACTATCAGTAAATCGAAAGGACAGGTTACAAATGGCTATGGATTGCCGCAACAATAGGTAATACTAAAAGGCATATCGTTTTTTGGCGATACCATGTTCATAAAAAGCCTTTAGCGTACGCTAAAGGCTTTTTGCTTTTTTTTGCGCATCATATACCCAAATAAATAAGTTTGCCTAATTTCCTGACTAACTATTCCCAGGGTTTCTTCCTCTCTCCCAGAGCCTTAAGTATAGGATATCCAAAATAATATCTATACCTTCACCAACCAACCTTATTACGATCATGAAAAAAATACTTAACTCATGCCTTTGGGCTACGTCATTTGTTTTACTATGCCGGTTTACGGCACTCGGCATCGATCCAAAAGATACCCGGATGTTATCACAGCCAGCAGTGAGCAGTACACATATTGCTTTTATTTATGCCGAGGACCTGTGGGTTGCCAATTTAGACGGCTCACAACCGCGCAGATTGACTATAGACGAGGGTATTGAATCAAATCCCATGTTCTCGCCCGATGGCAGCATGATCGCTTTTAGCGCCCAATACGACGGTAATACCGATGTTTTTGTTATCCCGGTTGATGGCGGTATCCCAAAACGGCTAACCTGGCACCCATCGCCCGATATTGTGAGGGGCTTTACACCCGATGGTAAATCTGTTCTGTTTGCCTCGGGCCGTGTGTCATTTAACAATAGGTATGCGCAACTGTTTACTGTACCTGTTACAGGCGGCAAAGAAACCCAGCTCGAAATACCGAACGCCTATTATGCAGCTTACTCTCCCGATGGTAAGTACCTGGCCTATACCCCTATTGCCGATGCCTTTAAACAATGGAAAAATTACCGTGGCGGCTCTGAGGCCAATATCTGGTTGTTCTCGTTTGCCGATAAAAGCATCGCTAAAATTCCGCAGCCAACCGGCGGTTGTAACGATGTTAGCCCGATGTGGGTAGGCAGCACCATTTATTTCCGCAGCGACCGTAATGGTGAGTTTAATTTATACGCTTATGATATCGGCACCAAAGCCATCAAACAGCTTACTAAATTTACCGACTTCCCGGTTTTGAACGCGAACGCGGGCAATGGAAAGATCATATTTGAGCAGGCGGGTTACCTGCATTTTTGCGACCCGGCTAACACCACTACCAAAAAATTGACCATCGGTATCGCTGCCGACCTGCTCGAGTTGCGGCCCCGTTTTGCTTCAGGAGCAAGGTATATCCGTAGTCTGGATATTTCGCCCTCAGGCTCGCGCGCAGTGGTTGATTTCAGGGGAGATATCGTTACTGTTCCAGCGCAAAAAGGCGATTATACCAACATCACCTTAACAACATCCGCGCACGAAAAATATCCCGCCTGGTCGCCTGATGGTAAATGGATCGCTTATTTTTCGGATGCAAGCGGCGAATATACCCTGCATATCAAAGCCCAGGATGGTAAGGGCGAAGCAAAAAGCTTTAAACTTGGCGGCACGGGTTTTTACGCCTATCCAAAATGGTCGCCCGATAATAAACTGATCAGTTTTACCGATAACGGACGTAATTTGTATGTACTAACGGTGGCCGATGGCTCGGTTAAAAAGATAGCATCCGACGATATTTACACCCCTGGCCCTTTCCGGAATATAATGAGCGATTGGTCGCCAAACTCAAAATGGATAGCTTATACCCAGATAACGCAAACGCAGTTTAAAAAGGTATTCTTTTATTCGGTGGATGAGCAAAAGTCATACCCGGTTACCGATGGCCTGAGCGATGCCGAAGAACCCAAATTTAGCCGCGATGGCAAGTTCCTGTATTTTTTAGCATCCACTGATGCCGGGCCGGTGTTGAACTGGTTTGACCAGTCGAGCGAGGATATGCGCAAAACCAGTTCTATTTACCTGGTTACCCTGCAAAAAGAAACACCATCGCCACTGGCAAAAGAAAATGATGAAGAAGCCGTTAAACCTGATACCGCTAAAGCAAAATCAGGCGAGGCTGATAAAAAACCAGTTGTGGCATCGTCATTCCACATTGATTGGGATGGCCTGCAGAACCGCATTATTGACCTGCCTATTAAAGCGGCCAATATTGGCGCATTGGGTGTTACCTCCTCAGGCGATCTGTTATACCTCAGCTTTGAGGATGATGGCACCGGCATGCTACACAAATACAACTTTAAAAAACGCGATAATAGCGATGTGCTCAACATGAGTGGTTTTATCCTCAGCACCGATGGTAAAAAAATGCTGTATGCAAGTGGTGGTAAATACTTTATCAGTAACGCGGGCGAAAAGCCTGAACCCGGCAAAGGCCAGTTGAATATGGACGCCTTACAAGTTAAAATAGATCCGCCTGCCGAGTGGCCCGAAATATTTGACGAAGCCTGGCGCATTAACCGCGATTACTTTTACGACCCTAACTATCATGGCGCCGACTGGGCCGCCATGAAAAAGAAATACGCCGTTTTTTTACCCGATCTGGCTTGCCGCGACGATTTGAATTTATTGATCCAATGGATGTGCAGTGAACTATCGGTAGGACATCAACGGATAACCGATGCGGGCGATCACTTACACCAGGCCGGTTTTGTGAGCGGTGGTTTATTGGGTGCCGATTACGAAGTTGCAAATAACCGGTATCGTATTAAAAAAATATATGGCGGTTTAAACTGGACGCCTAATTTGCGCTCGCCGCTTACTGAGCCGGGCGTAACTGTACAAGCGGGCGAGTACCTGCTTGCGGTAAATGGTCAAAATATCAGCGCCGGTGATAACCTGTACCAGTTTTTTGAAAACACAGCCAATAAGATCACACAAGTTACCGTAGGGCCAAATGCTGACGGTAGCGGGTCGCACACGGTTAAAGTAGTACCGGTAGCCAGCGAGGCCGCGTTGCGCAACCGCGATTGGGTTGAAGGTAACCTGGCTAAAGTTACTGCGGCCACAAACGGGCAGGTAGCTTATGTATACGTACCCAATACTTCAACCGATGGCCACGATTATTTTAAACGGTATTTCTTCCCGCAGGCTAACCGTAAAGCTATTATTGTTGACGAACGTTTTAACGCGGGTGGCTCGTTAGCCGATTATTATATCAACCTGTTGCAAAACCCTTACCAATCGTATTGGCACCTACGTTACGGGCAGGACTTTAAAACACCGCACTCGTCCATACAAGGCCCTAAAGTGATGATCATAGACGAAACAGCAGGCTCTGGCGGCGATATGCTGCCCTGGATGTTCCATAAATTTAACGTCGGCACTATTGTTGGTAAACGCACCTGGGGCGGTTTGGTGGGTATATTAGGTTTCCCCGAATTTTTGGACGGTGGCGGCGTAACAGCCCCCAACGTAGGTATATGGACCAAAGAAGGTTTTGTTGTTGAAAATGTAGGTGTAGCGCCCGATATTGAGGTGGAACAAACCCCGTCGGATGTTATTAAGGGCAAAGACCCGCAATTGGAGAAAGCTATTGCCGTGGCACTAAGCGAACTGCAGAAAAACCCGCAGACCGAGCCGGTACGGCCACCTTTCCCGGTAAGGGTACGAAAACCGTAGATCTAACGATAGACAATAGAAAAAGCCCTTTGAGCAAAAACTCAAAGGGCTTTCTTATTTGCACTATATCAAACTTTGCCCAAAAGTGAGCAGGTTACTATCCGGATCAGGAATGGAAAACTCCATTTGCCGCCAGGGTTTATAGTCTAATGCGGTACACTTAACATGCTGGTCATTTGCTAATTGGTAAACCGCTTGTATATCATCTGTACGGATATAAACCTGTCCGTAATTTTCCCCGGGGTCAAGTGCTTTAAATTCGAAAAAGTGGATCTGGATATTGTCTTTCTCCACCATCAGGTATCCCTCATAGTCGGCGCTGCCAAACTCGGTAAAACCTAATTTATTGATGTAAAAATCCCTGGTAATGGCCTTGTCACGCATGGGCAGTTTAGGGTTGATGGACGTAAGCATATTGATCGATATATTAAGTGAAAGATAATGATCAAATCTAATGCAATAACATATACTATTCAAACAACTGTAAATTATCCAAATCTGCATTGCAAAAAGGGAGCTTTAAAAATCGAGGTCATTAACCATCGTTGCCCACAAAAAACAATTTTTGGACAATGCAATTCACTTTCGTCATGCTGTACTAATATTTCTCCAAAATTATCATCATCAGGCCAATCTAAACTATTAGTAATATTTTCTAATTTAAAACTCACTGATATGCTGACAATTATTAGTATGTAATAATTATTATATAATTTTTTCTTGTTTAATAAATAACTAATATATTAGCTTATTATTAAACCTAACCCACAACCTCATCATGATCAAAAGACTTGTAATCCTAATGCTGGCAGTCGTGGCATTTTCTTGCACGCAAAAATCAGCACCTACCGATGCGACACTTACTGATTCGGCAAAAGTTGTAGATAAGACCCCTTTTCCCGATTTCGGTTTTATGGTGCCCAATTATCAGGGCCCGGTTTTTAAGTTGAGCCAAAACTATCCGGAAACTGTACCTACCGGCCCGCTGCCTGCCTTTTTTCAGATGGATTTTAAAAAAGACTGGTACAAATACTTGGAGGCTGTACAAGCCTATTGCTTTGAAGGGAACACCGAAGTAGATTTTAGGGTTGAGCATAACAAAGTGCGTGGCTGGTACCACATGCCATGGCAGCATTTTGGGCCAAAAGGCCGCGAGGGTTTTCACGGGCTGACACAAGAGGCACCAGTGAAAGCTTTTCAACTTTCACCTACGCAAACTATCGATACAGCAGGTGCCATAGCAGTAGGCTTTTATAATGATGTAGCCGGATACACGGTTGGGCAGGTTTGGAAAGATCATTACAACCCCGATACCCTGCATAATGTAGCCTTTAAAAACGGTGCGGTACTATTTAAGATATTGTTTGTAACGTTACCCAAAGCCGAAGCGGTAAAACAAGCGCCATTTTTGGTGAACGGCATTTGGTGGGACGCTTACGCCGCACCTAACTTTAATAAGCCTAACAACCGCTTTAAAACACAGGTTGCCCTGATCCAGATGGATATTATGGTGCGTGATGACCGTGCGCCTAACGGTTGGATATTTGGTAATTTCCAATATAATGGAGCCCTTAATAAACCCAATAAATGGCAGAACCTGATCCCGCTTGGGATCATGTGGGGCGATGACCCTAATGTAACGGCTAATGCGTCGAACCCAACGCCAAAAGAAACGATCATCAACCCGGCATTAATAGAAACGGTGATAAACCCCAACAAAGCTGAACTTCCGCCAACGCATTTGGGATGGAACAGCCGCTTAAATGGCCCGGTTGATAACCCAATGAGTTCTTGTTACAGTTGCCACTCGACAGCTGAGTACCCGGAGGAATCGCCGCTTAATCCGCTCTTTTTTCCAACCCAGGCAGAGCGCGATAAATACCCTCCGGGATCGCCCGCATGGATGCGTTGGTTTGCCAATTTAAAATGCGGCACCCCATTCGACGCGGGGTCTAAATCAATGGATTTTAGTTTGCAGCTGGCCTCTTCTATCCAGTATTTCACCGAATGGAAGTTACAGCAGGGAGGTTTATTTGCATCGGCGTACAAGAAAGGGCCTATCAAAGTGAAACCATTGGCAGAACCTCCGGTAATGTCTTATGATTCGACCCACAAACACCCAACCCAATATCGCGCTAACATTCCAACCTTTCCCAAAAAATAAAACACATATTAAGGTTAAAAAGGCCGGGTGTAGCCCCGGCCTTTTTAACCTTACTTCATTTTCAATCAACAGGATAAAAAAGAGGATTCATCCATGGAAACATTAACTGGCGATAAAGCGCTTTTTTTACTCATATCTACTCATCTTACAGGTTTTAACGAAGCCGAACTACTGGGTACCGGAATGTTGGACACCTATTATGATTCCATTGTTAAAAATACCACACCATCAGATCTGCGGTATTTTTTCGAAAAAGCAGGCGATATTTTGGCAACGGGTAAAAAAAATAAAACGCTGTTATATGAGTCCATAGCGGTATACCTGATGCCGCTATCGGCATACGACGGGCTCGGTCAAAATATTATTATGCTATGGTACACTGGCAACTGGAACAACACGCCTGTTTCGGGGCAGGCCTATAAGCAAGGGCTGGTTTGGGACGCGGCCGAAGCCCATCCGCCGGGCGCCAAACAACCTGGCTATGGGTCGTGGAGTATGCCTCCGCTTTAATTATCTTTTCATTAGCGCTCAAAATTAATTATGGAAACCAAACATTATGATGTTGTTATCGTTGGCTCCGGTATAGCTGGATCGGTCATGGCTAAAACATTAACCCAGGCTGGCAAAAAGGTATTATTGCTGGAAGCCGGTTTGCAGGCGGGCATCGCGTTCGACTCGGAAGGCTCCTACAAAGCTTACCAGGGTTACCTGGATACTTTTTATGGCGCTGCTATTAAGGTTCCTAACTCCCCTTACCCTGACCTGAAAGATGCGCCTTCGATCGATATCATCGACATCAGTAACCCCAAAGATTCTTACCTGGTTCAAAAAGGACCATCCCCGTTCGCCAGCGACTGTGTGCGCGGGCCGGGCGGAACTACACTGCACTGGCTGGGCACTACCTTACGGATGCTGCCTAATGATTTCAGGATGAAAACGGTATACAACCAAAGTGTTGATTGGCCGATAAGCTACGAAGATATTAAACCCTATTACCAGATGGCTGAATTGGAGATCGGTGTATCGGGCGATGTTGGTGAGCAAAAATACCCGGATACGCCTCCTGATTTTTTTGGTAAAGACTACGTTTTCCCGATGGAAAAGATACCCCAGAGTTATTTGGACGGGCAGATCGCCATAAAAACAAACGGCTTAACGGTTGTGCTCGACCGGAAAACCTACGAACTAAGTTGTGTGAGTACGCCCCAGGGCCGAAACTCGGTACCCAATGCTAACTATCAGTTTGGTACCATTGAATGGGATGGCAAGCATAAAAAACTAAAGTTAACGGAACGCGACGGTGATTACGACCCGGTACCTTCCCTGTGGGACCCGTATACCGGCCAGCGCTGCGAAGGTAATTCGAGCTGTGTACCCATTTGCCCGGTGCAGGCCAAATACAACGCGCTTAAAACTTTAAAACGGGCCGATCAGGACAACCTGGATATCATTACCCAGGCGGTAGCCTCACAAGTTTTGGTTGATGATCATACCGGCGAGATATCGGGCATCATGTATAAAAGATACAAACACCAAAACTCACCCGAATACACCACTGCTACTGCAACAGGTACTATTTACGTGTTAGCTGCCAGCGCGATCGAGAACGCGAAAATATTGCTCGCTTCAAAAGCGGCCAACTCGAGCGACCAGGTAGGCCGTAACCTAATGGACCACCTGGTGATGTTGACCTGGGGGCTTACCAAACAAAAGATATACCCGTACCGAGGGCCCGGATCAACTACCAATATCCCAACCTTTCGCGATGGAGGCTTTCGCAGCCAGCACTCTGCCTGGATATCGCCGTTTGATAACTGGGGTTGGAGCTGGCCCGTATTTTCACCCGGATCGGACGTGAGCAATGCGCTGGCTGAAGGCCTGTTTGGCAAAGCTTTGCGCAACCGTATCAACGAGGTAGTCACGCGGCAGTTCTTACTTCATTTTGAAGTGGAGCAAAGCCCCGACCCGGCCAATAAAGTAAGTATTGATCCGCAATACCTTGACGCGATAGGCAATTACCGGCCGGTGATCAACTATAGCGTATGCGAGTATAACCTCAAATCGTTCGAGGCTGCGCGTACCGTATCTAATCAGATATTCGCGGCAAACGATATTGAGGACCACACGGTTTATAGCCCTACCGAAAACGACTATGTAGTTTACAAAGGGCAGGGATATACTTTCCGCGGTGCCGGGCATATTGTAGGCACGCACCGGATGGGTTTTACAAAAGAAGATTCGGTGGTTGATAAACATCAGCGCTGTTGGGACCACCCCAACCTGTACCTGGTGGGCTGCGGCAATATGCCAACACTTGGCACATCAAACCCAACCCTAACCATGACTGCTTTAACATTTATGGCTGCCGAAGCTATTCTTAAACAACTTGAATCTTAACCAATGAAACCATCATTCAGTCAAACAAATAATCCCAAACGGCAAAAGCTCATTAAGGGTGTCTCAGGTGAACCCGGCGGTAATAAATTACTCAAGGCCGGGATGCTGCTGGCCTCGGATATTCCGGTGCCTCAAATCAATACCTTGCCCAAATTACGCGACGCCCTGCAAACAGCGGTCGAACTGGAGCACTCCACCATACCTACCTACCTATGCGCTCTTTATTCTATCAAAGACGGAACTAATGCTGAATCATCGGCCATTATCCGGAGTGTAGTGGTTGAAGAAATGCTCCACATGTTGTTGGCGGCAAATATTCTTAACGCCATCGGCGGTAAGCCAGCTATTAACGTGCCACATTTTATACCCACTTATCCCACCTACCTACCCGGCAGCGATGACGCGTTTCTGGTTAATCTGGCTAAATTTTCGAAAGAGAACGTTGAGGTGTTTCTAAAAATAGAGAAACCCGCACACCATACCATGGATCCCAAGGCAAAAGGTTACGCCACCATTGGGGAGTTTTATGCCGCCGTTACCGACGGGATAAAATATGTCAATGCTCACACCAAAGGCGGCATATTTGTAAAAGATAAAGAATGGCAAAAAAGACAGATCACGGCAGAGCATTACTATGGCAGCGGCGGTGTTGCTATTCCGGTTTATAAGCTTGAAGATGCCTTGCTGGCGATAGAAGAAATTGTAGGCCAGGGCGAGGGTATTGACGATACTATTAACGACAGCGACGAAAAAATATTTGGCCAGGGTTTGGAGTACGCGCACTACTTCAGGTTTAATGAGTTGTACGAAGAACGGCTGTATACCGAAAAAGACACCCCAAAAAGCGGCCCTACCGGCCCTGCATTGCCTGTTGACTGGGACGCCGTATATTCCATGAAAATGAACCCCAAAATTGAGGATTACAAAGGGCAGCCCGAACTATTGGAAAAGGCGAGGGCCTTTAACCAAACTTATACGGCCCTACTCGATAATATTCACCACGCCTGTAACGGGCAGCCCGAACTGTTGATGAAGGGTATAGGCCTGATGTACCAATTGAAATACAAAGCAATTGAGTTGATGAACATTCCTTACAAAGATGGCTTGATGGCAGGTCCGACATTCGAATTTGATAAGGGGTAAGTTACTGTACTTTTACCAGCGATACATCATCCACGTAGCAAAAGGCGTTGGCAAGGCCATCTGCTATAAAACCGACCTCAACCTTACCGCCCTTTACCAGGATATGTTCGAGCGTTATGGTTTTCCACGAGGTGTTTTCGCCCTTAATACTTTCATGGAGGTTTCCGCCATCGCCTTTGGCATACATGGCCAATGAAGCAAAACCTGCACTGTTTTTCACCTTAGCGGTAAGTGTGTAGTAGCCATCGGTGAGTTTTACATAAGGTGTTGAGCTGACGGTTTGGTACACCTGGCGCTGAAAAGGGACATTATCAGTTATATTCAAACTCTTTTCACCAACAACAACTTTCCGGTCGGCTTCAGTATTCATATAGTTTAAAGCCGGCGAACCCGTGTCGAGCGAGATTTGATTACCCTGAATAACTTTTGAAATCCAACCTGTTAGCTGCGTTTGCACCGGTTTAATTGTACTTGGTACTTTTTTACGGTCGGCTTCAAAGCTGCCGTTCTTTACATAATTGTTATCCGCATTTACGCTCCACTCCCCTGTTTGGGCATCCAGACTCCAGGATGTTAGCGAATTAAAATACGGGGTTTTGCCATCAAATGATAAAGGGCACCATTGGTTATAACCCAACCCATTACCTGCAAAATCAGCCCAGCGGTCGCCGCAAAAAATTACGGTTTCTTGCTTGGTACCTTTTATTGTATAAAAAAAGCCTGTCTGGCTTATGTGGGCATAATCGTCAGACACGCCGTTCATCACCAGCATTTGGTTATCGGGTTTGTATGGGCCTTTAATGTTATCGGCCACCAGGTGATACGCATGTGAGCCATCCCAGCCATACAGGTCGGACGCGCACATATAGTACCTGCCCTTATATTTAAACATACAATTCCCCTCGCGGCCTTCGCCGTGATAAACCTCGGTACAATCCAATAAGTCGACCATGCCATCCTTAACGCCAATTTCCGAAACATAGATCTTATTCCTGCCTTTGCCATACGAGTAGATCAGGTACGATTTACCCGTGTCCTCATCAGTAAAAACGGTTTGGTCGCCGGTGTTTGGTGTGCCGATCATACCCATCATACTGATCTGCTGGTGACGGGTAAAGTCGCCGGTTGGGCTATCGGCCACGCTGATCAGCACCCCCGCGCCATGTTGCACCAACATGGCGTATTTGTTCAGCTCTTTTATATAAGCTACACCCAGGCGGCCAACCCAGCCTACACGGGTATCCGTTTTTAGCAATTCAGCTTTGGTTAATACATCGCGCTCAAAAACCCAGTGTACAAGGTCGGTCGAACTGTAACAAGTTACCGACTCGAACGAGTTGCCTTTTTGCGTTACCGATGGGTCATCGTGGTATAGTTCGGCTTGTTTATAATGTACGCCGTACCAGTAATATTTTTTTATGCCCCTTGCCGGGTCAGTAAACTTAAAAATACCTCCACCCTGGCTATAAATTGGTTTGCCGTCGGCAGTGTTCCAAAAAACATCGTTATGGATAGGATTTGGCTGCGCTTTCGCGATGTTGGTTATGCCGATGATGGCAAGTGACAAGGTTAGCGTGAGGAAGTAGTAAAACTTGTTCGTCATAGGTATACAGTTTGGCAAATTAGCTTAAACTCAGAAAATGCACGACGGTTTAGTTTTAAACCATTACATCGTGCATTATGCTTAACGCGACCGTAAAGTAAATAATAAGGCCGGTAACATCCACCAGTGTGGCCACAAATGGCGCTGATGAGGTAGCAGGGTCGGCACCGAAGCGTTTTAGCACCAGGGGCAGCATTGATCCGGCTAACGAGCCCCAAAGCACAACGCCTATCAGCGCAAAGCCAACTGTAAAAGCAATTAACAGCCAATGCGGGCCATAAATGGTGCTAAACTCGCTCCAGATAGAGATGCGCAAAAAGCCAATGATGCCTAAAACTGTGCCCAGCATTAACCCAGATAGTATCTCGCGGCGCATTACCCGCCACCAGTCCGAAATTTTTACTTCGCCCAGGGCCATCGCCTGTATAATGAGCGTTGAGGCCTGCGAACCGCTGTTACCCCCGCTCGACATGATAAGCGGAATAAAGAAGGCAAGCGAAATTACTTTGGTGAGCACATCGTTAAAGTGCTGCATGGTCGAACTGGTGAGCATCTCGCTTAAAAACAAAATAATGAGCCAGCCAACGCGTTTTTTCACCAGGCGCAACAAAGGCATATCCAGGTAAGGCTCGTCCAAAGCTTCGGTACCACCTATTTTCTGGATGTCTTCGGTATACTCTTCGTTGGCTATCCACAAAATATCATCGACGGTAACTATCCCTAACAAAACATTATCATTATCAGTAACGGGTAGAGCTGTACGGTTATTCATCCTGAACACGTTGATAGCCTCCTGCTGCGGGTCGTTCACGTTGAGTGCAATGAGGCGGTTATCCATCAAATCGCTCACTTTGGTCTCTGGGTCAACGAGTAGTATATCGCGTATGCGTATATCATCAACCAAAACGCCGTTAGTGTCAATCACATATAAAACATCAATGGTCTCCGAGTTTTTACCATACTTGCGCAGGTGTTCCAATACGCGGGTAACATTCCATGTTTTTTTAACGGTCACATAATCGGGCGTCATTAAACGGCCTACGCTGTCTTCTTTATAACCAAGCAAAGTAAGCGCCTCTTTACGGTCGGCGGCGGATAGTTGCTGTATCAGGGCTTTAACGGTATCGCCATGCAGTTCGGTAAATAAAGCGGTGCGGTCATCGGGCGGGAGCAGGTTTACCAGTTCGGCAATTTTACTGCCCGGCAGCTTTTTAATGATACGTTCCTGCTTGGGGAAATCGAGGATGCGGAATACGTTTACCGCGCGGTTTGGCGATAGTACCTCGATAAATTTAGGGCCATGCTCCGGCAGTTCGTCTATCAGTTCTTCAACGTCGGATATATTCAGGTTGTCCAGGTGTTCCCGGAGTAGTTCATTATCATTTTTCTCCAGCAGCAATTCAATTTGCTCAACCATTTGCTCCATAGGCCCGCTTTTTACATAGTTAACATTTCAGGTTTATTGATAGCAAAAATCGTTTTAATTTTTCATATCACCTTGCAAAAACCTTGTTATCTAAATGTTAAAAATGTCCCGGCTATCTGGTACTATTGATTTGAAGGCGCATTGCAATAGCACTGGTTAAATCCATTAATGGTAAAGTTGCCTATGCCGCACCAATAACCTTTCCAGTTGGTGCTATTGATATTATCCTGCGTAACAGGATAACTCATATTGTAATACAGGATGTATTTATTGCGATAGGCCGCACTGTCCAATATCTTTTTGCTCACTTTGGCCAGACTTGCGGGGTTTATGGCGCTCACACCGTAGGTCTTCCCAAAATCGTACTCGCGTGCCCATTGCGTGGCGTTGGTTTTGAGGTTTAAAAAGTAAGTTTGATAATCGATCAATTCGAGCGAGGTTTTGTTGTAAGTAACGGTTTCAAAACCAGGGTTGTTGTAAAACAGCGGACTAATTGCCGGTGTAACGTGTACATACGATACTGGTTTTGTTGCGTTGTACAACACCCTAAATTCATCCATGTGGGTATGGCCCGAAAAGTTTGCCTTGATCAGATTTGAATACTTTGTAAGGTGCTGGATATTTGTAAGGTGCTGGATAAAAGTATCATTGAACGAAGATGTCCACATCAGTTGCGTATTTTGCGTGCATGGTGTGGCAGGATTGCTTGGATTTACAGTTGGGTTGATATTGATACCCGGTGGTACATGGTCAACTATCCACAATTTGGTTTTGTTTGTGCTGGCCTGCGTTAATACCCCTTTTAGCCAGGCCAACTCGGCAAGGGCGGGCTTTTGGGTCGGCACATTACAATCCTGATAACCCGGTACAAAAAGCACTGTATTTAACAATATTGCCATTCCGCCCGACCCATCGCGCAGCGGGAAAGTGTAATATCCGCCTGTTGAGAACATCCTGATAAAAGCAGCATCCGCAGCAGCGTTATTATTATGTTGCAACGGTACCCAGGCTTTGGCAAACATGCTTAAAAAGCCGCCTGTTGGCGATATCTTATAGTCGCCGCAATACGAATCGTTATTACCCAAAACAGGCAATATAACAGTATTGGGAAAATACTGCTTAAACTTTAACGCCATGTAATTGATAGTTTTGGTAATAAACGCTTCCTTAGTACCTGGATACATGGCTGCGCTACTGCTAAATTTAGTGCCAAACTCGTGGCATAAAAAATCCCCGGTGATAATGATCATATCTGGCGACGGGTTTTGCTTTTGCATGGCCTTGAGTGCCGAAATAAACAAAGCGTAGTTAGAATCGTTACCAACCTGGCTTGGTGTTTTGCTCGCCAGCGAATCAAAAATAGCCGTCCATCGGGTATAATTAGCCTGGGTTAGCCGGCGTATCGGCGCGGCGTCGGCAAATGGGTTAAAATGAATATCAGAAACACTGAGGATATTACCGGTGCCTGTAGTTGGTTTTTGCCCGAACGACAGTTGCATGACGGCAAGCGTACTGAACAAAACAATAGCTATCTTTTTCATAATGTCAGGTTGTTAAGTAATTGGCAAACACCTGTATATGAATTTTATCCCCACAAAAAAACACCTACCTAAACACTTGTAACAGGTTGATATAAAAATATATTATTTCACTGAGGCCTGCAACTATTTTTAGGCGACTGGCTAATTAATACAACCCGTTATGGTCGGTCAATATGGCCATTCCGCTTTTACAGTCCTCGACGTTGGTGACGGTCCAAACCAGGCCGTACAGGTTATTGTATAAAAAATAAACATTTGTAAAACCCTGATCGGCCAATTGTTTGCAAACTATAGCCACATCGTGTTGAGCATCGTTAGGCCCCTGCATACTTGATCCGTAAACTAAAACCGGTGTCGATTTTGGCTTACCGGCCATGTAAGCAACTAAGCCAGGCATGGTATAATTATTAGCGTTAATAATATGCCCCAGGTTTTGGAAATTGTTTTTGCTTTTGTTTTCAAATTCGGCTTTAGGCCTTACATCGGCGATCACCAAACCCGGTTTGGTTGTTACCAGGCTTATGGTTTCTTTGGGGCCAACTGATATGTATTTTGTGGTGGTTACAAAAAGTCCGGCCCTGGCCTTGGATGGGGTGTTGGGCATGAAGGTTATCAAACCCTCAAAAAGCGCGTAAATGTTTGTAAACCCGGCTTTGCTAAACTTAATTGCGGCTGTAACCCCATCCTGTCCATTCAATCCATAAAACATAATGGGGCGTTGCTTAAACTTCGATAGCTCTTCCACTTTCTTATCAATATCCGCCAACGGAATGTTAAGCGCGTTCTTAATATGGCCGATATTTAAATAGGGAATGGTATCGGTACCGTTAAACTGGCTGACCGGCCTGAGGTCGATAACAAGGTTGTTTTTATCAGCAATGAACTTGTGGGCATCGTCTGACTGGATAAGTTTATAAGGCAGGTTACTGGTTAGCAGCTTTGGCTTTAAGGTAAACTCCTTATCGGTAGATTTATTGACCAACGACATTCCCCCGTTTAAACTGCTTACATTGGTAAAACCATTATCGGTCAATAGTTTACTTACCACCCGGCTGCGTTGACTGTGTGAGCAGTAAACCAATATGGGTTTGTTTTTATAGGGTTCCAGGTCTTTTAAATGATTTTTGATAGAATCTATAGGGATATTGATCGAACCTTTTAAGCGGCCAATATTTAAAGTGGTGCTTTGGCTGGTGTCCGCGTATTCGCCCGGCGACCGCACATCCAGCAAAAGCAGCCCGGGTGTGTTGTTGATGAGTTTAACGGCATCGCCAAAGTAAAGCGCTTTGTAGTTGATATTGTCAAAGCGTTGGTTAAGCTGCGCTTTAGCGCCAAAGCAAATGCAGCAGGCGAACAGGAGTAAAAGGCTTTTGGGTTTCATCGTCAGGTTAGTTAATTAGTTAGGTTTCAAACATTACATGTTTGACGGTGCAAAACCAATTATGTTACAATCAATGCTGCGGCATTTCAAAACTTATGTAATCGTACATAATGCTTGCCGCCCGCCCGCCAATGTGCGATTGCAACAGCGTAATTGTATTATCGCCCTTTTTTAGTTTGCCTACCGGGATACGCAGGGCGTAAGTGCTGTATTTGGCATGGTTGCCCTCGCGTACCATTGCGTTGCCGCCTAAAAACTCGGCAGGGGGCGTAACTCCGGCAAATGGCGAGCCGGTATCATTAACAAAAACCAAAAGCCCAGCTTCGTTGAAGGCCGCGAAGGCAAAAGTAAGCGTCGCAAAGCCCGTTTCGGGGATGTTATCTAACTTAAAATGGATGTTCCAGGGCCAGGCTATAAATTTACCATCGGGGGTATAATAATTACTTTGTACGTAGTTCAGTTTGTCTTTCCAGTCACCTTTATCGGCGTCGTATTCAATAGGGTTAGGCAACTGCCGGCTGTAAGTTTCCCACATAAAGGGTTTAAAATATATATCGCCAAACTTATACTCAGCTGCTTTGCGGTCGGGCACGCCTATCTCCCATAATATTTTACCATTGTCACGCGGTATCTGCCAGTCAAGTGTACCTAACTGCGTAACCTGACCGAGGTTCACTGTAACATCTTGTTTTACATATTCATTAATGGCGCCATTGACAAAGGCATGCAACGTGTATTTTCCGGGACGTATATTTGGAATATTAAATTCGCCTTTGGCGTTAGCCTTGGCCCAGTATTGGTATGTATGCGAGTCCTTTTGCCAGTTAACACCGGGGTCGCACAGACCAACCCAGGCATACGCCCCACTAACTTTGGGTTTATAGGGATCGTGTACAGTAAACTTGCCCGCCGCACTGGAGCGTTGCGCCGCTAACGGATAATCGGGCGTGTTTTTTAGCCAGGCGTAAGGCCATGCGGCTTTCTCACTTACTACTTGTTTTTTGGCATCGGCCCACATAGCTTCGGGTGTTGTGCCCGAATTTACGTACAACAAAAACGGTCCGTAAATTTTGCTCCACTCTTCGCCCGCGGCTATTTGCGTACCGCTGCCCGCATAATGGTCGCGCCCAAAGTGAACTATGTTAATACCAATGCCCGCGTTCAGGTCGGCCTGAGTGGGGCCGTCGTTAAAAAAATCGTACCCGCCTAAAACCATCCAGGCACCTATCTTATCTTTTTTACTGGTATGCCCAAAGGTGCCTACATCATGGTACTCAACACTATATGCGTATTTGCACTCGTACTCGCCAGCCATTACCCCTGTGGTTAATTTTTTAACCTCACCTATGCTGGTTGGCAAGGCACTTGCCGCATCAGCTGCGGTTGGCAATTCCATGTTGCGAAGCGAGTCGACCAACAACCGTTCAAACCTATCCTGGTCCATTTTCCAAACCATGCGCCATTCGCCAAAGGTGGTTGCGGGGTAATCTTTAGGATGCGTTAAAATGGCGTAGCTGTATAAACCTGGTTTTCCTTTTTGCAGCACGTAGTGTATATCCATATCAACAGCCTGCTGGCGTATCCCGGGCGCCCATGCACTTTTAAGTGAGATATCGATAATATCTTCCGTCTCGCTTTTTATAGTGAATACACAATCCTTTAGGTGTGCCAGTTTTTCTTTGCCGTCCATGCTGTAATAACCATCTGTGAGCATCTCCACACCTTTGTAAACGTACGAGCGAATATTGGCATCGGCGCGGCTGATCATAACATACACCAGCCCATTATGTAATGCTATTTTATCCGGAAAAACATCGATCATGCCGCTGGGGCCTTTGTTTTGGGCTTTCGCCGAAAGGCTAAGCGCGCCGCATAAAGCCGCTAAAATAATTAAGGTGTTTTTTGACAGAGAATATATTATTCGCATAGTGATAGGTTAGGTTATGATCAAATATAGCGGATATACCAATACCAAATGCGAAAAAACAGCAGTATCAGGCTATTACGCAACCTGTATTTTTAAGGATAACCCCAAACGGCAATACGTAAGTAAACTGCTCATCGCCTGCTATTGCCATGCCTATGGGGCGATGGTCGTCGTCGTATACCAACGCTCCTGAATCGCCTGCCGAAGATAAAGTATGGTAAACCATTTTGCCGTTAACCATAGTAGCCTGCGCGATTGCGATAAGTCCGTTGATCGGCTGCTCACCATCGGTATAACCTACCTGGTGCGGCTGTTTGCTGTAATGGTTTATAATTTGGCCGATTATTAACCAGGGTAAACCCCAACGCTCTTGCCCTACCATGGTTACCGTGACGGCCATTTGATCGGCGGTAGTAAGAACACGCGGCGATTTTAACGCAATATCAGCATGAGGGTAAACAAAACGCGCAGCGGCATCAATTTCTATCAGGGCGATGTCGATATCTTGTGTGCGCCTGCCCCATACCCAATTACCTTTTGGAATGGTTGGCAATGGTTTTTCCAGCCATCCGCCATCGTCGTACGAATAGCCCGCGTGCATCACATGGTTTGCAGTAAGTAAGTAGTACTTGTTTTGTTCGGCATTGTAAAGCCGGCAGCAGATGGTGCCCTTTTTACCGGGGGTGTTTGCATTGGCGATGGCTTTTCCGCATCCGTAAACATCATCTGCCATATCGCTACATTTTTGGGCTGCTGCCGATATTATTTTTTTACCCTGTAGTACTTGTAAATTTTTACTGCCGACATGATGATCATCGTAAATACGATCAATCCAACCATGCCGTATATCCAGTTAACGGCATCTTTCAATACCGCTAAAAACACGATCGCGAATAAAAAGATGGTAGCAACTTCGTTCCAGATGCGGAGTTGCGTTGAGGTCCATTTATAAACGCCGTTACGCATTTGTTTCATTTTACTTTGGCAGATGTGGTGGTAACCTATCAGCCCCACTACAAAACCAAGCTTTACTTGTAGCCAGGGCATTTGTAAAAGGTACGGATTAATGATCACCATACCTATACCCGCCACCAGCGTTAACAGCATTGCAGGGGTGGTGATGATATTCATCAGCTTGCGCTCCATGATCTCGAACTGGGCCGACAATATCCTGCGCTCCTCCTCGGGTTTATCCTGCGCCTCGGTATGGTAAATAAACAACCGCACGATGTAAAAAAGGCCCGCCATCCAGCTTACAACGAAGATGATGTGGATAGCTTTTATATAATCGTAGTACGCCATCATACTAATACCTGTATTCTTTAATTACTTCAACCGCGTATTTCACATTATCGAAAGGTATATCGGGCATAATGCCATGGCCTAAGTTAAATATAAAGCCATTTTCGCCGCGCATACGCTCAAATAGTTTGTGTATTCTATCCTTGATCACTTTTTTATCGGCATATAAAATATGCGGGTCAAGGTTGCCTTGTACGGCCATGCCTTGCGGCAGGCGCTTTTTAATATCCAGCAGGTCAACATTCCAGTCGATGGATATCACGTCAGGCTTAGCTTCAGCCATTAACGGCGCGAATACAGAACTGCCTTTGCAGAACGATATGACCGGGGTGTCCTTACGATCTAATTTGCTGATGATCTCGGCAATATAACGATGCGAAAACTCTTTATAATCATCCCAGGCCAGGGCTTGCGCCCAGCTGTCAAATATCTGCACGGCGTTAACACCGGCGGCTATTTGCAGGTTCAGGTAATCGGCGGTAACTTTAGCTATCTTGGCTAATAACTGGTGCGCCATTTCGGGCTCGTTGTGCAGCATTAGTTTAGTCAGCTTAAAATCCTTTGATGAGCCGCCCTCAACCAGGTAACTCATCACCGTAAAGGGTGCACCTGCAAAACCAATTAAAGGTATGCTGCCGTTAAGACGCTGTTGGATCACCTTTATGGCATCGGCAACGTATTGCAGCTTATCACCAACATCGGTTTGCAGGTTATCAATATCTTTTTGTGTGCGAACAGGGTTGGCAAATTTGGGGCCTACATTGGCAGTAAAACTCAGGTCGCCACCCATGGCCTCGCCGGTAACTAATATATCCGAGAATAATATAGCGGCATCAATATCTAAGAGGTTAACCGGCAGCATGGTTACATCGGCAGCAAGTTCGGGCGTTTTGCACATCTCCAAAAACGAATACTTGTTTTTAATTTCCCAGTATTCGGGCATAAAACGGCCTGCCTGGCGCATCATCCACACAGGCGGGCGTTCGGTCTTTTCAGAAAATGCGGCTTTAATAAATAACGAATTCTTCATATAATTTTAGCAGACCTTATTTTGGCCTGTGGTTTTGTAACTCATTTTGCAGCTTGCTGATCACCTCTTTCATTTTGCCGCTCGTTTTTTCTTCATCACGGGTAGCCATTTTTAAATAGGCTTCGGCTTTCTCAAAATTACCCTTGCGTATATTAATGTTGACCACATGCGCCAACGCGGCAACATGATCATTAGCATGTCTCAGAGGGTACATAGCGGCAATTTCGTAATGCTTTTCTGCGGTGTCAAAATCATTCCGTTTTAAACATATCCCGCCCAGCATAAACTCGTAAAACCCCCGCCGGTTACGGCTCAACCAGTTGGGGTTATGTACCTGTTGCAACAGTGTTTCGGCCTTTTCATAATCTTTGGCGTGGTATAGTTTAGCTGCGAGTATTACTGTTCCGCTTTTAAAATAATCCCAAGCTATTAAACCAATAAGCAGTATCACAATGGATAACAACTCGTAGCTGTGCTCGTAAATAAAAAATACCATGAGCAAGCCAAACAAGCCTGTTACCGCTAACCGTGCCTGGTTTGTAAACATAGTTAGTGCTGGCCGTCGGTAAATTTATAACCTACACCTCGTATAGAATGGAAGTACACCGGATTTTTAGGATCGGGTTCAAAATACTTACGAAAGGTTAATATAAAGTTATCAATGGTACGGGTTGAGGGGTAAACATCATAGTTCCAAACGGTTTCTAATATCTGCTCGCGCGATACCGCATCGTTACGGCGCTCAATCAGCAACTTAAGCAACATGGTTTCCTTTTTAGTAAGAGGTGTAATGCTCCCATCGCCATTAACCAGCTCAAACGAGTTAAAGTGAATGGTTTTATCGCCGATCTTATAGCTGTTAAATTCTTTCAGGTCATCGCCTTTTAAACTGCGTTTTACCAGGTTGTTAACCCGTAATATCAGCTCTTCCAGGTTAAAAGGTTTCGTCAGGTAATCGTCCGCGCCTTTTTTCAAACCGGCTATTTTATCTTCGTTGGTGTTTTTGGCGGTCAGGAACATGATAGGCACCTCCGAGTTCTCCAGCCTGATGGTTTCGGCAACAACAAAACCGTCAATTTCGGGCATCATTACATCCAATATCACCAGGTTAAAGCGCTCCTCTTTAAATATCTGCAATGCCTTTTTACCGTTGGTAGCTGTACTTACCTTGTACCCTTCGAGCTCAAGGTTCAGTTTGATGGCCTCTAATAAATGTTCTTCATCTTCGGCTAATAAAATTCGTTTTTTGTTAGGCATGATGTTTAATTTTAAATGTAAGTTTATCCGAAAACAACTTCAAAGACACTTCCTTTGGGGCGGTTATCGCGGATGTTAATGCTGGCCTGGTGTTTATCCAAAACCTGTTTTACTATAAATAAGCCAAGGCCGGTGCCCTTGGTATTGCGGGTATCCTCGTTACCCACCCGGTAAAATTTTTCGAAAATATGCGGCTTTTCACTATCCGCAATGCCGATGCCCTGGTCGGCAACCATTAAATGCACCTCGTTATCCTTGCGGAACAGTTTTACCTCAACCGCCTCGCAAGGGGCGGAGTATTTTACCGCGTTTTCGATGAGGTTGGTAACAACCGATGTAAGGGTAAATTTATCGCCTGTTATTTCAACCTGGGGCTCAATTTCGGCATTAATAGTTTGCTGGGTATTATCGCATTTATTGATCTGCAAACGGTTTACCACGCCATCAACCAGCAGCGAAAAATTAACCTTTTCTTTTGGGAAAGTGTAGTTTTGGTTATCGATCTTGGTGGCAATCAGCATATTTTCGACCAGGTCATCCAACCTTTCAATATCCTGCAGGCATTTATCAATAAAGCTAACGCGTTGTGCAGGTGTAAGGGTGCGTTTTTGCATAGTTTGCAAAAACAGCTTGATGGAGGCCAATGGCGATTTCAACTCGTGTGTTACCGAAAGCAGAAAGTTTTTTTGACGCAGGCGCATGTGCTTCTCCTTGTCCAGCGATTTATGCAGGCTGTACGAACCCAAAGCAAATACGAGCACAAACATGGAGCCTTCCCCCAAAACCATCCCCAACCGGTGTGGCTGCAAACTCACCAGCCGGTAACCCCACCAAAACAATTGTGCGAGGGCGTAGATGATGGTGGCGTAAAATATGATGAAGGGCTTTTTCATGGGTTTACTTACTGAATACCACGTCTAAACTTTCAAATATAGCTCTTTTAGCTTTCTCTAATTCTACTTTACTATGCGCCGAAGAAATAAACCCAACTTCGTAACCCGACGGGCCGAGATAAATACCCCGGTTTAAAAGTTCACGGTGCATTACCTTGAATTTTTCCATACTCGAGGCATCAATGTCTTCGGCTTTGCGGATAGCTTCCTGATCTGTAAAAGCGAACCAAAAGATGGAACCTATTGAATATACTTTGAACTTGTAATTACGGGCGGTGGTAAAGCGTTGTATCGACTGGGCAAAATCTTCGGTCTTGTTATTCAGGTCGCGGTAAAAGCCCATGCGTAGTAGCTCTGTAAGCTGGCCAATGCCTGCAGCCATGGCAACCGGGTTACCCGATAGAGTGCCTGCCTGGTAAACCGGGCCTTCGGGCGATATGGTGCCCATGATCTCTTTTGAGGAGCCGTAACAACCAACCGGCAGCCCGCCGCCGATAATTTTGCCATAAGTAACCATATCCGGTTTGATCTGATAATAACCCGCCGCGCCCTCAAAGCCGATACGGAAGCCCGATATCACTTCGTCAAATATCAGTAAGGTGCTGTTTTGGGTACATATATCGCGCAAAAACTGCAAAAACTCTTTTTCCTGCAAAAGCAAGCCGTTGTTGGCCGGTATTGGTTCAATGATAACGGCAGCTATCTGATCTTGAAAATCGGCGAAAGCTTTGGTTAAAGCCTCACGATCATTTAAGGATACCACGATGGTTTCGTCGGCAAAAGCTTTAGGCACACCAGCAGAAGATGTTTCGCCAAAGGTTACCAAACCCGACCCTGCCTTTACCAGCAAGGCATCGGTATGGCCGTGGTAGCAGCCCTCAAATTTTAATATCTTATCGCGTTTGGTATAGCCCCTTGCCAGCCTGATGGCCGACATAACAGCCTCGGTACCCGAGCTTACGAAACGTATCTTTTCTACGTACTTATTGTTCTTGATGATCAGCTCAGCCAGTTCATTTTCCAAAGCGGTTGGCGCGCCGAACGACATGCCGTTTTGCATTACTTCGGTTACGCTTTCGCGGACTTTAGCATTGTTGTGGCCTAAAATAAGCGGCCCCCACGAACAGCAAAAATCAATAAACATGTTATCATCGGCATCCCAAATAAAACAGCCATCGCCTTTTTTGATAAACAATGGCGTACCGTAAACTGATTTGAACGCCCTTACCGGCGAGTTTACGCCGCCCGGAAAAAAGGTTTTAGCTTTCTCGTACAATTCGGCAGACTTCTCTCTACTGATATCAGGCTTGGCCGTTGTACTCAAAGGCAGATCGCCCTCGTTACCTGCAAATATTTTCTTTATTGAATCAAACATCTTTTTGTTAGCTTAAAGCTGAAAGCATAAAGCTCAAAGCTTTTATATGTTATTTTCTCAGCTTTCTGCCTTCGGCTTTCAGCTTTTGGCTCTTTTATAGCCACCCCTTCTCTAAAACCTCTTTCGCGTGATACGTCAGTATAGCTGTTGCTCCTGCACGGCGGATACTGGTCAATACCTCCATAGTAGTTCGGCGCTCATCAAGCCATCCTTTTTGTACTGCTGCTTTAACCATGGCATACTCACCGCTTACGTTATAAGCTGCTATAGGCAACTCTGTATTATCTTTTAATAATTTAATGACATCCAAATAGGCCAAAGCGGGTTTCACCATTAAAAAGTCGGCACCCTCCTGCTCATCCAAGCTTGCTTCTATCAGCGCTTCGCGCTGGTTGGCCGGATTCATCTGGTAGGTTTTTTTATCCCCAAATTTCGGGGCAGAATCCAAAGCATCCCTAAACGGACCATAAAACGCGCTGGCATATTTAGCTGTGTACGACATAATGGATACCTTATTAAAGCCGTTTTCATCCAAAATGTTTCGGATGTACCCTACCCTGCCGTCCATCATATCCGAAGGGGCAACAATATCGGCACCGGCCTGCGCGTGTGCAATGGCCATTTTGCCTAATATTTCGAGCGTCTCGTCATTCAGTATCTCACCATTCTCCACCAAACCATCGTGCCCATCGCTGCTATAGGGGTCCATGGCTACATCGGTTATCACACACACTTCGGGGAAGTTCTTTTTTACTTCGCGTATGGCACGCAGGTACAGGCTTTGATCGCGGTAGCTTTCGGTGGCGTATTTATCTTTCAGCGATTCCTCGATATTGGGGAACAGGTCGAAAGACATCAAACCCAATTTAGCGCAGGCCTCCACCTCGCGCAGCAGGTTATCAATCGAATGGCGGTAAATGCCCGGCATTGATGCCACCTCGGTTTTTACATTAGTACCATCAACAATAAACAGCGGGAATATCAAATTAGCCGCGCTAACATGCGTTTCCTGCACCATTTGGCGGATAACTTCACTCTTTCGGTTTCTACGTGGTCGTTGTAACATATATTTTAGTCCATGGTCGATAGTCCATAGACCATGGTTTTTGTTATATTTTTTATCCTTATGGCCATGGACTATGGACCATCAACTATGGACTTTAATTCCAAACACCGCTTCGGCTAAACCCACCTCATCCGGCGAAAATGGCAAAGTATACTTTACGCCCATCTCGTCAAATTTTTTGCCTGTTGATTTACCAATGGCTATTACTTTTTGATAGGGCTCCAATAAATTATCTGCAAAATATGCATCCACGTTCGAGGGGCTGGTAAACACCAGTACTTCGGCTGTGGATACTTCTATATCTTCGAGCAACACGGTTTCGTAAACCGGCAGGTCTATTTTTTTGGTATCCGCCGAAAGCGCCTGGTGGATACTCCGCATCGGGCTTTCGGCACCGGGGAACAAAATAGTAGTCCCGTTGGCCAGTTGTGCAAAATCGCTGGCTACATCGACGGTATCAATACCTTCGCCGGTATAATCGGCAAAATGTCCTTTGCGGCGCAGTGCTTCTTCTGATCCGCTGCCCATTACACCAAATCTTACCTTTTTAGGGAATACCGGTTTAAGATCGAAAAAGTACTCAACAGCGTTCTTACTTGTAAAAAACACCCAGTCGACTGTCTTTAAAATGTACGAGTCGAACGTTGTGATAACCGGTACAGTACGTATCAACGACCGTGCTTCAACCTCGACACCCAACTTTTCAATAGCCCGGCGGAAATAACTATGCTCCGACAAATCGCGCGAGATAAAAACCGATTTAAAAAACTTGCGGTCTTTATCAAAGTACGACGCTATCTTTTCGGGCAGGCCGTTGGTGTTATCCGCTTCTAAAAATAACCTGTCCGGGAACTGGTCACCTTCATCAGCTTTGGAGGTAAACACCTGGTATTTGTCCTCATGTTTGCGGCAATAGCAACCCAAGGGTAAATGGCAGCCGCCGCCAAACAGTTGCAGCATACGGCGTTCAACGGCAAGCTCTTCGGCTACGTTGGTGTGGTTCAATGCCTGTAACGCCTCAAAAAGTTCGGTATCGCTTTCGCGGACCTGTATGGCCATTACACCTTGCGCGGGCGCGGGTACCAGTTCGGTTGGCGATAGTGTTTCTACATAAAACTCATCCAGATCAAGCCCAAGCCGTGATACACCGGCTTTGGCCAGCATAATGGCGTCGTATTTTTCGTCACGCAGTTTGTTGATACGTGTTGGCACGTTGCCGCGCAGGTCTTCAATTTCCAGGTCGGGGCGCAAAGCCAGCAACTGTGCCTTGCGGCGATTGGACGAGGTGCCTACCATACCGCCAAATTTTACAGATAGTTTTTGGTGCACATCCACGCAATCCTTTAATATCAGCAACAGCTCGGATGGGTCTTCCCGTTCGGATACGGCGGCAATGGTGAGGCCGGGTGGGTTTTCGGTCGGCAGGTCTTTATGCGAGTGAACAGCCAGATCAATAGTACCCGCGAGCAGCTCTTCTTCCAGCTCCTTGGTAAAAAAACCTTTGCCCTCCAGCTTATCAAAACTTAAATTGAGTATACGGTCGCCCTGGGTTTTAATGATCTTTAGTTCGGCCTCAATGTTGTTTTTGGCCAACTCATCCTTCACAAAATTGGCCTGCCATAAAGCAAGCTCGCTACCACGCGTACCAATGATCAGTTTCCTATCCAACGTTCAAATTTTAATGCGCTAAAATAGTTTTAAATTATGTTTAAGCGTAATTTTAATTACAATGTGAAGATTAGTTGACTAATGAATTATTAACATTTAAGCCTTCTTCAAAAAAGCGTTGTGGCCATATTTATACTTTTTGCCGCTCCGTTGCCGGTAAACCGATAATAAATAAGCCAGGTCATCTCCTTTAATATCAAGGTCACCAATATTAAACTCCTCGTGGCCTCCAGGACAATCATATTCCAAACAGATTATTCTGCCTTATCTCTGAACTCACGGGTAACCATTTCATTCCCGATCTCTTCCCATGGGTAAAATCCGGCAGCAACAGTTTCGATACCCAATTTATTGATTTTAACTTGCGGCGCCTTATTTCTAAATCGCCTGTATGTAAACCAAAGTAACACTATCCCGAATACACTTGTTATACTACTGCCAATATATTCGTGTGTATCAGCAGCAATAAATAGCCCGAATATGAAAATTGCGATACTACCTCCATAACCTATTAAGGCGGCCACTTTTGAATAATAAATCCTGGTTTCTTCGGGAATGGAGTAATCATCCATAAGGAATTTTAAACGAACGATATCACAATAAAAATAGTGTAAAAACTAAAAGTTAGAAAATAAAAGGCACTTTTAATTCTCGGCGTTCACAAAAATTTCTTTGGCCATTACCATGGGTACGCTGATGTATTTTTTCTCCATGTAGTCCATGATCTTGTTCAATACCTCGCGCGATTGTGGATCCAACGTTTGCAATTCATCGGCAAAAACCGAATTAACGGCTTTGTTACGTATTTCTTTTATTTTAACCGGAACTTCGCGCATAGCCACTTCAATCCGGCGTTGCTTTAGCTCGGGCAAAAACTCTTTGATATTGTTTTCGATGATCCGTTCGGCATGTACCTGCTCCTGGAAACGCTCCTGCAGGTTGCTTTTGGCTATTTCGTTCAATGAGTGCACATCAATATAATGAACCGGGAACTGTGCTACCACAGCCGGGTCAACATCGTTTGGTATGGCCAGGTCAACGATGGTTTTTTTATTGGTCTCGCCGTTTAGCAGGGTACGATAAATTTCGGGCGTGATGATGGGTGTTACTGCCGATGTGCATGTAATGATCACATCAAAACCTTTATCGTAATTTTTCAACTGGTCAAGGTCAAACGCTTCGCCACCCAGGTCGATAGCCAGTTCGCGGGCTTTTGACAGAGTGCGGTTAAACACCGAGAAGTTTGAAAATTTATGCTTTTGGAGGTATTTGGAGATGTTGCGGTTGGTTTCGCCTGCGCCGATGATGAGGATGCGCGCGTTTGAGCAGAGTTTGAGGTCTTTTAGCTTTCGGTAGGCCAGTGATACTACCGAAATTGGTTTTCGGGATATTAGCGTATCGGTATAAACCTCCTTTGCTGTTTTGACCACCCTGCCCATCACCATTCGCAGGTAATCACCGGTAAGGCCTGCTTCTTTGCAGCACTCGTACGCTTTGCGCACCTGGGCCAGGATCTCTTTCTCGCCAACTATCAGGCTCTCTAATGAGCACGAGGTGCGCAGCAAATGGTTCAAAGCGTCCTGCTCGTTATAAATGGATACACCTTGCAAAAAGGTGCCCATATAATGGTTGCAAATACCTATTTGCAGGGCGTTTATAAATTTTTCGGTAAACTCTTTATCAACAACCTGGTGCGTAGCCATTACAAACTCCACACGGTTGCAGGTAGCCAGGTAGAAAATCTCGGGGATCTGAAATTCTGCTTTAACCTGTTGTAGCTTTTCGGTGAGATTTTCCTGACAGATAACCAGTTTGCCCAGTTCTTTCAGTTCAATCTGCTTATGCGTGAATGCTATAATTTTTAGATACTTCAAGTTAATTAGAATATTACCCGACAAAAGTAAGTAGCTTAAAACGATGCAATGTCAATACTTTGTCAAACAAATTCAATTTAGAATGGTTATAAATTACGTTTAAACGCGGTTTTTGAACCGTTTTTACTTGTTGTAAACCTACTGATTTAAAACCATTAACCCCCGATTTACGTAACTCGGTTATGGTTAAAAATACCAGCCTGATAATCCTCATTCTGTTTTATACTGTTGCCGGGATAAATCATTTTCACAGTCCGGACAGCTACATCCGGATAATCCCTGCGTATATTTCTTACCCAAAACTGGCAAATGTAGCCGCCGGCGTTTTTGAAATAGCCTTTGCCATCTTACTTATTTTTAAACAAACCCGCCGTTTAGCTGCCTGGGGCATTATTTTGATGCTCATTGCTTTTTTACCGGTGCATATTGATATGATAAGCCACGCCCCGCTGATGCTGGGTAGCTTTAAAGTAACGCCGCTGATAGCCTGGCTGCGCATACCTTTGCAGGGCTTGTTGATAGCTTGGGCGTGGTGGTATACGAGGCGCTAAAAAATAAAACAAGCGTAACGTGTTGTTTAGTATCTTAGATGACTTAAACCACCGGATGGAAATTTACGAAATAACCGCTAAGCCACACCTCAAACTTAGGATTTTTGCAACCCTAATTGATTATGGCATATACCTCGCAATTTTTTGGTTGTATTGCTCGGTATTTGGCACGACAACAAGCGATGGCAGCTGGGAAGTGACCGGCTGGCCCGCGTTGCCAATCTTTTTACTTTGGTTTGCTTACTTCCCAGGTATGGAAGCTTTGAACGGTGCAACACCTGGCCACGATATTTTTAAACTGAAGGTAGTAACTGCCGACGGCATTAAACCTGGTTTTGGCACAGCACTTAAACGCCGCATATGCGACCCGCTGGATATTGGCATTTGGGGACTGCCTGCAATTATTTTAGTTAGTAAAACAGCCAAACACCAACGCATTGGTGATATACTTGCCGGTACTTTGGTTGTGAAAAAAGAAGATATTACCGAAAAAGAAATTAGTTTTAAATAACGTGATCAAAAAAGAGATTTATACCATTCCGGGTGCCAAAGGGCGCAATATGCTGATGGACCTTACCTTTGATACCACCCTGCCCAATGCGCCGCTGGTAATATTTGTGCATGGCTTTAAAGGTTTTAAAGACTGGGGTACGCACAACATGGTGGCCCGTTACTTTGCTGAAAATGGCTTTAGGTTTTTAAAGTTCAATTTTTCGCACAACGGTACCACGCCCGATAACCCGGTCGATTTTGTTGACCTGATCGCTTTCGCGGACAATACCTTTTCTATTGAATTACAGGACTTGAAATATGTAATTGATTTTGCGTGTGGTGGTTCGGCCATACCATCTGCTAAAACGGTGAGCCTGATAGGCCACAGCATGGGCGGAGGCATCAGCATTATTACCGCCGCGCACGATAAGCGGGTTGAAAAACTGATCACTTTTGCATCCATATCCGGCTTTGGTAACCTTTGGCCAAAAGCAAACGAAGCACAGTGGAAGATACAGGGCATGATGTATGTACACAATGCCCGCACCAACCAGCAAATGCCCTTAAAGGTTGGGCTGCTGCACGACCTGGAACATCATCCGGTAAAACTGAACATCGGCGAGCAGGCCGCCCATGTTAAACAACCATGGCTAATTACGCATGGCGATGCCGATGCCAGCGTACCGATAAAACACGCCGAAGAACTAAAGGAAGCACAGCCCGATGCGCAGTTAATGGTGATACACGGCGGCGACCATGTTTATGGCGCCAGCCACCCCTACGAAAAAGACACCTTACCCGAAGAGTTGCTGATATTTTGCGATGAAGCGGTTAGGTTTTTGAAAGATTAAACGTTCTTTTTAGTTTCAAGTTAAAACATCAATATGAACAACGTAACCGGACCATCAGTAGTTATTGTAGCTTATAAACCCAAACCGGGCAAAAAGGACGCTATGGACAACATTATTGCCACCCATGTATCCGACTTAGCTAAATTAGGTTTGGTTACCGACCGTAAACCTGTAATATGCGAAGCTGCTGACGGTACCGTGATAGAAGTATTTGAGTGGCTGAGCGTTGAGGCCATCAGGCAGGCGCACAGCAACCCCGAGGTGCATAAAATTTGGGCGGCCTTTGCCGAATGCTGCGATTGTGTACCCTTGAATACCGTACCCGAAACCGCCGATATGTTTGCCGGGTTTAAGCCGGTAAATTAAGCCGCAAACCCATCCGCCTTTAGCTTTTTTTGCACATCATTTTTGTAGTTGCGACCAATAGGCAGCTCATGCTTACCGATCTCGATAGTGCCCGAATAAAAGGAGCTGATCTTGCTTATCGCGACGATAAACGACCGGTGTATGCGCACAAAATCTCGTTCGGGCAGCATTTCTTCCAATAAGCTAATTTTCTGTTTCGTAATATACACGTTATCGGCGGTTACCACTTTTATGTAGTCGCGCAGGCTTTCTATCCACAAAATATCTTTTACGTTCACTTTAATGGTTTTGCGCTCCACCTTTAAATAGAGATAAGCTTCACGGTCGTTAACCGGGCTTTCGTGGACCAGGGCCGCATTTGGTTTCTGATCGTTTAACTGATAGATCTTATCAATGGCCTTAAAAAACCGCTCAAAAGAGATGGGTTTTAGCAGGTAGTCAACCGCGTTGAGGTCAAAGGCGTCGACAGCGTATTCGGTGTAGGCGGTGGTAAAAATAACTTTGGGCGCGTTTTTAAGGTTCTTTAAAAAGTCGGTGCCGGTGATGCCGGGCATTTTAATATCCAAAAACATCAGGTCGACACTTTTTTGCTGTAACACCTGAAAAGCCTGTATGGCGTCGCCACATTTGCCAACCACCTCAAACTGCTGAAACTTTTGCAGGTGGTTTTCAATAACCTCAATGGCGTGCGGCTCATCGTCAATGATCAGGGTGCGTATTTTCATGCGGTTACCAATTGTTTTTCCACCGGCTTAGGGTCTATGTTCAATTCAACCTCCAGCATCGCGAAAAAGATGTCGTCCTCGTTAATGACCCTAAACTGGTGCGATGATGGGTACAACAATTCGAGTCGCTTTTTAATGTTCTCCAAACCAATGCGGCCCGAATAATTTCCAGTGTTATCGTACTGGTTTTCTGCTTTACTGTTCGACACTTTAAATTTGAGTTTGTTGCCGGTTACATCCAGGTTGACGTTGATCCAGCCTGTGCCTATACGCTCGCTTGTGCCATGCTTAAACGCGTTCTCCACAAGGGGTAGCAATAACAGCGGGGCTATCAGCTTATCATCCAGACGGCCGTTGATGGTGAAAGTAAGGTCGAGCCTGTCTTCGTAGCGTATTTTTTCGAGGCTGATGTATTGCTGCAGCATCAACACTTCTTTTTTCAGGCTTACCCTATCGGCATTGCATTCGTAAAGCATGTAACGCAACATGTCCGACAGGCCCAAAACAATGCCCGGTGCCTGAGGCGACTGGTTAAGCGTAAGCGCATATAGGTTATTTAGCGTATTGAACAAAAAATGCGGATGTACCTGCGCTTTAAGGGCTTTTAGCTCGGCGTGTAAAGCCGCCTGTTTACGTTCGTACCAAAGTTTAAACAGTTTGATGCCCAACGCTACCCAAACAATAAGGTTGGTTACTTTAATAGAATTGGCAAAGTTGAAAGGGATAAACAACCGCACCCAAAAACTGTGTTTACTTTCTTCGATATACGCCCAATCGATACCGGGAACATTTTTCAACAGGTACGGATCGACGATCAAGATATCGATCACCCGGCCCAATAGCGCCCCAAAACACGCCAGCAACAACAACAGGCCAACACATGCAATATACCGCGCATGAACAAGGTAACGGGGTATGAGCCAGTAAGCCACAGCGTAAAAATAGCCAATGTGGATGGGCATGTAAAAAACAGCGTTATGGGCTGATATGGCAAGATTACTTTTAACCGAATATATTGCCGCGAAGAACACGTAAACAATTATCCAGAACAAAACGTGCAGCGTTAGCCTGCCCATCTTTATTCCGCCGATAGTTGCCTGTGTATTCATCCCACTAAATTACAGTATATCAGGCAAATTGACCGGCGATGGTCGACAAAAAGCAGCGTGGCGGTGACGAACAACATGCGAATAACACTTTTTAACACTATTGGATAGGCAAATGGCATTTAATCAGTAAAAAACACTGTTTGCCGCTGCAACCTTTCTGACTATCCATGCGACTATTAACAGTATACTGGCCTGCATACTTTTGATACAACAAACAAAAAACGATCAGCATTTTAAAAACTTGAACCATGAAAAAAGCATTATTAGTTTTAGCACTATCAGCCCTTACATACTTTGCAAACGCTCAAAAAGTGCCCATGAGCAATAACGGTTACTGGATAGTAGAGAGCAGCAAGCAGGCACCAAAACAAAGCGTTATCCGCTTTTACAATTTGAACAACGAACTTGTTTACCAGGAAACCGTTACCGGGAAAAGAATAAGGGTTAACAACAACCGCACCCGCGTAGCCCTAAACAATACTTTACAAGCCGCTTTAGAAGGCAAAAAACACGATCAGCCTATACTGGCAATGGAACTTGCTAAATGAAAATCAGTAATTTATTCAGCAGTAAAGCTTACTCCGCTTGGGGTAAGCTTTTTTGTTTTACAGGGCAGGCTCTATCCAGTTACCGTCAGTCCGGATAATGTCTATCAGGTGGTCTAAAGCTTTGGCCGCGCTTACATTTTTCTCCACTACTTCTTTACCACGGTACAAGGTTATTTTATCCGGACCGGCACCTACGTAGCCATAATCGGCGTCGGCCATTTCGCCGGGACCGTTTACAATGCAACCCATGATGCCAATTTTTAAGCCTTTCAAATGCGATGTGCGGCTGCGGATCATTTGCGTGGTTTCCTGCAGATCGAACAGTGTGCGGCCACAGCTTGGGCACGATATGTATTCGGTTTTAGATATACGCGAGCGGGTAGCCTGCAATATACCAAAGGCTGTAGAGGTGATCACCTTTGCGGGGATGGATGGCGCATCGAGCCAGATACCATCGCCAAAACCATCAACCAATAACGCGCCCATATCGGTAGCGGCATAAAGTTGCAGTTTGGAGTATGGCTCTTCGATGCTGGTGATATCGCCGGTTTTGGTCAAGTCAAACTCGTTTGCCGGATAGGTGCGTTTGATAATGACCGGCACATCCAAACCCAATTCTTCCATCCTGAAAAAGAAAGCACGCTGGTCCTGCATCCCGTTAAGGGCATCGGTTTCTAAAACAAACAGCAATGTTTTATCTAAAGGCAGTAATGCAAAATCAGCCCCTTCAATATCGGCAGCGCTGATGCGCACCAGGTTTAAGGCATGGTCGCGCTCTGCCGCGTTAACATATTCAGTCAAACTATAAACCGGGTGGCAGTTAGTTTTGCTTATGAGTTTTTGCCAGGTGTTATAATTATACAATTGTTTAAGGTTACCCGGAAAGTTGAACGATGGCAATTCATCGGCCAGGTAAACAAAATCAACCGACTGCTCGGCCATGTTATATTTATCTAACAGGGCGTTGTACAGGTAGCCGGCATCGTTTAATACTGATGGGTCTTTCAAATTAGCTGCGGACAGATCGATCACCACACGTGGCACCATGTGCCCGCCGATAAAGGTGTTGGCTTCGTAGGTTTCGCGTTTTTTGTATTCGTACGGGTTGTGAGCTGAAAGCTCAAAGCCTAAAGCCGAAAG
>JACXTT010000908.1_pt1 | contig 50553 bp, 49 predicted proteins | sample 9270951 | NCBI WGS metagenome assembly JACXTT01 (sample SAMN15532306, study PRJNA645909) | rock metagenome | isolation source: weathered quartz diorite | place: Puerto Rico | collected 2017-06-21
GATGGCGACGACGACCGGGTTTTCCGCGTGGAACGGCGAGGTCATCAGCTCCTTGCCGAAACCGAGCGCACCCTTGGCCTTCATGCCATGGCCCAGCACGATGAAGAACACGGCCAGGGCCAGGCCCACGGTGGTGTTGATGTCGGCGGTCGGCACCCAGCGGAAGAACGTGTGATGGGCCGTTTCGGCACCGGCGGCGGTCTTCACCGCCCAGCTCGGCGCGTCCAGCGGCAGCAGGTCCATCGCGTTGAGGAAGGTCACCCACATGAAGATCGACAGCGCCAGCGGGGTCACCGTGCGGCGATCGCCGTGGAAGGTGTCCTTCACCTGGGTGTCGACGAACTCGACGATGATCTCGACGAAGGCCTGGCCCTTGGACGGCACGCCCGAGGTGGCCTTGCGGGCCTTGACCCAGAACCACAGGCAGAACAAGGCGCCCAGCAGGAAGGCCACCACGATCGAGTCGAGGTGGATCTGCATGAACGGGCTGTCACCCAAGCTCACCGTGTTGTGGTGAAGGTGATGCTGGATGTATTCGGTTAGTCCGCCCTGCGGCTCGCTTGCCATGTGTTAGCCCTTGAATCTGAACGCCAGCAAATTTATTGCGTAAGCAGCCACCAGCCCCGTGATGGCAGCTAGTGGCGGTAATTTCCATTGACCGAGGATCGCGATCAGCCCTCCGAAGATCACGATCCACTTCAGGACCACGCCTGACATCACGCGCCACATGGTCATGCCGCCACCACCCAACCCGGCGAAGGTACGCCACGCCAACAGCGCGGTACCCAGCGCCACGACGGTGGCGCCCGCAAAGGCAGCCAATGCCTCGCGGCGCCCCTGCGTCAGGAAGGTGAGTCCCACCATCGCCGCCACGGCCAGCTGCAGCAAGATAATGCGCAGCGCCAGGCGTCGACCGGAAGCAAGACTATTGAGCACGTGACGCTCCCGCGCGGTTTCGCCCTAGGCGGCACCGAACCAGCTGCGGGCCACGGTCCAATCTGAAAAAGTATATCAGTGCTGCATTTACAGCGACAAGCCGCGCCTGATGCGACAACTTGTCTAATCGCATGCCCGTTCACAATTCCTTCGCGAGTTTTCGCGAATCCAAAAGAAAAGGGCCGGACATTCGTCCGGCCCCGCGACGCAACTGGGGGGAAGAGGCGTTGCGCCGATAAAACGGTATTACTTGGCGGCCGCAGCCTTCTTGACCGGCGCCGCAACGGCGTCGTTGGCGGCCTGCTGCTGCTCCTGCACGAGCGCGCTGAGCGACTCGGCGGTCTTCTGGGTCACGGCGATGATCTCCTGCGTGACGGCCACGGCGCGCTCGGCATTCTCGCGGCCGGCGGTGGTCGCCTTTTCCCACAGGGCGCGCAGGCCATCGATATCGCGGGTTTCGAGGGCACCGCTGATGAAGTCCGAAGTGGCTTCGGCCTGCTTCTCGAGCGCCTTGATCTGCAGCTCGGCGACCTTTTCCAGACCCTTGAGCGCGACCGACTGGGCCTTGAAGGCGCTGTCAGCCAACTGCTTGGCGTAGGCAAAAACCTGGGCGTTGAGTTGCTGCGTCATGACTTGGTCCCTCGAAGGGAATGGGGGTAGTGGCAAAGAGCCTACCAAGCCATTTTGTGCAATGCAATATATTTTTCCTGAACGAGCGGCCGTGTCATAAAAATTTCAATTGAAACGGTCTATTACGTCAGAACGAAGAAATTTTGCGATGCGTCAAAAACTGTCGCGGCTACAACTGGCGCCTGACGTGCAGGTCTCGTGCACGACCACCTTGTCCAGCCCGGGCAGGGACGGCTCCAGATGACGGAAGATCCAGCGCGCCAGCATCTCGCTGGTGGGGTTCTCCAGGCCTTCGATGTCGTTGAGGTAGTGATGGTCCAGCTGGTCGAACAGGGGGGCGAAGGCCGCCTTGACGTCGGCGAAATCCATCACCCAGCCCATCGCCGGATCGGGCTCCCCGGCCACGTGGATCTCGATCTTGAACGAGTGCCCATGCAGGCGCGCGCACTTGTGGCCCGGCGGCACGTTGGGCAGGCGATGGGCCGCCTCGATATGGAAGACTTTGAAGATATGCATGGCGGCATTCTAACGCCTGGGCCAGGCCGCTTCCCGAACGGGACCGATCGCGCGGTGGGGCCGCGCTTCGCCGAACGGCATAGACCAAGCTCGCGCCCTGCTCTTCCCAGATGGCCAAGGGTAGCCGCGCGGGGCCGGTGGTAGCGTGCCGCTGCACGAGGCGGGAAGGGCTCGCTGCCGATCCGGGCGGCGCAGGTGGTCTCACGGGGGCGTTCACCATGACATCGCCCATCAGGACGAACAACTTCGACCTCATCCGCCTGCTCGCGGCGGCACAGGTCGTCGCGCACCATGGCATCGACCACCTGGGCCTGGACCGCCATGGCGGCATGGTCGGCGCCATGGCGACGGCGATCCGATACTTTCCGGGCGTCCCCATCTTCTTCTTCGTCAGCGGCTTCCTGATCAGCAAGTCCTACGAGAGCAGCCCGGGGGTACTCGAATTCGCGCGCAATCGCGTGCTGCGCATCTACCCGGCGCTCATCGTATGCACGGTGCTGAGCGTGGCCGCGGTGTTCGCGCTCGGGTACCTGCCCCGGCCCGACGCGGCGCCACCACGGCTGGCGCTGTGGGTGCTGGCGCAGATGAGCATCGTGCAGTTCTACAACCCGGACTTCATGCGCGGGTTCGGCGTGGGCGTACTCAATGGCAGCCTATGGACGATCACGGTGGAGCTGCAGTTCTACCTCGTCACGCCGCTGCTCTACGCGGCCCTGGGGCTGAAGCGCCGGCCCGGCACGCTGCCGCTGCTGCTGTTGGCCCTGGCCCTGCTCGTGCCAAACCTCGGCTACTGGCATGCCGATCCGGAGCAACATCCCGGCACCCTGCTCAAGCTGTTCGGAGTGAGCTTCCTGCCGTGGTACACCATGTTCCTGGTCGGCGTACTCGCCCAGCGGAATTTCGACCGGCTGCACGCCTGGCTGGCGGGCAGGGCGCTGCTGGCCGGCGTGGTCTACCTCGGCGCCACGCAGTTCGCGGTGCAGGTGCTGGGCTGGGGCGCCAGCAATGACATCCACCCCGTGCTCTACGTGCTGCTGGCCGCGTTCGTGTTCTCGCTCGCCTACTCGTGGCCCGGCACGGCCGAGAGGCTCCTGCACCGGCAGGACATCTCCTACGGCGTCTACATCTATCACATGCCCTGCATCAACGTGCTGCTGTACCTGGGCATGCGGGGCCACGCCCACGCGCTGGGCATCACCTACCTCGCCGTTGCCGTGATGGCCACGATGTCGTGGGTGTGGGTGGAGCGCCCCTGCCTGTCGATGAAGCGGGGCGGGTTGCGGCATGGCGCGCCGCAAGCCGGGTCCAGGCCTTCGCCGCCGGGCGAGGTGCCTGCGGCGGCGTCGCTGCCTGGCGCGGGGGAGTGACGGCCTCAGGGCATGTATTGCCCGATGACCATCGCGTTGAGCTCACGCCCCTTCCAGAACATGTGGTGCACGCGCTCGCTGAGCTTCTCCAGCGAGCTGGCGCTGATCTCGCCGAACGAGAGCATCACCGCCGGCCGCGAGCCATCCCCGGGAACGTGCTCGATCTCGTCCCAGGCCGGGAAGCCGTACTTGGTCAGGAACTGGCCGAGCTCCTCGTCCGACGTTCCCGGTGCGATGTTGCCCAGCAAAAGACGCAGCATGGTCGTTCCTCCTGCAGCGCCACCGGCGGATCCCCCGCCGGTGGTCGCCGTGGCGATCGTCAGTACTTCTGCGGAATGAAGCGGAAGGGATAATCCGGCTCGCGGTAGTCGCCGCGCTTCTGCCGTTTGGGCAGCTCGATCTTCGGCCGGTCCACATCCTTGTAAGGGATGCGACCGAGCAGGTCGGAGATGATGTTGAGCCGCGCGCGCCGCTTGTCGTTGGAATCCACCACCAGCCAGGGCGCGAACTGCGTGTCGGTGGCCTTGAACATGTCGTCGCGGGCGCGCGAGTAGTCGTACCAGCGGCTGTACGACTTCAGGTCCATCGGCGACAGCTTCCAGATCTTGCGTCCGTCGTGGATGCGTCCCTTGAGCCGGCGCGTCTGCTCCTCCTCGCTCACCTCCAGCCAGTACTTCAGCAGGATCACGCCGGAGGACACGATGCCCTTCTCCACCATCGGCGCCACGCGCAGGAAGTTCTCGACCTGGTCTTCGCTGCAGAAGCCCATCACGCGCTCCACGCCGGCGCGGTTGTACCAGCTGCGGTCGAAGATCACGATCTCGCCGGCCGCCGGCAGATGCGGCAGGTAGCGCTGGATGTACATCTGGCTCTTTTCACGCTCGGTGGGCGCCGGCAGCGCCATCACGCGAAATACGCGCGGACTGACCCGTTCGGTGATGGCCTTGATGGCGCCGCCCTTGCCGGCACCGTCGCGACCCTCGAAGACGATACAGATCTTGGCGCCCGACTGCTGCACCCACAGCTGCAGCTTGACCAGCTCGACGTGGAGCTTCTCCAGCTCCTTGTCGTACTCCTTGCCCGTCAGCCGCGTGACTTCGGCCGGAGCGGCCTGCTCCACTTCCTTCTTGCCCTTTGCCATGGCATCGCGCCCCCTCGGTTTGGGAGATCACCCGCAACGACTCCGGTTAACTACCCGGCGCAGAACATGCGTAAAAGCGCCGCCGATGCACGGCGGCGCCTCGCCGGCCACGGCGGCCGGCGACTTCCAACCCACCAGGGCAGGGTGACAGCAAGATCATCAAGCCTTCGTCAAACGGCAACGCCGGCCCTTACCCGCCGGCGTTGCCTGGCCGCGACGCGGCCAGGGCGTTCCCGGCAGGCTCACAGCGCGCCGGCTCAGCCTTCCATCTCCTCCAGCTCCTTCCCACGCGTCTCGTGCACGTAGCGCTGCACGAACACCACCGACAGCGCGGCGGCCAGGGCATACAGGCCGTAGGCGCCGGCCAGGCCGATGCTGGCCAGCAGCATCGGGAAGGTCACGGTGATGGTGAAGTTGGACACCCATTGCGCGGCGCCGGCGACGGCCAGCCCCGAGCCACGGATCTGGTTGGGGAACATCTCGCCGAGCATCACCCACATCACGGGGCCCCACGACATGTTGAAGAAGATCACGTAGAGGTTGGCCGCCACCAGCGCCAGCGTGCCCTGTCCGGCCGGCAGGCTGAGCTTGCCGCTGGCGTCGAGTCCGGCATGCGCGAAGGCCCAGGCCACCAGCGCCAGCGTGACCGCCATGCCCGCCGAACCCGCCCACAGCAGGGGCTTGCGACCCACGCGGTCGATCAGCAGCACCGCCACCAGGCAGGCGCCGATGCTCACCGCGCCGGACAGCACGTTGATCAGCAACGCGTCGCTCTCGGAGAAACCCACGGCCTGCCACAACACGGCGCCGTAGTAGAACACCACGTTGATGCCCACCAGTTGCTGGAAGGTGGCGAGGCCGATGCCCACCCACACGATGGGGCGCACCCGCCCGCTCGCCTTGTCGAGCAGGTCGGAGAGCTTGGGGTTGTGCCGGTCCTGCGAGAGCGACGCGCCGATGTCCGCCAGCTTGGCACGCGCCTCGTGCTCGCCATACAGGCGCGTCAGCACGTGGGTGGCCTCCTGCTCGCGCTTGCGCACCACCAGGAAGCGCGGGCTTTCGGGAATGAACAGCAGGGAGACCAGGAACAGCGAAGAGGGCAGTACCTGCATCCAGAACATCCAGCGCCATGCATCCTGGCCCAGCCACAGCGCGCCGGTGGAGCCGCCTGCCGCCTTCGCCAGCAGGTAGTTGCTGAGGAAGGCGCTGAACAGGCCGCTGATGATGGCGATCTGCTGCATCGTCGCCAGCCGGCCGCGGTAGCGCGCGGGTGCCACTTCGGCAATGTAGGCCGGTGCGATGACGCTGGCCGCGCCCACCGCGAAACCGCCGGTGATGCGGGCCGCCACGAAGAAGGCCGCGTCGGCCGCCGCGCCCGCGCCCAGCGCCGACAGCAGGAACAGCAGCGCCGACACGATCAGCACCGAACGGCGCCCCCAGTAATCGGCCACGCGCCCCGCGAAGAAGGCGCCGAAGGCGCAGCCGAGCAGCATCGACGCCACTTCGAAGCCGATCGCCGCCGAGCTGGAATGGAACGCCTGCTTGAGGCCGTCGACGGTGCCATTGATGACGCCACTGTCGAAGCCGAACAGGAAGCCACCCAGCGTGGCGACACAACTGATCTGGATGATGAGCCGGGTGTTCTCCGCCTGGTTCGCGGCAGCCGGGCTGTCAAGCGCAACGCTGTTCATGCTGTCGGTATCTCCCGTCGTTTCCGGTCTTCCCCCGGCAAGGCGCACCCCCGTGCACCCGCCCCTCGCCACCGTCAACGCAGCAGATACTGGTTGATCAGGTTCTCGTAACGCTCCTGCTTGCCGCTCTGTCGCGCCGGCTCGCCCTGCCTTGCGGCGTAGTCGTGCAGGTCGGCCAGGCCGAGCCTGCCCTGGGCGAAGTCGAGCCCGGCACCATAACCGAAGCTGGCATAGCGCTCCGCGCGCCACTTCTCCAGCGGGGACTCGGTCAGCAGCGCATGCGCCACTTCCAGGCCGTGGGCAAACGCGTCCATGCCGCCGATGTGGGCGAGGAACAGGTCATCGGCATCGGTGGATTCGCGGCGCGCCTTGGCGTCGAAGTTCAGGCCGCCCGGCGCCAGGCCACCCTGGCGCAGCACCACCAGCATCGCACCCACGGTGTCGTACAGGTCGGTCGGGAACTGGTCGGTGTCCCAGCCGTTCTGCGCGTTGCCGCGGTTGGCGTCGATGCTGCCGAGCAGGCCGTGGTCGGAAGCCACCTGCAGGTCGTGCTCGAAGGTGTGACCCGACAGGGTGGCGTGGTTCGCCTCGATGTTGAGCTTGAAGTCCTGGTCCAGGCCATGCTGCTGCAGGAAGCCCGCCACGGTGGCCGAGTCGAAGTCGTACTGGTGCTTCATCGGCTCCATCGGCTTGGGCTCGATCAGGAAGTTGCCCTTGAAACCGATGCTGCGGCCGTAGTCGCGCGCCATGATCAGGAAACGCGCGAAGTGCTCGAGTTCGCGCTTCATCTGGGTGTTGTGCAGCGAGGCGTAGCCTTCGCGGCCGCCCCAGAACACGTAGTTTTCGCCACCCAGCGCCACGGTCGCGTCGATGGCAGCCTTGATCTGCACCGCCGCGCGTGCCACCACGGCAAAGTCGGGGTTGGTCGCCGCGCCGTTCATGTAGCGCGGATGGCTGAACAGATTCGCGGTGCCCCACAGCAGCTTGATGCCGGTGGCCTGCTGGCGCTCCCCGGCGAGCGCCACCATGTGCCTGAGGTTCGCCTCGTACTCGCCGATGTCGTCCGCATCCGGCGCCATGTCGATGTCGTGGAAGCAGTAGTACGGCACGCCGAGCTTGGTGAAGAATTCGAACGCCGCGTCCATCTTCGCCTCGGCACGCGCGATCGGCGTGCTTTCCGCCTCCCACGGAAACACGCGGGTACCCGGTCCGAAGGGATCGTGGCCCGCGTTGCAGAAGGTATGCCAGTAGCACACGGCGAAGCGCAGGTGCTCGGCCATGCTCTTGCCGCCGATCAGCTTGCCGGCGTCGTAGTGCTTGAACGCAAGCGGGTTGTCCGAGCCGCGCCCTTCGAACGGAATGCGTCCGATACCGGGGAAATATTCGCGTTGGCCGATGAAGGGAGTGCTCATGTGATCGGAATCCTTGTCGGGGAAATGAAGCGGGTTCGGCTGGCCGTCACGCGGCGCCCGGGACCAGGGAATCTGCATGCCGCGTCCTGGCCACATCGAGCTGGCGCAGGAACATCGGGTAGTGCTGCCGGTAGGCGGCCACGCTGGACGGGTCAGGGCGCATCGACAGCCCGGTGGCGATGACCACGTGCTCGCTCGCCAGCGCCTCGATGTCGGCGTGGCCGCCGCGGGCATGGTCGAGCGCCCAGGCGGCCTGCAGCGCCGCGCCCAGGGCCGCGCCTTCGGCCTGCAACGGCACTTCCACCGGCAGGTTGAACACGTCGGCGATCATCTGCCGCCAGGCCGCGCTGTGGCTGCCGCCGCCGGTGAGTCGTATCGCATCGAAGCGCAGGCCGGTGGCGAGCAAGGCGTCGAAGCCGCTGCGCAGCGCATAGGTCGCGCCCTCCATCGCGGCGCGGTAGATGTTCGCGCGCGTCACGTTGCCCAGGTCCATGCCGTGCAGGCTGCCGCGCGCATGCGGCAGGTCCGGCGTACGCTCGCCGTTGAAGAACGGCAACATCACCAGGCCACCCGCACCGGGCAGGGTACCGGCCATCACCGTGTCGCCGTCGCGCGTGCTGAAGCCGAAGGCCTTCGCCACCATTTCGGTGGCGAGCGTGCAGTTCATCGTGCAGATCAGCGGCAACCAGCCACCGGTGGACGAGCAGAAGGCCGCCCACCGGCCATCGTCATCCACCACGGGCCGGTCCGCGTGGGCAAACAGTGTGCCCGAGGTGCCGAGGCTGATGCTGAGCACGCCGGACCTGGCGTTGCCAGTGCCGATCGCGGCCATCATGTTGTCGCCGCCACCGGCGGAAACGCGCACGCGACGCGGCAGGCCCAGTTCGTCGGCGATGCTGCCCCTGATCGGGAAACTCGCATCGGCGGCCACCAGGGGCGGCAGGCAGGCGGCGAGGTCGCGCCCGCCGTCCGTCGCGGCGATCATCGGCGCGGACCACTGGCGCGAGCGCACGTCGAGCCAGCCGGTGCCCGACGCGTCGCCGCACTCCATCCAGCGTTCGCCGGTGAGCCAGAAATTCACGTAGTCGTGCGGCAGCAGGATCGAGGCCAGCCTTGCGTAGGCATCGGGGCGATGCCTGCGCGTCCACGGCAACTTCGAGGCCGTATAGCCGGCCAGGATGGGATTGCCCGCCAGCGCGATGCAGTGCTCGGCGCCGCCCGCGGCCGCCATGATCTCTTCGCATTCGGGCTGCGTGCTCGTGTCGCACCACAGCTTGACCGGCGCCAGCACCTCGCCTTCCGCATCGAGTGGCACGAAGCCGTGTTGCTGTCCCGACACGCCGATGGCGACGATGTCCCCGCGCAGGGGCTTGGGCAGCTTGGCGAAGCAGCTGCGCACCGCATCGATCCACCACCCGGCCAGCTGTTCGCGGCTGCCGTCCTCGCCGGCGATCAGCTCGATCGACTGCCCGTGCGCGGCGACCACGCAGCGCGATGCCATGTCGTAGGCGACCAGCTTCACGCTCTGCGTGCCCACGTCGATGCCGACCACCAGTTCCATGGACGCGCGCATCACCATTCCGCCACGCTGCCATCGGCATGACGCCAGACCGGATTGCGCCAGCGGTGGCCTACGCGCGCACGCTCGTCCACGTAGGCCTGGTTGATCTCGATGCCCAGGCCCGGTCCCTGCGGCATCGCCACGTAGCCGTCCTGGTAGGTGAAGACGCTGCGGTCGACCACGTAGTCGAGCAGGTCGTTGCCCGCGTTGTAATGGATGCCCAGGCTTTGCTCCTGGATGAAGGCGTTGTGGCAGACGGCATCCAGTTGCAGGTTGGCCGCGAGGGCAATCGGGCCGAGCGGGCAATGCAGGGCCAGCGCCACGTCGTAGGCTTCGGCCATCGCGGCGATCTTCCGCGTCTCGGTGATGCCGCCCGCATGGGAGGGATCGGGCTGGATGATGTCCACGCCGCCGGTTTCCAGTACGCGCTTGAAGTCCTGGCGCGAGTACAGGCGCTCGCCCAGCGCGATCGGCGCGGGCGACAGCGCCGCCAGCTCGGGAATGGCCTCGAGGTGCTCGGACAGCACCGGCTCCTCGATGAACATCAGCCGGTAGGGCCGCAGCTCGTGCATCAGCACCTTGGCCATGGGCTTGTGGACGCGGCCGTGGAAGTCCACGCCGAGGCCGATGTCCGGACCCACCGCATCACGCACGGCCTGCACGTTCTCCAGCACGCGATCCACCTTGGCGTGCGAGTCGACGTAGTGCATTTCTTCCGTACCGTTCATCTTCACGGCGGTGAAACCGCGCGCCACGGCCTCCCGTGCCGCGCGCGCCGTGTCGGCGGGGCGATCACCACCGATCCACGAGTAGGTGCGGATGCGATCGCGCACGGGCCCGCCTAGCAGTTCATGCACGGGCACGCCGAGCTGCCTGCCCTTGATGTCCCACAATGCCTGGTCGATGCCGGCCAGCGCGCTCATCAGGATCGGACCGCCTCGATAGAAGCCGCCCCGGTACATCACGCTCCAGTGGTCCTCCACCCGGCGCGGATCCTTGCCCAGCAGGTAGTCCGACAGCTCGTCGACGGCGGCGGCCACGGTGTGCGCCCGGCCTTCGACGATGGGCTCGCCCCAGCCGCTGATCCCGGCATCGGTGTCCACGCGCACGAACAGCCAGCGTGGCGGCACGATGAAAGTGGTAATGGCGGTGATCTTCATGCGTGCGTTTCGAGCCCGGGCTTGCGGAGGTGGCGGCACCGGTCGCGACGTGTGGCGCCCGGGTGGAGACGTCCATTCGGCAGGCCCCATGTCGCCGGGATGCTGCAATCTGGTGGTAATGGCCGCAATTGCGAAATCCACCAGCGCCGTAGGTTTTTTTCCCTGTCGCGTTGCGTCATGCCCGGTGCCGGTGGAACTGGTAGCGTCGGGCGCCCGGGGCCCGTTCGAGTTGCGGCCCGCATCGACCCAGCCATGTCCGCACACCGCATCGCCCTGCTGTTCAACGCGAACAAGGTCTACGACCGGCAAATCATTGCCGGCATCGGCGAGTACCTGAAATCCACGCGCGTGGCATGGGACCTCTTCATGGAAGAGGACTTCCGCTGCCGCACCCTGGGCATCCATCACTGGCGCGGCGACGGCATCATCGCGGACTTCGACGATCCCACCGTGGCCGAGACGCTGGCCGACATGCCGATTCCGGTCGTCGCCGTCGGCGGCTCGTATGCCGACGCCAGCCAGTACCCGGCGGTGACGCCTTACGTGGCCACCGACAACGACAAGCTCGTGCGGCTGGCCTATGACCACCTGATCGAGCAGGGCCTTCAGCGCTTCGCCTTCTACGGACTGCCGCCCAGCCCCGGCAACCGCTGGGCCCAGGAGCGCGAGTCGGCGTTCCTGCGGATGATCGAGGCGGACCGGCTGGAAGGCCTGGTCTACCGCGGCTCGCCGACCAGCGCGGGCGGTTGGGGGCGGGCGCAGGAAGACATGGCGAGCTGGGTGAAATCGCTGCCCAAGCCGATCGGCATCATCGCGGTGACGGATGCGCGTGCACGCCAGCTGCTGCAGGCCTGCGTCGTGGCCGACGTGCCGGTTCCGGAGCAGATCGCCGTGGTGGGCATCGACAACGACCCCATGGCGCAGCTGCTCAGCCGCATTCCGCTGACCTCGGTGATCCAGGGCGCCGAGGAAATGGGCCGCACGGCCGCCCAGGTGCTGCATCAGATGCTGCACGGTGGCGTCGCCGCCGGCACGCGCGTCCTGGTACCGCCGGTGGGCCTCAACGTACAGGCCAGCAGCCTTCACCAGCCCATGAAGAGCCCGCACGTGATGCGCGCCTGCCATCACATCCGGCAGTACGCCTGCCTGGGTATCAAGACCGAACAGGTCGCCAACTACGTCGGCATCTCGCGAACCCTGCTCGAAGAGCATTTCAAGCGCGAACTGAAGCGCACCGTGCACCAGACCATCCTGGAGCACAAACTGGAAATGGCGCGCAGCATGCTCAAGGACAAGTCCCGCCCGCTCGCCGACGTCGCCGTGCGCAGCGGCTTCACCTCCCTGCAATACATGTACGCGGTGTTCCGGCGCGAGTTCAATTGCACGCCGCGGCAGTTCATCGACGACGCGCGGTCCTAGGCGCGAAACCCGTGCCCCGAACGGGCACGTGACGGGGGCCGCCATGTTCGCGGAAGCCGCACGCGCCCAGGTGATGCCGAGGCAGCGGTCCAGGTCCAGCAGGATGCCGGGGGCACTCCCTGCGTTGCCGTTGCCCAGCCGCCCGGAGCGCACACCAGCCGCACGCGGGGGGTCAAAATCCCATGCTATGCTCGAACAGCGCAGGCGCCGGATTGCGCCTATACGGGGGAAACATGGGGCTCTTCTTGTTCCTGGCGGTCATCGCCGCCGTGGTCGTGTACGTGGTTTCGCTCTACAACGGACTGGTGACGTCGCGAAACAGCTACAAGAATGCGTTTGCGCAGATCGATGTGCAGCTGACCCGCCGGCACGACCTCATCCCCAATCTGGTGGAAACGGCCAAGGCCTATCTTGCACACGAGCGTGAGACGCTCGAAGCGGTCATCAAGGCCCGGAACGTCGCCGTGAACAACCTGGCTGCGGCGAAGGCCAACCCGGGCAGCGATAACGTCATGGAGCAGCTCGCAGGTAGCGAGAACCAGCTGACGCAAAGTCTCGGACGCCTGTTCGCGCTAGGCGAGGCGTATCCGGAGCTCAAGGCCAATACGACGATGATGCAGCTCTCGGAAGAGCTTACGTCCACCGAGAATCGAGTGGCATTTGCGCGACAGGCCTACAACGATGCCGTGATGACATACAACAATCGGCGTGAAGTGTTTCCTGGCTCGTTCGTCGCCAACAGCTTCAATTTCCAGCAGGCCGCGCCGCTTAGCATCGACAACCCCTCTGTTCGCGACGTGCCCAAGGTTTCCTTTAGCTGATTGAGGTCCATCGCTCCCTGCGCGGAGAGCATCGGGGGAACGGTCGGATGGATTTTTTTGCCCAGCAAGCGCGCGTTCGCCGCGCCAGCCACCTCATGGTGGCGCTCTTTCTACTGGCGGTCGCAGCGACGGTCGCGAGCGTGGACGCCGTCGTGTGGCTGGTGATGAGGGCCTACACACACGCCATGGCCCACAGCGGCCACTCTCGCCTGCTCGTCATGACTAGCGTGGGCGTGATCTGCCTGATCGGCTTGAGTGCGCTCTACCGGATGTGGTCGCTGTCGGCTGGCGGACGTGCCGTCGCCGAAGGCATGGGCGCTTTGCCCGTGCCCCCAGACGCGACCGATCCTCGCCTCCGCCAGCTGCGCAACGTGGTGGAGGAAATCGCGATCGCATCTGGCACGCCGGTGCCGCTCATCTACGTGATGGAAGAGGAACCAGGCATCAACGCCTTTGCCGCGGGCTACTCGCCCGCCGACGCGGCCGTATGCGTCACCCAGGGGTGCCTGGAGCATCTGTCACGCGATGAGCTGCAAGGCGTGATCGCACACGAGTTCAGCCATGTGCTCAACGGCGACATGAGACTGAATATCCGACTGATGGGCCTGCTGTTCGGCATCATGATGATCGCGGTGATCGGCCGGCAATTCCTCAGCAACGGCAGTGACAGCACCTGGCGACGCCGCGGCAATGGCAACGATGGCTATGGCTGGGCAATAGGGCTGGGTTTGGTTGCCATCGGCTATGTGGGTTATTTCTTCGGCCGATTGATCCAGGCGGCGGTCGCCCGGTCACGCGAGGCGCTCGCCGACGCCTCCGCCGTGCAGTTCACGCGCCAGACGAGGGGCATTGCGGGAGCACTGAAGAAGATCGCTGTCGTTGCGGACGGATCGGCGTTGATGGCTGGGAACCGGCACGAGGTGTCGCATATGTTGTTCGGCGATGCGGACGACAGCGGTTTCTTTCAGAGCTGGTTCGCAACGCACCCACCGCTACTGGAGCGCATAAAGCAGTTGGACCCGGTATTTCGTCAAGGCGACTTGGAGAAGCTCGCCCTCCAGATGCAGGCCGCCGCTGACGGCGCGGAAGACGGGCAGGACGAGGCACCACGGAGCGAGTCGTTCGCTCCCTCGCAGGTCCGCCCGGTCGCCTGCGACGAGGTCACCGGCGCAGCCACCATCTCCCGGGCCATCACCCCGCCATCGCACGGATTCGGACAAGCCGCCGCAATTCACCGAAAGGTCCCCGCGGCTCTGCTGGCTGCCGGCTCAAAGCCGGAATCGGCACTGTCATTGGCCCTTGCCCTGGCGATCCAGGGCCAGAGTGACGCCAACACCGCGCTGCGTCGCATCATCGCGAACGCGTTTGGCGATGACATGCATTATTCCGTTTTGGCGCTGACTACAGAGATTGGGCAGCTCTCGCCGGAACTCCGGCTCCCGCTGATATCGCTGGTGTTTCCCGCCTTGCGACGCCTTCCCGAAGGGCAGCAGCGAACCTTCCTGGATACGCTGGACCTCCTGACTCGCGCGCATGGAGGTATCGGCGTAGACGACTACTGCCTCATCCGCCTACTGCGCATTCAACTCCTTGAAGCCATGCGCCCGAGAAGCACTCCAGCCGAAGGCAAGAAAAAGCTTCCGGCTTGCCGGGACAGCGTGGCGATGGTGCTTTCGGTGATGGCAGGCTTTGGCAACGCCGATGCACGCGCGGCTGCAAGCGCCTGGATGCAGGCCATGGATCTCGCTTTCCCCGGGGCAACCATCGCCTGGCGGGCCCCGCCGGAGGATTGGCAGGAGCCCTTCGGGCGCGCCCTGTGCGACCTCGACGGCCTGATGCCCGCCGCGAAGGAAATCTTCATCCAGTGCCTTGATCGCGCCGTGCGCGCGGACGGCGTACTCACTGTGGCGGAGGCCGAGCTGATGCGCGTCGTCTGCGCCAGCCTGCACTGCCCATTGCCGCCGTTGAAACTCCAGCAGGAAGCCTGAATCACGCCACTTGCGACACCGCGGGCGAAGACTTGGCCATGCCTGGCGCGCGAGTCGGGCGCGCGACGCGGAGGTGTCGTACCGGGAGGGGTGACGCAATGGTGGCTATGGGTGGACTCGAACCACCGACCCCAGCATTATGAGTGCTGTGCTCTAACCGGCTGAGCTACATAGCCTTGGGTGCGTCCCCGCCGAGGTTCGTCGACGTGGTGTCGATCAGGCGGGGCCCGGCAGTCTAGTCGGACCGGCGCTCCGGTTCAAGTGTTCGGCTTGCCGCGTCTTTGTGGGCGTGATTGAATCGACCCCGGGCGGCCTTATCTGGAAACCTGTGTTTCCTTCATGCGGCCGACCCAGGAGGCAACATGATCGACGTCGATGGCTATCGTCCGAATGTGGGCATCGTTCTGCTGAATGCAGACGGCCGACTGTTCTGGGCGCGCCGCGTCAATCGTGATGGCTGGCAGTTCCCCCAGGGCGGAATGCGCAGCGACGAGACGCCGCTGGAGGCCATGTACCGCGAACTGGAAGAGGAAACCGGCCTCGCCCCGCACCACGTGGAAGTGATCGGCGCCACCCGCGGCTGGCTGCGCTACCGGCTGCCCAGCCGGTACGTGCGCCACCACCAGCGCCCGACCTGCATCGGCCAGAAACAGGTGTGGTTCCTGCTGCGCCTGGTCGGCGACGAGCAGGACCTGCGCCTGGACGCCTGCGAGAAGCCGGAGTTCGACCACTGGCGCTGGGTGGATTTCTGGTACCCGGCCTCGCACGTGGTCAACTTCAAGCGCCAGGTCTACGAGCGCGCGCTGCGCCATTTCGCCCCGCTGGTGGAGACCCTGCTGAGCCTGGAATTGGGCGAGCTGCCCCAGCGACAGGGGCAGGAACCGGGGCGCACGCCCCGCAAGGGCCACGCCGCCGCCTGAACGGACCCGCCTCCCTGGGGTTCGCCGCTATTATTAGTTGACAATCATTCGCATTTGCGTTCCCATATGCAGCCATGTATATCTGCATGTGCAACGCCGTCACCGACGGCGACATCCGCCGGGCCGCCGCCGAGGGCGTCCATCACTTCGCCGATCTGCAGGCGCGCACCGGTTGTTCCGACTGTTGCGGCTGCTGCGAGCAGGAGGCCCGCGCCACGCTCGACAAGGCGGTGCAGCAGGTGATGCTGACCTTGCCGATCGCCGCCATCGCCTGAGTAGTACGCAGGCCACCCGAATACCCCGGAACGCGCAGCCTCGGCCGCGCGTTTTTGTTTGGCCGATTCGTAGTCATTCTCGTTCCATCATCGCGACACACAGCGACGTATAGTCGCGGGCTGTAGACGCAAGGAGACTTCTCATGAAGGGCGACGCCAAGGTCATCGAGTTCCTCAACAAGGTGCTCTACAACGAGCTCACCGCGATCAACCAGTACTGGCTGCATTACCGCATGTACAAGGACTGGGGCTACGGCGAACTGGCGGAGCACGAGCAGAAGGAATCCATCGAGGAAATGAAGCACGCCGATCACCTGATCGAGCGCATCCTGTTCCTCGACGGCCTGCCGAACCTGCAGCACCTGGGCAAGCTCCGCATCGGCGAGAACCCGGTCGAGTGCCTGCAGGGCGACCTGGACCTGGAAATGGCCGCCGTGAGGGACCTGCGCGAAGCCATCGCCTATAGCGAAGGCATCTCCGACTACGTCAGCCGCGACCTGTTCAAGTCCATCCTCCACGACGAGGAAGAGCACATTGACTGGCTGGAAACCCAGTTCAGCCTGATCAAGGACCTCAGCGCCGAGCGCTACCTGCAGTCCAAGATCGACAGCTGACCGGGCGGGGCCGTTGAGGCCCGCCCCAAAGCGTGGCGTCGTTCCTTGACGCTTTCGTCACGGCACGGCTATACCTTGGTTTTCTCCGGGAAGGCCGCGCATGGCTTCACGCCCACCACCGCGCTTCGTGGTTCGTCCGCATGACGCGGCCGGCTGGCGGCGTCGTGCCTGGTGGCTGGCCGGTGGCTGGCTGCTCAGCCTGCTGGTGACGGGGTTGATCGTGGGCGCCGCGGTACGCCATGCGACGCCCGCCGCCACCGAACAGCGCGAGCTCAAGGTGCAGGGCAGGCAGATCGAGGATCTGCAGCAGCAGGTGGCCAACCTGCAGCGCGCCGGCCAGGTGGCCGACATCGCCAACCAGTCGCTGCGCAAGACCCTGGCCGAGCGCGAGGAGGAGATCACCGGCCTGCGCGCGGATCTCGGTTTCTACTCCCGCCTCACCGGCGGCGACGCGCAGCGCGAGGGGCTCAAGGTGCAGGAGGTGCGGTTGCAGCCGGTCAGCGGCTCGCGCGCCTGGAACCTCACCCTCAGCCTCACCCAGAATGCCAAGCGGGGCGAGGACGTGACCGGCAATGCCACCGTCGCCGTGGAAGGCCTGCGGGGCGACAAGGTGGTGCGCCTGGCCTGGGATGCGCTGGGCGATACCTCGCAAAGCGGCGGCATGGCGTTCCGCTTCAAATATTTCCAACAGCTGCACGCCACCATCGTGCTGCCCGCCGATTTCCGGCCGACCCGCCTGGTGGTCACCGCCCAGCCGGCGGGGGACGACGCGGTCAGCCGGGCCGTGACATGGAGCGATGCCCTGTCCGGCCATCTCACACCGACTCAAGGGGAACAAGATGCTCAACCGTAAGCGCTCCGACCGCACGCCCTCCACCCACGCCTCGGACACCAGCCTGATCGCACGCGGCACCCTGATCCGCGGCGACGTGCGCTTCAGCGGCACGCTGCACCTGGACGGGCACGTCGAGGGCTCGGTGCTGGCCGAGGAGGACGGGGCCGTGTTCACGTTGAGCGAGAGCGGTATCGTCCAGGGTGAGATTCGCGTGCCCCACGCCATCGTCAACGGCCGTGTGCAGGGCGACATCCATGCCGCCGAACGGCTGGAACTGGCCCCCGAGGCGCGCATCACCGGCGACGTGCATTACCGCACGCTGGAAATGGCCGCCGGCGCCCAGGTGAACGGCCGCATGAGCCACCATGCCGCCGAGCTGCCGCGTGAACTGCCGGCCCCGTCGATGGTCGGCGCGGAACCGGTACCGGCCTGATCGGGGTATCCTTGCGCGCAAGCCGCATCACCCCCACCTGAGCATCATGGATACCGTCGTTCCCCTTCCCAGCGTTCCCGACTATCGCAACGCCAGCGTGCCGCTGGTCTTCACCGAGGCCGCCGCCCGCAAGGTGCACGAGCTGATCGTCGAGGAAGGCAACCCGGAGCTGAAGCTGCGCGTGTACATCACCGGCGGTGGCTGCTCGGGCTTCCAGTACGGCTTCACCTTCGACGAGGCCCAGGCCGAGGATGACTTCGCGCTCGATCGCGAAGGCGTCACCCTGCTGGTCGATCCGCTGTCGCTGCAGTACCTGACCGGCGCCGAGATCGACTACTCGGAAAGCCTCAGCGGCTCCCAGTTCGTCATCCGCAACCCCAACGCCAAGAGCACCTGCGGCTGCGGCTCCTCCTTCTCCACCTGAGCGCCGACGAGGCATGGACCGCACCACGACGCCGCGCCTCAACACCTTCGCGGGACTAAGCCTCATCCTCGACCGTGTCGCCGAGAAGCGCGACGAGTCGATGTGGGTGAACGAGCATGCCGCGTCCGAGCACGCCCGCTACCTCCTGCTCGATGCGCTGGGCCAGACCTACCTGCTGCCCGGCAACGACGCGCTGCGCTGGCTGGACAGCGGCGAGCGCGAGCACCTGCTGGGCGAGGTGAAGGCCAGTTTCCTCGGTTTTGCGGCTGAACGGCCGCATTTCCTGCTTGCGGTGGACAACACCGAACGTGCCGCGGAGCTGGAGGGCGAACTCGGCGCGCGCCGTGCTGGCCTGCGTGACGTAGGCCTGCTGCTGGCCGCCGACGAGGCCGGGCTGTTCGCCTATGCCAAGGGCCTCGCCCACTGGCAGCGGGAAACCCGCTACTGCGCGTACTGCGGATCACCGCTGATCCTGGTGGCCTCCGGCCATCGCGCCCAGTGCACCAACAACGACTGCGGCCGCATGCATTTCCCGCGCACGGATGCGGCGGTCATCGTCATCGTGGAACACGAAGGCGCCTGCCTGCTCGGGCGCCAGGCCGGCTGGCCGAAGGGCCGCTATTCCACCCTGGCCGGCTTCGTCGAACCGGGCGAGGCGCTGGAGGACGCGGTGCGCCGCGAGGTGGCCGAGGAATCCGGCGTGGTCGTGGGCGAGGTGCACTACCACTCCTCGCAGCCCTGGCCGCTGCCGCAATCGCTGATGGTGGGCTTCACTGCCAAGGCGGTCTCGCGCGAGATCCGCCTGCGCGACCGCGAGCTGGAGGAAGCCCGCTGGTTCACGCCGCAGGACATCGTCAATGGCCTGGCCGACGGCAGCTTCCTGCCTTCCTTGCCGCTGTCGGTGTCCTATCGCCTGCTGGAGCACTGGCTGAAGCAGCGTGCGGGACTGGACCTCGACGCGCTGGTGGCGCAGTACAAGCGTTGAACCTCGCCGTTCCCGGTGGTAGCGCACCCAGTGCGCTACCGCGGAACGCGCATTCCACCTCGACAGCCGGTTTTCGCGGGAACATCCAGGCGTTGATCGCGCACTGGCGGCGCTCCCACACGGGACAGGCATGGGTGCACTGGCTGCTGGCCGTCATACCCATGACCTACAATGCGACCAACGACCGGAGACCGTTACATGGCTGTCAGCCTGCTCACTGCCCTCATCGCGCTTGGACTGGTGCACGTTGCGCCGCAGCTGACGCACTGGCGCGGCGATGGCGGGTTCCGGCGCTGGGTGGCGCAGTTGGGCGACACCAGTGGCCCGGCCCGCGCGACGGTGACGCTCGGCGTCCCGGTGGTGCTGTGCCTGCTGGTGATGTGGCTGATCAGCCTGATGCCCGCGAGCGAGCTGCTGCGCCTGGTCTTCTCGCTGGTCGTGTTGCTGTACTGCTTTGGCCCGCATGCGTTCGAAGCGGACCTCGAGGCCATCCTCAAGGCGCCGGACCAGCCCTCGCGCGAAGCCGCCGCCCAGGCGCTGTCCGATGACGGCGAAGCGGTGCAGTGGAACGCCGTGGCGCTCGGCGAGGCCACCGCCTACGCCGCGCTGCGTCGGCGCTTCGGCGTGCTGCTGTGGTTCTTCCTGCTCGGCCCCGCGGGCGCGCTGCTGTATCGCCTCGCCCAGACGATGGGACGCGATGCCAGCCTCCGTCTCGATCCGCAGGCCCGCAACGCGGCCCGTGCCTTCGCCAACGTGGCGGACTGGCTGCCGGCCCAGCTCATGGTGTTCACCCTGGCCCTGGTCGGCCACTGGGACGCGGTGATCGGCGCGTGGAAGCGCTGGCACCAGCAGCAGTCCCCGAACAGCTGGTACGTGGAAGGTCCGGGGTTCCTCGGCGCCGCCGCGCGTGCCGACGTGCAGGTCGACATCGAGGCCGGCGACGGCTATGCCGAAGAGCGCACCGACATCATCGGCGAGCTGATCCGCTTGCGCGGCGCCTTGCTGCGCGCGCTGCTGGCCTGGTTGAGCGTGGTCGCGCTGATCGTGCTGGCGGGATGGATGAGCTGATCGCCGACGCCATCCCTGTAGGAGCGCACCCTGTGCGCGAAAAGCCTACGGAGCAGTAACGGCAACGCCCTGCGGTCACGCACCGGGTGCGCTCCCACCGGTGTGGTGAGCGGGGACACTCAGGCGAAATCGCCGCGCAGTTCCCGCACCCGCGCCTCCAGCGTCGTCATGCGCGCGTCCACCGGCGCGATCGGTGCACCCGCCACCAGTTCCACCCTGGCACGTAAGCGACGCGGCAGGCGCGCCCGGTGCAGCATCGAATCGCGCCGGCTCCACACGCTTCCCCACAGGCCGCGCAACGCGAGCGGCACCACGGGCACCGGGCGTCGCTCGAGAATGCGCGCCACACCCGGGCGGAACGGCGCGATGTCGCCGTCGCTCGTCAAGCCGCCCTCGGGAAAGATGCACACCAGCTCGCCATCGGCGAGTGCCGCATCCACCTCGTCGTAGGCGCGCTGCAACACCACGGGATCTTCCTTCTGCCCGGCGATGGGAATCGCCTTGGCGGTGTGGAACACGAAGTTCAGCACCGGGATGTTGAAGATCTTGTAGTACATGACGAAGCGGGCGGGACGGCGCAGGTTCGCCATCAGCACGAGCGGATCCATGAAGCTGACGTGGTTGCACACCAGCAGCGCCGGGCCCTCTTCGGGAATCTGCTCCAGCCCGTCCACGCGGACGCGATACAGCGTGTTCACCAGCACCCAGGTGATGAAGCGCATCAGGAATTCGGGTACCAGGGTGAAGATGTACACCGCCACCGCCACGTTGAGCACCGCGGCCGCGAGGAAGATCTGCACCGCGGTGAGCCCGAGCGCGCCCAGCGCGAGACCGAAGCCCGAAGCCAGGCAGATCAGCAGCGCGTTGAGAATGTTGTTGCCCGCGATCACGCGCGACAGCCGCTCGCGCGGCGTGCGTGCCTGCACGTAGGCGAACAGCGGCACCACGTAGAAGCCACTGAACACGCCGATCAGCGTGAGGTCCATCACCACGCGCCAGCTGCCCGTGCTGCGCAGGAAGCCGTGCCAGTCCAGGCCGTGCACGCTGGCCAGGTGCGGATGCGCGAAATACAGGTCCACGCCGAACGCCGTGAGGCCAAATGCACCCAGCGGCACCAGGCCCACCTCGACCCGACGCCCCGACATGCGCTCGCACAACAGCGCGCCGATGCCGGTACCCAGCGAGAACAGGGTAAGCACCAGCGTGTTCACCGAACCGTCGCCGCCCAGGTTCATGCGGGTGTAGTTCGGCAGCTGTGCCACCAGCACGGTGCCGAAGAACCAGAACCACGAGATGCCGAGCACCGCATTGAACACGCGACGGTCTTCGCGCGTAATGCCCAGCACGCGAACGGTTTCGGTGAGCGGATTCCAGTTGAACACCAGCTCGGGCGCCGTGGCCGGTGCCGGCGGAATGCGCCGGCTGGCGAGATAGCCCAGCACCGCGATGACGATGGTGGCCGAGGATGCGGCGACCGGCCCGTAGCCGACGATGAGCATCAGCGAGTTGCCCGCGATCATGCCGATCAGCATCGCAAGCTGGGTGCCCATCTCCACCAGGCCGTTGCCACCCACCAGTTCCTCGGGCTTCAGCGCCTGCGGCAGGATCGCGTACTTGATGGGCCCGAACGTGGTCGAGTGCAGGCCCATCAGAAACAGCACCACCAGCAGCAGGGTGGTGTGGTGCGTGTAGAAGCCGATCGCGGCGATCATCATCGCGGCGATCTCGAACAGCTTCACGTAACGGATGATGCGCGACTTCTCGTACTTCTCCGCCAGTTGCCCCGCCGTGGCCGAAAACAGGAAGTACGGCAAGATAAACAAGGCCGGCGCCAGGTTCGTATAGAGCGACACCGTGTGGTCATCCAGCCCCATCTGGAACGCCACCAGCATGACCATCGCGTTACGGAATGCGTTGTCGTTGAACGCGCCCAGGGCCTGCGTCCAGAAGAACGGCGCGAAGCGGCGGCTTCCCAGCAGGTTGAACTGGCTCATGCGAATCCCTGGCGTGGCGGCGCAGCAAGCCTAGCGCGAAACCTGGCCACTGATCATCCGAACGGCGACGCCGCGTCCACGACGTTATGCGCCCGGGGCGCCCCCAGGCAGGGCGCCGCCTGTTTCCATTGCGTTGACGATACTCAGGGCATTGACGAAAAAATGCCGACCGGGCTCCTAGGCTCGGGCACTTTCCCGGCGCCGACCCGCAGGGGTTGGCTTGATCCAAGGAGTAGTGACATGGCAAATCCAGCAAAGAACACCGTGTGCCTTTGGTTCGATGGCAACGCCGAGGACGCGGCGCGCTTCTATGCCGCGACCTTTCCCGACTCGTCCGTCCACGCGGTACACCGCGCCCCGGGCGAGTACCCGTCAGGCCAGGAAGGCGACGTGTTGACCGTCGAGTTCACCGTGATGGGCATACCCTGCCTCGGACTCAACGGCGGTCCTGCGTTCAGGCACAGCGAGGCGTTCTCGTTCCAGGTCGCGACTGCCGACCAGGCCGAAACGGACCGCTACTGGAATGCGATCGTCGGCAACGGCGGGCAGGAAAGCGATTGCGGCTGGTGCAAGGACCGCTGGGGATTGTCATGGCAGATCACGCCGATCGCGCTGACCAGGGCGTTCACCGATCCCGACCGGGTCGCCGCCAAACGTGCATTCGAGGCGATGATGAAAATGAAGAAGATCGATGTTGCAGCCATCGAGGCGGCGCACCGCGGCTGAGGAAGCATCGTCGACGCGCGCATCCCGGCATCGCCCCATGCAAGACTGCGAAGTCCCGGGGTCTTCCAGGCCATCCTGCGGAATCGCCCTGCTTCCACGGACATGGCCTGGCCCCTTTCACGCGCCGGATCCGGATCAAAGGACTGCATATGACACCTTCCCATCGTCGCCCCCAGGTATGCGTCCTGGGTAGCGCGGATCCGGGATCGGCCGCCTACGAACTGGCCGGCGAGGCCGGGGCGTTGCTTGCGACGCTCGGCATCACCGTGGTCAGCGGTTGCGGAAGTCCGGCCACCCGGGTGGCGGCCGAGCGCGCCGTGGAAGCCGGCGGCCTGGTGGTCAGCATCGTTCCCCCGGACCAGATGCCTGCCCCGGACTGGCCCGCGACCGTGGTCATCCCTTGCGGCATGGGGGATGCCCGCAACTTGCTGATGGCCCTCGCCGGCGATGCCTGCATCGTCATCGGCGGTCGCGCCGGCACGATCTCCGAAGTCTGCCTGGCCTGGCTGCACAAGCGGCCGCTGCTTCCGCTGGTGGGCTGCGATGGCTGGTCGCACGAACTGCCGTCGCACCCGCCGGACGAACGACAGCTTTCGCCCATCCTGCCCTGGGGCTCGATGCAGGAACTCGAGCGACAGCTTCGCGCCCTGGGTCTGGTCCAGGCTCGCGCCTGACGCCGCGATGCGCGACGCGGCCGGCCGAAGCATGGAGCGAGTCTACGTTTCCGCGAGGTAACCCATGACTTCACGAACAGCATCCTGCACCTGCGGCCAGTTGCGCATCGAGGTCGACGGCGAGCCGCGCGGCGTGGGCGTGTGCCATTGCTTGGCCTGCCAACGCCGCACGGGCAGCGTCTTTGCGGCACTGGCCGGATTCCGCGCGCCGTTTCGCGTCGTCGGCACGGCCACGGCATACGTGCGTACCGGCGATCACGGATCGCGCTTCGTCTTCCACTTTTGCCCGGTGTGCGGCACCACGGTCTTCCACACGGAAGAAGGTGAAGACGACCGTGTCAGCGTTGCGGTGGGTGCATTCGCCGATCCCTCGTTTCCGTCGCCCACCGTTTCCGTCTATGACTGCCGGCGGCATCCGTGGGTGAGCATGCCGCCGGGGACCACGGCTTTCGACAAGGACCCGCCGTAACTGCCCACCGGGCCAGGGAGGGTCCGCGTTACCTCCGCGGCAAGCCTCGCCTGGTAGACGCCGAGGATGAATTGCCCGGAGCGTTCGCTCGTCCGCGGCGCCGGGCCCCACGTCGCGAAAAACATGCGCGTAGGCATATCCTGTCGAAACCGGCCCTGCCGATTCGTCGCAGGATTGAGTCCACCACGATAGCGAGCAGGCCATGTCGAAACTTCGCGTCCAGAGCTTCGCCCTTTCCCTTGATGGCTACGGTGCGGGTCCCGACCAGGACCTGGACAATCCATTGGGCGTGGGCGGTCCGGAACTCATGCAATGGTTTTTTCCCACCCACGTGTGGCAGTCGATGTATGGCGACGGAGGCGGTGAAACCGGCGTCGACAACAGCATGGCCGAAGAGGGCTTCAAGAACATCGGCGCATGGATACTCGGGCGCAACATGTTCGGCCCGGTACGCGGGCCCTGGCCGGACGAGAGCTGGCGCGGCTGGTGGGGCGAGGAGCCGCCGTATCACGTGCCGGTGTTCGTGCTCACGCATCACCCGCGACCTCCGCTGGTGATGGAAGGCGGCACGACGTTTCATTTCGTTACCGAAGGCATCCATGCCGCATGGGCGCAGGCCAGGGCCGCGGCCGGCGGTCTCGACGTGCGCGTCGGCGGCGGCACGGCCACGGTGCGCCAGTACCTGCAAGCACGCCTGATCGACGAGATGCACCTGGCGGTTCGTCCGGTGTTGCTGGGCTCGGGCGAGAACCTGTTCGAGGGCATCGACCTGCCTGCGCTGGGTTACGAATGCCATCACAGCGTGGCGGGCGAGCGCGCGCAGCACATGTTCGTGCGCAGGCGGCCGTGACATCGCATGTTCTGCTGTCGATTTGCAGCCCGGCCGTTCGTCGTTGAACTACCAGGGGCGGCATGAGCCCCTGGTTTTCCGAAACCCCCAGGAGAGCGCGTCATGGCCGGCAACACCGTCAAGCTTCATCGCGTACTACGCACCACGCCCGAGAAGATTTATCGCGCCTTCACGGACGTGGACGCCATGGCGCGCTGGCTGCCGCCCAATGGTTTCACCGGCAAGGTGCATCAGATGGACGCCAGGGTAGGTGGCACTTACCGCATGTCGTTCACGAACTTCAGCACCGGGCATAGCCACGCGTTTGGCGGCACGTACCACGAACTCGTGCCGAGTGAACGCATCCGCTATACCGCCACGTTCGACGATTCGAACCTGCCCGGCGAGATGCAGACCACCATCACTCTGCGCAAGGTGTCCTGCGGCACCGAATTGAACGTCGTGCAGGAAGGCATCCCCGACATCATTCCCGTCGATGGCTGCTACCTCGGATGGCAGGAGTCGCTGCTGCACCTGGCGGCGCTGGTCGAACCGGATATCCCGGGCTGAGCGGCGTCCCCGCGCATGGCATCATGCGCTTCCACTCACACAGGGACTTGTCATGTGGACCCATGAAGAGAGCATCGAGATTCGCGCCACGCCGACGCGCATCTGGCAGCTGTTTGCCGATGTTCCGGGCTGGAAGGACTGGAACGGCGGCATCGATCGCATCGAGTTGCACGGCGCCTTCGCGCCGGGGTCGCGCTTCACCATGCAACCGCCGGGCGCGGATGCATTCGTCAGCACGCTGATCGATGTTCGCGAGCACGAGGGTTTCACCGACGAGACGGTGATCGACGGGACCTGCGTGATCGTCGAACACCGCATCGAGCCGATCGCCCCGGGTGACGTGCGCGTGACCTACCTCACCCGCATCACCGGACCGTCGGCCGACGAGTTCGGCCCCATAGTGACGGGCGACTTCAGTGAGGTTCTGCAGGGTCTCAAGGCGAAGGCGGAGCAGCCCTGACGCACGCCGTCACCCTCACGCGGATACCCGCAAACAAAAAGAGCCCCGGCGTCATGGCCGGGGCTCCTTGTTCAAGGCGAGGGTCGCGCTTCAGCCGCGGTGAAGTGCGCGGTGGGCGATATCGCGCCGGCAGAAGGCGCCTTCGTAGTGGAGCTTGCCGACCGCGGCGTAGGCGTGTTGGCGCGCTGCCGCGATGTCCTTGCCCAGCGCGCACACGGTCAGCACGCGACCACCGGCGGTGACGACCTCGCCCTTGGCATCGAGCTGGGTGCCGGCGTGGAATACCTTCACGTCCGCGCCGAAATCGCTGTCCAGGCCGGTGATCACGTCGCCGTTGCGCACCTTGCCCGGATAGCCGCCGGCCGCCATCACCACGCCCAGCGAGGGACGCGGATCCCACTGCGCATGGGTGTGGTGCAGCTCGCCGTCGAGCGCGGCTTCGATCAGGTCGACCAGGTCGGACTTCAGGCGCAGCATGATCGGCTGCGTTTCCGGATCGCCGAAGCGCACGTTGAACTCGATGACCTTGGGCGCACCGCTCTTGTCGATCATCAGGCCCGCGTAGAGGAAGCCGATGAAGGGCGCGCCTTCCATCGCCATGCCGTGCAGGGTGGGCTCGATGACTTCCTTGAGGATGCGCTTCTCCACGTCCGGCGTGACCACCGGCGCGGGTGAATAGGCGCCCATGCCGCCGGTGTTCGGGCCGAGATCGCCTTCGTCGCGGCGCTTGTGGTCCTGGCTGCTGGCCATCGGCAGGGCGTGCTGGCCATCGCTCATCACGATGTAGCTCGCTTCCTCGCCGTCGAGGAATTCCTCGATCACCACGCGCGCGGACGCATCGCCGAACTGGTGTGCGCCCAGCATGTCGTGCAGCGCCTGCTCCGCATCGGCCTGGGTCAGCGCGACCACCACGCCCTTGCCGGCGGCGAGGCCGTCGGCCTTGATGACGATGGGCGCGCCGTGCTTGCGCACATAGGCCAGCGCGGGTTGGAGCTCGGTGAACACCGCGTAATGCGCGGTGGGGATGTTGTGGCGGTGCAGGAAGTCCTTGGCGAAGGCCTTGGAGCCTTCCAGCTGGGCGGCCACGGCGCGCGGACCGAAGCAGCGCAGGCCGGCCGCGCGGAACTTGTCGACCACCCCCGCCACCAGCGGCACTTCGGGGCCGACCACGGTCAGCGCGATCTTTTCGTCCCGGGCCAGCTTGAGCAGGCCATCGATGTCGATGACGGCCACATTCGCATTGCGCAGGCCCTTTTCGCGCGCCGTGCCGGCGTTGCCGGGGGCGACGATCACCTCGCTCACGCGCGGCGACTGCTTGAGCTTCCACGCCAGCGCGTGTTCGCGCCCACCGCTGCCGATGACCAGGACTTTCATGCGTGCTCCACTGCTTGAGGACAGCGCCGGCGGCGGCGCAGTCGATCATTGTAGTGGTTGGGATGGGTTTGCGCAGCGCAGCAAGGGGGCGCCGGGTGGGCAGGAGTCAGGGAGCTGTTGCAGGGATGACGTGAACAGCCAGCCGTTGATGAGGGGCGGCGGCGGACCTGGACGCGCACTGGGTGCGCTCCTACAGATGGCGGTGGGGCTCGAAGGGTGGGACCTACAGCAGCGCCAGCAACGCCGCCCTGGGCAACTTCCCCGTCTCATTGCGCGGCAAGGCATCCACCAACTTGAGGGGGCGCGGCAAGAACACCGGATCCATCGCCAGGCGCAAGCCATCGAGGATGGAGTGCTCGTGCATGCCCGGCGCCACGGCCAACGCCGCGATGCGTTGCACGCCCAGCGCATCGCCGCCGTCGAGCTGGAACACCACGCCGTCCTTCACGCCGGGGATCGCCAGCAGGCGGCGCGTCAGGTCACCCAGCGAGGCACGCTTGCCGGCGATTTCCAGCATGTCGGCATGGCGGCCGCGCAGGCGGAAGCGGCGGCCGCCGTCGTGCAGGGTGACGATGTCGGCCAGCGTCATCGGCTCGTCCAGCTGCGGGGCGCGCACCTGGGTACCGTCGGGCTGCGGGTGCAACTGCACACCGTCGAACAGCGTCCACGGTTCGTCGGCCGCGGCGCGGCGGCTGGCGAAGACGCAGGTCTCGGTGGAGCCGAACACTTCCAGCAGCGGGGCGCCGTAGCGCTGCTCGGCCCCCTGTGCCAGCTCCACCGGCATCGGCGCCGTGGCGGACACGATGGCGGCAATCGCCGGCAAGGCCACGCCGGATTCGATCAGCGCGCGCAGATGCACCGGCGTGGTCACCAGCACGCGCGGCGCGGGGACCTCCGCCAGCGTGGCGGCGACATCGGCGGGGAAGAACGGACGGCCCGCATGCACGCTGACGTCGTCCAGCAACGGCATCAGCACGGACATCTCCATGCCGTACATGTGCTGCGGCGGTACCGTCGCGACCACGTGGAAACCCTTGCCCACGGCGGCATGCAGCATGCGCAGGTTGCCGGCATTGCTGGCGTGGAAGCTGCGCCAGGTCTTGGCATTGCCCTTGGGCACGCCGGTGGAACCGGAGGTGTAGCCGATGGCCACCACCTGCTCGGCGGGAATATCCAGCCAGGCGCAGCCATCGGCCGCGTCGGGCGTGACCAGCAGCGCGGGCAGGTGGCGGTAGTGCGGCGGCGGATTGTCCAGCGCCAGCTCGCCCACGGCATAGCAGCCCGGGTGTGCGCCCATCACCTCGGCCACGGCCTGCGGCGCGCGCGAGGATGGCAGCAGGTTGGCCTGGCCCCGCAGCGCGATGGCGCAGAACGCGACCAGGAAGGCGTAGCGGTCTTCGCACAGGTTCACCGCCGTGGCGGCAGGGGGGAGCTGGGCGGCGATCGCCTGGACGTGGGCCAGGAAGCGCTCGGCACTTACCGCTTCGCCGTCGCGCCACGCCACGATGCGCTCCGGCCGGCCAGCGACCAGCAAGGGCAGGCCATGGGCCGCCTGATCCCGCTGGAAGCTTTCGAAAACGATCGCCAAGCTCATCTCCCAAGGCTGCAAGTCAAACCGGCGAGCCGGCTCGCGCAGGCCGCCGTGCGTACGGGTAAACACCGAGAGCCCGTCGAGGTTCCCCATCCTCAGGGCAGCCACTGAATCCGCCCCTACCGGAGACCCGTGGCATGAGGAGGTTGTTCATGATTCGCACAATCTTGCGAACCGGACAGCCTCAGTCAGGCACGAATGATAGCGCCTGAGATGGCGTCGCGTATGACGGTGGGTTTCTGCTGGTCGCCCAGGGGGGCGTCGAGCAGCCCTTCCAGGGCGTCGCCGAAATACGTCTCGACGGTGGCCGGCGTGCGCGCCGGCGGCTGGCCATGGGGGTTGGCGCTGGTGGACACCAGCGCGCCGCCAAAGGCGCGGCAGAGCGCGGCGGCCGGGGCATGCGCGGTCACCCGCAGGGCGATGCCGGCATGGGCGCCGGCCACCCAGTCGGGCACGGCCGGCGAGCGGGGAAAGATCCAGGTATTGGGACCCGGCCAGCTGGCGCGGACCTGCGCCAGCACCCCGGGTGGTACGGCCGCCAGGTCGATGTAGCGCTCGACCTGGGCGAAATCCGCCGCGATCAACAGCACGCCCTGGGTGGCCGGCCGCTGCTTGAGCGCAAACACATGCTCGAACGCCGCCCGGTCATGCGGATCGCAACCGAGGCCGAACACCGCCTCGGTGGGATAGGCGAGGACACCGCCACGGCGCAGCAGCGCAGTCGCGGCGTCCAGCTCGGCGAGGGTGAAGCGGGCCGCCACTCAGGCGGTCGTCTTCTTGCTGGTGGCCTTCTTGGCGGCGGCCTTCTTCGCCGGGGTCTTCTTGGCAGCGGCCTTCTTCGTCGCCGTCTTGGTGGCCGCCTTCTTGGTTGCGGTCTTCTTCGCGGTCGCCGTCTTGGCAGCCGCCTTCTTGGCGGCAGGCTTCTTCTCGGCCGGCGCCTTCTTCGCCGCCGCCTTCTTGAACGCGCCACGGCCCTTCTTCACCGGCGCCGCGGCGAGCAGCTCGATGCACTGGGCTTCGGTCAGCTCCTTCGGCTCCTGGTCCTTCGGGATGCGCGCGTTCTTCTCGCCGTCGGTGATGTACGGGCCGAAGCGGCCGTTGAGCACCTGCACGCCGTTGCCGAAGTCCTTGATGATGCGGTTGGCGATCATCTCCAGCTTTTCCTGCACGATCTGCAGGGCGCGCGGCAGCTCGATGGTGTACGGGTCGTCCTCGGCCTTGAGCGAGGCATAGGTGCTGCCCTGCTTCACGAACGGACCGAAGCGGCCCACGCCCACGCTCACCTCGTCGCCGTTCTCGGCCTGGCCGAGCTTGCGCGGCAGCTTGAACAGCTCCAGCGCCTCTTCCAGCGTGATGGTGTGCATGCTGGTGCCCGGACGCAGGCTGGCGAACTGCAGCTTCTCGTCGGTGTCCTTGTCGCCGATCTGCGCATACGGTCCGTAACGACCCAGGCGCACCGACACCGGCTTGCCGCTCTTCGGATCGGTGCCCAGTTCGCGCGCGCCGGTGGCTTCGCTGCGGTCGACCGTCTCGGTCTTCTCGTCCACCTGCTGCTTGAACGGCTGCCAGAAGCGCTCCATCAGCGGCACCCAGGCTTCTTCGCCACGGCTCACCGCGTCCAGCTCGTCCTCGAGCTTGGCGGTGAAGTCGTAGTCGACGTAGCGGGTGAAGTGCGAGGTGAGGAACTTGCTGACCGCGCGGCCCACGTCCGTCGGCTTGAAGCGACGGCTGTCGAGGAACACGTACTCGCGATTGAGCAGCACCTGGATGATGCTGGCGTAGGTGGACGGGCGGCCGATGCCAAACTCTTCCAGCGCCTTCACCAGGCTCGCTTCGGAATAGCGCGGCGGCGGCTCGGTGAAGTGCTGGTCGGCCACGATGTCATGCAGGGCAACCTGCTCGCCCACCTCCAGCTTCGGCAGGCGGCGGCCTTCGTCGTCATCTTCCGCGCTCTTCTGGTCGCGGCCTTCCTCGTAGACCGCCAGGAAGCCCGGATCGATCACGGTCGTACCGGTCGAACGGAACGCGGCATCGCCACCGGCGACGTGCTTGACGTCGAAGTCCACCGACACGGTGTTCATCGTGGCGTGGATCATCTGGCAGGCGACCGTGCGCTTCCAGATCAGCTCGTACAGCTTGCGCTGCTCGTCGTTGAGGAACGAGGCCACTTCGCGCGGCGTGCGCATGGCCGAAGTCGGTCGGATCGCCTCGTGCGCTTCCTGGGCGTTCTTGGACTTGGCCTTGTAGGTCTGCGCATGCTCGGGCAGCGCCTTGCGGCCGAAGTCGCGCGCGATCAGCTCGCGCAGCTCGCCCAGGGCGTCCTCGGACAGCGCCACCGAGTCGGTACGCATGTAGGTGATCAGGCCGACGTTGCCTTCGCTGCCCAGCGAGACGCCTTCGTACAGGCCCTGCGCCACCTTCATGGTGCGGCTGGTCGAGAAACCCAGCTTGCGCGCGGCTTCCTGCTGCAGCGTGGAGGTGGTGAACGGCGGCGCCGGGCGGCGCTTGCGTTCCTTGCTGCCCACTTCGCTGACGGTGAGGCGGCCGTGCGCGGCTTCCTTCAGCGCCGCGCGCGCGGCCATCGCATCGTGTTCGTTGGTGAGGTCGAACTGCTCGAACTTCTTGCCGTGCAGCTTGGTGAGGCGGGCCGTGAAGTCGCCTTCCGGATGGCGCAGCGCGGCCTCGACGGTCCAGTACTCGCGCGCCTTGAACGCCTCGATCTCTTCCTCGCGCTCCACGATCATGCGCAGCGCCGGCGACTGCACGCGGCCGGCGGAGAGGCCGCGCTGCACCTTGCGCCAGAGCACCGGGGAGAGGTTGAAGCCCACCAGGTAGTCCAGCGCGCGGCGCGCCTGCTGCGCGTCGACCATGTCCAGCGACAACTCGCGCGGGCTGGCCACGGCGGCCTTGATCGCCTTGGGCGTGATTTCGGAGAACACCACGCGATGGAGCTGCTTGCCCTTGGTCAGGCCGCGCTCCTTGAGGATTTCACTGATGTGCCAGGAGATCGCTTCACCCTCGCGATCCAAGTCGGTCGCGAGATAGATGTCGTCGGCCACCTTGGCCGCCTTGGCGATGGCGTCGACGTGCTTTTCGTTGCGGTCGATCACCTCGTAGGCCATGGCGAAGCCGTTTTCGGGGTCGACCGCCCCCTCCTTCGGCTTCAGGTCACGCACGTGACCGTAGGAGGCCAGGACCTGGAAGTCCTTGCCGAGGTATTTGTTGATCGTCTTGGCCTTGGCAGGCGACTCGACGATGAGCAGGTTTTTTGCCATGAAACTCGGTATCCGCCATCAATGGCCACGCCCGTCCGGGGCCGGCCTCTATATTTAGTTAAAGGCATGCCAGCTCAACCTCGTCAAGCTCGGCCATGTGAAAACGTGTGATGGCAGTGCTTTGGCTCAATCCGGCAGGCGCTGGTAGCGATTGCCGGGCAGGGCTTCGACCTTGCCGTCCAGTTCCAGCAGCAACAGCGTGGACGTCAGGCCGGCGACAGGCTGGCCCGTGCAGTCGGCCAGTTCGTCCAGCGCCATGGGCTCGTGCCCCAGCGCCTCCAGCAGCGCCTGGCCCGCCGCATCCGTCGTCGGCGCCGCCGGCGAAGGACCTGCGTCGTCCTGGAGACGACTGGCCAGCTCGCGCCCCAGCGCCACGGCGTCCGGTGCAAGCACGTCCACGATCTCACTGGCTGTCTCAACCAGCCGTGCGCCATCGCGGATCAGCTGGTGGCAGCCGCGGGCGAGCGGATTATGAATGGAACCGGGCAGGGCGAATACCTCCCTTCCCTGCTCGACCGCCAATCGGGCCGTGATCAGCGAGCCCGAGCGTAGCGAAGCCTCCACTACCAGCGTGCCCAGCGCCAGTCCGGCCAGCAGCCGGTTGCGACGCGGAAAGTGGTCGGCCCGGGCCGGTGTGCCGGGTGGAAACTCGCTTACCAGCGCGCCGTGCTCGACGATGCGGCGGGCCAGACCCTGGTGTTTGCGCGGGTAGACCCGGTCCGGGCCGGTGCCGATCACGGCCACCGTGGGCAGGCCGGCGTCCAGCGCCGCCACGTGCGCCGCGCCGTCGATGCCGTCCGCCATGCCGCTGGTGATCGTGAAACCGGCCCAGCCCAGCGCCTGGGCGAAGGCCCGGGCATGCGTGCGGCCACTGAGGCTGGCCCCGCGTGCGCCCACGATGGCGACCTGGGGATGGAGCAGCAGCTCGGCCCGTCCCGCCACGAACAGGGCCGCGGGCGGCTGCGCGATCGTGTCCAGCAGCAGGGGAAAATCCTCGTCGGTGCAGCACATCAGGCGATGGCCGGGCCGGGCCAGCCAGGCGAGGTCGGCATCGAGGCGGGCGCCGTCCGGGCGCAGCAGCCAGCGACGCGCGGCCTCGGGCAACATGGCCGCCTGCTGGCGCAGGCCCGCCAGCACGGCGAGGACGTCGCCTCCATGGCAGTGGAGGCATTCGCGCAGTCCCGCGGGCCCCAGGCCCGGCGTACGAAGCAGGGTCAGCCAGGCGCGGCAAGGGTCGGTATCGCTCATGGCCGCCCAGCCTAGGGGCGGCTCCAAAAAGAAACGGCGCGGTGGTCACCGCGCCGTTCTGTCATCCCTTGCCGCGAGGCTTATTCGGGCAGTTCGAGCTTGTCGTGCTTATGGACCGGGCGCAGGCCGTCCATGATCAGGCCGTAACTGACGCGGTCGAACGTGCGGAACACCATCACGTGGCCCACGAACTCCTGCGGCAGCGTCACGCTCTGGCCGGTGCCGCGGTTCCAGCTGTTGCTGGCCACGTCGTCGGCAATGGTCTCGCCCGGCTGGTAGATCGAATAGGTCTGGCCGTTCTCCACGCCGTCCTGCGCACCGATGTTCAGTGCCACCACCTGGCGCGGACCCACTGCGTCATGGGCGTCGGCGAAGGCGATGACGCGCGCGTTGCCCGGCAGCGACTTCGGCGCATGCGGGTAGTAGTACGGGTCATACGGCTTGTCGTCGATCGGCAGGATGCGGTCGCCCTTGCGGATCTCGAGCGTGGAATCGAGCAGGAGCAGGGTGGTCGGATCGCCGGTGCGCAGCACCTCGGCGGTGCCGATCACGCTGACCTCGGTGCCGATGTCCTCGCCCTTGCCGTAGTAGCCGTCGTTGCGCGTGTCCTCGTACCAGGGCGTGCGCACGGTGGATGCATCGCTGTCGAGCGGATGCGCCAGCAGGTCCGAGCCGTTGTCGCGACCCTTGCTGCCGTTGTAATTGCGGAAGGTCTGCGACGGTCGAACGATGGCGACGCGCTGGCCGGGCTCGGCCTGCAGGTTGCGCACGTAGACGTTGCGGCCCACCGTGCCGCGCAGGTCGGCTTCTTCAAAGCCCACCACGTACGGCAGCGACTTCACCTGGTTGCTGTCGAGCACGCGCATTTCCTTGAGGAACATGCGCAGGTCCGAAAGCGGGATGGCCGGAATCGGCTCGCCTTCCGTGCGTACGCGCGGCTGCAAGCCCACGCGCGGCCCGTTGATGAAGGACAGGTTGAGCACATCACCCGGATAGATCAGGTGCGGATTCTGCACCTGCGGGTTGGCCTGCCAGATCTCGGGCCACAGCCACGGCTTGGACAGGAAGCGTGCAGAGATCGCCCAGAGCGTGTCGCCCTTGCGCACCGTATAGGTATCGGGGTGATCGGCACGCAATTGCGCACCCGCAGCGTAAACAGCCACCGTGACCAGCATGCCGGCCAGCAGCCCAATGGACTTTCTGATCATAAACGGGAATCCCCCATCCCCCGACGCTCGGGCGAGTGTAACCGAACCACTTGTTCACGCAACCGTGCCCAGTTGGCAAAACGGCATGCCTTCCGAGGGCTTGGCAGCGTACAATGAGGCCCATTCTAGATCGCGCCCGGGCTTGGTTTTCACCAATTCGCCCGCAGTTTGAGCGCCTGAGGTAAAGCCATGTCCGTCCTGACCATTCTCGAATTCCCCGATCCCCGCCTGCGCACCAAGGCCGAGCCCGTGCGCGTTTTCGACGCGGAACTGAAGCAGTTCGTGGCCGACATGTTCGAGACCATGTACGAGGCCAACGGCGTGGGACTGGCCGCCACCCAGGTCAACGTGCACCAGCAGGTGCTGGTGGCGGACATGAGCGAGGAGCGCAACGAGCCGCTGGCCCTGATCAATGCGCAGATCGTCGAGAAGGACGGTGCGCAGGTCTACCAGGAAGGCTGCCTGTCGTTTCCCGGCATCTATGCCGACGTCACCCGCGCGCTCAAGGTGAAGGTGAAGGCCCAGGACGTGGACGGCAACACCATCGAACGCGAGTTCGAAGGCCCGCTGGCCGTGTGCATCCAGCACGAGATGGACCATCTCGCCGGCAAGGTCTTCGTGGATTACCTCTCGCCGCTCAAGCGCTCCATGCTGCTCAAGCGCCTGGAAAAGCAGCGCAAGCAGGCGGCCAGCGCTTGAATCTCCGCGTCGTTTTCGCGGGCACCCCCGACTTTTCCGTCCCCTGCCTTGAAGCCTGCCGCGCCAGCGGCGCCGAGGTGGTGGCCGTTTACACCCAGCCGGACCGTCCGGCCGGTCGCGGCCGAAAGCTGACGCCGAGCCCGGTGAAGCAGGCGGCCGAAGCGGCCGGCATCCCGGTCGAGCAGCCCGAATCCCTGAAGTCCGCCGAGGCCCAGGCCACGCTCGCGTCCTATGCCCCCGACCTGATGGTGGTGGTGGCCTACGGGCTGATCCTGCCGCGCAAGGTGCTGGCGATCCCGCGCCTGGGCTGCTGGAACGTGCATGCCAGCCTGCTGCCGCGCTGGCGCGGCGCCGCGCCGATCCAGCGCGCGATCCTCGCCGGCGACGCCGAGAGCGGCGTCGACCTGATGCAGATGGAGGCGGGCCTCGATACCGGCCCGGTGCTGCTGGAACGACGTACGCCGATCACGCGCGAGGATACCGGCGGATCGCTGCACGACCGCCTGTCCGCGCTCGGCGCGGACGTGCTGGGCGAGGGCCTGGCCCGCGTGATGGCCGGCGAGGTGCTGGCATCGCGACCGCAGCCGGAACAGGGCGTCACCTACGCGCACAAGCTCGACAAGGCCGAAGCGCGGCTGGATTTCCAGCGTCCCGCGATCGAACTGGAGCGCCAGGTGCGCGCATTCGACCCGTGGCCGGTGGCCGAGGGCGAACTCCAGGGCGAACTGCTGCGCGTGTGGGCGGCCCGCGCGATCGAAGGTCGAGCCGGGGCCGTGCCTGGCACGGTGATCGGCATGGACCGCGACGGCATCGACGTCGCCTGTGGCGAGGGTGCCCTGCGCATCACCGCGCTGCAGCGGGCAGGCGGCAAGCGGATCACCGCGGCCGACTACCTCAACGCCATGAAGAACCGCGGCGGCTAGGCCGCCACATGGGGACGTCACGCGGCCAGCGAGCCGGCCGTTGACTCCGCTTTTCATTTCACTCCGCTAACTTGCGTGCCATGACCGATACCCGCGCCCTCGCCGCCCAGGCCCTCGCCGACGTCGCCCTGCGCGGTGCCTCGCTGCGCGACGCGATGGAGCGTTACGCGCCGCGCCTGGCAGACCCACGCGACCGCGCGCTGCTGATGGCGCTGCTCAGCGACGGTTCGCGCTGGTGGCTGCGCTTCGACCCGGCGCTCGACCGCCTGCTGGAGAAGCCGCTGCGCCAGAAGGAACCGGCCATCCACGCGCTGCTGGTGCTGGGACTGGTGCAGCTGGAAATCCTGGAGCTGCCCGACTACGCCGCGGTCGCCGCCACCGTCCAGGCCGCCAGGGCATTGCAACGGCCCCGGCTCGCCGGGCTGGTCAACGCCGTATTGCGGCGCTGGCAGCGCGAGCGCGTCGAACTGCTGGCCGCCCTCGACGCGAAGCCGCAAACGCGGCACGCGCATCCCGCCTGGCTGGCCAGGACGATCGCCCAGGACTGGCCGGCGCAGGCCGATGCCGTGATGGCGGCCGACAACCTCGAGCCACCGCTGATGCTGCGCGTAAATCGCCGGCGCACCGACCGCGCGGCCCTGATCGAGCGCCTGCGCCTGGACGGCTATGCCGTGGAGCCGCACCCCTGGCTGGCGGACGGCATCGTGCTGCCGCACAGCACCGACGTCACCCGCATGCCCGGCTTCGCCGCCGGCGAGTTCGCCGTGCAGGACGGCGCCGCGCAGATCGCCGGCGACCTGGCCGATCTTGGCCGCGGGCAACGCGTGCTGGATGCCTGCGCCGCGCCGGGCGGCAAGGCCTGCCACTTGCTGGAACGCGAGGACATCGCGCTGACCGCGCTGGAGTTCGACGCCAGGCGCGCGCAGCGCATCACGCAGAACCTCGAACGCCTGGGCCTTCGGGCCGACCTCGTCATCGGCGACGCCGGCGAACCGTCGGCGTGGTGGGACGGCCAGGCCTTCGATCGCATCCTCATCGACGCTCCCTGTTCCGCCACCGGCGTGTTGCGTCGCCGGCCCGACGTGCGCCTGCATCGCCGCGACAGCGACATCGCGCCGCTGGTCGCGCAGCAACGGCGGATCCTGGACTCGCTGTGGCCCTTGCTCGCCCCGGGCGGCAAGCTCCTCTACATCACCTGCTCGCTGCTGCGCGCCGAGAACGAGGCGGTGGTGAACGGCTGGCTGGAAGCGCATCCGGACGCACGTGCCGCGAGTTTCACGCTGCCGGCCGGACAGCCGGCCGCCGTGGGCTGGCAGGTGCTGCCCGGCGATGGGGATTTCGACGGCATGTACTATGCCGTCCTCGAGAAGCGCTGAGGCGGCCTTTCGCCATCCATGGCAGGGCAGCCCTGCCGTCGCGGACCGGCACGCCATGAACGGCGGCCCGTTACGCTACAGAACCGTTTGCGATGCGGCCCCGCCGCCTCCGGAACCCACGCATGCTTGCCAGCTCCCAAGCCACCCCGCAGGAACGTCGCCAATTCTGGCTGCTGTTGTTGATCGCCCTGGTGGTGATCGGCGCGGGCATCGGCCTGCGCGACCCCTGGCCTTCCGACGAGCCGCGCTTCGCGCTGGCCGCGAAGCAGATGGTGGAAAGCGGCGACTGGTTGTTCCCGCATCGCGGCAGCGAGCTGTATTCGGACAAGCCGCCGATGCTGTTCTGGCTGGAGGCCGCCAGCTACACGGTGATCGGCAACTGGCGCATCGCGTTCCTGTTGCCATCGCTGCTGGCCGCGCTGGGCTGCCTGATGTGCGTGTATGACCTCGGGCGCCGCCTGTGGAACCGCCAGGTGGGCCTGTATGCCGCCTCGGCGCTGCTGATCACCTTCCAGTTCGTCTACCAGACCAAGCGAGCGCAGATCGACCCGCTGGTGATGTTCTACATCACCGCCGCGAACTGGGGCCTGCTGGTCCACCTGCTCCAGGGACCCAACTGGCGGGCGTTCTGGTTCGGCTGTTTCTGCGCGGGATTGGGCGTGATCACCAAGGGCGTGGGCGTGCTCGCGCTGTTGATGCTGGTGCCCTACCTGGTCGCCAGCTTCGGCCAGTGGAACGGCGTGGCGCGCATGGGAGCGGGTGCCTGGTGGCGCTGGGCGCTGGGGCTGGTCGCGCTGCTGGCGGCGATGGCGTTGTGGCTGGTGCCGATGCTGCTGGGCGCGAAGGCCCACGCGAGCGATCCGGCCTATGCCGCCTACGTCAACGACATCCTGTTCCACCAGACGGCAGGACGCTACGGCAAGTCGTGGGACCACCATCATCCGGTGACCTACTACGTTCCCATCGTGCTGTTCACCTGGCTGCCGCTGTCGCTGACCTACCCCGGCACGCTGCCACGCTGGTGGCGCGCGCTGAAGGCGAAGGACGCGCGCATCCTGCTGCCGCTGGCCTGGATCGTGTTGCTGCTGGTGTTCTTCTCCATTCCCAAGGGCAAGCGCGACGTCTACATCATGCCGGCGCTGCCGATGCTGGCGCTGGTGACCGCGCCGTACCTGGGCGAGTTGCTGCAGAAGCGCTGGCTGCGCATCGCGGGCCTGGCCTTCATCGGCGTGATGGGCGCGGCGATGCTCGGCGTAGGCGCCACGGCGCTGGTGTCGCACCCGAAATTCGCCAGCGAGTTCGCCACCGCGCGCGGCTTCGAGGATGGCGGGCGTGCCCTGTGGTGGATGGCCTCGACGCTCGGCGCCATCCTGTTGCTGCTGGTGGCCGCGCTGCGCGTGCGGCGCGCCGTGACGGCGGTGGCGGCCGGCATGGCGGCGATGTGGCTGGTGCTGGGATTCTGGGCCTATCCGATCCTCAACGATTCCAGCTCCGCCGCCGGCGTGATGCAGGAAGTGCGCGACCGTCTGCCGGCGGGTGACCAGCTCGGCATGGTGGCGTGGAAGGAGCAGAACCTGCTGATGCTGGATCGTCCCGCCGTCGACTTTGGCTTCACCCAGCCCTGGCATGACCAGTACGCGGCCGGCGTGAAGTGGCAGGCGCAGGATCCCGCGCATCGCTGGCTGTTCGTGCTGGACCCGGTGATGGGCCAGTGCGTGGACCGCAGCAAGGCCGTGAGCCTGGGCCATGCGAACCGCCGCGAATGGTGGATGTTCAAGGCCGACGCCGTGGTGCCGGACTGCCAGCCCGACGAGAGCGTGGACCGGGTGCCGGCGGCGGCGATCGAGGACTGAGCGGAGCGGTGTCGCGCACAAGATGCGCGACCCGGTTCAACGCGAGGCGATCAAGCGCTGGTACACCGCCTCGGTGCGCTCGACGAACAACGGCAGGCCGAACTCGCGCTCCGCGTGGCGACGCGCCGCCATGCCCATGGAAGGCAGCGCGTCACGCTGCGCCAGCAAGCTGGTCACCGCGCTCGCGATGGCGGCCCGGTCGCGCACCGGCACCAGCCAGCCGTCGACGCCCGCCTCGAGGTTCTCCGGCAGGCCGGCGTAGTCGGTGAGCAGCATGGGCTTGCCCATCGCCATCATCTCGCGGCAGGCGAAGGAGATGGTCTCCACGTCGTAGGACAGCACGAAGCCGGCATCGAGGGCGGCCACCAGCGGGCGTGGATCGGCCAGCACGCCGGGAAATACCACCTGGCCCGACAGCCCCAGGGCTTCCACGCGCGCCCGTTCGTCCGCCTTGGGAGGGACGCCGGCAAGCAGCACCCGCACGCGCCGGCGCGCCGGCTCGGGCAACTGCGCGAGTGCCTCGAGCAGGTCCATCCAGCCCTTGTAGGCCGCCGTGCCCGCATTGCTGCCGAGCAGCAGCAGGCTGTCGTCGCCCTGGCTCCAGCGCTGGCGCTCCGCGCTGGCGAGGTCGGCCGGCCAGGGCGACCAGTGTTCGGTGTCCACGCCGTTGTATACGGTGTCCAGCCGGCAGCGGCGGTAGGCGGTGTGCAGGAGCTCGCGGCGGGTGTAGTCGCATACGGCGATCACCTGGTCCGTGCGTCGGGCCCGCCACCACGCGCCCAGGCCACGGACCGGCTTGGAGTTGTGCTTGGTCCATACCAGGGCGGGCCGGGTGGTCGGCATCGCCGACAGCACCAGCCGGTGGTCGGCCGAACCATTGACGTGCACGACGTCGAAGGCCTGGGCCCGCAGGTACCCGGCCAGCTGCGCGCGGGCGCGGCGCCGCGCCTTCCAGCGCTTCAGCCCGTTGGGAAACGGCTGGTCGAGCACGAACACGCCCGGCAGCGCGCGCGCCTCGCGATTGAGGCGGCTGCCCGGCGGCGCGGCGACGTGCACTTCGTGGCGTGCCGCCAGCGCGGCGGCCAGGGCGCGGATGTAGGTGGTATGGCCACCGCCGTCCCCGCCGTGGAAGTTGGTGTAGAGCAGCTTCATCGGGCGGGCTCGCCCAGCAGGTCGACGTGCTGGTTGATGCCGCGCTCGCACCAGCGGATGCCTTCCGTGCGCGTGGCCAGGAACAGCCGGTTGTTCGGCAGGCTCATGTCGTCCACGTCCGGGGGCGAGCGCGAGTCATGCCACAGGTGCACCGCCAGCGCGCTCCACTTCAGCGCACGGCGGCGCAGGCCGGCGTTCTCCAGCCGGGCAGCCAGTTCGCGATCTTCCGCGCCATAGCCTTCCATGCGTTCGTCGAAACCGTTCACCTGCATCAGGTCATCGCGCCAGAAGCTCATGTTGCAGCTCATCACGCGACCGCCGTTGCGCGAGCGCGCCTTCCAGCGCGCCAGCGCGGGCGCGCGAAAGGCGTACAGCCGGCGCGTGCCGTCGAATTCGTCGAAATTGGCCTTCACCCAGGGCGCAAACACCGGCTGGCCACCGGCGAGCAGGCGCCGCGATTCCTCCGGCGTGGCCTTGAGCCGGCCACCCTGCAGGAAATAGCCGCGCTCGGCCAGCATCAGGTGGTCGGCGATGAAGTCCGGATGCACCAGCATGTCGCCGTCGAGCAGGACGATGTAGTCCCCGCGGCTGGCCGCGATGCCGCGGTTGCGCGCGCGCGCCGCCCGGAAGCCCTGGTCTTCCTGCCACTGGTGGCGCAGCGGGACCGGGAAGGTGGGCGCCATGCGCGCGATCAGCGCCGCCGTGGCGGGGCCGGAGCCGTCATCGGCGATGATCACCTCGTAAGGCAGCGTGGTCTGGCGGGCCAGCCCCTCCAGCACGCGCTCGAGCGCGTCCGGCCAGTTGTAGGTGATGACGACGACCGAGACCTTCACGCGCGCTCGTCCCAGCGGCCCAATGACAGGCTGAGCGCCAGTGGCAGCCAGGTCAGCAGCCAGCCGGGGCGCGCGCTGTCGATCAGGTGCGGCTGGTCGAACTGCACCGCCACCGTGCCGAACACCCACAGCCCGAGCACCACCAGGCCCAGCGTCGATTGCCGGTGCCGCCAGGCGCGCCAGCCCAGCGCCAGCCAGATGCCGGTCCACAGCAGCAAACCGACCAGGCCCAGCTCGATGGCGAGCTGGCTGAACAGGTTGTGGGCATGGGTGAAGACCTCGCCCGCGACCTCGAAGCGGAACACACTGCCGATGCCCAGGCCCCGCACGGGATGCTGAGTGAACAGCGTCCACGCCTGTTCGAAGATCTGCGGACGCAGCGACAACCCGCGCTGGAGCAGCAGGGGCAGGTTGAGCAGCACCACCACCAGGGCCACCAGCAGGGCCGCGCCCACCGAGATCCATGCCTTGCGGCCGCCACGGCACAGCGCCATGGCGAGGAACCCGGCAAGCAGCGCGCCCCAGCCGCTGCGCGTATAGGAAAGCACCATGAACAGGGCGAGCACGGCAATGGCCAGCCACTTGGCGATGCGCAGGCCGCCCGGCGGGAGCCGCCAGGGCCACAGCCAGATCAGGGCCGCGCCCATGGCACCGGCGGCGAGGTTGGGGTTGTCCATCACGCCGAAGCCGGACACGCGTCCGTCGAGGTCCGGGTGCAGGTACGACCACGCCATGGCCGCCAGGGCCACCCCGGCCAGCGCCAGGCTCATGCCGAACAGCAGGTTGCGGATGCGCTGCAGGTTCAGCGCGACCCCCTGCTGCCAGGCAATCAGGAAGAACACGATGCTGACGCTGTGTCCCGCTTCATCGGCGGGGCGCGGCACGTGGCTCCAGGCCAGGGAGAGCAGGCTCCAGCCCAGCAGGGCAAACGTCCACGGCATCAACGGCTGCCGCCACAGCTCGCGGCCACAGGAGGGCCGCATCACCAGCAGGATCAGCGCGGGCAGGTAGAGGGTCAGGCCCAGCACGTACTGGTACGCCTTGCCCGGGTTGTACGAGGCGCCCGCAGGCATCACCGCCATGCCGACGACCAGCCACGCCACGCCCGCGAACAGCAGCTGGCGTACCCACGGTGCGACCGCGCGACCCACCGGCACATCCATCGCGGGAATGGCCAGGGAGAACTCCTGCCTCATGCGCGGGCAGCCTCTTGCTGGCGCAGATCGGGCGGCGCCTGCACGAAGTCCTGCAGATGGGTGTCCAGCCCCTGCGTGCTGCGCACGCGCCCCTCGCGGCGGGCCTCGTTGAGCAGGCGGTTGTTGGGCAGGTCGGGATCGCTCGGATCGGGCGGCGCCACGCTGCGGTGCTCCAGGTGCAGGGCCAGCGCGGCGAACTTGATCTGGCTGCGCTTGAGCTTGGCATTGCGCAGGCGCAGGTCCAGCTCCAGGTCCTCGCTGCCATAACCCTGCATGCGCTCGTCGTAGCCGTTCACGCGCAGCAGGTCCTCGCGCCAGAAGCTGACGTTGCAACCCATGGGATGGCCACTGGAACGCGCCTTGACCCGCGCCAGCCATGGCAGGCGCAACGTGTGGTGGCGGCGTCCGAAATGATAGGTGCTGCGATCATGGTTGGTTCGGAAGTAGGCATCGACGAACCAGCCAAAACGCGGATCCCCACCCGCCAGCAGACGCGCCGTCTCGGTTTCGGTGGTGCGGATGCGGGTGCCCTGCAGGAAATGCCCGGGCCGGGCCAGCCGCAGGTGGTCCGCCACGAAGTGGCGGTGCAGGATCATGTCGCCGTCCAGCTGGATCAGGTAGTCGCCACGGGCGGCGGCAATCCCACGGTTGCGGCTGCGCGCCAGCCGGAAGCCCTCGTCGGGCTGCCACACATGGCGAAGCGGGACGGGGAAGTCGCGCGCGATGTCGTGCAACAGCTGTGCGGTGTCCTCGCGCGAACCGTCGTCGGCGACGATCACCTCGTCGGGCAGGCGGCTCTGGCCCGCCACGCTGCGAAGAACCAGCGCAAGCGCCTCCTTCCAGTTGTAGGTGGAGATCATCAGGGAGACGCTGGTGGCTGCGGGCATGGACATGGCTTGTTCGATAATTCTTTCGTGTAACCCGCGGCAGCCCGCGGCTGGCAACACCTGAAAAGGCTAACCTCAGGCTCAGTAATGCCGCATAAAGCCGCGGCGGGCCTTTTCGTGGGGCACCGGGAGGCGTGCCCCTCGGGTCGCTACCGGCACCCGGTGGTCGCGCCCGCCCCGTTGCGGTACAACGCTTGGCCGGGGCGTGCCGGCCACCGGCCGCCGTCCCCGGCGATGCGTATCGGCAGGCGCCTGGCCTGCCTGCTCGCGCTCATCGCCATCCTTAACCTCCAACCCGCCGCCGATGCGCCTGGCGCACCCTTCGGCCCCGATTCCGTGCCATCCGGCGCGCGCCAAGGGCGCGCGCCACCGACGTCATTGTGCCCGACCCGTCGTCAGGGATGACGGCGGCATTTTAGCGAAGCGGGCCTGGCTTGGGCGCCACGCCGCGTTTGCAGTCGCGCCTGCGTTGAGCCGCAGCCACTAGAATGAGCAGATGACGACCTTCCCCCTCACCCTCGTGGTCATCACCTACAACGAGGCGAACAGCATCGCCCGCTGCCTCGACAGCGTGCCGTTCGCGGCCGAGAAGCTGGTGATCGACAGCGGCAGCACCGACGACACGGTCGCCATCGCGCAGGCCCACGGCGCGCGGGTGGTGCACCAGGACTGGCTGGGTTTCGGGCCGCAGCGCAACTTCGCCACCACCCAGTGCAGCCATGCATGGATCCTGGCGCTGGACGCCGACGAATACCTTTCGCCCGAGCTGGCCGCGGAGCTGGAACGGCGCCTGCCCCAGCTGATGGCCAGCGACAACTGCGCGGTGATCCTGCGCCGCGCGACGGTCTACATGGGCGCCCCCATGCGCTGGTACCTGCCGGCCATGGGCGAAAAGATGGCCCGCCTGTTCCACCGCGACCGCGCGCGCTGGAAGGACGTGCGCGTGCATGAGTCGCTGGTCTTCGACGGCCCGTCGGTCACGCTGCACGCCCGCTTCAACCACGAGAACAACCCGAGCCTGCCGCAGAAGCAGATCAAGGTGTTGCGCTACGCGGAGCTGAAGTGCCGCGACTGGCTGGAGAAGAACAAGCCGGTGCGCATGTGGCAGACGCCGTTCGTGTACCTGCTGGCCTTCGTCAAGGACTACTTCTTCCGCCTCGCCTTCCTCGACGGCTGGCGCGGCTTCGTGATTGCCCAGACCGCCGCCTCCTACGCGGCGTACAAGCGCATGCGCTACTACGAAATGCGCCGCAACCCCGCCTCGCTCGCGAGTGCGGCGGACGCCCTGACCCGCCACGGCATTGATCGATGAGCAAACAGCACTACCTCCTTTACGGCTCCGAGCGCTACGCGCTGGCCATCCTGCGCCCGGTGCAGGACGCGATCCGCGCCCGCGGCGACGAGGCCGCCTGGTTCTTCGACGGCCCCGGCGCCGAGGACCTGGTGGAAGGCGAGCGCCTGCTCACCGTGCAGGAGGTGCGCGCCTGGAAGCCGCGCGCGGTGATCACCTCCAGCAACGCCGTGCCGCATTTCTTCCCGGGCGTGAAGGTGGAGACCTTCCACGGCTTCGACGCCGGCAAGCCGCGCCACATCTATATCCGCGGCTTCTTCGACCTGTACTGCACCACCGGCCCGCGCGACACGGCCAAGTTCAGGGAAATCGCCGACCACGTGGGCCACTTCTCGGTGGTGGAAACCGGCTTTCCCAAGCTCGACCCGTTCATGAAGCAGATCTCCGGCCCGCTGCCGCCGGTGCGCCAGCCACCCGTGATCCTCTACCACTCGACCTTCTCGCCTTCGTGGAGCGCGGCCGAGACCTTGTACGAGGAGGTGAAGCGGCTGTCGCGCGACGGCCGCTGGCGCTGGATCGTCACCTTCCATCCGAAGATGAACCCGGAGACGGCGGCCAAGTACAAGGCGCTGCAGAACGAGTACCTGACGTTCGCCGAGAACGACAACATCCTCGAGCTGTTCCCGCAGGTCGACATGATGTGCTCGGACACCTCGTCCGCGCTGAACGAGTTCCTGCTCACCGGGAAGCCGGTGGTGACCTTCAAGAACCGCCGCCCGGGTCCGCAGCTGATCGACATCGACGATGCGTCCCAGTTCGAGCCGGCGATCGAGCGGGCGCTGTCGCGCCCGCCCGAGCTGATGCAGGCCATCCGCGAGTACGGCGACGCCATCCACCCCTACCGGGACGGCCATTCCAGCGAGCGCATCCTCCAGGCCATCGACGGCTTCATTGCCGCAGGCAGCCGCAACCGGCGCCGCAAACCCTGGAATTTGTGGCGCAAACTGAAGATTCGCCGGCGCATCGGCTACTGGGGCCCGGCCGGCTACTGACCCGGTCGCCGCCCAGTCGGCAACCAGTAAGCATGGAGCAAGGCCCGCTCGGGATAGAATCGTCTCAATCCCATCAAGAAGACTGCCCGTGGCATCCAGCAGCTACAGCCGCTCAGAACAACTGCGTTCCCTCTGGCCCTGGCTGCCGCTGTGGGCCCTGGCCGCCTTGCTGGCGATCTTCTCGCACGGTCCGATGCCGCTGTACTCCACCCGCACCCTCGCCGTGGCGTGGGAGATGTGGAACCACCATTACTGGCTGGTGCCGCACATCAACGGCCAGCCCTACAGCGAAAAGGTGCCGCTGCTGTTCTGGCTGATCCACGCCGGCTGGGCGGTGTTCGGCGTCAACGACGTCTGGCCGCGCGTGCTGGAAGTGATCTTCGGCGGCGCCCAGCTGGTGCTGGTCTCGGTGCTGGCCGGCCGCCTGTTCCCGAACCGCCCGTGGGTGGCCAAGGGCGCGCCGTGGATGCTGCTGGCGCTGGGCTATGCGTTCCTGTTCGGCCTGCAGATCATGTACGAGGTGCTGCTGGCCGTGTGCGTGCTGGCCTCGCTGCTGTGCCTCACGCCCAAGCCGCAGCGCGCGGAGCCGCGCTGGCTGCTGTTCGGCCTGTGCATCGGTGCCGGCCTGTTGACCAAGGGGCCGGTGATGCTGCTCCACGTCGCCTTCCCGTGGCTGCTGGGCCCGTTGTGGAACGACTGGGCCCGCGACAACCGCGCGCGCTGGTACGGCCGCGGCCTGCTCGCCGTGCTGCTGGGTGGCGCCATGCTGCTGGCGTGGGCGCTGCCCGCCGGGTTCTCCGGGGGCGAGGCGTACCGCCAGCGCCTGTTCTTCACCCAGACTGCCGGCCGCGTGGTGGATGCGTTCGACCACGCCCGCCCGTTCTGGTGGTACCTGCCGATGATTCCGGCGCTGCTGTTTCCCTTCAGCGGCTGGCCGCGCGCCTGGGCGGCGCTGGTCACGCTGCGCCGTCCGCTCGACGGCGGCATCCGCTTCGCGCTGTGCTGGCTGGTGCCGGTGCTGGTGTGCTTCTCCTTCATCAGCGGCAAGCAGCTCTACTACCCGCTGCCGGAGTTCGCCGGCGCCGCGCTGCTGATCGCCGGTGCCGTCGCCGTGCTGCGCGACCAGCGCCCGGAGCTGGCCAACAACGGCTGGCTGGGCACCTGGCCGCTCGGCGTGGGCGGCATCCTGTTCGGCATCTTCCTGTTCGTGCTGCCGGTGCTGGTCGCCCACAACGACCTGCACGGCGAATGGTTCGACAACACCCAGCGTTACAGCCGCTTCTTCAGCATCGTGTTCGTGCTGCTCGGCCTGCTGCTGCTGATGCGCGGTCGCGGCGAGGTGCGCCGCCTCGCCTTCGCCGGCCTCGTCGGCACCCTGGCGCTGAACACGCTGTTCACCCTGACCATGTGGCAGAACTTCGACCTGCGTCCCTCCGCGCACCTGCTGGGCGCCGCGGACGCCGATGGCCGCGCGATCGGCTACCTGGGCAATTACGAGGGGCAGTTCCACTTCGAGGGGCGCATCACCCGTTCAATCGAGCGCCTCAGCGAGGGCGACGCCGTGCAGAAGTTCGCCCAGGAACACCCGGACGGCCTGATCGTGGCGCGCCCCGAGAAGCTCGAGCCGACCGACCTGCGCTACCCGCTGCTGGTGCAGCCGTTCCGCTCGTCGTGGGTGGTGATCTGGCCGGCCAAGTCGCTGGCGGACCTGCGTGCCGGCCGCGTGCCCGCCGAACCGCCGCACCCGACCCGCGTCTACCAGGTCGACGAATGGCGCTTCCGCGCCCTGCAGTAAGCCGATGAACGACGCACTGATCGCCAACCTGCGCGCGCAATGCGGCGGTCCGCGCGACGGTGCGCTGTTGCGCTTCTCGCTGGGCAATGCGCTGCTTGCCGCCGGCGATGCCGCAGCGGCCGCCGGCGAGCTGCGCCAGGCGGTGGCCTTCGACCCGGGTTACTCGGCCGCCTGGAAACTGCTGGGCAAGGCCTGCCTGGCGCTGGAGGACAAGTCCGGCGCCGCCGAGGCCTGGCGGCAGGGCATCGCCGTGGCGCAGGCGCGCGGCGACAAGCAGGCCGAGAAGGAAATGACGGTCTTCCTCAGGCGCCTGGGCTGACGCCAGCAGCGCTAGATCACTTCCGGGTGGTCGTAGGGGCTGGGCCTGTCATCCGCCGAGTAGCGCTTGTAGTGCCACTGGTACTGCGCGAACGCGAGTTCCACGCAGTTCTCCACGCCCCGGTTCAACGCCCGGCACGCCACCGCGAGGTCGGCGTCGGTGAGCCCTTCCGGCGCCGGCAACAGGTGGATGCGATAGCCCGCGCCGTCCGGCAGGCGTTCGGCAAAGGCAAACAGCACGGTAGCCCCGGTGCGCGCCGCCAGCCGGGGCAGCAGCACCATGGTGAGCGCATCGCGGCCGAAGAAGGGCGCGAACTCGCCTTCGCCGGCGCGCGGCTTCTGATCGGGCAGGATGCCCACCGTGCCGCCGGCCGCCAGTCGCTTGTAGAGCGTGCGCACGCCCGCCCCCTCGGCGCGCACCTGTTCGGGCGCCAGCGCGCCGCGCACCTTGCGCAGCAGGCCTTCCACCGCCGCGATGCGCGGCGGGCGATAGAGGATGGCCATCGGCGTCTTGCGGCACAGCCAGTAATTGAGCAGCTCCCAGCACCCCAGGTGCGGTGCCGCGATGATCACGCCCTTGCCGGCGGCCAGCGCCGCGTCGAACAGGGCCTCGCCACGCACCTCGCGCACCCAGTCCAGCGTGCGCTCCGCATCGTTGCCCCAGATGCCGGCGATCTCGGTGGCGGACTTGCCGCTTTCTTCCATCACGCTGCGCAGCAGCGCCCTGTGCGCGACCGGGTCCAGCCCGCGCCGCGCGATGCGCAGGTTCACCGAGGTGTAATGCGCGGTGCGGCTGCCGCGCCACAGCGAAAAGCGGCCGATGGCGGCGCCGAGCCGGTGCAGGGTGCGCAGCGGCAGCTTCCCGAACAGGCGCAGGACGAGGTAGAGGAGGTAGATGTCGAATCGCATGAGCGCCGCAGTTTACCCGGCCGGCGCGCCGCTTCACGGGTCGACCACGCGACAGCCGTTCCGTTGCGGGCCTCGGGCTACCGCCGGTGGTAGCGAGGCCCTAAGCTTCCGCCCATCCCAGCCGTTACCTCTCCCATGATCGCCCTGATCCAGCGCGTCCTGTCCGCCCGCGTGGACGTCGACAACGAAACCGTGGGAGCCATCGGTCCCGGCCTGCTGGCGCTCGTCGCCGTGCAGCCCGGCGATGACGAGCCGCGCACCCGCCGCATGCTCGAGCGCCTGCTCGGCTATCGCGTGTTCTCCGATGCACAGGGTCGCATGAACCGCTCGCTGGCCGACACCGGCGGCGAGCTGCTGCTGGTCAGCCAGTTCACCCTGGCCGCCGACACCCGCTCGGGCATGCGTCCGAGTTTCACCAGCGCAGCGACACCCGACGAAGGCCGCCGCTGGTTCGACCGCCTGGCGGAACTGGCGCGCGCCGCCCACCCCAGGGTGGAAATCGGGCGCTTCGGCGCCCATATGCAGGTGCACCTGGTGAATGACGGCCCCGTCACTTTCTGGCTGGAGTCGCCGTGACCATCACCACCCACGGCACATGTCGTCCCTTTTCGAAAAAATCCCCGGAAGATGCCGATTTGGCGCGATTTTTGCGTATCGCCGCCGCCACTTTTCTTACTTGAAAACTGGTCAAAAAAGCATCACATGGGTATACTGATCGGTTCCTGCATACGCGGCGGTAGGTATGAATAACAAAGCTCCCGAGCAACAGTCTGAAATCAAGGCGCTCATCTCCAAGGGTCTGGAGCAGGGCTACCTGACCTACGCCGAGATCAACGACCACCTGCCCGACGACATCGTCGATCCGGAGCAGATCGAAGACATCATGGCGGTGCTCAAGGGCGTCGGCATTGAGGTCCACGATGCCGCCCCGGATGCCGACCCGCTGTCGGACAACGCCCCGGGCGCCTCCACCGACGATGAAGCCGCGGCGGAAGAAGCCGTGGCGCTGCTGTCGGCGGTCGACTCCGAAGTGGGCCGCACCACCGACCCGGTGCGCATGTACATGCGCGAGATGGGCACGGTCGAGCTGCTGACCCGCGAGGGCGAAATCGCCATCGCCAAGCGCATCGAGGAAGGCCTGGGCCAGGTGCAGACCGCGCTCGCCAGCTTCCCGCTGACCATCGAGCTGCTGCTCGAGGAATACGACCAGCACCTGGACGGCAAGCGCCGCCTGAGCGAGATCCTGGCCGGCTTCGCCGATCTGGAAGAGGCGGCCGACGCCGCCCAGGCCGCCCTGGCTGACGCCGCGGTGGACGATTCCGATACCGAGGTCGAGGAAGAAGACGACGAGGCTGCCGGCGAAGACGAGGAAGCCGGCCCGACCGGTCCGGACCCGGAAGAGGTCAAGCGCCGCATGGAACTGCTGCGCGACTACTACGGCAAGTTCCAGAAGGCCGCCGCCAAGGCCGCCGACATCAACGACAAGAAGGTCGTGAAGCTGCGTGACCAGATGGCTGAGGAGTTCCTCAAGCTCAAGCTGCCGTCCGCACTGATCGACGGTTTCGTGCGCAAGCTGCGCGAAGTGGTGAACGACATCCGTCACCACGAGCGCGTGCTGATGGACATTTTCGTCAAGCACGTGAAGATGCCCAAGG